>WNFU01010177.1_pt1 | contig 10465 bp, 10 predicted proteins | sample 5400121 | NCBI WGS metagenome assembly WNFU01 (sample SAMN13153360, study PRJNA577476) | soil metagenome | isolation source: 100 cm soil or saprolite under grassland replicate 1 | place: USA:California | collected 2016-06-15
CCGCCGGCCGTCTTGCCCGCCCGCGTGCATCGCGCCACCCCTGCCCGCGACGGCCTGTCACGTCCTACGGTTGCCGCCGGTGCCGGGATCGGGCAGGGGCGTTGGTCCCGGCACCGGGGTGCCGCCCGGCACGCCGGCGGTCGAGTCGGCCGCTTTGCCACACGCCGTAGTCAACGTCGATCCGCGGTACGCCCGGCGACTGGGCCTTGCCTGGATCCGGCGCGAGGTTGCGGGTGTTCCCTTGTGGAGCAGCCCGTGGTCGGCCCCGACGACGGGCTTCCAGACCAGCAAGTGCCCGTCGATGCGCCGGTGGCCCTCGCCGGGGCAGGCACGAGGTGAACGGTCTGCCGACGCCCGCTCCAATGAGGTCCTCGATCAGCAGCCGGGCTCCGGGGTGCCCAACATGCTCGCCGTAAGCCATTCGCCTTCCTCAGCCACCTCACGTCAACCGTTCGGTCGTGTCATGCCGCGGGCTCGTTTGGGCCGGAGGCTGGAATCCGCTGAAGGGCTCGGGAGGCGCGTTGGGCTTGACCTTGGAGCCCACTCCAAGGTTTACGGTTGCGGCGTGGGCGTGGCGATGGTGTCTCGGGGGCTTCGGGTGGCCGAGCTGGCCGAGGCGGTGGGGGTTTCGGCCGACACGGTTCGCTACTACGAGCGTGTTGGCCTGCTGCCCGCGCCGGCGCGGACGGGGTCCGGATATCGGGCCTACGACGCTGGTGCGGTGGATCGTCTGCGGTTCATTCAAGGCGCCCAGCGGCTGGGCTTGCGGTTGAAGGACATCGCCGACCTGTTGGCGATCCGCGACACCGGGGTGTGCCCGTGCGAGCCGGCCGAGCACCTGCTGCGCCGCAGGCTGTCAGAGCTGGACGCCGAGATGGCACGGCTGGCGGCGTTACGCGCCGACATGGTGTCGATGATCGAGGCGCTGCCCTCGGCGCAGTGTCCGCCGCCCTCGCCGGGAACGTGGTGCCCGCCAACGGATGTGGAAAGGGGGTGATCGGTGATGACCGTGTGGGTGCTGTCGTGTTGCTGCGATGACCCGGACTGCCCGCCGGATTGCGGCTGCTGATCTGACGCGTCGACCGTCGAGCGCGCCGACGGCCGACCCGCGTCCCGACGTCATGCTGGCTACTCGTCTTGTCTTTGCCTGCGGCTGTGGACTACACGGCGATGCGTCTCGTCGTTCGAGCGTGATCGCGGCTGCGACCAGGACCGCGGCGGCGTAGGCGCAGAGCACGGCGAAGCCGACCCAGGGCGGTAGGAGCGGCATCGGCCGGGGTGAACTTGGTGCGGCCGATGACCGCTTGCCCGGCGACAGAGGGCAGGAGCTTGGTGATGGCGTCCTGCCAGGCTTGGGGCAGGCCCTCGATGAACACCGGCAGGATGATGATCAGGCCCACGACTGCGGCGATCGCCTCGGCGGTGCGCCGGATCAGGGTACCGATGCCCAGCGCGAAGAGGCCGACGACGGCCAGGTAGAGGCCAGCACCGATAACGGATCGCGGCGCGCCGGGATCCGCGAGGTGGGCATGCAGGTTCCTCGGGGCGAGGACGGCTTGCCCTTCGAGCAAGGACCCGATCGCGGCGACGATGCCCGTAACCGCGGCGACCGCGCAGAATACGGCGGTTTTGACGACGAGCACGTGGGATCGTTGCGGGGCGGCGGCGAGGTGGCCCGGATGGAGCCGGTCTGGTACTCGCTGGTGATGACGACGACGCCGAGCACCGCGATGGCGAGTTGGGCGAGGAAGAAGCCGCTCATGCTGTAGGCGGCTAGGTCGAACACGCGCTGCGGTGGCCGACCGGTGCCCGCGTAGTGGCGGGCGTAGGAGGAATCGAGCAGCCCACCGAAGACGATCATGCCGATGGTGGTGGCGAGTAGCGTCCAGTACGTGGATCGGACCGTGCGCAGCTTGGTCCGCTCCGACCGGGCCAGATCCCAAGCCAGCGGCGCGAACCGGTTCGGGCGCCGCAGGACAGGAAACCTCGACGACTGGTGTGGTGGTTGTGGTGGTTGTGGTGGTCATGGCCGCCTTCCCGGCGTTGGCCGCCTGCGGCTGGTAGACCGCGGCGTAGCGGGTCGACTGCATGAACGCGTCCTCCAGCGACGCTTCCCGGGCGGTGAGCTCGTGTAGGACGAGGCCGCGCCGGGCCGCCAGTTCGCTGATCTGGTCGGTGCTCATGCCGGTGACACCCAGCGTGGTGTCGCCTTCGGGGTGGGCGGTGGCGCCCGGCCCCGCGCAGCAGGTGGGCCAGTTGCTGGTGGCGGGGTGAGCGGACCAGCACCCAGCCGTTTGCCGAGGTGCGGACGAACGTTTCTAGACGGTGTTCGATTCCTTGCGGGCCGGCCCGGCAGTGGCGCTTGGGTCGCGCGTGCGCTGTTCATCGCCGTGCTGTCCGTTGCCGGCTCGCCGGCTCGTCGGTGCCGAGGGGAGGCCGGGGCGCTTGCTGCGTCGGTGGAGGATCGCCGCCGCTGCGGCGGCTGCGGCCCCGGCCGCGGCCAGGATTCGAGGATCGGTCCGCAGATCCGCGGGTAGTTGCTGGGCGAGGACGAAGATGCCCATGGCGACGACGAACCAGCCGAAGGCCTTGCGGAGGGCGTCTTCGCGGATACGGCCGGCGAGTCGGCCGCCGGTGAGGCTGCCGGCGACCGCGGCGGCGGTGACGGCGGCGGCGAGTGCCCAGTTGATGTGGACGGTGGAAAGGTAGCCGGCGAAGCCGGCGAAGGACTTCATCGCGATCACCACGAGGGAGGTGCCGACCGCCACCGGCATGGGTAGGCCGCCGAGCAGGGCGAGGGCGGGTACGACGAGGAACCCGCCGCCGGCACCGACGAGGCCGGTGACGAGGCCGACGACGATGCCGTCGACGATGACGCGCAGGATCGGCAGCTCGTGCGGCACCGGCTTGTTCCGGGTGTCGCGTCGGCCGCGGATCATGGCGGCAGCGGTGGCGAGCATCATCAGCGCGAACGCGGTAAGCAGGATCCCGGCGGGGATGTGGGCGGCGAGCCGTCCGCCGGCGTAGGCGCCGGTCATGCCGGCCAGGCCGAAGATGAGGCCGGTGCGCCAGCGGACCCGGCCGGCGCGGGCGTGCGGGAGGACGGCGATGGCGCTGGTGGTGCCGACGACGAGCAGCGAGGTGGCGATGGCTTCTTTGGCGGGTAGGCCGGCGACGTAGACCAGCAGGGGTACGGCGAGGATCGAGCCGCCGCCGCCGAGCAGGCCGAGGCTGATGCCGATGAGCGCGGCGAGGGCGACGGTCAGGATCAGGGCGGTCACGGCCGGCTTCGGCCGGTTTCACGTCGCGGAGCTGGCCGACGATGCTGCCCGGATCGCAGGTCGCGCCGCGGTTATAGGGCAGCTTGGCCAGCAGCATGCCCATGGTGCAGGTGTTGGTGAGGGCGGCGACGGTGAGCCCGGCGCCGAGGGCGGCGGCGATCCACTTCAGGCCGGGGACGAATACCGAGGCGAGGATGCTGGCCAGCACGATGGTGCCGGTGACGAGGCGGACCTGACGTTCCAGGTCCCAGCGGGGCCGGCCGCGGTTGACCGGGGCACCGGTTTGTCTGCCAGGCGAGCATGCCGCCGTCGAGGATGCGCAGGTTGGGCAGTCCGGCCTGGGCGAGGGTCTGCCCGGCCTGGGTGGCGCGGGCGCCGGAGCGGCAGACCAGAACGACGTTCTCGTCGAGGTGGTTGAGGAGTTCGGCGCGGTGTTCGCGGAGCAGGTCGAGGGGGACGTTGTAGGCGCCGGGGATGTGGGCGGTGTCGAACTCGGCCGGGGTGCGCACGTCGAGCATCCGGGGCGCGTGACCGGAGTCGAGGAGTTCGCGCAGGGTGGCCGGGTCGACGGTGGCGGGACGGGCGGGGTCGGAAGCGTTCATGTCTCCTCGGTCAGCTGGGGCGGCGGAGGGGCCAGGGTGGGGCCGCAGGGGACGCCAACACCGCCGGTCGGTGGGAATGGGCAGCTTGACCGCGCGGTCAGGCGCCGGTGACGACGGACAGCCCGGCGGGGGCGGCGTTGTCGAACTCGTCGTCGACGGCGACCACGCGGCGGCCGGCGGCGGCCAGGATCGAGGCGGCGATGGAGGCGCGATAGCCGGCACGGCAGTGCACCCAGACCTCGCCGTCGGGTACCTCGTCGAGACGGCCGCGTAGATCGTGGAGCGGGATGTGGACGGCACCGTCGATGTGGGCCTCGGCCCATTCCAGAGTGCGGCGGTTGTCGAGCATGACGACGGGCCGGTGGTGGCGAACCTGGGCCAGGTCGGCGAAGGTGGCCCGGGGGAACGTTGCCAGTTCGCCGCCGCCGGCCCAGTCGGCTGGGCCACCGGTGGCGTGCGCGGCGGGCCGGTCGATGCCGATGCGGACCAGTTCCCGCTGGGCCTCGGTGACCTGCTGCGGGGTTTCGCCGAGCAGGGTGAGCGGGGTGCCCCAGGGGATCAGCCAGCCCAGATACGTAGCGAAGCTGCCGTCGAGGCCGAAGTTGAGCGTGCCGGCGACGTGGCCGGCGGCGAACGCGACCCGGTTGCGCAGGTCGACCACCCATTCGCCGGCCGCCAGCCGCTTGCAGATCTGCTCGGCGTCGGCCCGCTGCGGCGGGGACAGGTCCGGGGTGGCCGGTCCGGCGGTGTTGGCCGGGGCCATGTGGGCGTAGTAGGCCGGCCAGGCGTCCAGGCCGGCGGGCACGTCGGCGACAAACTGCCGCTCGGGCTGGGTCAGCGCCGGGTTGGTCCGCTTCTCCTGGCCGATGGTGGAGGCGCTGACCTCGGACTGGGTGGCCGAGCAGAAGCTGCCGAACCCGTGGGTGGGGTAGACGGCGGCGGTGTCGGGCAGCTCGGCGGCGAGGCAGTCGGCTGAGGCGTACTGGTGGTGGACCAGGGTTTCGGTGTGGCCGGGGCCGAGCAGGTCGGGCCGGCCGACCGAGCCGTACAGCAGCGACCCGCCGGTGAACGCGCCGACCTCCCGCCCGCCGGCGTCCAGTAGGTAGGACAGGTGGGTGAAGGTGTGCCCCGGGGTGGCGCGTACCCGTACCCGCATGGTGTCGCCGACCGGGATGAGGTCGCCGTCGCGGACCGCGACCCGGTCGAACGTGACGGGGTCGTCGGCGTTGACGTGGTAGGCGGCGCCGGTCAGCGCGGCGAGGGCGTGGCCGCCGGTGACGTAGTCGTTGTGGATGTGTGTTTCGAACACGTGGGTGATGGTCACCTCCTCGGCCCTTGCGAGGTCGAGGACGCGGTCGATGTCGCGTTGCGGGTCGACCACGAACGCGACCCGGCCGTCGTGGACGAGGTAGCTGCGGTCGCCGAGGGTCGGGGTGTCGATGGCCAGGATGCGTGGCACCGGGAGTGGTCCTTTCATACGGAGTCTGCGGTGGTGGGTCAGGCGGCGGCGGGGGCGCCGCGGACGATGGGGTGGCCGGCGCGTGCCCATTCGCCGGTGCCGCCGGCCACCGACCAGGCGTCGACGCCGGCGCTGGCCAGGAAGTGGGCGGCGGCGAGGCTGCGGTTGCCGCTGGCGCAGATCACGTAGACCGGCACGTCCCGCGGCAGGTCGGCCAGCCGGGACGGCAGTTGGCCCATCGGGATCAGAGCGGCGCCGGGCACGTGCCCGCCGAGGTACTCGAAGGGTTCACGGACGTCGATCACCGTGGCGCCGTCGCGGTGGGCGGTGGTGAACGCGGCTTGGTCGACTTCACGCATCAGATACAACCTCCGCATCAAATACAACCGCCGGTCATATACCCCCAGGGGTATCCGTCCCTAACCATAGCGCGGCGCCTGGCGATCTCGTCAACTCCGCGGCCGGGGGGACGGGTCCTTCGGCGCCGTGGGAACAGATACCCCCCCGGGTATATTGTCGACGGTAGCGGCGGAGAAGGAGGTGCGTCGTGCGGGTCGACGAGAACGTGCTGGGCGATGTGATGCGGCGGTTGCACCGGGCCGAGGGCCAGCTCCGCGGCGTCATGGCGATGCTCGAGTCCGGGCGCAACTGCGTGGAGGTGCTGACCCAGCTCGTCGCGGTGTCCCATGCGATCAACGGCGCCGGATTCGTGATCATCCAGGACGGGTTGCAGCACTGCGCCACCACGGAGCAGGCCGGTGCGGACCAGGCGCGGACCGTCGCGCAACTGGAGAAGTTGTTCCTGTCCCTGGCCTGAGCCGGGGACGCCCGACAATGAGGAGACAGACATGCCCACCGTGGCGTTGACCAACGACACCTTCGAGCAGACCGTGACCGGTGGCGGGATCGTGCTGGTCGACTTCTGGGCCGGCTGGTGCGGCCCCTGCCGGCGGTTCGCGCCGGTGTACGAGCAGGCCAGCCGGAAACACCCGGACATCGTGTTCGGCAAGGTTGATACCGAGGCCGAGCAGGACCTGGCGGCCGCGGCCGGGATCTACTCCATCCCGACGCTGATGGCCATCCGCGACGGCATCGTCGTGTTCTCCCAGCCCGGCGCGCTGCCCGCGGCCGCGCTGGAGCAGGTGATCTCCGCGGTGCGTGGCCTGGACATGGCCGACGTCCGCGCCAGGCTCGCCGCCCAGCGCGCGGCGACCCCCACCGGCTAGCCACCGCGTGACCCGGGCCGTCTGCACCGGCGACCCGGGCCGGGCGACCCTACCCGACGCGCCCGCTGCGGGAGGAGGGCTTGCACACATGTCCGGCGCGGTGCTGGTCGTGGAGGGCGACCGGGAACTGCGTGAGCTGGTCCGTCGTTACCTGGAGCGGGCCGGCCACGCCGTGCACACCACCGGCTCCGGTGCCGAGGCGCTCGGCCTGCTCACGACCGGTGGCGTCGACCTGGTGGTGCTGGACCTGGGGCGGCCCGACGTGGACGGCCTGGAGGTCCTCGCCGCAACCCACCAGGGCCAGGAGGGCCAGGAGGGCTGGGAGGTGCCGGTGGTGGTGCTGACCGCCCGCAGCGCCGTGGAGGACCGCATCGACGGCCTGCGCCGCGGCGCCGACGACTACGTCACCAAACCGTTCAGCCCGACCGAGCTGGTCCTGCGCGTACAGGCGGTGCTGCACCGCACCCACGGGGCCACGGGGGCGCCGGGCCCGGCGACGTTCGGCGGCGGCCGGCTACGTGTGGACGAGGCGCGGCACGAGGCGTCGCTGGACGGCACGCCGTTGGAGCTGATCCCCACCGAGTGGGGACCGCTGACCGCACTGGCCACGACACCGGGGCGGGTGTTCTCCCGCTACGAACTGGTCAACCGGGTACGCGGGTACGAGTTCGCCGGCTACGAACGCGCCATCGACTCGCACGTGAAGAACCTGCGCCGCAAACTCGGCCCCGATGCCGCCGGCATCGTCGAGACGGTGCTCGGGGTCGGCTACCGGCTGGGGTGGTCACGTGACACGTGAGCGGCGGCAGCTGGCCAGCCCCCTGGGTCGGCGGCTGCTGGCCGCGTTCGTGCTGGTCGCCCTGTCCTCGGTGGCGGTGCTCACGGTCGCCGCCCTGGTCGGCACCGACCGCGGCCTGGCCAGCGCGCAGCGCAGCGAACGCGCGCGGGTGGCCGGGCGTGTCGCCGCCGCGGTCGGCACGGCGTATGCCGACGCGCGGGGCTGGCCGGGTGCGGACCTGAGCACGGCGTCCGCGATCGCCGACGCCGCCGGCGCCCGGCTCGTGGTCCGCGACACCGGCGGCACGACGATGTGGCCCGGGCGGGGCATGGGACCGGGCATGGGCGGCATGCACCCCGACACCGCCGGCGGCGGGGTCATCGAGGCCCTGGTCGTCGTGGCCGGGCAGCGGGTGGGCACGGTCCGGCTGGCGTTCACCGCGGCCGCGACCGGCGGCCGGACGGTCGCCTGGTCCTGGGTGATCGGCGCCGCGCTGGTGGCGCTGGCCGCCGCGCTGGCGGTCAGCGGGTACGTTGCCCATCGCCTGACCCGGCCGCTGGTCGCCCTGGCCGCCGCGGCCCGGCGGTTCGCTGCCGGCGACCGGGCGGCCCGCGCCCGCCTCGACGCCCCCGGCGAGCTCGGCGAGCTCGGCGAGGTGGCGCACGCCTTCGACACGATGGCCGATGAGGTGGTCCGCGCCGAGACGGTCCGCCGGCCCCGTCCGCCGACGTGGCCCACGAGCTACGTACCCCGCTCGCCGCGCTGCAGGCCGGCCTGGAGGAACTACGCGACGGCCTGCGCGAACCCGACACGCGGCTGGCCGCCCTGCACGACCAGACGCTACGGCTCGGCCGCGTGGTGGCCGACCTGGCCGACCTGTCCGCCGCCGAGTCCGCCGCCCTGTCGCTGCGCCCGGCGGACACCGACCTCGCCGAGGTCGCCCGGGCGGCGCTGGCCGCCCAGCGCCCACAGCTGGACGCGGCGGGCCTGCGCCTCGACGCCGACCTGACCGGCCCGGTGCCGGTCCGGGTCGACCCGGACCGCGTCCACCAGGCCGTCGCCAACCTGCTCGCCAACGCCGTCGGCTACTGCCGCCTCGACGACCGGGTGACCGTACGCGCCCACCCCGAGCACGGATCGGCCGTACGCACGGTCGCCGACACCGGGCCCGGCATCCCCGCCGACGACCTGACCCACGTCTTCGACCGGCCGTGGCGCGGGCAGGACGCCCGCTCTGTCGCCGGGTTCGGCATCGGCCTGGCCGTGGTCCGGGAGCTGGTCACCGCCCACGGCGGTACCGTCACGGCCGAATCACCGCCCGGCGGCGGCACCACCGTCACCATCCGGCTGCTCGGGCCGGAGCCGTGACCTCCGTCAGCCGGTCAGGGTGTCCAGGGCGGCGCGTAGCCGGGTGGTGGCCTCGTCGGCGACGTCCTTCAGCTCGGGCCGGCCGGTGACCTGGACCATGACCTGCGGGTCCAGGGCCTGCACCAGGGTGGTGTCCGGGCCGTCGGCGCGCACGACGACGTTGCAGGGCAGCAGCAAGCCGATGTCGCGGTCGGCGTCCAGCGCCCGGTGCGCCAGCGGCGGGTTGCAGGCGCCGAGGATGAGGTAGTCCTCCATCTGGACGCCCAGCTTCTCCCGCAGGGTGGCCTGCACATCGATCTCGGTGAGCACGCCAAAGCCCTGCTCCTTGAGCGCCGCGCGGACCCGCTCGACCGTGGGCGCGAACGGGGCGGGCAGCCGCACGGTGATGCCGTAGGACATGGTGTCGGTTCCTTCCTGGGTCGGTGGGTGGATCAGGCGGAGGTATTCGCGGTCGCCGAGCAGGTCCAGCCGGCGGCGCAGCACCGGGTTGTCGATGGCCTGGCTACGGTGGCGGGCGATGGCACGCCACTGCCGCTGGCGGGACACGCTGAGCGTGAGGTCCAGGTCGCCGGGGTCGCGGCCGGTGAAAGACGTGCCCAGTTCGGCGTTGAGTCGCTGCGCGACCGGTCGGGGCAGCGCCCAGGCCAGGACCGGCAGGCCGCTGGCGCGGGCGGCGGCCAGGGCGGCCTCGGTGGCGCGGCGGTGGTCGGGGTGGCCGGTGACCCCATCGGGATCGAAGACCAGCAGGTGGCTGGGGTGTTCCTCGGCGATGACCCGCAGGATGTGGCCGGCCAGCTCGTCGAGGGGTACCGCGGCGAGGCGGCCGTCGGGGTAGCGGTGCAGCTCGACCCGGGACAGCCGCAGCTCGGCCGCGGCGGCCTGCAACTCCTGGGCTCGGACCACTGACAGGTCACCCGGCCGGCCGTGCAGGGTGGAGCACTCGCCGTGGGTGAAGCAGATCAGGCCGGCCCGGGCGTCGCGGATGACCAGCTCGGACAGGACGGCACCCAGCCCGAACGATTCATCGTCCGGGTGGGCGACCACCGCCAGTACCCCGGTGATCCGCCCGAGCGGATCGGGGCCGCTGTCTGGTGTCATCGCGCTCACCCCCTCCGTTCCATCATACCCCCCAGGGTATATGTCGGGGTGGCGGCCGGTTGAGGTCGCCGTCCCGACGCACCCGGTCCGGTCACCGGGCGGACCAGTTCTGGAGCGCGGTCAGGTGGTGCCGCGACGCGGTGAGCAGGGTGGTGTAGACCTGCCGCACGTCGGGCGCGGTCAGCCCGTTCAGCGCGGCCTGCAGGTCGGCGATGTCGGTCTGTTCGACCGTCTCGCCCACCTTCAGCGCAGCGGCCTGGTTGGCCTGGCCCTGCGCAAGCAGCTTGTCGTAGCTGCCCGGCACGGCCGGGTCGCTGAACTGCCCGGCCGGCTTGCCGGCGGTCGGGTCGGCCAGCCCGTAGCGGGCCAGCAGGGTGCGGACCGCGGTCAGGTGCCGGGTCTCGGACGCCGCGATCCGGTCGAAGACCACGGCCGGGTACCTGTCGGCGAACGCCGTGTACAGGTCGTGCGCGAGCTTCTCCTCCTGGGCCATCGCGGCGAGGGTGGTCCTCTGCTGCTCGGTCAGCGTGCCCGTGGCTGCGGTCACGGCCAAGCCGGCGCAGCTGCCGTCCCGGGCGTTGGTGCCCATCCCCGCGCGCATGCCGTTACCGGACCCCATGCCCATGCCGTTACCGGGTCCCATGCCGTTGCCG
>WNFU01016060.1_pt1 | contig 10465 bp, 7 predicted proteins | sample 5400121 | NCBI WGS metagenome assembly WNFU01 (sample SAMN13153360, study PRJNA577476) | soil metagenome | isolation source: 100 cm soil or saprolite under grassland replicate 1 | place: USA:California | collected 2016-06-15
TGCGAGGAGCATCGGCTGTCGAACGAGGATCGCCTGGAGCTGTTTTGCCGCGTGTGCGCAGCCGTCCAATACGCCCACCGCAACCTCGTCGTGCACCGCGACCTAAAACCCGCCAACATTTTGGACACCACCGAGGGACGGGTAAAACTGCTGGACTTCGGGATCGCGAAGCTGCTCGGGAACGAGCGCGACGCGGGCGCGCCTTCGCTCACCGTCACGGGCGAGCGCCTCCTCACGCCGATGTACGCGAGCCCCGAGCAGATCCGAGGCGAACCGGTCTCCACCGCGACGGACGTTTATGCGCTCGGCGTGCTCCTCCATGTGCTGTTGACCGGTACCTCCCCGTACCGGCTGTCGGCCGGGGAACAGCACGAGGTAATTCGTGCGGTGCTCGACCAGGAACCAGAGCCACCGTCGGTCGCAATTCTGCGGACCGGGCGCGGAGCTGACGGAAACCCCACGCAGCTCGCGCGGCGCCTGCGCGGTGACCTGGACACGATCGTCCTCAAGGCGATGGAGAAGGACCCGGCGCGCCGCTACGGCACCGCCGAGCAACTCGAGGCCGATGTCCGCAACCACCTCGCTGGCCTGCCGGTCACCGCGCGGCCGGCGACGCGACTCTATCACCTCCGCATATCACCTCCGCAAGTTCCTGCGGCGTCACCGCCTCGGCGCGGCGGTGACGGCGGCGATTATGATGCTCGTGCTCGGTTTCGCAGCGGTGACCGCGGTGCAGTCGGCACGCATTCGCGCCCAGACCGAGCGGATCGCCCTCGAACGCGACCGGGCCGAAGAAGTCATCCAATACCTGTCCAACGTCTTCCACACTGCGGTTCCTTCCCCTCGCGAGGGTCGCGGCGTGACGGCCCGCGAAGTCCTCGACAGCAGCGCCGCGCGCGTCGAGCGAGACCTGTCGGCGCAGCCGGAGGCGCGGGCCCGCGTGCTGCTCGAGATGGGGCGGGCCTACCACGACCTGGGAATCAATGACCGTGCACGGCACCTCCTGGAAGCGTCGATCGCGCTCCGGCGCGGCTCCTTCCCCGCCGGGCAGCGCGAGCTCGCGCAGACGCTCGACCTCCTCGGCGCCGTGCTGCTCGAGCAGGGCGTGCTCGATAGCGCAAGGCGCGCCTACGACGAGGCGCTGACGCTACACCGCCGCCTCCCTGGGGACCGGCGGGGCGACGTCGCTCGGACCCTCAACGGGCTCGCGGCTGTGAACCGGGCGCAGGGTCGCCTGCGCGAGGCGGAGTCGGTAGTACGTGAGGCGCTGGCGATCGATCGCGCGCGACCGGGCGACCACGCCAGCGACGTCGCGCAAAGCCTCAGGGGGCTGGGCCAAGTGCTGCTGGACGGGGGGGACTACACCGGGGCCGAGACGCTGTACCGACAAGCGCTCTCGCTCCTGCCCCGGCAACGTTCGGAGGAGGACTTCGCGGTCGCGGGCTTGATGCTCGACTTGGCGGCGGCGCTCAAGGGGCAAGGCCGGAACGCGGTCGCGGACTCGTTGTTGCGTCAGGGGCTCGCCCTGTATCGACGGCTGGCACCTGCGGCGGCGGCGCCCGTGGATCCGGGGCGTCTGCTCAGCTTGGTTCCTCGCGCCGCCGGTCGAGCAACCGCGCCACGCTTCGACTCTCAGATCGCTTTCGTGAGCGATCGCGACGGCCCCGACCCGGTGGGCAACCTCGGCAACTCTGAGATCTACGTCATGAACCCGGACGGCACGGATCAGCGGCGGCTGACGCAGCACGACGGGATAGACAATCAGCCGGCTTGGTCACCGGACGGCCGAAGGATCGCATTCACCCGGGGGGACGGCCGCGGGGTCGATATCTTCCTCATGAACGCGGACGGTACCGAGCCGACCAGGCTGACGAATCAGACCGCCGCGGGCGTGATGGCGCACGGCCCCACTTGGTCTCCGGACGGGAAGCGGATCGCGTTCCAGAGCTTTTTGCGGCCGGACATCTACGTCATCAACCTGGACGGCACGGGGCTGACGAACCTCACGAACCGCCCGGGAAGCGATGGGAATCCCGATTGGTCGCCCGACGGCAGGAAGATCGCGTTCACCAGCAACCGTGATGCCCGCCAGGACGTCTACGTGATGAGCGCGGACGGCACGGACCCCGTCCGCTTGACCATCAACGCGAAGTCGGACACCAGTCCACGTTGGAACCTGGGTCCCGACTGGTCGCCCGATGGCAGGAAGATCGCGTTCGCGAGCGACCGCGACGGTGACTCGGAAATCTACGTGATGAACGCCGACGGCAGCGAGGTAACGAGGTTGACCTTCAATTCCGGCGAAGACGCGAGCCCGTCATGGTCGCCGGATGGCCGGAGGATCGCGTTCCAACGCCGCGTGCTCGGTCATGCGCAGGTCTTCGTCATGAACGCCGACGGCAGCAACGTTACCCGGCTGACCGAGCTGTCGCCCGTGGCTTTCAGCGGCTGGCCGAGCTGGGGCCTGCGGCCTCCGCCCCGCTAGCGCCTGCCACCCCGGCGCTCTCACGGGCGCGGCCCAAGTCGTCCTTTTCCGACCGCCTGTCCGGTTTCCGGCGCCGCCTGCGCCTCCAGTTAGTGGAGCACATCCCACTCTGGAAGACGGCTCTATGGAAAAGACCAAGATCACCGCACTCGTGCTGGCGGCCAGCGCCGCTGTGATGGCGTGCGACAACCCCACTCAGCCATCGTCCCTCGGCGGGCCGACGGCCTCAGTTCAATCTGCCGTCGGCGGGACCCAAGTCGTCACCGGCGAGACGGGGCCCAACTCCCTCTACGCGCTGTATCGCCCAGACCTGTGGAACGGGCGGCTCGTGCTCTTCGCTCACGGCGCCCCGCCTCCCACATTACCCGTCCAGCTGCCCAGTCGTGAGGTCGGACCGCTGCGCGACGCGCTCTTGACCCGCGGCTATGCCGTCGCCTACTCGAGCTACGACGAGTTCGGCGTCGCCTTCAAGAGCGGCTTGCTGCGCACCCGGCAGCTTCGCGGGCTGTTCGCGTCGCAGTTCGGCCCGCCGCAGCACACCTACGTCGTTGGACAGTCGATGGGCGGCGCGATCGCCCTCATGCTGGCCGAGACCAACCCGGGCCTCTTCGACGGTGTCGTACCAATGTGCGCGCCTATCGGCGGCATGCAGATGGCGATCGACTATTTCTTGAATGTCCGCGTCTTGTTCGACTTCTACTTCCCGGGCGTCGTGCCCGGCGACGCGATGCACGTCCCGGACGGCGTCGATTTCAACCGCGACGTGGCGCCCGCGGTTGTCAACGCCCTCATCTCGAACCCGGGACGAGCGACGGAGCTAGCCGGCGTGGATCAGGTCGAGATCCAGTATGCGAGCTTCCAGGAGCTGGTGACCTCCATCGTCAGCGCGCTCGGCTTCCACGCGACTTTCCTCGAGGACGTGCTCGGCCGTACCCACAACCATTCGATGTTCGACAATACGGCGACGGCTTACACGGGCTCGCAGGACGACGCCGCGTTGAACGCGGGCGTCGGCCGCTTCAGTGCGACGCCGGACGCGACGAATTTCGAAGCCCATTACTACCAACCTGACGGGAAGCTCACGATCCCGGTGCTGACGCTCCACACCAGGCGCGACCCGCTCATCCCGTTCGCGCACGAGGCGGTCTACGCGGGCATCGTCGCGGCGCAGGGAAAGTCGGACCTCCTTGTCCAGCGCACGTTCGACCGCTTCGGTCACTGTGGGTTCACGGTCGACGAGCGGGTGCGGGCACTGGAGGACTTGGTCGCGTGGGCGGAGCACGGCGTGAAGCCGGCCCAGTGAAACGGCGCTTCGCTCCGTTCGACCGTGTGTCGCGCGGCGTCCTCGCCGCCGCGCTCTTCGGCCTCGCGGCGACCGGCTGCAAGGACGCTACGGGGCCGACGACCGGAGCCGCCCGCGTCACGGTGACGACCACGGGCATCGACCTCGACGCCGACGGCTACATCGTGACGGTGGACGGCGAGCCGGGCCGGGCGGTAGCACCGGTCGATGCCATCACCCTCCACGAGATCCCGACCGGCGCCCACACCGTGGCCCTGGGCGGCCTGGCCGTGAACTGCGTGGTAGGCGGGGAGAACCCCCGCACGGTCAGCGTGGCGGGACGCTCCACGGCCGAAGTCGCGTTCGCCGTCGCGTGCGTCGCGGACGTCGGGAGCCTGCACGTGACGACGGCGACCACGGGTGTCGATCTCGATCCCGACGGCTACACGGTGAGTGTGGACGGGGGTGCGGGGCAGGCGGTGGGTGGGAGTGCCGCGCTCACCCTCTCCGACCTGCGGAGCGGCGAGCACCTGGTGCGGCTGGACGGGCTGGCTCCGAATTGCGCGGTCAGCGACGCCAGTCCCCGCCCGGTCACGGTCGCGTTCGGCGCCACGGCCGAGGTCGCGTTCGCCGTCGCGTGCGTCGCAGACGTCGGGAGCCTGCGGGTTACTGCGGTGACGACGGGTGCCGAACTGGACCCCAATGGGTACATCGTGGGGATCCCAGGCAACGGGCCAGTGGTGCCCGTAAACGGTTCTGTCACCTTCCCAGTCCCGGCGGCCGAGTACGCGATCGCACTCATGGACATCGCCGCGAACTGCGCGGTCAGCGGGCCCAACCCGCGCGCAGTGACCATCTCGTTCGGCGCCACGACCGAGGTGGCGTTCGTGGTCGCGTGCACCGCGGTCACGGGGAGCATTCGGGTGACGACGGCGACCACCGGCGCCGATCTCGACTCCGACGGCTACGCTGTGAGCCCGGACGGCGGACCAGGCGAGATCATTGCCGTGAGCGGAGCCCTCACCATCGCCACGGTTACGGCCGGCGACCATACGATCGCCCTGGGCGGTGTGGCCGCCAACTGTGTGGTCGACGGGGACAATCCCCGTACGGTAAGCGTGGCTGGTGGTGCGACGGCCGAGGTTGCTTTCGCGATCACGTGCGCGGCGCTCCCCCCGGCCGCCGGGACGCTGCGGGTCACAACGGCCACGACAGGCGCCGAGCTTGATCCCGACGGCTTCACCTTGAGCGTCGACGGGGGGCCAGGTCAGTCTGTGGCTGTGAACGACACCATCGTGATTCCCGACCTTGCGGCTGGGGACCATGCCGTCGCGCTGGGCGGCGTGGCGTCCAACTGCGTGGTCGAGGGGACGAACCCTCGGACCGCGAGTGTCGCCGCAGGTGCCACCGCTGAAGTCACATTCGCCGTGACATGCACGGCCCTTCCCTCCCCAGGCGGGAACCTGCGGGTCACGACCGCGACCACGGGGGCCGACCTCGATCCCGACGGCTACACGGTGCTCGTGCAGGGCTTGTGCCACTTTCAGTCGGACGGAGATGGCGGATTCGGGTACGTCTGCGAGTACGAGCGGACCGAGAGCGTCGGCGTGAACGCCTCCGTGCTGATCCCGGATGTCCCTGTGGGTGCTGGCGTGTCACTTCAGGACGTGGCCCCGAACTGCACGGTCGTCGGCGAAAACCCCCGCCCCGCGGCGATTGTATCGGGTTCGGTAAGCCTCGTCGATTTCACGGTGTCCTGCGTCGCCGCCCTCGTGGGCACGATCGCGTTCTCGAGCGACCGCAGCGGCAACTTCGAGATCTACGTGACGAACACCGACGGGTCCGGCGTGATGAAACTGACCGACCACTGGGCGCGTGACGTGGGCCCGGCCTGGTCGCCCGACGGCGCGAAGATCGCCTTCTCTAAGGAGGTCGGCCTATCCGATTTCGACCACTGGGAGATCTATGTGATGAACGCGGACGGCTCCGGCGTGACGCGGCTGAGCGACGGCGAGCATTACGACGCCGGGCCCCTCTCCTGGTCGCCCGACGGCACGAGACTGGCCTTCAACAGTGACGGCGACGGCAGCAATCTCGACATCTACGTCATGAACGCCGACGGGTCCGGCGTCACGCGGCTGACCGACCACGCGGCGGCCGATGTCGAGCCCACCTGGTCGCCCGACGGCGCGAAGGTCGCGTTTCGCAGCAACCGCGACGGCAACTTCGATCTCTACGTCATGCACGCCGACGGGACCGGCGTTACGCGGCTGACCGACACCCCGGGGATCGAGTTCAGCCCCGTCTGGTCGCCCGACGGCACGAAGATCGCGTTCGAGCTTAATGGCGACATCTACGTCATGAAGGCGGATGGCTCAGGAGTCACGCGCCTGACCGATACTCCAGGGTTCGACGGTCGGCCTGCGTGGTCGCCCGACGGCGCGAGAATCGCCTTCCACAGCGACCGCGACGGCAACTTCGAGATCTACTTCATGAACGTGGACGGGTCCGCCGTCACGAGGGTGACCAACGACCCGGCGCGAGACTGGACACCGGCGTGGGGGCCGCGCGGGTCCCCATGAGCCCGTAGCGCCGCCGCAAGCACCCTGGCGGGCTCGCAGCTCAGCCCGCACAATCATCTCGAGCCTCGGCCAGGCAGGCAACTCATGCGAGTGGTAACGCAACTTTGTCACGCCTTGCTGGTGGTCGTCGCGTGGCTTGCCATGCCACCCCCGGCCGCCGGGCAGACAGGTGCGATCAACGGCGCGGTAGTCGACTCCGCCACCGGCGCTCCGCTCTCCGGGGTCCAGGTCACTGCGTTCGACGAGGCGACGGCCGTCGTGGCGCGCAGTGTGACCGACGGCCGGGGCCGTTTTCGGCTGACCGGGCTCGCCCAGACCCGGCTCACGTTGGTATTGACGCGCCTGGCCTACACCACGCGGAGCATCGAAGCGCTCGTGTCCGCCGAGCCCGGCGCGCTGCTCGAGGTCGCGCTCGCCCCACGAAAAGTGGTGCTCGATCCGGTCCAGGTCACAGCTTCCCGGGCGCCGGAAACCTCGCTCAACGCCCCCGTCTCCGTCTCCGTTGTGAGCCGGCGCGCAATCGAGGAGGTCACCACCTTCACGCTGGTGGACCACCTTCGCGCCGTTCCCGGAATGGATGTCATCTCCACGGGGCTGATCCAGCGCGGCTTCGCCGTGCGCGGCCGGAATGGCCCCAACCAGGGCTTCCTGCTGATGATGGCCGACTACCGCAACGCGGCGCTTCCATCGCTTGGCAGTAACGTCTCGTATCTGCTTCCGTTTACGAACGAAGATCTCGAGCGGATCGAAGTCGTCCGGGGTCCCGGAGCCGCGCTCTACGGTCCAGATGCACACCGCGGCGTGGTGCACTTCGTGACGCGCTCGCCATTCGAGTCGCGGGGCGCCACGCTCTCATTCGCTGGGGGAGAGCGATCGGTGCTTCAGGCGACCGCGCGTTTCGCCGCGGCACCAAGCGCACGGATCGCCTTCAAGATGTCCGGCGACTACTTCCAAGGGCAGGACTGGGAGCTCCCGGCCTCCGACGAAGCGCTGAGGAGCGACAGGCATGCCCGCCGCGCCGGGGGCGAGGCGCGGGTCGATTGGCGACTCGATAGCGTGACGACCGTGATCGGCTCGGTGGGGTTGGCGCAAGCGATCAACGTCCTGGCCCTGACTGGCGCGGCTGGGCCCGTGCAGGTCCGCGATTGGCGCTACAGCTTCGCCCAGGCGCGGTTGGAGGGCAGGCGTCTGTTTGCGAACGTCACCTACAACCTCAGCGACGCCGGCGAGACCTACCAGCTGCGCACAGGCACATCAATCGTCGACAACTCGCGCCAGGTCGCGATACAACTGCAGCATAGGACCGAAGCGGGCCGCTACGAGGTGATGTATGGTCTGGACGGACGCTGGACCGATCCGCGGACCGCGGGCACCATTCACGGCGCAAACGAAGACGACGATCAGGTCGTGGAGATCGGCGGGTACGCCCAGACGAGAACCGCGCTGTCGCCGCGCGTCGATTTCGTGACTGCCGTGCGCGCCGATCGCAACGACCGCTTGGACGACCTCTCCGTTTCGCCCCGCGTTGGCATCGTGGTCCGCCCGGCCCCGGCGCATTCGCTGCGGCTGACCTACAATCGCGCCTTCTCGTCGCCCGATCCCGCACAGCTCTTCATGGACCTGATAGTGGGCTCGTCATTCCGAGGGGCGGATACACGTTCCGCCGGGACTGCGGCGGGATCTGCATGCGCTCGCCCTTCAACCCCGCAGGCCCCCAGGGTTACCTACCGGCCGACGCCACGCTGCTGTGGGACTCCGTGAAGGCAATCATGGCGCGACGCAGCGTCGACATCTCCGACATTCCCGCGCCGACCGCCGCCGACGTGGCCACGGATCTCGCGGCATACAATCGGCCGGCGCGCCGCTTCGACCCTGTCGTGGCGGCCGACATCGGAGACTTCGCAACCCTGCGCCGCTCGTTTACCCAGACCTTGGAGCTCGGCTACAAAGGCGTGCTCGACGGCCGAGTGCTGACCACGGTGGACGCGTACGTCAGCCGCGTGCGGGACCCCTTCGGGAACAGTTTCGCCGCCACGCCGAACGTTTTCCACGACTCCACGACACTCGCACAGTACCTCAGCACCTATCGACCCGCTGCCACCGCCGACAGCCTAGCGGGCGCGATCGCCAGGATCCCGGTCGGAATCATCTCGCCGCAAGAGACGAGCTATCCGTTCGACATCCTGTTCCTACAGCGCCAGGGAGGTGCGTACACGGTCTGGGGTGCCGATGTGAGCCTCACGGCCATCGTCGGGGCTCGCCTGGAGTTGACCGGCACGTATTCCTGGGCGAGTAGGAACGTCCTCCGCGACGTTCCAGTGGTGGGGACAATCTTCCTGAGCGTTCCGCAGGATAAAGGCGCGGTCACCATGCGATATCGTAACGAACGGATCGGCTTCACGGCGGCGTTGCAGGGCCGCGCCGTCGGCGCGTTCCCGGTGAGGTCCGGCGTTGTTACGACTGACATCGCCTCATACGCGCTGGTCGACGCCCACGTGGGGTACGAGCTCGAGCGTGGGTCCGGCATTGGCTTCTCACTCGACGCCTACAACCTGCTCGACCACCGACATCGGGAGAGCGGGGGAGGGGGCCGACTCGGTCGCCTGGTCGTCTCGAGAGTGCGAGTGCGGCTCTGACGACAGAAGAATGCACTACCCAGCGCGCGGCGAAGCGGCTCAAGCTTCCGTTGATCGAGGCGAAGATCGTGCTCGACGGCGGCAGCATCGATGTGAACGGTCGCGGTACGCTGTTCACGACGGAAGAATGCCTGCTCGATCCCAAGGTGCAGACCGCAACCCCGGATTATCCCGCCTCGAGATCGAAACCGTTTTTCCGCGATACCCTCGGCATCACGAATACGCTCTGGCTCGGCAAAGGGATTGCGGGCGACGACACGCACGGCCACGTGGATGATCTCTGCCGCTTCGTGACACCCGGAACGATCGTCCTGTGTCGCGAAGACAATCCGAAAGACGTGAATTACAAGCCGCTCGCCGAGAACTGCGAGCGCCTCCAGGACATGCACCTGGAACGAGGGGCGAGCATCGAGGTGATCGATCTCCCGATGCCCGCCCCCTTTTACTTCGACGGTGTCTGATTACCCGCCAGCTACGCAAACTTCTACATCGCCAATGCGGCGGTCCTCATGCCGACGTTCAACGATCCCAAGGATCGCATCGCGTTGGGCATCCTCGCCGAGCTACTCCTCGATCTACCGGTGATGGGAATCCACGCCGTCGACCTGGTCTGGGGTCTCGGCACGCTGAACTTCCTCACGCAACAGGAGCCCTCGGCTACTTCAACTGCCAGATCTCGACGCGATTCCCCGTGAAGATTGGAATCAGCACACGATTCCGTTTGGCGTCGTAACCGATGTCGGCCGGGGACGGCACGCCGGTGATCACCTTCACTTCCTGCCCGGTTTCGTACGCGGACACAGTGGAGTCGGTCCAGCTCGACACCAGGATCCTCGTGCCGGCGACCTCGACGCCGTCGAATCCGCCGGCGCCCTTGGCGATGACCTTGGGCGCTTTGTCCCCCGGCTTCCATGCCAGCACCGTCTTGGCTGCCCCGAACGACACGATGATGAACCGCTTGCCCACGGGGTCCACCGTGATCCCGTTCGGCCAACCCAGACTGTCACCCCGTGCCGCCACCGTCACCTTCCGGTCTGGACCGACCCGGAAGATGCGGTCGGGCCCAGGATGCAGCACGTTGCCCAGGTCGTCGAAGCGGATCCCGGTATCGGTGATGTAGATCGCGCCGGTCGTGGCGATCGCGATGTCGTTCAAAAAGACGGCGCCCGCGCTGTCGAACTTGACGCTATCGAGCGGGGTGCCGGTCCGGGCATTGAACGCGCGGATCCTGTCGATGTCCGTCACCCACAGCGTGTCGCCCAACACGGCCAGGCCCTTCGGCGCGTTGAGGTTCACGCCGGCACGGCCGCCCTCGATGAACTTGAGGTTCTCGATCGCCCCGTCGGGCCGCACGCGGCTGATGAAGCCGTTGTTGTCCTTCGCTGTCGGGGAGCCATTGATGTTCGAGACGAAGTAGATGTCCTGCGCCGAGTCGTGCAGCACCGATTCCGGGGTGGAGAAGCCCGCTACCGTCAGCATC
>WNFU01010179.1_pt1 | contig 10464 bp, 8 predicted proteins | sample 5400121 | NCBI WGS metagenome assembly WNFU01 (sample SAMN13153360, study PRJNA577476) | soil metagenome | isolation source: 100 cm soil or saprolite under grassland replicate 1 | place: USA:California | collected 2016-06-15
GGCCGCCATCTCCTCCGTCCCCGAGGGCGCGCCCCCGATGGCGGTGTGGAACACGTACATCTGGGTCGACAGCGCCGACGACGCGGCCTCGAAGGTCGGTGACGCGGGTGGACGCGTCCTGACCGAACCCTTCGACGTCATGGACGCGGGCCGCATGGCCGTGTTCACAGATCCCGAAGGAGCGGCGTTCTGCGTGTGGCAGCCGAAGGACCACAAGGGTGCCCGGATCGTCAACGAAGCAGGGTCGCTGAACTTCAACATCCTCAACACGCGCGACGCGGAGCGCGCGAAGTCCTTCTACGCGGCTGTGTTCGGGTGGGAGACGCTCAGCATGAGCGGCGGCGAGTTCTGGATCCTGCGCGCATACGGTGACTGCCTCGAACAGCTCACCCCAGGCATTCGCGAGATGACGGCGGACATGGGCGCCGCTGGCTTCGAAGATGTCGTCGCGGCGATTCATCCGCTGGCGAATGACGCTGCCGATGTGCCGGCTCATTGGGCTGTCCAGTTCTCGACCGAGGACGCCGACCTGACCGCGGCGAAGGCAGCTGAGCTAGGAGGCGAGGTGCTCGCACAGCCAGCCGACGCCCCCTGGGCGAGGATTGCCGTTCTCGAGGATCCCCAGGGCGCGATGTTCATCGCGAGCAAGTTCGTCCCCGAGAACCGAGACCTTGGGAGCTCAGCCGGCTAGACGTCCGCTTCGCGACACGCCTAGGCGGCCCGGGCGACGCGGAGTCGCGCCGGCCGGTCGGCCGACTGCACGAACGCGGCGCTGACGATGCCGACCACGGCGACGATCCCTCCGGCGACGTACGCGAGGGTGAACGAGCTGGTGCTCGACGCGCCGCCCTGGATCGTCGACACCACCTCGATGCCGGACACGACGCCGATCTGCGTGACCATCACCTGAGCCGCGTTGGCGACCCCGAGGCTCTCCGTCTCGACCGAGTTGGCCGCCGAGCTGATCAGCGACGGCTGCGACGTGCCGAGGCCCAGCCCTGACATGACCAGCGCCGCGAACACGAGCGCGAGCGTCTCGGTCGAGGCGCCGAGGGCGAAGCACCCCATCGACACCACCACGAGCGCGCAGCCGACGACGCTGGCCCGCCGCTCCCCGACCCGCACGGCGACGTAGCCGGCAACCGGTGACGACACGCTGAAGCTGAGCGGGCGGCAGATCATCGCCAGCGACGTGACGGCCACCGTGAAGCCGAAGACCCGCTCCATCAGCAGTGGCGTGACGATGAAGCCGCCCATATAGCCGAAGTTCGACGTGAACTGGGCGACGAGAGACGCTGTGAAGTTCCGCTCGGTGAAGAAGCGCAGCGGCACGAGCGGGTGCTCGGCCCGCCGCTCGACGACGACGAACAAAGCGAGGGCGACGGGAGCCGCCGCAAACAGCCCGACGACGAAGGGCTCGGTCCAGCCGATCTGGCTGCCGACGCTGAGCCCGAGCAGCGCGGTGACCGTGGCGGCGGCGAGCGCGGCGGCGCCGCCGTAGTCGATCGACTGGCGCTCCATCCGGGGCGTCTCGTGCAGGATCGGGATCGCGACCAGCAGGGCCACCAACGCGATCGGCGTCTGCAGGAGAAAGATCGAGCGCCAGCCGATGGCGTCGACCAGGGGACCGCCCGCCACGAGGCCCAGCACCGGCGCGCCCGCGCCGACCAGCGACCACCAGCCCATCGCCTTCACCCGATCCTCCTCGGGGAACGCCCGCATGATCAGCGCCATCGACGCGGGCCCGGTGGCCGCACCCGGGATGGCGCCGAGCGTGCGGATCGCGATGAGTGAGGAGCCGTCCCAGGCCAGCGCGGTCAGGAACGTGGCGACCGTGAAGCCCGCGAGGCCGACGAGGTACACGCGGCGGTGGCCGCGCACGTCGCCGATCTTGCCGAACAGCGGCATCGCCAGTGCCAGCGCGAGGAACGGCCCGGTGACCGTCCACGTGAGCGCGGTCTCGCTGGCGCCGAGGTCGCGGGCGACGTCGCCGAGCGACACGGCCAGGATCGTGATCGTGAACCCGGTGGCGAAGAGGCCCGCCAGCGCCGTCCACAGGACCCACCAGCGGTAGCGGTCGCTGTCACGGACCTTCCGGCCGATGCGGTGGCGCAGCAGGAGCGGCCACGCGACGGCGGGAACCTCCTCGCCGCCGGGGTACTCGACGACGAGCGGTGACTCGGAGTCGCGGTCCATCGGCCCGAGCGAGGCTAGTTCCCGCCCGGTGGAAACCGATCAGGTCTTCTGGGGTTCGCGCCTGACGGCGCGGTGTCGCGGATCAGGCGTCTTCGAGAACCCAGACGGTCTCGAGGTGCGCAGCGTTCTCGCTTGCTTCGGTCTCGGCAAACAGCCTCGCCGTCGCGTCCGCCCAACGAGTCAGGTCCGAGGTGAGCAGCAGTGCCCCCACCGCCCGGTCCGGGCCGGGTCGGCTGGGCAGCTGGCCGTAACGCCGGCCGGGCCGCTCCGGGCGCGGTCCATTCGTCGCCCCGTGCGGGAATCGCTTCAACGTCGCTCCCCTCAGGTCAGGTCCGGTGAACTGGTGGCCGCTGCAGGGTAAGGAGAAGCCCCCGAGGCCACAAGAGGCGCGGGACTACGTCGATATGGCACGTCTGCACGGTGACATGGTCATAGCCCGGCCGGCGAAAATGGACGAAGGGTGCGCAATCGCCCCGAGTCCGGGCGTCCGACTGCGCGCGTTCCGAGCCCTGGTCAAAAGCCGCGGCAGGCAACAAAGGTGGGAGACGGGCGCAGCTCCGGGCGGTATGTGTAGTCACCTCGGGCCATGACACGGATCATTTTGCGCTGGCAGCGCAAAATTCTTGCGCCGCTCGCGCGCCGGACGGTCTCGGCCTATTTCTCCGGCGGCTCGAGCTTCAAGGCCTCCTTCTCGAGCTCGTCGACCGTCCAGCGGTCGCCCTTGTCGATCTTCTCCGCGAGCGTCCAGGGCTGGAACCGCTGCACGACGCCGCCCTGCACGAGGAACGCCTGCCCGGTGAACGGGCAGTCCTCGGTGCCGAGGTACGCGACAAATGGGGACACGTTGGCCGGGTTCCAGACGTCGAACTTGGACGCATCCTCGGGCGCCTTCACGGCGTCCTGGAGGCCAGGCGTCTGCTCGGTGAGGCGCGTGCGGGCGGCGGGAGCGATGGCGTTGGAGCGCACGCCGTAGCGGCCGAGCTCGAGCGAGGAGATGTACGAGAACGTCGCGATGCCCGACTTGGCCGCGCCGTAGTTCGTCTGGCCGGGGTTCCCGAGCAGCCCGGACGTCGAGGAGGTGTGGACGATCGAGGCCTTGACCTCCTTGCCGGCCTTGCTCTGCTCCCGCCAGTACGCGGCGGCGTGACGGGTCGGGCAGAAGTGCCCCTTGAGGTGGACGTGCATGACGGCGTCCCACTCCTGCTCGGTCATGTTCACGAGGACGCGGTCGCGCAGGATGCCCGCGTTGTTGACGAGGACATGGACGTCGCCGAACGTGTCGAGCGCGGTCTGGATCAGGCGCTGGGCGCCGTCCCAGTCGGCGACGCTGTCGACGTTTGCCACCGCCTCGCCGCCCATCGTCTTGATCTCGTCGACGACCTGCTGCGCCGGCGCGCGGTCGGCGCCCTCGCCGTCGATGTCGCCGCCGAGGTCGTTGACGACGACCTTGGCTCCCTCCTGCGCGTAGAGCAGCGCGTGGTCGCGGCCGAGACCGCGGCCGGCGCCGGTGATGATGGCCACTCGCCCGTCGAGCGCGCCCATGGGAGCTCCCTGTGGTGGAGGTCGAGGACGCGGCATCGTACGCGCCTCCTTGACCGGGCGGTCAAACGATCGGCGCCGGGCGTCAGAGGACGAGCGTGACCTTCGTGCCCCGGTTGACCTGCGTGCCGGCGGGCGGGGTCTGGCTCTTGACCGTCCCGCCCGGGGCGAAGTTCTGCACGTCGGCGACGAGACCGCTCGCCTTCAACGCCTGACTCGCCTGCTCGACGCTCAGGGTCACGACGTTGGGCACCGCCACCGGCTGCGGGCCCTTGCTCACGTGCACGGCGACCTGCGAGTCGCGTGGTGCAAGCTGGCCCGCGGGCGGATCGGTGCCGATCACGGAACCCGGGGGAATGGTCTCGCTGTAGTCGTCGGAGCGCGTCACGCTGAACCGCTTGGCCTGCAGCGCGGCGACGGCGGCGTCGTAGCCCTTGCCTCCCACGTCCGGCACCGCGACGGGCCGCGGGCCCTGGCTCACGATCAGCGTGACGGTGCTGTCGGGCGACTGTTTGGCGTTGGCACCCGGGTCGGTGCGGAGCGCGAGACCTGCGGAGACGTTCTCGTCGTATTCGCGCTTGGTGTCGACGGCGAAGCCCGCGCCGGTGAGCACGAGCGAGGCCTGCTGCTCGGGCTGGCCCGCGACGTCGGGGATCACGACGGGGGGCGGACCGCGCGAGACGACGAGGCGAACGGTGCCGCCGTCGTCGAGCCACGCGCCGGCCGTCGGCGACTGGGAGATCACGCGCCCGGCGGGGTCGTCGACGTCGCGCTTCTCGACCTTGACCACGAGGCCGGCCTTGGCGACGCGCGCGGCGGCTTCGTCCTGCGTGAGCCCGACGAGCTGGGGAGCGGAAACGGTTCCGCTTGCGGACTGCGCCAGCAACAGGCCGGCGGCGACGAGGACGGCGATGACCGCCGCGGCGACGACGAAAGGCACCGCGCGCGGCGCGTACCGGCCGACGCGCGCGGCGGGCGGCGCCTTGGCGGGCGCGACCGTCGTCGCCGCGGCGCGCGGGCTCGCGACCGTTTCGGCGTCCTGGTCGAAGAGCGCGAACGAGCGGCGCAACTCGGTGGGGTGCGGGTCCTCGACCTGGGTGTCGAGCCCGACGAGCGTGAGGGGACCGGGCGGGGGCAGATGGCGGGAGGCGCCGGCGAGCGCGTCGAACATCGTCAGCGCGTCCGGATAGCGGTCGGTCGGCTTCGCCCGACCGGCGCGCTCGACGACGGCCCCGAGCGCGCCGAGCTCCTCGGGGGCGGTGAGCGAGACCTTGGCCCGCACCGCGAGCGTGCCGATCGGCGTGTCCGCCAGCTCCGGGACACGCCCGGTTACGGCCTCCACGAGCACGACGCCCAGCGCGTACAGATCGGCGCGCCCATCGAGGGTGCTGCCGGTGCCTTGCTCGGGGGCGGCGTAGCGCGCGGTGCCGACGAGCCCACCGACCGGCTCGGTCCAGCTCGCCTCGGCGAGGGCGCGCGCCAGCCCGAAGTCGGCGACGCGCACCGTGCCGTGCTCGTCGAAGAGGAGATTGGCGGGCTTGACGTCACGGTGGACCAGCCCGCGCGAGTGCGCGTACGCGAGTGCCGACGTGACGTGCCGGCCGACGTCGGCCGCCTGTGACGGTGACAGCCGGAAGCCCTCGTCGAGGATGCCGCGGAGGCTGCCGCCCGCCAGCAGCTCGAACACCATGAAGGGGACGGTGTCCTCGCCCCAGTCGAACACGGTGGTGATGTTGGGATGGTGGAGCGACGCCGCGACGTGGGCCTCGGCGCGGAACCGGCGGAGGAACCCGGCGTCGTCCGCGAGCGCGGCGTGCAGGACCTTCACCGCGACGCGTCGCCGGAGACGGACGTCGTCGGCGATGTAGACGCGTCCGCTGGCGCCCGAGCCGATCGGCGCGAGCAACCGGTACCGGTCGGCGAGCACGCGGCCGGCGAGATCGGTCAGGCCGCTCAGCGCCATAGCCGTTTACGGTACCGAACGCGCGCGTGAATTCCGCGGCACACCGGACGGTTACGATCGCGGCGACGGCGACAATGGAGATTGTGCATGGCAAGCGGCACAAAAATCGCGGGCGGTCGCGCCCCCGGCCGTCGCCGGACGAGCGTCCACCCGTGGCGCGTGGTCATCGTCGTCGGTGGTCTCGCGCTCGTCGTCAGCCTCGTGCTGGTCCTGGGTTCCAACTCCGACACGTCGGATCAGGGGAAGCAGAATCCGAACGCCGACATCGCGCAGGTGCGACCCGCGCCCGGGAGCATCGTGAACCAGCTCGACGACATCGAGGTCCGGCTCCGGTCCGGCCTCACCGGCGTGATCGTGCTCAACGGGAAGCGCATCCCCGAGGACCAGCTCGTGATCGACAACGCCACGAGCACGATCTCGTTCCGGCCCGGCGAGGGCAAAGAGATCAGCCGGTTGCCGGCGGGCGCGAACGACGCCGCCGTCCTGTACTGGAGCCAGACGCAGCCCGAGCCGGCCAAGCCGAAGAGTTTCGGCTGGACCTTCCGCGCCAGCGCGTAGCCGCGCGGGTCGCGGCCGTCAGGCGACCTCGAGCACGGCGGAGCCGCGCACCGAGTCGGCCGCGATCGCGGCGAGGGCCGCGTTGGCAGCGGCGAGCGGGTACGTGTCGAACTCGGCGCGCACACCGGCTTCGGCGGCGAGCGCCATGAACTCCTCGGCGTCGCGGCGGGTGAGGTTGGCGACGGAGCGGAGCGATCGCTCGCGCCAGAGCAACGCGTAGTCCATCGCCGGGATCGTGCTCATGTGGATGCCGGCCAGACTCACCGTGCCCGCGGGCCGCACAGCGCGCAGCGCGACCGGTACGAGCTCGCCCGCAGGCGCGAAGATGACGGCGCGGTCGCACGTCTCGGGCGGCAGCTCGTCGGCGTGACCCACCCAGTCCGCGCCCAGCTCGCGTGCGAGCTCGCGATGACGTTCGCCCCGAGTGAGCACGACCACCTCGCAGCCCCAGTAGCGCAGCACCTGGATCGCGAGGTGCGCGGACGAGCCGAAGCCCATGAGCAGAACCCGCTCGCCGGGCTGGATCTCGGCCCGGCGCAGGGCGCGATAGCCGACGGCGCCCGCGCACAGCAGCGGCGATGCCGCCAGGTCGTCGAGCGCGTCCGGGAGATGAATCGCGAAGTCCTCGGGCACCGTGATCGCCTCCGCGTACCCGCCGTCGGCGGTCCAGCCGGTGAACGTCGCGTGCTCGCAGAGGTTCTCCTCACCGCGCCGGCAGTACCCGCACACGCCGTCGGCCCAGTGCAGCCAGCACACCCCGACGCGTTCGCCGAGGTGCAGCCGCGTGGAGCCGTCGCCGAGGGCTTCGACGGTCCCGACGACCTGGTGGCCCGGGACGATGGGCAGCTTCGGCAGGTCGAGGTCGCCGGTGACGACGTGCAGGTCCGTGCGGCAGCACGCGCACACGCTGACGCGCAGGCGCACCTCGCCCGGCCCCGGCTCGGGCAGATCGCGGTCGACGAGCCGGAGCGGCGCGGTCTCGATCGGCGCCGCCCGCTCGAGCACCTGCGCCTTCATGCGCACCATGATGCGTATTCCAGGGACGCCCAGCGTCCCTCGGATACGCATCGCACGCCGGTCACGGGATGGCGAACGTGGCCCAGCCCTTGATCGCGGTTCCGCCGGTCTGGCGCGTGCACACCAGCTCGAGGTCGACCCTGCGCTCGCCGTCTTCCTCGTAGCGCTTCGTGACCTCGCCGGTGCACGTGAGCGTGTCGTCGGGCCAGACCTGCTCGCGGAACTGGGCGCCGAAGCGCCGCACGTTGGCGGCGCCGAGCCAGTCGGTCGCGAAGGTGGCGAGGATGCCCGCCTGGAGCATCCCGACCGAGAACACGGTCGGGAACCCCGCGCCCTTGGCGTACTGCTCGTCGTGGTGGATCGGGTTGAAGTCGCCGGAAGCGCCTTGGTAGCGCACGAAATCCGTACGCGTGAGCGGCCCGAAGTCGCGCGGGTCGGCCTTCGTGCCCTGTGCGAGGTCGTCCCATGTCACGCCCATCGTCCTCACCCCTCCGTCGGCGGCTTGCCGGTCTCGATAGCGGTGGAGCGCATCTCGGCCACGAGGTTGCCGGCCTCGTCGCGGAACTCCTGGACCGTGACCACGAAGGTCATCGTGCCCCCACGCTTGCCTTCCTTCTCGTAGATGTCGTCGACACGGGTCTGCGCGGTGAGCTTCGTCCCGGCCGCAGGCGGCGGCCCGTGGAATACGAACTCTCGCCCGCCGTCGAGGACACGCCGCATGTCGAGCTTGAGCGACCCCCATCGCGTCGCACCGGGCGGGCTCCAGAACGCCGACGCCACGAGGAACGTCGGCGGCGACACCGGATCCGGGTCGTCGAGATACTCGGGGTTCTGCGACTTCGTGGCCCGGGCGAACTCGCGCACCTTGCCCCGCTCGACGACCATGTCGAACGCCTCGCCCGTCGCGCCGACCGCGCTCTTGTCGACCATCAGTCCGGTCCTTCCTCCAGGAGCTTGCGGAACGCCGCCTCGTCGAGGATCGGCACTCCGAGCTGCTCGGCCTTGGCCAGCTTCGAGCCGGGATTCTCGCCCACGACGACGTAGCTCGTCTTCTTCGACACGCTGTTGGGAACCTTGCCGCCGCGGGCCTCGATCTCGGCCTGCGCCTCCTCGCGGCTGAAGCCCTCGAGCCCGCCCGTGAGGACCAGGGTGCAGCCGGCGAGCGTCTGCTCGACGTCGGGCGCCGCGGCGCGCGTCGGGCCCTCGAAGTTCACGCCCGCCTGCCGCAGCTTCTCGACGAGCTGACGGGTCCGGTCGCGCGCGAAGAACTCGTGCACGCTCTGGGCGACGATCGGCCCGATCCCCTCGACGGCGGTGAGCTCCTCGACCGACGCGTTCATGATGTGGTCGAGATGACCGAGCTCCCGGGCGAGGTCCTGGGCGGTCGCGCCGCCGACGTTCGGGACGCTCAACCCGACGAGCAGCCGCGCCAGCTGCTGCGACTTGGATTGCTGGATGTTGTCGACGAGCTGCTGGGCTGACTTCGCCCCGATGCGCTCGAGCTGGACGAGGCGGTCGACGTCGAGCCAGTAGATGTCGGCGGCGTCCGACAGCAGGCCGGCGTCGATGAACTGGCGGACACGCTCCTCGCCGAGGCCGTCGATGTCCATGGCTGCGGCGAAATGCACGATGCGCCCCCAGCGCTGCGCCGGGCAGTCGACGTTCACGCAGTTGGTCGCGGCCTCGCCTTCGGCACGCATCAGGGGCTGCCCGCACGCGGGGCAGTCCTTCGGGAACTTCCACTTGCGGGCGCTCTTCGGACGCTTCGCGACTACCGGGCCGACGACCTCGGGAATCACGTCGCCGGCCTTGCGCACGATCACCGTGTCGCCCACCCGCACGTCCTTGCGCGCCACCTCGTCCTCGTTGTGCAGCGTCGCCTGCGAGACGGTCGAGCCGCCGACAAACACCGGCTCGAGCTGCGCGAACGGCGTGGCGCGGCCCGAGCGGCCGATGCTGACCATGATGTTCCGCAGGACCGTCGTCTTCTCCTCGGGCGGGAACTTGTACGCGATCGCCCAGCGCGGCGCCTTGCTCGTCGCACCCAGCTCTTCGCGCTGGCCGAGGTCGTCGACCTTCACGACCACGCCGTCGATCTCGTAGCCGAGGTCGTGGCGGTGCTCGAGCATCCGCTCGGAGAACGCGTACACGTCGTCGAGCGAATCGAACCGCGTGATCTTGTCGTTCACCGGGAACCCGAGGTCGCGCAGCCAGTCGAGCGTCTCCGCGTGGGTGCGGAGCCGGGGGCCGCCCTCCTTCACGCCGGGCTGGTAGCAGAAGATGTCGAGGGCGCGTTGCGCGGTGATGCGCGAGTCCTTCTGGCGCAGGCTGCCGGCGGCGGCGTTGCGCGGGTTGGCGAACAGGCGCGCCTCGGCTTCCTCTTGGCGCCGGTTGAGCGCCTCGAACGCCTTGATCGGCATGAATACCTCGCCCCGTACCTCGAGACGAGCGGGCACGTCCTCCCCGTACAGCTCCTTCGGGACGGACGTGATCGTTGCGACGTTGGGGGTGACATCCTCGCCCGTGTACCCGTTGCCGCGGGTGGCGGCCCGTGCGAGCTTGCCGTCCTCGTACAGCAGCGAGACCGCGAGGCCGTCCATCTTCGGCTCGCACACGAACGCGACCGGGTCGGTGATCTGGCGCTCGATGCGCTTGCCCCACGCGAGGAGGTCCTCGAGGCTGAACGCGTTGTCGAGCGACAGCATCGGGAGGACGTGCTGGACCTCGGCGAACGTCGTCGCGGGCGCCGCACCGACCTGTTGCGTCGGCGAGTCGGGGGTGACCAGCTCGGGGAACTCGGACTCGAGCCCCTCGAGCTCGCCGTACAGCTCGTCGAATTCGGCGTCGGAGATCTCGGGGGCGTCGTCCTGGTAGTAGCGCTCGCGGTGGTACCGGACGAGGTCGCGCAGCTCCTTGACGCGAGCCTCGATCTCCGTCGGCACGGCCACGGGTTGAGCCTACCGACGAGCTACGACGGTCAGGCCCGGGCTGCGCCGGGTGCCGCTCAGGTCGAGTCGGGCGGCGACGTGGTCGGCGCGCTTGTCGTCGGCGGCGGGCCGCTCGACGTGGGCGGGTTCGTGGGCGGGTTCGTGGGCGGGCTGGTCGGACCGACCGTCGGCGGCGCCGTCGCCGGGGTCGTCACCGCCGTGCTCGGGACGCTGGACGTGGTCGTGTTGCCGCCGCCGCCCCCG
>WNFU01010668.1_pt1 | contig 10464 bp, 12 predicted proteins | sample 5400121 | NCBI WGS metagenome assembly WNFU01 (sample SAMN13153360, study PRJNA577476) | soil metagenome | isolation source: 100 cm soil or saprolite under grassland replicate 1 | place: USA:California | collected 2016-06-15
CGGCGATCGTTCGTGCGATCGAGGTGGCAGACCGATGGCAGAACGCATCGACGTGTTGCTCTCGCAGCTCCACGGGGCCATTGGAGAGGCCCGGTTGCTCTCCGTCGACGACCCTCGCTGGGGCGTCTACTGGGCCGAAGCCAAGCGCCTCGCCGACCAGATCGAGTCGATGGTTCCCGACTCCGCCCGCCCGGTGACCCGGGACGACCAGCCCGTGTGACCGACAGGGGCCGGTGGCCACGGTCTCTCGCCGAGGTGTCGACGCACCCCGAGCACGCCGCCCCCGACTGGGCGGTGCACATTCAGGGCGTCGCGATCAGCGATGACTGGTGGTTCATCAGTCAGGCGGACCGGCTGTGGCGGTTCCCCGTCGGCTCGGACCTGACGCAGATCGATCCGGGCGCCGACGACGTCCGCAGCGTCGGGTTCCCGTGCGAGGGAATCGATCACTTCGGGGACTGCGATTACGTCGACGGTCACGTGTACGTGGCCATGGAGGGCACCGCGCCGGCCAAGATCGGCGTGTTCGACGCCGAGCTCGACTTCGTCGCCGGCGCGCCCGTCGACCGGCAGGGAATGAGCAATCCGTGGTGCGCCATCGACCCCGTGACGGGTTTCCTGTATTCGTCGCCGTTCGACACGGACCATCTCGATGCGTATGAGCGGCACCTGCGTCACGGGCGATTCGAGCTCCGGCACGCCCAGTCCGTGACGCTGCGCACCGCGGACGGGGACCCGCTCGCGCTCGAGCGCGTCCAAGGCGGGGCGTTCACCCCCGACGGCCGGCTCTACCTCACCGGCGACACTCGGGAAGGAGGGATCTTCGGCGTCGACGTGGACTCCGGTGCGCGCATCCTGCACCAGAAGATCTCGTACGAACACGGCTGGCCCGGGCGCCACATCATCGAAGGCCTCGCGTACTGCGTCGCCATGGACGAGCAATCCGCCGCCGGGCTCGAGGGACAGCTGCACGTGTTGGTGTACGACGCCACCAGGAAGCGTCCGGACTACCTCTGGTTCCGTCACTACGACGAGCGGGACTGACCACTTCGCCCATTGGGCCGGTGCATGCCGACCGGTGGTCGTGGGTACGTCGAATGCAACCGAACGGGGGAGGTACCCCATGCCTGCCAAGAGAGCCGGCGTCAAGAACGAGAAGCAGTACGAAGGCCTCAGGAAGAAGGGGATGTCGAAGCAGCGGGCGGCGAGGATCGCGAACTCGCCCGGATCCTCGAGCAGAGGCGGGAAGAAGTCCGGGTCCGGATCGCGCTCGAAGAGCTCGGCGTCGCAGGGCGGGACGACACAGCAGAAGAAGGCCGCCGGGCGCAAGGGCGGCAAGGCTGCCGCGCGATCTCGCTAACGCGCTCGTCGGACGGCGCGGCGTCAGTCCAGCTCGAGCAGCTCGGTGAGCTGGAGCACCTCCATTGCTCGCCGCACCATCGGTCGAACGTTCGACACCATCACCCGGCGCTGTTGCTTTCGGAGCTGCTGTGCCAGCCGCAGCATGGCGTCGAGGCCCGACGAGTCCGCGAACGTCAGGTTGGCGCAGTCGATCCAGACGTCGCCGTCGGCGTCGACGATGCGGTCCGCGTGCTGTCGGAGCTCGGGGGCCGTCGACACGTCGAGCTCGCCGACGAGCGCGACGTTCGTCCCACCCTCGGCCGGTCGCAGGTCAACCCGGAACACGGGGTCGGCCATCGCTCCTCGTACGCGTGATGTGAGCTTGCGATCGCCCGTGCCCACGGGAGGGGCCCACGGAGGCGGCGCCCGGTGAGTATCACCCGTCGCCGCGTCGAGGCACAAGGGTCGACCGCTCAGGATGATGGCTAGAGTTTCCGGAACGGCTTGCTCTCTCGGTTCCGGGGAGGTGCGCGGCCCATGGGCACGGTTGCGTCCGATGGTCCAGGGTGGGCTGGCCTCGACTCGCCCCTCTTCGACGAGATCCAGGCGTCCATCATCACGACGGACCTCGCCGGTGTCATCCAGGGGTGCAACCGGTACGCCGAGATCTTCTACGGGCGGCCGTCCTCCGAGCTGATCGGACGCCACGCCAGCACCTTCGCCGCCGCCCCGATCCCGCGGGAGCTCGCGCACGAGATCTACCGAGCGCTCGAGGCCGGGGGCACCTGGGAAGGTGACTTCGCCGTTCGTCGGAAGGACGGTTCGATCGTCGCCGCCCGCACGGTCGACTCGCCGCTGCACGACGACGACGGGCAGCTGGTCGGTGTGGTCTCGATGTCGCTCGATGTGACCGATCGGCAGCGGGCCGAAGCTCGGTTGCGGGCGCAATACGAGCTCGCCCGCACGCTCGGGGAGGCGCTCTCGCTCGAAGAGGCGAGCCCGCGGTTGCTGCGGACCGTGTGCCAGGCGCTCGGTTGGGATATGGGCGCCATCTGGGGCCTCGACATGGACAGCTCGCTCCTTCGCTGCCTTGCGACCTGGCGCGCGCCCGACAGCAACGCCGAGGTCTTCGAGGAGGTGACGCAGCGCACCACGCTTCGCACGGGCGTCCCGCTTCCGGGGAGAGTGTGGGCCACCGGGGCGCCGGCGTGGATCGCAGACGTCGCCAAGGAGCCGACCTACACGCGCTCTGCCGTCGCGGCTGCGATGGGAGTGCACGGCGGCTTCGCGGTCCCCATCCGTCGGGGGCGCGACGTACTCGGCGTGATGGAGTTCTACGCACCGGAGATCCGTGAGCCCGATGACGATCTGCTCGAGATGATGGACGCGGTCGGCGCCCAGGTCGGTCAGTTCATCGAACGCACCGAAGCAGAACGGGAGCTGCGCACCAGCCGGGCGGGTCTCGCCCAGTTGGCACGCACGCTGCAGGAGAGCCTGCTCCCGCCGCATCTCCCTTCCATCGACGGCGTGGAGATCGCCGCGCACTACGAGGCCGCCGGGGACGGCAGCGACGTCGGCGGCGACTTCTACGACGTGTTCGAGAGCACACGGAAGGACTGGTCGATCGTCATCGGTGACGTCTGCGGCAAGGGCCCGGAAGCCGCCGCGCTGACGGCCCTGGTCCGGTACACGACCCGCGCCGCCGCGATCCAGACCCGGCGACCGCGGCTCGTCTTGAACCTCGTGAACGAGGCCGTCCTCCGTCAGCATCCGGAGCAGTTCTGCACCGTCGCGTACGTGCGCGTACGACCAGAAGGCGAGGGGGCGCGCCTCACGATCTCGTGCGCAGGCCATCCGCTGCCGCTCGCGCTTCGTAGCGATGGCACGGTGGAGACCGTGGCCGTCCCCGGTCGGGTCCTCGGCCCGTTCCCGGAGCTCGGTGCGGTGGACCGGCTGGTGCGCCTCCACCCCGGTGACGCGCTCCTGCTCTACACGGACGGCGTCACCGAGGCGCGCGGCCCCGACGGCTTCTTCGGCGACGAGCGTCTGCGTGCCACCCTGCAGTCGTGCGTGGGGACCAGCGCCGACGACACGGTGAAGACCCTCGAGCGCACCCTCAACGACTTCCACGGCGGGCGACCACGCGACGACATCGCGTTTGTCGTCCTCCGAATCCCTGGTTGACCGCTCAGACCTCGATCCGCGGCGTGGCTCTCAGCTCGCACCAGACGGTTTTCCCGCCGCGCCGGGGCTCGCTGCCCCATCGATCGACGAGCGCGTCAACGAGCTCGACCCCACGGCCGCCCTCGGCGGTCTGCGATGTGAGGTCGCCCGGTTCGGGTGGGGATGTGCTCTCGTCGGAGACCATCACCCTGACGACGTCGTCGTGGCGCGACAGCTCGAGCGTGATCGACTGGCTCGCCCGGGCGTGGCGGACCGCGTTCGTAACCAGCTCACTGACCACGAGGCGGACGGCATCGACGTCCTCGCCTCCGACGGACCATCGGGCGAGCGTCTCAGCGGTGAACGTTCGTGCCAGCCGCGGGGCGTGGCGAACGGGGGCGAGATCGATCGTTTCGAGGTGGTTCATGTCGCGGTTCCGAGGTTGTGGTCGAGGCGACGGGGGATCCGCCGTCGGGCTCGCCGGGGGTGTCGGCGGCAGGTTCGTCGAGGAATTCGACTCGGACGCGCTCCTCGGGGCGGCGCTCCTCCTGCTCCGCGAGCTGGCGGAGCGCCTGGCGGTCCGAATCGGTCAGCGGGGGCTGCACGATGCTGCGCGGGTACAGGCGCCGCGCGAACACGACGTTGAGCTCGGCGGCGTACAGGCTGATCTGCGCGGCCAGATAGAGCCAGAACATCAACCCGAGGACGATGGCGAAGAGCCCATAGATCTCGCTGCTCTGTTGGAGCTTCTGGCTGATCAGGTACCCGCCGACGAGTTGGAGCACACTCCACGCCGCCCCGAGCAGCACGGCGCCAGGGAGCAGGTCGTCCGCTGGCACGTTCCCCGGGGTGAGCAGGCGGAACGCAGCCAGCGAGATCACAATGTTGAGCGCGAGGGAGACGACGAGTGTCGCCGCCCGCAGGATGACGGCGGTGTCGTTGAACACGCCCACGCTGGAGAGCGCCGTGGTTGCGATCACGCCGAGACCGAGCACGCCGATCACCGATAGCCCCCGAGCCAGCCGGGGGAGGAACCCCGGCCGGTCGACGCCGGGGATGTTCCACACCTGCGCCATGGCGTGCTGCCCGGCCTGCGTGAACCCCAGCGACCCCCACGCCAGCCCCAACAGGCCGATCACGAGGCCGAGGCCGGTCGCGCGGAGCGAATGGACGTTCTTGGCGATCTGGTCGCCGATGATCGGGAAGTCCGCCAGCGCCGAGTCGACGACACGGTGCCGGAGGTCGGGGCTGTGCTCGAGCGCGAACCCGAGGACGGTCACGAGGAGCAGGAGAAGAGGGAACACCGCGAGGAACCCGTAGTACGCGATCAGGGCCGCCAGCGAGCCCGCTCGGTCGTCGCCGAACTTCTTGACCACACCGAACACGAATCCGGCAACCCGATGGCGCTGCTGGTACGTGTCGACACGCCGCACGGCTCGCTCGACGCTGTTCATCGCTCTCCGGTCTCTCTTAGGAGTTGCTACCCCCGCTCGTGATCGAGGAAACGGAGCCCGCCCCCAGGCGCTGCCGGCGTCTGGCACCATGCCGGGAGACGCCATGGCCTACAACGTCGCTCAGAAGCTGATCGCTGCCCACCTCGTCGACGGGGACATGACCGCCCGCACCGAGATCGGCATCCGCGTCGACCAGACGCTCACCCAGGACGCGACAGGCACGATGGTCATGCTCGAGCTCGAGGCGATGGACCTCGACCGCGCCCACACGGAGCTTTCGGCGCAGTACATCGACCACAACGTCCTGCAGACCGACTTCCGGAACGCCGACGACCACGTGTTCCTGCGGAGCGCGTGCCGGCGGTTCGGGATCTGGTTCAGCAAGCCCGGGAACGGCGTGAGCCACGCAGTGCACATGCAGCGCTTCGGTGTGCCCGGCCAGACGCTGCTCGGCTCGGACAGCCACACGTGCGCCGCCGGCTCGCTGGGGATGCTCGCGATCGGCGCGGGAGGGCTCGAGGTCGCGCTGGCGATCGCGGGCGAGCCGTTCTACTTCGCGATGCCGGAGATCTGGGGGGTCCGCCTCGTGGGCTCGCTCCCCGAGTGGGTGAGCGCCAAGGACGTGATCCTCGAGATGTTGCGACGGCACGGCGTCGACGGCGGTGTCGGACGGATCATCGAGTACCACGGGCCGGGGATCGCGCAGCTGTCGGCCATGGACCGCCACGTGATCGCGAACATGGGCGCCGAGCTCGGTGCGACGACCACCGTGTTCCCGTCGGACGACGACGTCCGCCGGTTCCTCGCCTCCGAGGGTCGGGAGCACGACTGGCGCGGGCTCGTCGCCGACGCGGGCGCGACGTACGACCGCGAGGACGAGATCGACCTGTCGGCACTCGAGCCGCTCATCGCCTGCCCGTCGAGCCCGGGCGACGTCGTGGCGGTGCGAGAGGTCGCCGGCCGAGACGTCTATCAGGTCGTCATCGGCTCCTCGGCGAACCCGGGGCTCCGCGACTTCGCCGTGCCGGCGATGATGGTCGCGGGTCGGCAGACGCAAGATCGTGTGTCGTTCGACGTCAACCCGACATCGCGCCAGACCCTCGAGGCGCTCGCGGGCGAAGGCTGGCTGCTCGACTTGATCACCGCCGGCGCGCGTCTCCACCAGGCCGGCTGCAACGGATGCATCGGCATGGGGCAGGCGCCCGCCACCGGACGGGCGAGCCTGCGCACGTTCCCGCGCAACTTCCCCGGCCGCTCGGGGACCAAAGAGGACCAGGTCTACCTGTGCAGCCCGGAGACGGCGACGGCCGCCGCGCTCACCGGCGTGATCACCGACCCCCGCGACCTCGGCTTCGCGCATCCGCGCTACGAGGAGCCGCAGCGCAGCTACGTCAACACCGAGATGCTCGAGGCACCCGAGGACGGGCGCGACGTGCCGCTGGAGAAGGGCCCGAACATCGTGTCGCTCCCGGAGTTCGATCCGCTCCCGCCCCGGTTGGCGGGACCGGTGCTCCTCAAGGTCGGCGACGACATCTCCACCGACGAGATCATGCCGGCGGGGGCGCGCGTACTGCCGTACCGGAGCAACATCCCGGCGATGGCCGACTTCGCCTTCGACATCGTCGACGAGACGTACCCGCGGCGTGCACGCGAGACCGGAGATCACTTCGTCGTCGGCGGCGACAACTACGGGCAGGGCTCGAGCCGGGAGCACGCGGCGATCGTTCCCCGGTATCTCGGGCTGCGGGCGGTGCTGGCCAAGAGCTTCGCCCGGATCCACTGGCAGAACCTCGTGAACTTCGCGGTGCTCCCGCTGACGTTCGCCGACCCGGGCGACTACGACCGGATCGAGCCCGGCGACGTGCTGACCATCGCCGACCCGGCGGGGCAGCTCCGGGGCGACGCGCCGGTGAACGTCGTCAACGAGACGAAGGACGAGACGTACGCGATGGGACACCGGCTGACCTCGCGCCAGATCGAAATCGTCGCCCGCGGCAGCCTCATCAGCGTCATCCGCGACCGGCAGCACTCCTGAGCGGCGCCAATCGTCAGCTCCGCTCGATTGTGCGGAACGAAGACCCGGGGCGCGGCGGAAACGCCTCGGTCCCGAAGTGTTTAGCGTGCCGAATCCTTGCGGAACGCTGGAAGCGTGCCGGCTTCTCGATTGGAAGTGGTTCGTGCTCCCTTCGCCGGTGAGACGCCCGCGTCCATTCCGATTTCGAACGGCGAGAGCAACGTCAGCTCGCGTCCGCGCCGGCTGGCGCTCGTCCTTGGATGCGTCTTGGCGTTCGGGGTCGGGTTCACGGGCGTGACCGCGCTCACGCGTGTTCTCGACAGCCCGACCAAGGCGCGCACCAAGCCACCCGTTCCATCGGCAGCCTTCACGCCGGTCCCCGTGCCGGCTAACACCGCCAATGCTCTCGTGACAGCGCCTCCGTCGGCCGACGCCGAGACCCCGGGCGTGCCGATCGAGCCCAACGCGCCGGCTCCACTGACGACGGCAGACACGGCCGCGCCGACGACGACACCGCCACCGACGACGTCACCGCCACCGACGACGACGCCGAACACGACTGCGCCGCCGGTGACGGACCCTCCCCGGACGTCGCCGTGATCAGCGTGCCGAGCGACCGCCAGACGATCGCCGATTCGTAGACGGGCGTCTCAGGCCGCGGACCGTTGGGTCCCCGCGTCCGCCCGCGCACGACGTCAGCTTCGACCAAATCGCACAAACCGTGACCGAGGGGGAGTAATCGCGTGGGCGTGATCGTCGCGGCGTCACCAAGGAGCAACGGGTTTCGCGACCACCGGAGCAGGGGAATGCGATTTGGAACAGACGCGGAAGAATGGAGACTCGATGTACATCGGGATTGGAACGCTTGTGTTCATCCTGCTCCTCTTGCTCGTTGTGTACATGGTTCGGCGCGTGTGACCGACCTGGAACGCGCGAATACCGCGCTGGGCGTGCCGGCGCGGTATTCGGCGGGTAGTGCCGGTTACTTGCGCTGGAGGCGGTCCTTCGCCTTGTCCACGACTTCCTCGCCTTTCTCCTTCGCCTGCTCGAGCTTCTCCTTCATCGAGCCGGCGGCGCGGTCCGTCTTGCCTTCGCGCTGAAGCTCTTCGTCGTCGGTCAAGTCGCCTGCCGCTTCCTTGACACGACCCTTGACGTCGTCCTTCTTGGCTTCCATGCTCGTCGCTCCTTTGCCGTGTCGCTCTCTTGTTCCCGACGCGGTGAGCAAGGAAACGTCAGCGTGCCGAGGCCAGGGCCTGCTTGATCTCTGCCGGTCGGTCGCTGACGACGATGTCCGAGTGCATCGGGAGCAGTCGTTCGAGCTGACCGGTGCTGTTGACCGCGCCGACGCTGATCGTCACGCCGGCGTCGTGCAACGGGTCGACCAGATCGTGGGAGAGAATGAATCCTTCCAGCGACACGCCGCCAATCCCTCGGTCGAGCAGCCACTTCACCAGCGCCTCGGGTGCATAGTCGGCCCAGAGGACGAGCCGGGTCGCGACATCGTGATTGCCGGCGACGAGACAACCGGTGGTAAAGAAGCTGATCACCTCGATTCGGTCCGGGGTGCCGTGGCCCTTGGCGATCTCACAGGCACGCGCGGTCGTGCGATCTACCAATGCATGGTCGGCGTACGCCTTGACGTCGAGCTGCAACGGCAGGGTCGGCGGAATCAGGTCGAGGACGGTGCGAAGCCGAAGCGGATGCTGGTCGCTGAGGTCGCCGTTCTGACCGCGGATGAACGCCTCGTCGATCTCGTTCGCCTTGTGGTCCCGCGCCCACCCGTCGAGGTTGGAGCAGAGCGCAAGCTCAGGGTCGTGGAGTGCGAACACCTCGTCGTCGGCGCTCAGGATGATGTCGCACTCGAGCCCGTCGACTCGACGGGCCAGGCTCGCCTCGAGCGCGGGCCGGGACGACTCGGGACCGTAGTCACTGCCGAATCGGTGGCCGTACACGGGCGGTGCGTCTGCCGTTCGGTTCGTCGCGACAGAAGACAAGATGGCCCATAGGGAGGGCATCCGAAACCCTCGGTGTGCGCACTGAAGCGGAGTTGCGTTGATGCGCATTGCGTCGTTCAACATCAAGAACGGGCTGTCGCATGACGGGTCATGTGATCCGGAGGTTCTGGTCAGCGCGTGCCGAATGCTGCGCGCCGACGTGCTGGCGCTTCAAGAGGTCGACCGGGGGGTTCCCCGGAGCAACCGAGCAGACCAGACCGCGATCGTCGCCACCGGGTGCGGCCTCAACGGTCTCTACGCACCGGCCCGCCGCCTCGACGGCGGTGAATACGGCAACGCGCTTCTCGTGCGGGGCTCGCTGACCGACGTCGAGCACATCCGACTCCCGGTCGTCCCACGAAGGGAGGCGCGCGCGGTTGTCTTGGCCGGAATCGAGGTGGACGGCGTTGCGCTGTCGGTCGCGGCGACGCACCTCCAGAACCGGCACGGCGGCCCGCCTCCGACGCCGAAGGACGCCACCGAGCAGCTCGAGCAGCTCGAGGTCGTGCTGGCCCGGCTGGCGCGCCGGCCCCGGCCGCGGGCACTGCTCGGCGATCTCAACCTCCCGCCCGAGGTCGCCGTTCCGGTACTGGAAGCCGCCGGGTACGAGGTCGCTGACAGCGAGCCGACCGTCGTCGTGGGGGCGCCGAAGTTCCGCATCGACTACGTCGCAATCGACGGCCTCGCGGTCGGGGCGAGTGAGGTGCACGACACCGCCGTGAGCGACCACCGCGCGCTGGTCGTCGAGATTGGCACGACGGGTGGTGGCGTGGAGTAGGCGCCCGCCCATAGGGGTAGGACGCGCGCGTAGCTCGGTTGCCCGCGGCCAGCCGATACGTGACGGCACCGTTGGTAGGCGCAAACGCGAACGACGACCGAGGAGGATGGATGGCTACAGAAGCAGGGACGATCACCGGGACGAAAGACAAGACATACAACGTCATCTGGTTCGTCGAGCAGTGCTTGAGCAACACGCTGCGACTCGAGACCTATGTCGGGGACGCCGAACGCGACGGGGACCAGGACTTGGCCGACTTCTTCCGCCGGGCGCAGGAGACCAGCCGGAAGGGCGCCGAGCAAGGGAAGGCCCTGCTCGCCAAGCGGCTACAGGCCTGACACCTGGAGTTCGTCGGGGGGTAGCGCAGCGTCTCGCGACACGCGCGTTCTACGAGCACAATTTCCCGGCCCCGCACATCGACGCCGTCGAGTCCTTCATCGACTACCGGGTGCCGGTCGAGAAGTTCGGTGCACTGGCCGAGTTCGACGGCAGTGTGATCGTCGAGCGCGTCCTGTCCGACGAGGACCTGGAGCAGGCGGTTCGCGAAGGCGACGGACGCTAGGAGGCGACGGCCAGGGCGCCGGCGTCGATCCCGTAGAGCGAGGCGGCGTTCTCGGAGAGGATCGCCCGCCGTTGCTCGTCCGACAGGGCGCCGGCGTGCTCCTCGAGCATCTCCTGCGACCACGGCCACGTGGAGTCGCTGTGCGGGAAGTCGTTCGC
>WNFU01019405.1_pt1 | contig 10464 bp, 7 predicted proteins | sample 5400121 | NCBI WGS metagenome assembly WNFU01 (sample SAMN13153360, study PRJNA577476) | soil metagenome | isolation source: 100 cm soil or saprolite under grassland replicate 1 | place: USA:California | collected 2016-06-15
GTGGCGTTCTTGTCGTCTTGTCGTCTTGTCGTCTTACCGTCTTCCTATGGGTTCCGGTCCAGGCAGCCCGTGAAGTTCTCGTTGTTCAGCTCCTCGGACGGCATCGACATCATGGTCGCCGTGCCGTAGGCTCCGCCCTTGAAGAAGATTCCGCCGGGGTAGACGCTATCCGGCGCGAACCCGTACTGCCGGACCATGCGTCGCATGTCCCCCAGCCGGTGGCCGGTGTCGAACATCCAGAACGCACGCTCCCGGAAATGCGTCCGCTGCCGGGACGTGCTATTGGCGAAGGTATCCGAGATCGCGGTGAGCTTCGCTCCGCGAGTGAAACCTGACTGCGCCACCGGATAGAGAGTGGTGTCTTGCCTCGCGGTATTGATGGCCGTGAGCCACCCGGGGTTGCCGGCCTGGAGGAGTGCTTCCGCTTCAATCAGCCGTGCTTCAACACCGGTCGCGATCGATACCGAACTGGTGGTACCCCAGATCCCCTGTCGCGTGACGAACAGCGGATAGGCGCTGTCGAAGATCAGATCGGTGCTGGGGTCAGTGCCGGTCTTGTTCGGCAGCCGCGGGTCGTTGGCGGAGATGAAGTCGAGGCCGACCCCGCCCTCGCGATCGACCATGGTGTAGCGTTTCGCGTTGTTGTTGAGCGCGAACGTCTGGTTCGTGTTGGCGTTGACGGAGTGCGTGATCTGGTACGTGAACGAATTCGGCACGCCGGCCACGGCCGCCGCGGCCGCCGCGTATTGGCCGCGATCGAGCAGCGCCCGCCCCTTGATGACCTTCGCAAAGTTGCGGATGCGGTTGCTGTCCCGCCCCGCGATGTTGGCGAGCGCCGAGTCGGCATTCTCGATCGCGAGCGCGAACACGGAATCGTTGGTGAGCGGCTGACCATAGACGATTTCGGTCCCCACCAGGGTGCTCAGGGGCGTGCCGTTGCAGTAGTTCTCCCCGATCAAGACTTCGACGTAGCCCGCGATCGCAAACATGCGTCCCACGAGGTACACTGAGTCGGGGACGTATTGGCGCAGCGCCGGGATCGCGGCTTGACCTTCGCGCCGGGCTCGGTTCAGCCGGCGGTACGGGTCGGCATTGAAGGTGTTGGTGGGGTCCCAGATCCGCTGGTCCTGGTTGTTGCGCTGGACGAAGGTGTCGCCGGAGCGCCACTCGTCGGTGACCAGGCCCGAGAACACGAAAAAGGCATCCGGGCCTTGCACGCCGTTCAAGGCCTGAGCGAGCCGCAGCACCACGCCATTCTTCAGCGCGAGCGCCCCCGAGGCCGAATTGGCTTCGAGGATGATGTCCGGGTCGGTGACGCTCAGAACGTCGGTCCCGCAGGCTCCCAGCGACCCGACCGTCGCGAGGGCGACGACCGCGAGGGTCCGACCCAGCCACGGGGTAGTGATGTGTGGAGTCATGTGTCGGTGCCCCCTAGAACCCGAGGTTGACGCGCAGCGTCCAGTACGTGGGCGGCGGCTGCGTCTGGAAGTCGCTCTGGATCCCCGTCGCGCCCGAGAAGTAGTTGCTCTCGGGGTCGATGCCCGAGTAATTCGTAGACAGGAATAGGTTCCGGGCCGCCAGGGTGACGCTGGCGCGATTCACGTGCGCCCCGTGCGCCCAGGCATCGGGCAGCTGGTAGGTGGCCGAGAACTCCCGGAACCGGATGAAGTCGGCCTTCTCGATGAACCCGTACTGCGTGCGCGCGGCGGTCTCGCGCAGCGCCACCGACCGCGCCTGCTTCCACAGGGGCGCGTTCGGATCGATCTCGCCGTCGCAGTTGAGCCGCGACTCGCAGCGGATCCGCTCCGTCCCGTTCAGCTGATAGCGGCCACCCTTGTGATCGAACGATCCGGTGATCCGCAGCTTCCGGTTGAACAGGTCGAAGCCGCTGACCACCGTGATCTCCCGCGTCGGGTTACTCGGCCCGATGTATACCGCGCTGTCCCCCACCACAATCTCGCCGGCGGTGATGACGCCGTTACCGTCGACATCGCTGTACGTGTAGGGTTGCTGGAACCACGCGTTGATCGGGAACCCCACCTGCTGCCGCGTGGTGGTCCCGATGATCGTCGGGACCCCGAGAGCCTCGATCTTGTTGTGGTTGAACGAGCTATTGAGCGTCAGGTCCCAGGCGAACGACGGTCGATTGAACACCGTCGCGAGGAGCAACAGCTCCACACCGCTGTTGCGCACCGACCCCAGATTCTCGAACCGCGAGGCCGTCGCTCCGACCGACGGTCCGATCGGCCGGGCGATCAGGGCGTCCTTGGTCAGCTTGTCGTAGTACGTGAACTCGACGTGGAACCGGCTCTCGAACAGCGTCGATTCGAACCCGAGCTCGAGCTCCCGCGCGCGCTCGGGTTTCAATGTTTCGTTGCCAATGGCGGCGAACACGATCGCGCCCCGGTCCGCGCCATCCACGCTGGCCGTGGACGGCGAGTAGAACGGAATCGCGTCCGTCGAGCCGGGCTGCGTGCCCGACGCCCCCAGGGCCCCGCGCAGCCGCAGATCCGACAGCCAGCTGACGGACGGGAAGAAGCCCTCCTCCGAGGATCCTTGTAGGTGAACTGCTCTTCGACGAACGCACCGAGCGTCTTGGACAACGTCGTCGCTTCGTCCGCCTGGAGGATCGAGCCCGCCGACACCGTCGTGGCCCCCGGGGGCAGCTCGTACCCGCCGAACGCACCGTTGCGGTCGAACACGCTCTGGAAGTACTGCACGCCGGCGGTCGTCTTGCCCCGCAGGGTCGGCGTCAGGTTATAGGTCGCCGCCGCATTCGCGTCCAGCGTGTAGTTGAAGAACTTGGTGCGGTTGTCCTGCTTGTAGCCGAGCGTCGCGGCGCCCAGGCTCCCCGCGAACGTCGTGCATTCGTCGCGGCGGCAGAGGTCGGTGTCCACGCGCCCCGCGTAGTCGACGCCGCCCGACAGGCGGCTCGACAGCCACGAGCGGGGACGCCAGTTGGCCGTCACGCTCCCGATGAAGCGGTTGATGTCCTGCTGCACCGTCTCCGAGAAGAATTGATCGGGCGTGAACAGCCGGTAACCGAAGCGGCCGTTGTTTTTGTTCCCCGGCCCGCCGAACGCGTTGGACAAAAGGCCCGTCGTGTTGTTGTCGGTCTGCGGCAGGCGCTGGCTGCTCGAGATGTAGCCGGTGCTGACCGCGACATCCAGGTTGGGATTCAGCGTCGCCTGGAGATTCGCGCGCACGCTCGCCCGGCGCAGCGCGTTGGGCCGGTACTGCTCGTACGGCACTTCGCTGATCTGGCGCGCCGTGACGACGCGACCCCACGCGAACGACGGCATGCGCAGGAGCCCGATCTCCTTCTCGTATTCACCCGAGACGAAGTACCGCGCGACGTCGGTGCCGCCCGAGACCTGCAGTCCGGTCTGCCCGCGCCAGCCCGTGCCGTTGGGACTCGCGTCCTTGTCCGCGAACAGGTTGAATTGGGACACGCTGTCCTGCACGCAGCGGAGCGGATCGCCCGCCGCCCGCACCGTGTTCGTGAGGAAGCACTGGATCCCGTTCCTGGGCTGCGAGCTCGAATCGGGATTCGTCGTGCGCGGGTTGGTGTACCAACCGCGGTACGCGATCGGGTACTGATTGTTGTCGTTGATGACGCCCAGCTCGTTGTACAGACTCCACGTGGGCGTCCCGGCGCGCCCGCGCTTCGTCTTGATCACGATCACGCCGTTCGCCGCGTCGGTGCCGTACAGCGTCGACGCCGACGGCCCCTTCACGACGTCGTACGACTCGATCTCCTCGGGGTTGATGTCGTTCACCCGGCTCGGGTTGGTGCCGCCGATCCCGATGCTCGACGAGTTGTTGTCCGAGGTCATCCGGATACCGTCGATGTAATAGATCGGTTCGTTGCTGAGCGACAGGCTGTTGGTGCCGCGGATCCGGACACGCGCGCCGCCGCCGGTCAGGGGGCTGGGCAGCACTTCCACGCCCGGCACCCGCGCGCCGAGCAGATCGTTCATGTTTGCCACCGGACCGTTCTGCACGACCGTGGGGGCGTCAACGGTGCTGACCGCGTTGGCAACCTCCCGTTTCGCCTGCTCCCCCGTGGCCGTGACGACGACCTCGTCGAGCGAGAACGGTTGCAGTTTGAGCGCCACGTCCTGCGCGACGATCTCACCGGCCGTGATCGTGACGCTGGGCGTCGCGGCCCCGTAACCGATCGCGCTCACCCGGAGCGTCACCGTCCCCACGGGAATGCGGCCGAGCGAGTAGTGCCCCTCCGCGTTGGTCTGCGTCGTCAGACATCGCGCGTGCGCGGAGAGAGAGGTCCGGCAGAGTGTAGCGGTGACGTCGACTTGCGAGCGAACGAATGCTGAAAACATGGACGGCCTCTGGGTGTCGGTTACCTCGCCATCGTACGCTTTGTCGTGGGGGTCCGCAAGACCCCGGACTGGGTTACTTTTCGCGCGAATCCTCACCTCGCCGAGGCGCCGACATGTCCGGATTTCGTCCGCTGGCCGTCCTGCTGCTCGCGGTCGCCACCACCGGGGGGGGGAGGGGTGGTGGTGGTGACGCCCTCACGCCCCGCGCCAAGGGGTCGCCCAACGCCCCCGTCACGGTCTACGAGATGGCGGACTTTCAATGTCCCGCCTGCCGCGGGTTCGCCCTGACCGTCCTCCCGACCCTCGAGCGCGAGTTCGTCGCCACGAGCAAGGTCCGCTGGGTGTTCATCAACCTGCCCCTCCCCAGCGTGCATCGGAACGCGATCCCGGCCGCGGAAGCGGCCATGTGCGCGGCGCGCCAGGGGCGGTTCTGGCAGATGCACGACCTGCTATTCGAGCACCAAACGGAGTGGGCGGGGCTGGCCGAGGCCGCGCCGGCCCTGGTGGCATTGGGCGTCCGCGCCGGCGCCGACCGCGCCACCCTGAGCGCCTGCGTCGCGACCCGGGCCACGCGGTCCGAGGTGGAGGAAGACGCACGTCTCTCCGCGCGCGCGGGAGCGCAGGCCACCCCTTCCTTCTATATCGAGGGCGGTCTCCTGGAGGGCGCTCCCCGCACACCAGAGCCGTTCCGCGTGCTGCTCGACTCGATCTATCGAGCCAAGTCTAGGCGCGGTCCTTGACAGCCCCGGTGCCGACCGGCACCATCATTTCATATGGCCTCCGTTGCTCAACGGCTGCCCTTCCTGCTGCTGCTCTGGCCGATCACGCCGGCCGCCCAGGAGGTGGGCACGGTCGTGGGTATCGCCACGGCCGCCCACGCGACTCCCTTGGTGCAGGCTCGCATCAGTCTGATCGGCACCGGCCGCGTGGTGTTGACCGGTGACGATGGCCGGTTCTCCGTCGCACGGCTCCGCCGCGGCACGCAGATCCTCCAGGTCGACCTGATCGGGTATCAAACCGTGCTGCGCCCCGTCTTGATCAAGGCGGAGGACACCTTGCACGTGGAGATCGTCCTGCAAACCGAGGCGGTCGCGCTGGCCGCCGTGGAGGTCGGGGCCGACCCCGCGATTCCCCCGCATTTGCGCGGGTTCTACGAGCGAAAAGGGCGTGGCGGCGGGTTTTTCTTGACGCGCGCGGAGATCGAACGGATGCAGCCGCGGCTCTTCACCGACCTGCTGCGGGACGTGCCCGGCGTGCGCCTCCAACCGGTGCGAGGCCCGTCGGGCGACAGCTATCAGGCGCAAACGGGACGCGGCACGATCCCATTGGGGTCCCGCTCCTGCCCGATGCTGTACTACATGGACGGCGTCCCGTTCCCGGTGACGGGCGACATCGGGATCAACAACCTCATCCAACCAGAAGATATCGCGGCGCTCGAGGTGTACAGCGGCACCTCGCGCGTCCCGTTGGAGTTCCATTCGAGCAACGCCCACTGCGGCGTGATCGTCATCTGGACCTACGCGGCGGACCGCCGTCGGCTCGACTCGCTATGATCGTTTCCCAAACGCCAACAGGGGAAGCCGAGGCTTCCCCTGTGGCGCTGTCCAGACGGTTTAGAAGTTCGGGTTGTTGTCGATTTCGGTGATCGGCAACGGGAAGCAGACGTTGTTGCCGACGGGAGCAAAGCCCGGCTTCCAGTAGACGGACCCCGCGACCGGCACTCCGATGATGTTCGCGGGGTGACGCCGGAAGTCGCCCAGCCGTTTCCCCTCGAGGTAGAAGTCGAAGCCCTTCTGGGTGAAGAACTCCGTCAACACCGAGTTCGAATCGGTAGCGCCGCCGTATGCCGCCTGGCCGTTCGCGGTGCGCCGGGCGGCGATCAACGACAACTGCGCCGCCGTCCCCTGCGCCTCGGCCACGATGTAGTCCGCCTCGAGCTTCGAGGCCAGCCGCACCGGCGAGGTATAGTCCGGGTACTTTTGCTGAATCGCGTACGCGATGCCCCGGTCGGTGGAATAGGCGGCGTCCTGCGGGGCGAAGTCCCCCGTCGCCGCCGTGACGCGCCACGGCACCCGCGGCTCGGCGTTCTGCACCTGGGTCGGCGGCAGCTGCGCGCCGATCCGCCAGATAGGCGCCACCGCGATCGAGCCGCGGTCCCGGACGTAGAACCACATCCGGTTCGCCAGCCGGAATCGTTGGGCGAGGTCGTCCACGTAATTGAGGTTGTAGTTGAATCCCGCCGGCACGGCATTGGCCGCCGCGATGGCCTGGGGCAGCCGCCCCGCCTGGAGCTCCGCCCGCGCGATGCCCACTCGCGCGGCGCGGGCGAGGATGAGGCCTTCGCCTTTTGCCGAGTCGCCCTGCGCAACGGCGAGTGTGAAGCGCGCGACCGCCGAGTCCAACATGTCAGCCGTGTTCAGCGCCGGCCCGGCCAGCACCGTGCCCTGGCAGAACTGTTCCGCCATGAACACGTACGAGAAGCCGAGGAAGAGATTCACCCGAGCGTAGTTGATGTTGGAGGCGGGATTCGGGAGCGTGGCGTTGAGCACTTTGTACGCCGCAGCGACCGTCTGGGACAGGGGGGACCAGACGTCGCCGTCGAGACTGCCGTTCTGAATCACGACGCTGCGCCGCCCGAACTCGTTCCGGGTCGGGAAGGTTTCGGACACGTCGGTTTCGCCCACGAACCACGACGAGTACACGATCAAGTGTCCGTAGGCGGAGGCGAAGTTCTCTTGTGCCGACCTCGCCAGGAGATCCGCATTGGCGACAGGATCCAGCAGGTCGTTGTCGATCACGGTCGGATTGTCCACCGCGAGCCACTTGTCGCAGCCGCCGAGGAAGAGAGCCGCGGCCGCCACGGCGGTCCCGGCAAATCGCTTGAGATTCCGCATCGGTCAGGCTCCTTTCAGAACGTCAGGTTGACGCGGACGATCCCCCGCCGCACCGGCGGCTGGGTGAAGAAGTCGTCGCGGTTGAAGGCGGCCCCCGCATTCGAGACCACCTCGGGGTCGTAGCCCTGATAGTTGGTCCAGAGACCGAGGTTCTGCCCGGACAGGGTGACCGACGCAGCCTGCGCGCGGAACGCCCGGGCCACGGCCGCCGGCATCGTGTACGTCACCGAGACCTCCCGGAGACGGATGAAGTCGCCGTTCTGGATATACGCCTCCTGGACGTCGTTCACCGTCTTGACGACGCCGGTCGGCGTCACGAACGCCGGCTGGAGCGGGTTCGGGTTGCCGTAGCGGCGCAACCGCTCGTGGCGGCTCAGGATGAGCGTGTCCAGGCGCAGGTTGCTGCGGACGAGCTGCGTTTCCCGGAAGAAATCCGAGAAGTCCCGGACTTTGTGGCCGCGCTTGGTGTCGATCGACCCGTAGATCCGGAAGTTGCGGAACAGCGTGAGGTTGGTCGAGAGGTTCGCTTCGAACGTCGGCAGGACGTTGCCGATGAACTCGCGCTCCTCGCTGACCGTGACCACGCCGGTCGCATCGTTGATGTTGAGGATTTTGTTGGCGACCCAGGCGCCGAGCTGCATCCCCGCCTCGACGCGGTTGAGGGTGCCGAAGGGCGCGATAGCGCCCATGTCGGTGACTTCATTGTGCAGCGTGTTGGCGCCGAGCCGGATGTCCCAGGACAGCTTGGGGGTCTGGATGGGCAGCGCCGTCACCGCGATCTCGAACCCGCGATTGACCATCGAGCCGATGTTCACGAACCGATTCTGCGTGTATCCGAGCGACGGGGGCAGCGGCTGCTGCAAGATCAAGTCCTTGCTGACCTTGTTGAAGTAGGTCACCTCGAAGCCGAGGCGGTCGTTGAATACTCCGGCGTCGATCCCGCCCTCGAACTCCTCGCCTCGCTCGAACCGCAGCCCCGGGTTGCCGGGGTTTTGTAGCACGGCGCCGGGGGAGACGATCGCGCCGTCGTAGTAGGGCACGGACGCCAGCGTCGTCAGAGCCGCCCCCGGCCCCGGAATCCGGCCGGTCGAGCCCCACGCCGCGCGGAGGCGCAGCGTGTTCAGGAAATCGAATCTCCAGAACGGCTCCTCGCTCGCGACCCACGACACGCCGACCTTGGGCAGGGTCACCCACTTGGCATCCTTCCCGAAGGACGACGCGTTGTCGAACCGCAAGCCGAACTGTCCAACGAGCCGGTTGTTCAGGGCCACCTGCCACTGGCCGATGAAGCCGATGCCCCGCTGCAGGGTCCAGTCCTGGCCGCCGGAGCGTAGCGCCGCGCCGCTCACGACGTTGTTCGAGTTAACGACCAGACCCTCGCCTGTCCCGAACACGAGCTCTTCACGCGTGTCGATGAGCTGGAACCCGAACGACAGGTTGGACACCACCCTCGGCGTCAGCTCGGTCTTCACGTTTCCGAGATAGTCGACGGTGTACCGCTCGATCCCCCGCCGCGCTTCCTGGATCTGTCCTGTGTTGATGGCGTAGGACCCCCGCGCGTTTTTCGGCAGGAAGCGCCGGTCCTCTTCCCGCACCCAATCGAACCCGGCCGTGAACCGGTTGGTGAGCCAGGGCTTGGGGTTCCAGTTGGCCGTCAGGGTCCCGATGGCCCGGTGGGTCTGGCGCTCGTTCTCGATCAACTTCATCGCGGCGACGTCGCGCTGCGTGCCGAACCAGCCGTTCTGGCCGCTGCCGTTCGTGGTCCGCGTGACCGGCGAGCCCAGCTGGGCATTGCCCATCCAACCGAAGATGTTGTTGTCGTTGTCCGGCAGGTCGGTCCGCGAGAGCGTCACGCCGACGCCGGCGTCGAGGGTCAGATTGGACCCGGGGAACCAGTTGAAGTTGAGCCGGCCGGATTTCCGCTCGAACCCGTTGTTCGGCAGGACGCCGTCCTCGGTCTCGTTGTTCAGCGACGTGTAGTAGCCATAGTTCGCGCCGCCGCCCCGCCCGCTCCAGCCGATCCCGACCGTTTGTCCGGCCCGGAACGCGTTTTCGCGCAGCAGGGGGTTATCGCTCACGAGCGTGTTTACCGGTTTCTGGTAGCACAGCAGGCGGGTGCTGTCCGCCACGTTGGTGGCGCTGCAGCGGCCGTAGTTCGTCAGCGGGGTGAAGTTGCGGTCGATCGTGTTGTACTCCACGCTGACGTTCTGACTGAAGCGGTTGGCGCCCGGGCGCCCCCGCTTCGTGATGATCTGGATCACCCCGGTGGACGCGTCGGCGCCGTACAGCGTCGCCGCCGCCGGCCCCTTCACCAGCTCGATGGATTCGATTTCGTCGGGATTGAGGTCGTTCAGCCGCTCATAGTTCTGGCCGCCCGTGAACCACTGCGCGGCGCCGCCGGACGCGACCCGGATCCCGTCGATGTACAGCAGCGGCTCATTGCTGAGCGAGATCGACGACGCGCCACGCACACGGATCTGGTTCGACGTCCCCGACGTCCCCGCCGCGTTCGTCACCGAGACACCCGGCACCCGCGACTGCAGCGCTTGCGCCACCGTCGTGACCGGGGCCGCCTCCATGAGCTTCGCGACGTCCACGTTCGAGACCGTCCCCGCCTGCGCGCGCCGTTGCTGGTCGCCCGCAGTGCCGGTGACGACCACTTCCTCGAGCGTGACGACCGAAGCCGCGAGCGCGAAGTCGCTCGTGGCCTCCTGGCCGGCGCTGAGCGTCACCTGGGACTCGGCCCGGCGGTACCCGATCAGATGCACCTGAATGGTGACCTGGCCGGGCCGGATACCCGTGATCCGGTAGGTGCCGCGGGCGTCGGTCGCGGCCTGCAGGTTCGTGCCCACGATCCTGATCCGGGCGTCCGAGATCGGTGCGCCCGAAGCGACGTCCGTCACCGTGCCGCGCACGACGGCCACATCCTGGGCCGCCGCGAGCCGGGGCACGAACGACGCCGCCCCGACCACTACGATGGCCATCCATCGCCTAACGTGAGTGAGCATCATCGTTCCCCTCCTTGGGGTTCCTCAGCAACCTGCATGCAGTGGTGACAAAGGACGAGAGCGCCGAGCGGACGCGGCGCGCGGGGCATTCCCAGACGCTCATCACCTCCCCGGCGAACCTCACCGGAGGGAGCTAAGCGCGTTGGAGCTCCGGACGCCGCCCGCTACATCGCGAGGTGGCGGGAGGGGCGGCGAGATGGGAAGGAAACCGTCGAACGA
>WNFU01010182.1_pt1 | contig 10461 bp, 9 predicted proteins | sample 5400121 | NCBI WGS metagenome assembly WNFU01 (sample SAMN13153360, study PRJNA577476) | soil metagenome | isolation source: 100 cm soil or saprolite under grassland replicate 1 | place: USA:California | collected 2016-06-15
GGATCGGGCCGCTGCGGTGGTACGGGCTCTCTGAGTTCGCCGATGGGATCCGTCTCGCGTGGGCCCTCGAGGACGACACGATCCGACTGGAGACGTTCATCCGGCCCGGACAGCTCATCGTCACGGCGAACGTCGCGGGTCCGAGCCATTTGGACGACGCGACGCGCCTCGGACACCTCTTGTTCCAGCACATCGCCCGCGAAGCGTCTCGCGAGCCGTATGCCGGAATCAGCGGCTGACAAGCAGGTATCCAACTTCGTACGGCGACCTTACATACGTAACGTCGCCAACGCAGGTCTCCTTGGTGTTGGACGGTTACGGCTTGGAATCGTGCTTCGCGAAGGGAAACTATAAGCCGCCCTGGATTCATCCATCGATGTCCATCTACTTGGACAGGAGGTGAACGAGAAATGGGAAAGAAAGCATCAAGCAACCGCGCAAACCAACTGAACCCCAACAATCCCGCGTATTGGTCTTCTCGAGGGATTCCGTCCGGCGTTCTACCTGCTGAGAAAGCATCGTTGGATAACCGCACGAACCAGTTGAATCCTGAACACCCCGCCTACGCTCTTTCGCGAGGACTCGGTCCTCTCCAAACACCTATCGAAAGCGCCGACTTGGCCCCTGAGTTGGAACCGCAACCCAAGAAAAAGCCGCCTGTCGTGCCAGATCCGTCACACGAAAAATAATCAGACCTTGAGATTGTTACAGATTGATCCAGGACGGGAGGCGACCCTCCCGTCCAACCTTCTTTTTACTTGGGCGGAGCGGAATGATCTCGGAATAAGGTGACCTCCCCGGACCTTGAACAGGAATCGGACTCGCAATCGGTGCAGGCCGCGTAGAGCCGGGGGTTCTTTGCCGAAAACGGTCACCTACTTGGGCCTTCGGGGTTGTCTAACCCACCCGACGATCATCGAGGCGATTGCCACTGTGCCGCCGCCTGCGACCCCTGCAACTAGGGCAATCAGCCACGCTGTCGGCTCCACGATTTGCGGAGGAACCGATGGATTTTCGGGAACCTTCGATGTTGGCTGCGGGAACTCGAACCGCAGGCTGTCGACGGCAACATCCATGCGGTAGGTCATGAAACCGACCGGGCCTGCGGGTTTTTGAAGGCCCGCAACGACGAGTTCGCGGACGGATCCGAGATACACCGATAGGTTGCCTTTCGCATACTCCACCCTCGCCTCATACTCCGGTCCCGCTGTAAGCACGGAAGGCCCGACTGCGACCTCTGTCGCAACGGAGTTGGTGACTTCGCTGACTCGAACGGTTCCCCGACCGATGTTGAAGTTCACGACGATGCCGGTCTGAGGCGTCGGGCTGAGACACGGAGGGCAGCTCGATTGACTTGGATAGGTGGAGTTCCGCCGGGCAAGAAGCAGGCTGAACTGATCCGCTACAGTCATGTCCCGATTCTGGATCGCGAACACGACGGTGAGATTGACGTCGGTAACCTGAGGCGATGTTCGAATCGCGTACGCGAGAGCGTTGACCGTCCCATCGAGGAGAATGCCCATCCCATCACTTGTGACAGCGATTGTTCCCCCGGTCCCATCGCCGAAAGGTCCTTGCCAGCCCCCTGTAACAAAGTTGGAAAGAGCGTAGGGAAAGTCATCAAAGTAACTCAGCTCTCCGGATCCTACGCCCGGAGACAGGATGAATATCATACCCAAAATGAGAGCCGCTGCGTAGCATTCTCGGACGGCCATTCGGCCCGCAAATCCAAGATGCTGTAATTAGCCTGTTCAGGTGGTTATCATGGGGCGAATTCAGCTACGGCGGTTGAAGCCTCAGGCCCAAGCTGCTGGAATCCCGCGCTGAGGCACCGCCAGTCGTGACAATCGCGTCATATCGTCGCTCCACAGCGGGATGGAGGAGAGCCCCGCGAAGTGCAACTTACCTCAGACCGAGAGGGTCTGCTGGCGTCTTGAGTTCTGGCGGATGATCTGCTCGATCTCTTGCGCTGCTGATCGTTTGCCACGGACATACACAGCCAGCGAACCTTCTCTCAACCTGTTACGAAGAACGCCAGCCTCGAGTGCCTGTCTCTCCGCGTTAAACGCTTTGAGCAATGGGGCTGAGGGGTTGGAAACGACCCGAGAGAGCGGGATGAGACCCGCGCCGTTGCCGCCACCCAGAGAACGGCGAAGCGATGCCGGTGCGTAATAGCCATAGTCCTTTCGTGAAAAAGCTCGCCGTAGGTTGATCCCTTGTGCAATCAACCGATTCCACACCTCCGGAGGCATCCTTCTAACCGTGTGCTTTGGACCCATCGTATCGCTGCCAGAGATCAGCGCGATGAAGTCCTTCGCGGGCGAGATTGGAACCGTTCTGGGAAACGGACCGGTACCCACATTCAGACCATGAAGATAGAAATTCTCTCCCACTGCCGCCGACACAAGCCGCCGTACTAGTTGCAAGTTAGGGTAAATTGAAGTCGCGGGGTGACCATCGAAGTCAATAACGAAGTCCTTGATGGCCCGTTTTAGATAGAAGTTTACTACCTTGCCCACGTCCCGATAGGCAAAGTGTGGGACAAAGCCCATCAGTGGCACGCTTCGTGTCTGGACGATGGTCGAGAGGAAATCGTTGGCATACTTCAAGAAGTCTTCAACGCTCCCGGCTGACAATGCTGGAACGCATACCGCATCGACGAACGGAGCAGCAGCGAGGTCGGCGAGATACTCGGTTTCCTCGGTCGACGGTACATAGGATTTTTCGGAAACAGACACCACAAAGAGAACGAACTGGTCAGCTGACGGCAGCCTGTTGATCCGCTGCATCAATTGAGCCGCGAAGGCTTGCTGCTTCGGAGTATCCTTGTCGATGCTCCTCAGAACGGCCGGCGAGATTTCGCGATAAAGCTCTACAAGCCCTCCGCACCCTTTTGCCAGCGGGAAGATCGCTTCGCAGTCTCCTGTCGCAGTCAGCGACAGAGCGCGGCGAGGCGTTTCAAAAGACCGACCACGACCGGCAATCGTGCGCCGGGATGCACCAAGGGAATCGTCCGTCGGCCCCGTGGTAACGCGCAGTTCCGCCATCGAGCCATCTCGTCAGTAGTTTCGTCGTCCTCCGTCGCCCTTACTTAAATACTTTGCTCCTCATATATTGATGCACTTCGGTTGAAGGAGCCCCAGCGGATGGTGAGCCCCGATGACATTCAGGTACTGGAGGATCTGGTGTTGGCATTAGCGTACGCTCCAGGGCCGAAAGGTAAGGTCGGCGAACCTCTCCGCGGGAAAACCGTGATCCAGAAGCTGCTATTTCACATGAAAAAGTCCGTAGGGAAAGGAATTCCGGTAGAGGAGATGCCCCATTTCTATGGTCCCTTTGACGAAGTCGCGAGCTCGGTTTTTGACGGCTTGGAGATTTCAGGATATCTGAAAACCGACAGAGACCATAAGATCATTCAGCTGACTTCGAGAGGTCTAGGAGAAGCCAAGTCCGTTTGGGAGCAGAAACTTTCGAATCGGGAGCGGCAGGTCATTTCCGCACTTAAGGAGCAATTCGGCGATCTTTCTACTGATGAAGTCCTAGCGATAACCTATGCCAAATATCCTGAATCCGCTGCCGCGTCAATAATCAAGGAAGAACTGAGCGGACAACGAGGCGCGAGCATAGCTGTTGACTTGGTCCGTCGCGGGAAGATCAGCGCTGATCTCGGGGCGAAAATTGCGAACATGCGCCTGAAGGATTTCATCCAAGTACTCAGCAAGCACAAGATCCCAGTCATTAGAGCATAGCCTTGACCAATCGATCGATACCGCCCGGCGGGATGGATACGTGGACTTCGTCCCAGATGCGTCTAGTTTCATCGTCCTCGACGAGCTTGATTTGCTTCCAGTTCTAGCTCGAATTCGAGAGCGGATCGTGATCCTGTCGAACGTCTTCGATGAAGTGGATTCGGACCGACTGAGGCGGTTCGTGGGCGACGGAACGTTTAACCTCACGCAACTTGCGGAACCGCAGGCCGAGATCCAACCTGAGCTCACGCTTGGGCTTGGAGCGGGGGAGATTGCCGTCTTGGCATACTGTCGAACCCACAATCTGGCTTGGGCAGTCGTTGACGATCTCTTGGCTAGGAAAGTTGCGGCCTCGATCGGAATCCCCTTCCTAGGTACGGCTAGGTTTATCCGACATCTCTCAGACATCGGACAGGTTGGACGGCAGGAGTCCGAAAGACTCATTCGGAGTCTTCCTGCCATGGGTTTTCACATCGATTCAAAGACCATCGAGGACGTACTCACGTCTCCCCCACTCAAGGAACGCGACTGAAACGACTCGCAATCCGCTCTACGGCGCTCGCTACTCATTTGGTTATTTCTATGAATCGAGGTTGATGTGTCGGAGGCGGGCGAGGCCTCAGCGCACGCCCACCGTTCTCTTCATCAACCGATGACCGTGATCGAACATTCCCGCTCGTGCGCGCGTCGAGCTTCACACGCTGCTGATCTCGGTACGGTTGTTCTTTGACAACGTCATTGAGCCAATACAAAGCCCCTTGGTCGAGATTGAAGGAAGCCCAAGAAGTGAAAGCCATGCGGCTAGTCGAAGTGGCAAGCAGTCCCGACTGACGAATCCCAGCTGCCCTTTGACGGTCGCTGAGATCATAGAGACGCTCCACACTAAAGGCGCCTGCGAAGCGGGCGCCGACGCGAACGTTCGAGGGGTCTGGAGCCCTGGACGGGTTTGCCCCACCTTCGATCTCAGCAAGATACGGAGACGGCAGACCTTGTCGCGAGACCAGGTGGAGGCGCTTCATGGCCCGCGTGATCGCGACATAGAACAGCCGCCGTTCCTCTGCCTGCGCATCCCCAGCGCTCATGCGCACGGGCTCCAAAACGTCCGGGTTCTCGACCTTGGACGGGAAACCGAAAAGGTGATCGCTGGCGTTAGCGACGATGACGACGTCGGCCTCAAGTCCCTTCGCCTTATGGGCAGACAGGATGCGTACTCCCGGCACATCCCGATCCGGGTTCCCCACAGGGACTCCATTCCGTCGGCAGGCCTCGATGACGTCCTCCAGCAGGTGATTGGTTCGGCTTAGGACGAGGATACGGGCTGCGGGGACCTGGCGAAGCTCTTGACGGACGAGAGAGGCCGTGCGATCCACGATCGCCGAGTCGTCATCGGGCACCTCATGCACATACGCTTCCCCCTGCTCACGGCTGAAGATGACGACCTGTTTGGGCACCTGCCTCCCATTGCGTGCGATTAGCGCGGCGCCCGCCTCGACGATGACTGCGGGAGAGCGGTAGTTCACGTTCAGCATGGTGGTCGAGGCGGGACCGAAGTGCGACTCGAAATTGATAATGTGATCGACGTCTCCGCCAGCGAAGCCGTAGATCGCCTGCCAGTCATCGCCGACCGCGAAGAGGCGGGCACCGGTCACTGCGACGAGAGCCTTCAGGAACCGCGCCATTGCGGCCGAGGTGTCCTGAAGTTCGTCTACGAGAACATGGTCAAATTTCGGAAGTGGATTCGTGCCACTCTCCAAGATGTCGGCAGCCCGATGTAGCATGTCGGAGAAGTCGATACGGCCTTCGGCCGAGAGCGCTGTCTGATATCGTTCGAGAACGGCGATGCCGAGAAGCCCAAAGTGGTGAACACGTGGCGTCGACTTCTTGAGTTGCGGTTGTATTGCCTTCGGCTCCCGCCGCATCGCTCGCGCGTTGGTGATGAATTGAACGAGCAGTCTTTCGATCGAGCTGCCGATGTACTTCAGATCCCCGAAAGACTTCCCAACCTCTTCGAACGTCATGGGCCGGAAGACGATACCGGCACGAGTCAGCCGCTCTCGAAGTGCAGCGTCCAGCGTCCCCTCCGTCCGCTCATAGTCGTAGAATTCGATGAGCGTCTTCCCTCCGCGGTGGAACTGGTCTCGCTTCCACGCCATGCCCTGCTTGTACTCGGCGGTTGGAGTCGTCCAGCCCGCCGGCACTTCCCCGGCCCGATTGACCCCCCAATATTCGATGGAGGCCCCACTTTCGGGAAGGGTGAAGTCGGGATGGTAGGCGCCTCGCTCCTTGCCGACGCTGGCCCAGGATGCCTTGGCCTCATACTTGTACTCGACATGGTTGAAGAAGAGGGTGTCCGCGATCATCCGTTCGCCCACCGACCGGACATGCTCGCCTCGCAGCGTTCGATACCTTTTGTCACTGCCGACCGCCGGTGCCGTCTCATCCTCGTTTCGATGGAAGTTGAGGATCGCATTGATGTACAGCTGAGCGAGGCGCGGGTCCTGCCCCGTCCTTGCCTCGCGCAGAACCGATGCCACCAGGGAATCCGTCCACCGGTCGTCGGCGACGCTAATGGGCCCGGTTGCGATAGCCTGGACGACGCGTTTGCCGAGCGAATGAAGGGTCGAGACGGTGACACCCCCCTTTTCGCGATCCGCAATCGGAACTCCCATCTGCTTGAGTCGATCCTGCATTTCCTCAGTGGCCTTGTTGGTGAACGTGACCGCGAGAATGGCGGTTGGAGGGACGCGGCGCTCCAAAAGAAATCGGATCCGTCCGACAATGGTTCGGGTCTTGCCTGAGCCCGCTCCGGCGATGACGAGGTTGCGCTCGTCGTCGCGGACGATAGCCATCCGTTGCGTCTCATCGGCCTGGAGTTCTTCGACGAGCAACTTCGAGTGTTCGGTGATCATTCGTTGCACGTACCGCTCGTTGTGATGCTTGAGAGTTTTTCGCAGCTCGATTGCGTTGCGGTGAGTGGCCTCGAATCGATCTCGCAACGATGAGTCTCGGCTGCGGCGAGCGACTTTGGCGATCGACGGTAGAAATCGTTCTGCTAGTTCGGAAACCTTGCTGTCTAGGGGCCGTCGGAGCCGCTCGGCGATGTAGCCGCCAGTCTGGACGAAGGACCGGAGAGATAGCTCAATGGGGCGAAGATCGGCGATTGCTTGATCAAGTTTGATGCCGGCTTGCTGCACCCGTCGTTTGCGGTACCAGAGGACCGCCGCGGTCCCCAGCGCGACAGCAGCAATCGCCGGGACCAGTAGCGAAAGGTCCAATCCCACCACCCGAGATCAGGGCGCCGAATATTGACGAGAGGTCTAGAAAAACCCATCTACGGGAAGGCGGCAGCCGATGGTCCCCGCGTCAGACGGAGGCAATCCCGCACGATGGCGTGACAATAGCTGTGCAGTGTGATCCGAGGGACGTTTCTTTCCCGGACTTCCGCGGAGTCCCCATTGCCAATCGGTCACGCCGGGCAAAGCGGATTGGCTTTCAAGCTGAAAGTTCGTTGGAACGGTGTTCTCAGGCGACATGCTTGAGCCATTGGTACAAAGGTACTAGTGCACCGCTAGACACTATCGCTATCGTTGGAGGGGGCTCCAAATCATGCCAGTAATGCGCCAGTACATGGTGTCGTTCAAGAACATCCCTGGGATTTTGAAGGCCATCCGGGAGGGGCAGGCGCCCGAAAGGTTCACAACACGCCATCTCGCGAGTCTGGGATTCAAAAACCCCGCCGATCGAGTTATAATCAGCGTCCTCAAAGGGCTTGGCTTCCTGACGGAAGCGGGCGTTCCGACATCACGCTACGTTCAGTACCTCGATGAGGCGCAGTCTGGACTGATCCTAAGGGAGGCCATAGAGGAAGCATACAGCGACTTGTTTAAGATTCGTAGGGATGCTCAGAACTACAGCCTTCCGGAGGTGCGCAACAAAATCAAGACCCTGACTGAGGGCAAGCTCAGCGATTCCGTCCTCCAAAAGATGGGGCAGACTTTCGTTGCTTTGTGCAAGGAAGCGGATTTCTCAACGCCACTCCCGGTTCGGAAGCCCGAGGTCGAGGTGCCCGCGGGCGAGGAAGAGCCATCGGAGCTTCCGACGAGTGAGCTGACTCCGGAGGAGCCCGCAGTCGGACGTTTGCCGGGACTCATCTATAACATTCAAGTTGTTTTGCCAACAACCAAAGACCGAGCCGTCTATGATGCCATCTTCCGGAGTTTGAAGGAGCACCTGTTACGATGAAGACTGATTCTCTGTACAGTTTCTGGGCGCGTGGTTTCTTGGCCGAGCAGGCATTGACAGAGTTTAGGGCTGCCGCACGAAGTCCGGAGGAGGACGAAAGGGCTGACCGCGTAAAACGCGCCCTTCCCATCGATGAAATGGACGAAGAGCAGACTGTCAAAGCTAGGTCAATGGCCCTCGTATACACAGCTATTGCAGCATTTGAGAATACGGTTCGAGACTACGTAGCCGACGTCCTGCTCGAAGCCGCGGGAGCGGATTGGTGGGAACGTCGGGCATCGGGACCGATGAAAGACAAGGCCAAGAAGCGGATTCAGACCGAAGAGCGGCTCAAGTACCACACGCCCCGGGGCGGCCGCCCGATTGACTATATCGACCTCGCGGACCTCGCGAATCTCATTGCGAACAGCTGGTCCCAATTCGTGGACTATCTACCTTCTCAGGAGTGGGCCAAGAGTCTCTTTGAGGTCTTGGAAAACTCGCGAAATATCATCATGCACAGTGGGACTCTCGACACCATCGACGTCGAGCGGGTTGGCATTCACATCCGAGACTGGATTCACCAGGTAGGCGTCTAAAGCTCAAACCCTTGGCACCTTAGGCCCACTGTCAACGCGGGCATCTGGACAACCGCCGACCGTCTGTTCCGGGGATCGCATGCGCAGAAACAATAGGTGTGAATCTTTACCCCGATAGCACGAGGCGCAGAACCTGCGCGGCGAAAACGACGCCGAGTCCACCCATCGCTCCCGTCACAATCCGCAGGGAATTCGTACTGTGCCGCAGCCCGGCAAGCTGCGTGAAACCGTCTACCAACAATGGTGCAACGAGAAGCAAGGCCAAGCCGATCGCGACGACGGACGGAAGATACCCGGTGGCCGGCAGGAGGAACCCCGCGGCGACACCAATCAGAAGACCCGTGCACCGGGCACAGATCGGGAACGTGTGGCCCCGGATCGTGAAGCATCGCTCCGGAATTCCGTGGCAGAACAAGTACAGTCGGAACGCATGGCCGCCGAACGGCACCTCGAGGTTTGCCCGGAGGATCGACATGAGCACGTCCCTCACGGAACGTGGGTCGGATCGCCCTTCCGGATCCGTCGGGCTCTGCCAATAATACGCGTAGAGCAGGAACGGAACGGCGAGCACCAATGGCCAGCTGGGGAAGATGCCTCGGATGGCGGCGTTCACGTCCTTCCAGAAGAGCACGGCAACGACCACGGCGATGATCAGGATCAGCAAACACGCGGACGCACAGCCCCCGCAGAACGAGCCCCTCCGCCCCACGCCGAAGGCGCGTCGTGCCACGAGACCGGGGACCGCGGCGCGCGGTCGGAACGCGCCCCGCCGACCGAAGCCAGGTCTCAGGCGCTCACCGGTTCGCGGAGGGAGGTCGAAGGTATAAGAACGTCCCCCCGACAGGACCCTGCGCGACGGACCGGGGACGATTTGGGAAAACCCACTTATAACGAGGTCGAGTGTGTCGGCCTCGTGGGGGTGGCTTCATCGTGAAACCAGTCCTCGTCGCGATGGCTGCGATGGTCATAGGACTTCTCACGGCCGCGCCGGTCGCCGCCGCTCCGAGCGGCATGACGCTCGTCTTCCAGCGGACCTGGGGCGCGCCGGACGCGAGCGCGGACGGCCTTGCGATCGGACCGGACGGCAGCGTGTACACCGTCGCACTCCTGATCCGGGGGGAGCCGCCGTATGCCCAGGGCAACGTATCCCTCCTCCGCTGGAGCGCCGAGGGCAATCTCCTATGGCAGATGGAGTGGGGCACGATCGGGGACGAGTCCCCGCGAGCCGTCGCGGTCGACGCGGACGGGGGGGCGTACGTCACGGGCACGATGGGCGGCTTCAGCGCGTTCCTCGTGAAGATCGACTCGGACGGCAACCTCGTGTGGCAGCGCACGTGGGGCGGGGATCGCGAGGAGGGCGGGAACGCCGTCGCAATCGCACCCGACGGGCGCGTGTACGTCGCCGGCGTGACGCAGAGCTTCGGGTCTTTCTTCGGGTCGGCCGCCTTCCTCCTGAAGTTCACGGCGGACGGCGAGATCGTCTGGGAGCGCACGTGGCAGGCGCGGGGCGGGACCGTCGCGGAGGACGTCGCGGTCTCGTCGGATGGGGCCGTGTACCTGGCCGGCAATCACGGCTTCGACGCGGGCACGCGGCCGTTCCTCGCGAAGTTCACCGCGGACGGGGACCTCACCTGGGATCGAACCTTCATCCCGCCGGGCTTCGTGGGGCGCGACACGGCGGTCTTCCGAGGCATCGGCGTGGCGCCGGACGGCGGCGTCGTGGCGGTCGGCCGCTGGATGCCGACGTTCGACGAAGAGGTCCTCGTCGTGCGGTATTCCGCGGACGGAGGCCTCCGCTGGGCCCGGGACTGGGGTGGGGATTCCCATGAGGAAGCGATCGACGCGACGGTCGCACCGGACGGCACGGCGTACGTCGTCGGGCGGACCGACAC
>WNFU01010183.1_pt1 | contig 10461 bp, 12 predicted proteins | sample 5400121 | NCBI WGS metagenome assembly WNFU01 (sample SAMN13153360, study PRJNA577476) | soil metagenome | isolation source: 100 cm soil or saprolite under grassland replicate 1 | place: USA:California | collected 2016-06-15
ATCCGATCTCCTGGTCGGAGACGGACCTCGTCCAGGCGATCGGGCGCAGGCCGAACGCGAGCGCGTGGTATCTCGTCGACGAGGAGGCGCTCGAGGTCGAGATCCGCGGCCGCACCGTCCGCGAGATGGTCGAGTCCGCACGGGCGGCCGGCGGAGAGGTGCTGCTGCCGAACGAGCTGGGCGTCGAGCTCCCCGGCACCTACCGCTACGCGGTGCACGTCGTCGCGGGGATCACGCACACGATCGGCGGTCTGCGCATCGATCCGCAGGCGCGGGTGCTCCGGGCCGACGGGACGCCGATCGAGGGCCTGTACGCGGCGGGCGCCGACGCCGGCGGGATCTCGACCGGCGGCTACGCAAGCGGTCTGGCGTCTGCCCTTGTCTTCGGCCGAATCGCGGCGGAAACCGTTGCCTCACTCTGAATCCGGATTCGCAGAAGGCGCGGCTCGGCCGCGCCGACACTCAGCCTCGCCCAAAGCCCGCCAGCTTCCAAAAGCGCCTCTGGACGCGCGCGCGAAGCGCGCCCGTCCGGTTTACCTCGCCCGAAGTGCGAAGCACTTCGGGCGAAGCAGGGCGTCAGCCCTGCAAATACGCGCAGGTACGCGAATCGCCGGGCAGCGGCGACGGCGCGATCTTGAACACCGTCCAGCGCTTGCCGTCCGACTCGACCGTCGAGCCGACCTGCGGAAGCTCTCCGCGCTCCTCGCGCAACTCGTATCCCGCGGGCGTCCACACGAAGGCGAGGTAAGTCTGCTCGTCGTTCATCAGGCGGGCGGAATCCTACTCCCGCGCGGCGCTGGCGGGCAGCTCTAGGACGATCCTCGTCCCTGCTTCCTGGTCGACGGACAGCCGGCCGCTGAGGGTACGCGCCCGCTCCTGCAACATGTCGAAGAACTCGCGCCGGCGCTCTTGCGACCCGTCGTCGGCGATCGTGGCCACGAAGCGGCCGTCGGGCGTTCGCTCCATCGCCACCCGTATCTCCGTCGGCGGCCCGCGCCGCACGGCGCCGTCCAGCGCCTCGCGGACGATCTGGTAGAGCGCTGCCTGGACCTTCTCCTTGAGCTGCTCGGCCGCTGCGACGTCCACGACAATCTTGATCTGCCGACTGATGCCGAGCTCGTCGGCGAGCGCTTGCACGGCGGGCGTGAAGCCGCGGTCCCGGAGAACGACCGGTTCCAGGTTGAACGAGAGCTCGCGCAGCGTGCGGATCGCGGCCCGGTGGCGCGCGAGCGCGTCGGCGAGCACCCCTTTCGCGGCGTCGAGGTCGCCCTGCTCGATGGAATGGGCGACGGCGTCGAGCATCAGCGCAATCCCGGCGAGAGACTGGACGGGGCCGTCGTGCAGGAAGAGCGCAAGCCGTCGGCGTTCGTCCTGCTCCGCGGTGATCAGCCGTTCGGCGAGCCGCGCCGCCTCGTCTCCCTGCGGGTCCACCCGAGCGGCCAGCGCCTAGTCGATGATCGCGTCGCGCAGCGCGATCGCGACGGCATGCGTCCGGGTGTCCGCTTCGAGCTTGGCGAGGATGTGGCGCACGTGGCTCTTCACGGTCTCCTGGCTGATGAAGAGGCGCTGCGCCACGTCGGCATTCGACATGCCGTCGGCGAGCAGTTGCAGGATCTCGCGCTCGCGCGCCGTGAGCATGTCCTCGCGGTCCTTGCCGCTGAGGAATGCGGGCATCAACGCGGGATCGATGAAGCTGTCGCCGTTCGCGACCTTCTCGATCGCCCGCACGAGCGTCTCGTGCGGAGCCTCTTTGAGGATGTAGCCCTTCGCGCCCGACTCGAGGCCCCGTGCGAGCAGCGAACGCTCGCTGTAGGCCGTGAAGATCAGCACCGCGACGTTGGGCGCCTTCTGCATGAGCTCCTTCGTCGCGTCGAGCCCGTCGAGCCCGGGCATCCGCACGTCCATGATCACGACGTTGGGCAGGCGCCGCTCCGCGAGGTCGATGGCGGCCTTGCCGTCCCCGGCCTCGCCGACCACGCGGATGTGCGGCGCGCGCGAAAGGGAGAGGCGGAGTCCTTCGCGGACGACCTCGTGGTCGTCGACGATCAGGCAGGTGATTTCGCTGGGCACAGGATGATCGTAACCGGAGGACCCGGACTACACGGCGAGCGCGAGCTGCTCGGGCTCGGCCGGGGGCTCGAGTCGAACCTTTCGGCGGTCGCGAATGCCGTGCTCACGCGCCAGCCGTGCGACCTCGCTGCGCGCCGGCTCGGTCTCGGCCTTCGGCAGGTACGCGCGGCCGTTCGCGTACAGCTCCTCGTACCGCGGCAGCTGCTCGGGCCAGTCGCGCGCCAGGTTTTCGAGAAAGTGCTCGCGCGTCCCGGGCCTCAGGTTGAGCAGGCTTGTCCAGATGCCCGTCGCGCCCGCGGCGCGCGCGGCGCGCACGACCTCGGCGAGCTGCTCCGGCCGGTCCGACAGGCCGGGCAGGATCGGTGCCATTCCGACCTGCGCGTCGATGCCGGCTTCGACGAGCTCGCCGATCGCGCGCAGACGCTGGCGCGGGTGCGCCGTCGACGGCTCGGTCTTCCGCCAGACGTCCTCGTCGAGCGTCGGGATCGAAAACGTCACGGTCACGCTTGCGCGTCGCGACGCCTCCTGCAGCACGTCGATGTCGCGCAGGATCATCGGCCCGCGGGTGATGATCGAGAAGGGATTCGAGGCACCGGCGAAGACCTCGAGACACGAGCGGGTCAGGCGGTACCGTCCTTCCGCCGGCTGGTACGGGTCGGTCGCCGCCCCGACGACGACGCTCGCGCCTTCCCACGTCGGCCGCGCCAGCTCACGCGCGAGCACGTCCGCGACGTTGACCTTCACGCGGATCGAGCGGCCGTAGCGGTCGTCCGACGGCCGGTCGGCGCGCCGCTCGAAGGCGCGCACGTAGCAGAACGTGCAGCGGTGCGCGCAGCCCATGTACGGGTTGAGCGACCACTCGAACATCATTCCGCGCACCCGGTTGAGGGCGCTCCTGCAGGGTTGCTCGCGGTACTCGACCTGCATCGGGGAAGTATAGAACGTACGTTCGCTCAGGTGCGTGGGTAGCCGCGGAAGACATCGGCCGCGGCCCGGTGGAAGCCGGCGGGCTCGCCGGCCGCCGCGAAGGTCGCCGCGATCTCCTCCATCTCGGCGATCCAGCGCCAGCCCTTGGCCGCGGCCGAGCGCTCGGCGGATTCCAGCCGCGCTTCGAGCTCCGGGAGCGAACCGTTCCATTCCTCGCGCAGCGCGTCCGCCACGCCCTCGCTGCGGGCGACCTCCCGGATCGCCAGGAGCAGCGCCGCCGTGCCCTTCGTCCAGGCGGCGTACGTCATCTTCAGCGCGGAAGCGTCGCCGACTCGCGCGGAGAGGATCCTGACGTCTACGGGCGTCCCGGCGAACAGCCCGGGGATGTCACCCGCGTCGCCGCCGGACACGTAGAGCCGCGGTCCGTACGTGCTCGACGGAGGTCCACCCACGATTCCGCCGTCGACGAAGCGTGCGAATGTCCCACCGATCCGCCGCGCGGAGGCGGGAGAGATCGCGTTCGCGTCCAGGAAGATGCCGTCGAAATTGCCGACGGTTGCGGCCACGTCGCCCGCGGCGTGCGGCGGGCAGACGGACAGGACGACGTTGCTCCGTCGGGCGAGCTCCGCCACGCTTCCGGCGTCGGTCAGGCCGGCCGCGTGCGCCCGCGTCTGTGTCGCGTCGCTGCGTCCCTCCGACGCCCAGAGCACCTCGATCCCGCGCTGCCGCAATACTGCGCCGATCGCGGCGCCCATCTCCCCGGGGTGGAGCAGGCCGACGACGTCCGCCATGACCAAGGCCCAAGTATCCGTCACGCAGCTCGACGCAAGCGTCGGCCGCGTCACGTTGCCACTGCCGACGGGGCCGCGCCACGTGCACTGCTACCTCGTCGCGGGCACGCTCTTCGACGCGGGCCTCGGGCTCGAAGCTCCGCCCTGGCGCGAGCTGGGCATCGAGCGGATCGCGATCACGCACTTCCATCCCGATCACGTGGGCGGCGCCGAGGCGGCCGCAGCGGAGTCGGGTGCGACCGTCTACCAGGGTGGGCTCGACTACGCGCAGTGCGAGCGGGTCTGGGGCTCGAACGACTGGCCGGAACGGATCGCCGACTGGTTCCTCACGCACGGCGTGCCGGAGCCGATCGCGCACGAGCTGATCGACCAGGGTCATGCGTTCGCATCTTTCGTCCGCTTCGCGCGTGACCCAGAGCTGCTGTACGAGGGAAGCGAGCTCGACGGCTGGAGCGTCCTCGAGCTGCCCGGTCATGCTGACGGGCACCTCGGTTTCGTGCGTGACGGCGTGCTGATCGGGGGAGACCACCTGCTCGCCCGGATCACGCCTGCGGTGGGGCTGTACCCCGAGAGCCGTCCCGATCCACTGGGTGACTACCTCGCGTCGCTCGAGCGGACCGCGGAGCTCGGCCTACGCGTGGTGTATCCGGGCCACGGCGAGCCGATCGAGGACCCCGCCGGGAGGGCATGGGAGATCGTGGAGCATCACCGGCGGCGTCTCGACGACGTCGCCGCCGCTCTGGGGAGCGAGCCGCGGAGCGGTTACGAGGTCTCGCTCGACGTGTTCGGCGCGGCGCTGCCGCCGCAGCAGCGCCGGTTTGCGGTCGCCGAGGCGCTTTCCCACCTCGAGCGGCTCGTCCGCGAGGGACGGGCGGCGCGCGGCGGGGATCCGCGAACCGTGACCTATACTGCGCCGTGATCGCCTTGGACGACGATCCTCTCAGTACCCGCGCCCCGGAGAGCGGGGCGTGACAGTTCTCTTCCAGCTCATCGCGGTCATTTTGATCGTCCTGGGCAACGCGTTCTTTGTCGCGGCCGAGTATGCGCTCGTCACCGCGAAGCGCTCGACGCTCGCGAAGCTGGCCGCCGAAGGGAACCGGCGCGCGAGGATCGCGATCCGGATCATGGACAGTCCGATCCGGTTCATCGGCACCGTTCAGCTCGGCATCACGGCCTTCTCGATCCTGCTCGGTGCCGTGGGCGAGCCGCTCGTCTCCGCGTGGTTCGAGGATTCGCTGCTCTCCCACGGCGTTGCGTTCGTGCTCGCGTACGCATTCGTCACGTATCTGCACGTGACGCTCGGCGAGCTCGTCCCCAAGGCGATCGCGTTGAAGGAGCGTGAGCGCACCGCGCTCTGGGTGGCGGTCCCGATCGAGGCCGTGTATCTCGCCAGCTACCCGCTGGTCTGGTTCTTCCAAGCGTCCGCCAACGCCGTTACGGGACTGTTCGGCATCGATCCGGCGCCCGCCGGCGTCGTCGCCCACACTGAAGAGGAGATCCGGATGATCGTCCGACAGGCCGGAGAGACGGGCGAGATCCAGGAGGGGGAGCAGGAGATGCTTTACAAGGTCTTCGACTTCGCCGACAAGGAGGTCTCCGACGTGATGGTGCCGCGACCCGAGGTGGTTGCGCTGTCCGTCGACCTGCCGCCGGAGCAGGCGCTGCAGGCCGTGCTCGAGTCGCCCTACACGCGGTATCCGGTCTACCGAGGCTCGCTCGACGAGATCGTCGGCGTGCTCCACGTGCGCGACCTGATCGAGGCGATGCACGAGCGCGGGATCGCGTCGGTGCAGGTCGAGGACCTGCTCAGGGCGGCGTACATGGTCCCCGAGACGAAGGACCTGGCGGCGCTGCTGACGGAGTTCCGCCGCCAGAACCAGCACATGGCGATCGTCCTCGACGAGTACGGGAGCATGGAGGGGATCGTCACCCTCGAGGACGTACTCGAAGAGATCGTCGGTGAGATCGAGGACGAGTTCGACCTTCCGGACGAGTCGATCGAGCGCATCGACGACAACACGATCCGTATCGACGGGACGTTCCCGATCGACGACTTCAACGAGCAGTTCGGCCGCGACCTGCCGCAGGAGGACTACCACACTGTCGCCGGCTTCGTCTTCGGCGTGCTCGGGCGGGCCGCCGAGGTCGGCGACGAGTGCGAGTACGAGGGCGTGCGCTTCCGCGTCGACGAGGTCGAGGGAACGCGCATCCAGCGGCTGACGGTGACGTTCCTGCCGCCGCCGGCCGAGCAGGTCGCGGCGGAGGGTTAGTTAGTCGACCGGGAGCGGCTCTGCGGCGCCGTCCGCGAGCTTCCAGGCCGCGAGCTCGTTCCGCGCCAGCGAATAGATCACGTAGGGCCGGGCCGCCCACAGCCCGACGTTCTCGAGGTCGGTGCGCGACGGAATCGGCGCCGTCTCCGGATGCGAATGGAAGACGGCGAGCTCGTAGCCCTCGTCCTCGAGGAACCACGCTTCCGGATCGACCTCGAGCTGGAACCGGTACGGAGACGCGAGCGTGTTCCGGCCCCGGACGTAGCGCTCCGCGCGCCCGTCGCGCAGCACGATCAGCCCGCAAGCCTCGTTCGGCGCCTCAGCCCGCGCATGGCCGGCCAGCTCCGCACGGATCTCGGCCGGGATCACCACCAGACGCTCCGCTCCATCGCGCGCTCGACGTCGGCGGCCTCCCAGAAGGCCGCGGAGAGGTACTTCCAGCCGCCGTCGGCGAGGATGCAGACGACGACACCGTCGTCGAGCTCGTCTGCGAGCTTGCGTGCCACGTGCACGACGGCGCCCGAGGAGACGCCGGCGAACAACCCTTCCTGGGCGAGCAGGTCGCGGACGCCGACGATCGATTCCTCGTTCGACACGAGCACCTTGCGGTCGAGCTTCGAGACGTCGAGGATCGGCGGCACGTAGCCCTCCTCGAGCGAGCGCAGCCCCATCACCGGATCGCCGGGCAGCGGCTCGACGGCGGCGACGACGACGTCCGGCCAGCGCTCGCGCAGCCGTGCGCCGGCGCCCATCAGCGTGCCGCCGGTTCCGAGCCCGGCGACGAGCACGTCGACGCGGTCGAGCGCCTCGACGATCTCCGCGCCGGTGCCCTCGTAGTGGGCTCGTGGATTCGCCTCGTTCTCGTACTGGAAGGGCATGAAGAGGGACGGGTCTCGCTCGACGAGCTCCTGCGCGAGCCGGACGGCGCCGTTCGTGCCCTCGGCGCCGGGCGAGTAGACGATCTCCGCCCCGTACAGCTCGAGCAGTCGCTTGCGCTCCTCCGTCGCGTTCTCCGGCATGACGCACGTGAGGCGGTAGCCGCGCAGCCTGCAGACGAGCGCGAGCGAGATTCCGGTGTTGCCGCTCGTCGGCTCGATCACGCGCGCGCCCGTCTCGAGCTCCGCGGCGTCGAGCATCGCCTTCGCGATCCGGTCCTTGATCGATCCGGTCGGGTTCAGGCCTTCCAGCTTCGCGTAGAGCCGGACGGACGGCTTCGGCGAGAAGCTCGGCAGCTCCAAGAGCGGCGTGTTGCCGATCAGGTCGAGGAGCGACGAAACCGGCGCGCTAGCCACCTGCCATGGCAGGCAGGAGGATCACGGTCGACGCTTCGCCGACCGGCGTGTCGAGGCCCTCGCGGGTGCGCACGTCCTCGCCCTCGACGTAGACGTTCACGAACGGCGCGATGCCGCCGTTGTCGAGGATGCGTGAGCCAAGCGCGGGAAAGCGCGTCGTGAGATCGTGGAGCACCTCACGCACGGTCTCGCCCTCCGCGAGCACCTCGCGCTCGCCGCCGGCCTCCTCGCGGAGGGTCGGCGGGATCCTGACGATGCTCATGCCGGCCCCGCGCAGAACTCGACGTAGTCGATGTACTCCGTGATCGTGGGCGAGTCGCCGCAGACCGGACAACTCGGATCGCGTCGCAGGGCGACCTCGTCGAAGGTCGCGGTCAGGGCGTCGAAGAGCAGCAGCCGCCCGATCAAGGGGCTGCCGATGCCGAGCGCGAGCTTCAGCGCCTCGCTCGCCTGCAGCGAGCCGATCACGCCGGGCAGCACGCCGAGCACGCCGCCCTCCGCACACGACGGCGCCAGCTCGGGCGGCGGCGGCTGGGGAAAGAGACAGCGGTAGCACGGGCCCTCGTTCGGCTTGAACACCGTCACCTGGCCCTCGAAGCGGTAGATCGAGCCGTGGACGACCGGCACGTCGTGCCACACGGACGCGTCGTTCACGAGGTAGCGCGTCGGGAAGTTGTCCGCGCCGTCGATGATCACGTCCCAGCCGGCGCCGATGATGCGGTCCGCGTTCTCCGACGTGAGCCGCTCCTCGAACTGGACGACCTGCACGTCCGGGTTCAGCGCCTCGATCGTCTCGGCTGCCGAGCGCACCTTCGGCTCTCCGAGCCGCGCCGTCGAGTGGACGATCTGGCGCTGCAGGTTCGTCTCGTCGACGACGTCCGCGTCGACGATTCCGAGCCGTCCGACGCCGGCGGCCGCGAGATAGAGCGAGGCGGGCGAGCCGAGCCCTCCCGCGCCGATCAGGAGCACCCGCGAGTCGAGCAGCTTGAGCTGGCCTTCCTCGCCGACCTCCGGGATCAGCAGGTGACGCGAGTAGCGGCGGCGCTGCTCCGCCTCGAGACCGCGCGAGAGGGCGGTCGGAAAGCCGTCGCGCTTCCAGCCCGTGTAGCCGGGCGCGTGCGAACTGACGTTCTCATAGCCGAGCTCCTCGAGGGTCTTCGCCGCGAACGCCGAGCGGTTGCCGGAGGCGCAGTAGAGGACGATCGGCGCCTCGCGGTCGCGCGCGATCCGCTCGATCCGCGACTCGAGGTGGCCGCGCGGGATGTGGACGGCGTTCGGGATGTGTCCCTCGTCCCACTCGTCCTGCTCGCGGACGTCGATCACGAGCGGCGGCGAGTCGGACTCGAGCGCAGCCGCGAGCGCCGGCGAATCGATTTCCTCGATCTCGGCCTTGGTCCGTGCCAGATGCTCGCGATAGCTCGCCAATGTCCTGTGCAAACGGTAGCTGCGGCTAGGTTCTTCCGGTGTCCCCCCGGACTCGGATCTACACACTCGTCGCGCTGGCCGCCGGGGGAGCTGCGGCGGTGGTGGTCGCGATCACCGCCGTGACGGCGAACCACCCGCCGCAGCCGCTCGGGCCGCGTTCCGGCAGGCCGCCGTTTGCGGCCGACTGGACGGCGCCGCCGACGCTCGCAAGGGAGGTGCACGCGGCAGTTGGGTCGGTTCCGAGGCTCCGCGCCCTGGCGGGTCGGAACCCCGGATCCTCGTTCGTCCGGCTCAACCTGGGCCTCGCGCTGTTCTGGCAACGCGACGACGCCGGTGCGGCCGCGGCCTGGAAGCAGGCGAAGCGCGCGCAGCCCGACACGCCGTCGGCGGTTCGCGCCGGCGACCTGCTCCACCCGGAATCGCCTCACGGCCTGCCGCAGTTCCAGCCGAGCTTCGCCCGCGCGACCACCCCGGTGCAGCGGCGGCTCGTCCGCGGCGTGCGGTTCCAGCAGAGCGGGCGGCCCGTCTCGGCCGAGCGGGAGTTCGCCGCCGCCGCAGCAGCGGCGCCGCGGGATCCGGACGCCCAGGTCGCGGCGGCTGTCGGGCTCTACGACAAGGATCGCCCGGCGATCGCGTTCGGACGCCTCGGGCCGCTCGTGCGACGTTTTCCCCACGCGCAGACGGTTCGTTTCCACCTCGGACTGCTCTCCATTTGGCTCGGGGCCTTCGGTCAGGCGCGCCGCGAGCTCCGGTTGGCAGTCGCCCAAGCCCCGAAAACCGAATTCGCAAAGGAAGCTAGGGTGCTTCTGAACCGTCTGGAGAATGTTAGGACCAAATGACGGAAAGATGAGCCGTTCGGCCTATGGCGACTGTCCGAAACAGATGCAAGACTGCCGGATCGCAGCGAACTCGTCCACAACGTTGACGAGAGGGGTAGGGGATCGTGAGCCAGGCGCAGGCACCACCCAAGCGCGTCATTGATGTTCTCGACACGGACGAGGCTCGGGCGCTGCTCGAGTCGGCACGCGAAAGCGGCACGCTGACCGCCGAGGAGGTCGCACTCGCGTTCGACGACTTCGACCTCGAGACGAGTCAGCTCGACGAGCTTTTCCAGGCGTTCGAGGAGCAGCAGATCGAGATCGTGCCCCAGGGTGGCGCGGACGACGAGACGCCGGCGGCCAAGAGCCGCACGCTCGAGGCGTCCACCGACTCGCTGCAGCTCTTCCTCAAAGACATCGGCCGGGTCGAACTGTTGACGGCAGCGCAGGAAGTCGAGCTGGCCAAGCGGATCGAGCGCGGCGATCATCGCGCGAAGCAGGAGATGATCGAGGCGAACCTGCGCCTCGTCGTCTCGATCGCGAAGCGCTACCGCAACCAGGGGCTCCCGTTCCTCGATCTGATCCAGGAGGGAACCATCGGGCTCGTGCGCGCGGCCGAGAAGTTCGACTACCGCAAGGGCTTCAAGTTCTCGACGTACGCGACCTGGTGGATTCGCCAGGCCGTCGCACGCGCGCTGGCCGACAAGGCGCGCACGATCCGCATGCCCGTGCACGTGGTCGAGAAGCTGAACAAGATCGTGCGCTCCGAACGGAAGCTGCGCGCGGAGCTCGGACGCGAGCCTACGGCCGCCGAGATTGCCAAGGAGCTCGATCTCGCGGTGGACGACGTCGAGCAGATCCGCCGCAC
>WNFU01013161.1_pt1 | contig 10461 bp, 10 predicted proteins | sample 5400121 | NCBI WGS metagenome assembly WNFU01 (sample SAMN13153360, study PRJNA577476) | soil metagenome | isolation source: 100 cm soil or saprolite under grassland replicate 1 | place: USA:California | collected 2016-06-15
TTTGTCGATAAGCGATCCGCCGTCGTGAAACCACTGATAGCTCAATGGCTGAGTACCGTCAGCGACCACGGCCAGGGTAACAGTGTCGGTGATGACCTTAGTGGCGCCCTGGGGCTGGATCACGATGCGCGGCGGGAAAGTGGTTACGAGTTGTTCGCGCGCCGTGCCGCGGAGGTTCTCCACGCGCAGGCCAGTGTAGCCGGCCGCACCATTGTTCACCCGAAACTCAAGCCGGTTGGTGCCGGAGACGAAACCATTGGTCAGGCTGAAGGCTGAAAAGGCAGTAAAACCTGCGCTCTTGAAGCCCGTGTCGGCACCGTTGAGGAAAATTGAACCGGCGTCGTCCGTGGCCCAACTGCCGGCCAGAAATGCCGTGTTGGGGTCATAGCCGCTCAGATTCAACGTCAATTGATAGGCGTAGTTGCCGCCGGCTGCGCCGCCCGTGTCAAAAGCTGGTCCAATCCACTTTGATTTGCTGCTGTTCGGAAGCCACGGTCCGTTAACGATGGGAGACGAGGCCGAATCTTGCAGCAACGTGTCGCTGGACGCTGGAGCGTTTGGGTTCACCACCAGTTTATAATGCGGATCCACCAGCCCGTCGCCGAGCACGGTGCGGCCGTCGCTCAAACCCGTGTTGTAGATTCCGGGGAATGGTACCAGCACCGTCAGGGTCGCCACCAGGCTGGTGGCCGAGCCGAACGAGTTGTTAATGACGACCGTGTAGTCGCCGGCGTGGTTCGTGGTGACGCCGCTGATCGTGAAGCTGACGTTCGTGGCATCGGCGATGGGGTTGCCCTGCAAGCGCCACTGGTAGCTCAACGGGCCCGTCCCGTCAGCGTCCACAGTGAACGTGACGATATCGCCGATGATGACGGTCTGGCCCGCGGGTTGGGTGACAACGGACGGACGTTCGTTGGGACCGGTCGCCCGGCCGGTCATTTCAACGCGCAGGCCGATGGGATTCGGGGCATCGCCTGCGTTGCTCACATCGAACTCCAGCGTATTCGTCCCGCCAATGAACGGCGAACCCAACCCAATCGTGAACGGTTGGAATACGTTAAATCCGCCTGCCATGATTCCTAGGTCATTCGCGTTGAGTCGCACGGCCACAATACTATTGTCAGCGCTTGTCCTCCCGCTGATTTGCGCGGTTGCCGGATCAAGGCCGGTGAGATCGAAGGTGGTTCCAAAAGTATAAACACCCGGAGCGTTGCCGGTCCTCTGGTTCGCTTGTGGCGCTATCCACCGCGAGTTCGGCCCTTCTTCGATCCACGGGCCAACCGGGTAACCCGGTTCAAGCGTGAATGCGTCCGGTCCCGGAAAATTCGGATCCGGACTGGCTGCAATGGTGTAATGCGAATCCCCCTGGCTTTCGGCCAGCAAGGCTCCGGTGTCGTCCACACCCGTATTAAAGAGTTTTGGAATCGGCCCGGCCTGGAGGCAATGAGTGCAAGCTGCCAGGAAACTCAGAGCGCGGTAAGCGAACAGGGCTTTGGCGGTTTTCAAATGTTGCTCAGCCAATCCCGGAAAACCCGGTCGGCCAGGAGAATAAAGCCACGCTGCTGTCTCCGCGTTCTCAAGACACCCAGGCGAACCTTGCGGGTGCGACTTTCTTGATTTCCTTGACCCCTTTCGCCGTCGTGCGGAACCAGACATTGATGTTGCCGTAACTCGTTCCGAGTTTCGTGGCCAGGTCTTTGACCGTCCGTCCCGAGCTCCCGGATGTCTTCAATGTGCGTATAATCTGCTCCTTCAAATGGCCGCGCGGAAATGGCTCGGCCGCTCTGGCGGTCGCAAGCCGGGGTGCTCGCAGGACCGGCAGGGAGCCGGAGGCCAAATGTTTTAGTCCCTTCCGCTTGGCCCACCGGGCCTTCATCGCTGCGGAGATTCTTGCCTTTGCCGCCCGGCTCAGTTCGCGCTTATTTGCGGTAGCCGAATGCGCCGCGCTTGAGGATGGGCCACCCGCGATCCCATCCAGGTCCTTCGCCAAGCGGTCGATCTGCTCGCGGATCGCGACGGCTTGTTGGAGTTGTTGAATCGACAATTGAGCTAGGGGGTTGCTTTGCATGCCTCTCGATTAAGAGGAAGCCCGGTGGCAAGTCAAGTGCCTTTGTGCCTTGGTCACGACTTGAAAGCGAGCCGGCGCCGCTAGTGTCAACAGCGCCTTCGTCGCGTGGCTTTTCCAAGGAGTAATTACACCTCTGTACTCGGACTTTCTGGCTCTGTATTCGGCTCCCGAATCGCCTGCAAGATAGAGACGATTGTATCTTTGTATTGCGGTGCAGCCTCCACGTATCCCCAGCCCCGATACAATTGGAAAAGGCCGTCGAAAGCAGAGTCGTGGTAGGATATGATACAATGCGCAATGTTCCGGTGGGTGAGCTCCGTTCTCAAGCGTTCAGCCTCAATCTCACTTTCCAACAACGCAATTTTCTCGGTCGGCAAGGGCGGCTCAACGACGCCGGTGTCCACTGCTAGCGCATTGCCACACCCGCTACACAGCGTCGAATCGTCGGTGTTTTCCCGTCCGCAGTATTCACAACGCTTCATAATGGTGCGCGGCAGCTACACGGGTCTTTGACCGGACCCGCCAATTTGACCGGCAGGGAAAGTTCCTTGGTCACACCGTGCATCGTGAAGTCGCCGACCAAAACCGTTTCCTCGCCCTTCTTCCTCACCGGTTTGCTCTTGAACGTGATGGTCGGGAATTTCCCAACATCGAAGAAGTTGGCGCTGCGCAGGTCATCGTCCCGCTGCGTCACACCCGTATCGACGCTGTTGGTCTGGATGGTTCCCATGGCTTCTTTGCCGGTTGTTGTCTAAAGTGATCGCAAACGTTTTCGAATGGAAACTGTAATTCCGGTGCATTGCAGACGCCAAGGAGAAATAGGTCCAGACCTGGCTTTCTGGGCGGAATTGTTCGGAAATACGGCGGGATTGCCTCGTGGCATTGGAAGTGCATCGTATTGTTTTCAATCATGAGTGCCTCTAAGGCAAATGTCGTTCAAATGGGCAAACGGCGGATCAAACATTGGTTTGACGCGTGCATTTCGTTTCTGAGCTTCCTCGCCTTCGTCGCTTTGGCGATTGGCGTGCTCTACTACAGTCTCAATCTGCTCCAACCGACGCACTAAGTCCGGTACGCTTAATTGAGGCACCCGTCTTACGCTCTGTAATAGCGCGACACTTTCTGAATCGCCCGGGCAGCCACTCCCGATGTCGTCCTCCGTCATGGCTTCGTGAAGGGTGACGCGAATGCCGCAGCGGCGGAGGCTTCTGCCTCCGCCGTCCGGTGTTTCGAGTAGATTGAATGAAGTCCTGTATCCGGCATGCGTGGATTCTCGAACCCGGTTGAACGGCGGACAAGCCCGTTTATGTGCTTCCGCTACTCCTTGGTGCTTACAGGCGCGTCATGTCAGACCAGTCGCCGCCTGTCCCGCTGCCCGTCTTGATTCTTTAGGTCTTGAACCAGCGATCAGGAACTGTTAAGGAAGGAAAAATGGTATTCCCATGACATTAACCACTCTCAAGCGCCTCTCCATGTTGGCAATTGCCGGGATCAGTCTGCTGACCTCCGGTTGCGCCACCGACCAGCAAACCGACACCAAATCCAAACCAAAACGGAAGTATGTGTACCTGCCCGTGACCGGCAGTCACCTTGGACGCCGAGTGCTGGTCAACGAGGACGGGACATTGGCGGATTCACCCGGTGAGCCAGTGCAAGCCGTGAATCCCAGCGCGCTGAGCGAGGTCCAGCGTAAAGGTTCCGTGAATCCGGGGCGAGGCAACTGAACGTTTCTGCTCCTTCGCCATCCGGCTTGGTGCCGAGTAGGCGTTATCTCTTCTCCTCTTTCTTCTCGCCGGCTCCTTTGGTCGGCTTGTTGTCCGACTCATCCAGTTTATTCGGCGCCGGCGCGTTGGAGTTAAGTTCCGAGAGGACCTCGTCGGTGAGATCATTCTGGCCGTTGTTGAACAGCAGGACGGGGGTCTGGTTCGGGGTTTTGGCCGCGGTGTCAAAGATGAGCGTGTAGCCTCCCGCCTTGGCCTTGGCGTTGACCAGCTCACGGATCTCATCCAGAATTTTCTCGCGCATCCGCCGCATTTGCGTGCCGAGGATTTCGCCCGAATTGCGATCGTGCAGGTTGATCTCCTGTTCCATACTCTTGATCTCAAGGAGTTTCTTTTCGGCGGACGTCTTGCGCTTCTCGCGCTCATCGCTGGAAACAGCCTGGTCGCTGGCGCTGTCGATCAGTTTCTTATACTCCTCGTTGGCCTTCTGATAGTCTTCAATCATGCCCTTGCGCGCTTTGGCAAATTCGGCCTGCCGTTCTTTCAACAGTGCGTCGGCCTGTTTTCGCTTCCAGTAATTGTCGAAAACCTTCTCCAGGTCGATGATTCCGATCTTGGTCTGGGCGTGGGCCGCGACCAGGAGCAGGGCGCCGGCAAGGAACGCGCCTGCGGCGCGGAAACGGGCAGGCCGGGAAAAGGGATTCACTTTCATTCGCAGGCAGGGTTAGAAGGGGCGCTGGTAGCCGACGCTGAACTGAAAGCGCCCGCTGCCGCTGGTGTCACGACCGTGGGTGAGCGGGAAGCCGTAGTCGAGCCGCAACGGGCCCATGGTCGGAATATTGATCCGCAGGCCGACACCCCAGTTGTCGTTGTAGGTTCCCGTGCCGAAACCTTTCGGGTCAAAGCTGTACGCATCTTGATAGACCATACCGATGTCATAAAACACTGCAAAGCGCAATCGTTCAATGATGATCGGAACGCTGTATTCGGCGAACCCGAACCAGTAGGTGTTGCCACCGATCGGTTCGCCAAATTCGTCGTCCGGTCCGACCCGCCGGTATTTGTAACCGCGCAGGGTGTTCGCGCCGCCGAGGAAATAGCGGTCGAACAGCGGCACACGGTGGGAATCGCCATAGGGCTCCACCACGCCAATACGGCCGCCCAACTCGAGGATGTGCCCTTCCAGCGGACCGCGGAAATACCAGCTCGATTCAAGCTCCAGCTTGTAGAAATCTGTGTCGCCGCCAAACGGGCCGCCGGCCACCTGACCGCTCACCTGGGTGCGCTGGCCGCGGTTCGGCAGCAAGCCGCCGCCGCGCGTGTCGTAGGTCAGAGAGAGACCGACTTTCGACACCAGCCGATCGCCCTCCTCGTCGCGCAGCACCTGCGAGATGCGGGGCGGAATGATTGTCGCCGTCCGCCCTTTGCCCGGACCTTCCGTAAACACGACGTTGGTGCTCGTGAGCGAGGGATCAAGGTCGATGCCGATGTTTTCGATCGTATAGCTGACGCCGGCCCGCAACGAGTCCACGAACAGCGCGCGGGTCAGCTCCAATTTCGCCCCCGTCTCGTGTTGGTCATACAGATCGCTGTAGTACCGAATCTCCCGGTGGAACAGGTCCACTTCGAGGGCCAACTTGCGATTGAGGAACCACGGCTCGACGAAGATCAACTCGTAACTCTGCTGCCGCGTGCCAATCGTCGCCTGCAACCGGAGCTTCTGTCCTCCGCCCGTGAAGTACGGGGGATTGAGCAGGTCGAAATTTCCCTGAGTCAAGCCGACGTACCCGAAGAGCTGGTCAATCGAGCTGAAGCCCGCGCCGAGGTAAAAGTTGCCCGACTGCCCTTCTTCAACACCCACAATCAAATTCTTTGAGTTCGGTACATCGGTCGGCTCGACCTCCGTCTCCACCTTGGTGAAATACTGCAAGCCCTGCAGGCGCTCTTTGCTCAACTTGACCCGCACCATATTAAACGTCTCGCCCGGTGCGACCGCCAGTTCGCGGCGAATCACTTTATCCTTGGTCTTGGTATTCCCTTTGATTTCTATTTTCTCAATGGTGGATCGCTCGGCCTCGTCGATCCGATACACCAGGTCGATCGTACCGCGTTCCACGTTGGCGTTCTTGAGCGCCGCGACACGAATCCGGTCGGCCTCCCCCCTGCCGATGTAGCCGTGCGCGCCGTAAAAATCCTGGATCGCTTCAATGTCTTTCTCGAGTCCTTTGGGTGTGAAGACCTGGCCTTCGGTCATCCGCATCCGAACCGGCCGTCCCAAGACCGACAGCCCTCGCCGGATCTGGTCGGCGGTGAATTTCTCATTGCCCTTAAATTCAACGGAACCGACTTTGTACTTGTTGCCCTCGAAGACAAAAATCTTGATTTCCATCCGGGTCGGGGAGCGCTCGTCAAACTGGATATCTTTGATGTCGAAGTCGATGTAACCTTCGTTCCGGTAAAAGTCCTTGAGCTTCTCTTTGTCCTCGTCGAACTGCTCCTCCTTCAGTTTGCCGCTGCCGGTGAGCCAGGAAAACATCCACCAACGCCGGGTCTTGATGATCCGGCGCAGCTTTCTCTGCGAAAACGACTCGGCGCCCACGAATTGGACGTTCACGATCCGTACCTTCGGTGCTTCCGTGATTTCAAAAGTGACCGTGCCGCGACCTAGATTTTCATTCGGGGTCACTTTCGGAGTCACCTTGGTCTTCTGGTAGCCGGCCTTTTCATACAGCTTTTGGATTTCCTGCGCGTCCTTGAAGAGTTTGTATTCATCCAGCGGCTCGCCGATCTTCGAGGTGACTTTCTTGAGGAGTTTGGCGTTTCGGTATTTCCTGTTGCCTTCAAACCGGATGTCGGTCAGCACCAGTTTGCCCTGCACTTCGTAGATCAGTTTGACACCATCATCGACCTCTTCGACCTTCACGCGGATGTCGGCAAAATAGCCGGTGGCTTTGAGAGTCTGGACATCGACGTTGGTGTTCTTCACGTCATAGGAATTGCCCACCTTGTGGATGACATCGCCGACCTTGACGCGGATGTTGGCCCGGATCAGATCATCGCTCACCGCCGGGGGGCCGATATGGCGGATCTCGATTTTCTGGACCTTGAGCGGAATCTCACTCAGGGCGACCTGCGCTGGGAGGGGAGGCGACCAACTGAATAACGCCAACAGTAGGATCAGCCGCCATCGGCGTAGCAACAATTTCATTCAGTCAACTGTCACCCGGAATGTCTTCGGCGCTGACCTTGGCCGCACTTTCAAAACGGGTATAGGCTCGCAAAAAGGTCAACGGCACGTCGCCCGTCGGGCCGTTGCGCTGCTTGGCAATCAACAGATTCACCGCCACCGCTTCCTGGTCCGGTCCGGACGGAGCTTCCTCGTCCTCACCGCTGCTGGGCTTGTAGAGTAGAGCGACCAGGTCGGCATCCTGTTCAATCGCGCCCGACTCTCGCAAATCCGACAACCGCGGTTTGCGGTTCTTGTCCTTCTCCAGTTCGCGATTGAGTTGGCTCAAGACGATGACGGGAACTTCGAGTTCCTTCGCCAAGGCCTTGATGCCGTTGGAAATGTCAGCTATTTCCTGCTGCCGGTTTTCTGCTCGCCGCGAAGTAGAATTGAGCAGTTGCAAGTAGTCAACGACAAACAACTTGACCCCGTACTGCTGCGCCATTCGGCGAGCCTTCGCGCGCAATTGCAGAATCGACAGCCCCGGCGTGTCGTCGATGAACAACGGGGCCCCGGCCAGTTTGCCCGCCGAACCCGTCAGCTTTGGAAAGTCCCGTTCCGCCAGAAAACCATCGCGGATGTTCCGCAGATTTACCCGCGAACGGGAACAGAGCATGCGCAACACGAGCGATTCCGCCGTCATCTCCAGACTGAACACGCCGACCGGCAGCCGCTCTTCGAGGGCCACGTGCTCGGCAATGTTCATCGCCAGCGACGTCTTGCCCATGCTCGGACGGGCGGCGATGACAATCATTTCGCCCGCGTGAAAGCCGCTGGTCATTTTGTCCAGGTCGGGAAAACCACTCGCCAGGCCCGTCAGCATCCCCTGCCGCTGATGAAATTCCTCGATCGTGGTGATGGCCTTTTTGACCAATTCCTTGATGGTCGTTGTGCTCGTCTCGACTCGCTCTTCACTGATTCGGAGCACGTCGCGCTCGACCTCATCCAGCAAGGCGTCCACGTCTCCTTCGTACTCGTAAACCCGGCCAACCACGGACGAACAGGTCTGGATCATTTTCCGAAGCAGGTGCTTTTCCCGAATGATGTCCGTGTAGTACGTCAGATTCGCGGCGGAAGGCACCGCGTCTGGCAGAGAGGACAGGTACGCCAGGCCCCCCGCTGCTTCGAGTTGATTGCCGTCCTTCAGTCGCTGCTGGACCGTCAGCAGATCGATCGCCTCCTTGTGGTCGTACATCGTGACGAGCAATTCGTAGATGTGCCGGTGGCGCAAATCGTAGAACACTTCGGAACCGGACCGGAACTTTTCGATGCAAGTGCCGAGGCATTCGTTCGGCGACAGGAGCGCGCAGCCAAGCACTCCTTGCTCGGCTTCGAGCGAGTGAGGCGGCAGGCGATCGACTTTGGCGGGATCGGCCAAACTCATTTTTTGGCGCCGGGTTTTCTTCAAGTCGGCCGACGATGCGCTTGCTTCGGGAGCAACGGAGTCAATCATGATTCAAGAATGATGCGTGAGGGAATTTCCCGAAGTCGCTGAGCCGGGCTTCACGCTTCAACCCGAGAGCAGCGCGGCCCGGTCTGCAGGCGTCCTCCCCGCAGCAGCCGTGTTGACCCAGACCAACGGAAACGATTTCTGGCAACCGGTCTAGCAGACTCCATCTACAGCCAGCGTCAAGTCCTTGTTCGAAAAAAATGTCCAGAGGGAGTTTGCATAGTAAGGGCCGTCGGCTGTGTCGAACAACAGATGAACCGTGCCGTCCGCGCCGCACCGGGCCTTCACCACCTTCGCGGCGGCAGAGATCCGGGTTGCACTGATGCGGTCCATGACTTCCCCGGCGTGAGCGGCCAGCATCCAAACACAGATCACGCCTTGGAGAGTCCGACCAAAGGCGGTGCGCGGCGTGGATCGTTTAGCCATCATAGGGCGCTTATCTCAACGCGACGTACGCCGGTCACGTGCGCGTCGGAGAGTTCCGGTCACCTTGGCCTTCTCGTCGGCGCGGAAGGCGGACCATCCGTATCCGCCGCGGCTTTGCGATCCGAAACGGCGGACCGATGGCGCAAGGTGCGACCGGGACGGGCACCCGTGTGGGTCCCTTTGTGGAGGACGAGTTGTCCGTTCACGAGGACATATTCGATGCCCTCACTGTAGCGGAACGGGTCCTCATACGTGGAACGATCCAGAACGCGCTGCGGGTCAAAGATTGTGATATCGGCATGCTGGCCGGCTTGCAATAAACCTCGATCGCGGATGCCGAGCTTGGCGGCGTTGAGCGAGGTCATTTTGCGGACGGCGTCTTCAAGCCGCAACAGCCCGCGCTCCCGGACATACTCGCCCAGCACACGCGGGAACGTGCCGAAGCTGCGCGAGTGAGGATTGCCGCGTCGCAGCAGCCCCTCGGTTGGAGGTTCATGTCTGCTTCCGTGTGGTGCGCAAACACGGTGGATACGGAACCGTCCTGCTCGAGGAGCAGATCGAAAAGAATGTCGAGCGGGTCGGGAGGCGGCGTCTTTCCCTGGCTCTTCTGCGCCATGACCTGGTCCATCGTCCGGCCCTGGTATGGATTGTTCGCACTGACGAGCATGCGGCTCCAGTCGCGGCCGACCGCGGTGTAGTGGTTATACCAATTGGGCAGACCATTCTCAATGTCGCGTTTCATCTTCACGCGTTCGTCCGGGTTCTTCAGCCGCGCCAACAATTGCGCCCGCCCGCCTTCGTGCGCCCACGGCGGTAGGATGCTTGACAGATCGTTGTTCCCGCGCGTGTAGGGATAGACGTTGGCCTGGACGTTTACGCCGCGGGCGCGAGCTTCATCGATCAGCGCCACGACCTCCTTCATCCGCCCCCAGTATTGCTGGTCGGCAATCTTGAGGTGCAGGATGTCCAGCGGCACTTCCGCGCGCTCACCAATCGCAATTGCCTCCTTCACGGAGTTGAACACGCCGAGCCCTTCATCGCGCGTGTGGGTGGCATAAATGCCGCCATAGTCGTGCACCACCTGGCACAATTCGACCAGGGTGTCGGTCGTGGCCAGTGATCCGGGCGGCATCATGAGCGCAGTGGAGAGTCCGAAGGCGCCGTCCTCCATGGCTTCGGTCAAGAGGTCCTTCATCTTCTGCACCTCGGCCGGGCCGGGTCGATCGAAGGAATATCCCATCACGCACTGCCAGATGTTTCCCTCACCCACGTAAGACGCGACGTTCACCGAGACGCCGGAACGCTCGATGGCCTCGAAATACTGACCCAGCGCACGGATCTGCACGGCGCGGTTCTGAACGGACACCGGGTGGGCGGCGAGTTTCCCTTTGAACGGACCGGCCGAGGTGCCTTCACCGAGGATTTCGGTTGTGACGCCCTGGCGGATTTTGCTTTGCGCGTTGCCATCCTCCAACAGGAGCCACTCCGAGTGCGAATGCATATCGATGAATCCGGGCGCAACCATGAGACCGCGCGCGTCAATCTCGTGCTTTCCCCTCCCCTCCACAGG
>WNFU01016080.1_pt1 | contig 10460 bp, 9 predicted proteins | sample 5400121 | NCBI WGS metagenome assembly WNFU01 (sample SAMN13153360, study PRJNA577476) | soil metagenome | isolation source: 100 cm soil or saprolite under grassland replicate 1 | place: USA:California | collected 2016-06-15
GTAGGCGTCGTACGGGTTCAAGCGACTGGCGCGTTCAAAATACCGAATCGCTTTGGTGGCCAACGCCTCGTAGCCGTTTTGGCCCTGCCAACTCAATTGGCGCAAGACTTCCCCGACTTCATAGGCGGTCTCCGCGTTCGTCGGTTCAATCTGGGCCGCCCGTTCGAGCGCGGCTAGGTAGCGCTGCGTGGCTCTGGCCATCACGGCAGCGGTACTGGGTTGGATCGCGTTCGATTCGGAACCCTTTCGCAGTTTCGAACTAACGCTCTCCAGGTACAACCGTTCCCTTCCTGCCCGATCCAGCCAGACATATTCGCGCGCCCGCTGCAGCCCTTGTCGTCCCAGCCAGGCCAAGGCGATTCCCCCAATCATCGTCAGCAGCGTTTTCGTGATCACTCCGGGTGTGACCCAAAAACGCTCCGTCGTATAGCGGAGAGTTCCGGAAAGCAGCGCCAGCAGTGCAACCGCCAGGATGGCGTTGGCCGGGACATGCATGTTGAAGTCGAACAGAGAGTGGACCAGAATCGCAACCAAACCGAGCACGGCGCCCGATACAAAGGCGGCCCGGTTGCTGAGCGGGCCGCCTAAATCCCCTTGGCCGCGCCGAAGAAATTTCCACGTCTTGAAGACGCCCCAGAAGGCGAGTCCCCACGCGGCAGCCACAAGACTCGCGCCGACGACACCCCAGTCGGCCAGCGTGTTCAGGTAGTCGTTATGCACACGGCCAGGCCGGGCCTGGATCAGCGGCGGTCGATACGCGGGGAACCGATAGTCGAAGTGCGCCGGACCCGCACCCGTCCAGAAATGATCGAGCCACATCTGAGCGGCGGGCCGGAAAAGTTGAAACCGCAGCCAGGAGCTTTCTGCCGGATTATCAGCGGCGAACGTTTTGGCGATTCGAACCCGGGCCTGCTGGGCTTTGCCGTAAAAGAGGATTGCTGCTGCCACCACGACGACCAGCGCGATGATGCCGGGGAGGCGGTAATGCCGTTTCTGAATAAGCCAGAGGAAGAAGAGGAGGAGAGCCAGTCCTGCCGCCACCCATCCGCCTCGGGAGACGGTCACGGCGAGTCCGGCAAGGATGACCACGCCCGCATAGCCGAGGAAAACGCGCAGCAAGTGGTTAACACGGCTGAGGAAGGTGAATGTCAGGGCTAGCGGTAAGGTCATTTCCAGAAATCCGGCCAAGTGATTGGGACAGATATACGTGCCCGAACCGCGCTTCATGTAGCTGGCCGGCTTAAGGAAATGCCATACATACGGCGAATTTGTAGCGAACTGAAAGACCGCGTAAATGGAAATGGCCATGGCAAGGAAAACTGTCACATGGCAAAGCACCTGGATCGATTCCTGTCTCGTCACGTTATTCAGGATGACGAAGAAAAGAATGGTATATACGAGGATGCGACTGAGTTCCTGGCGCGCCACATATTCGATCTCCGCCTGTTGGTAGCGAACGATGGCGTAGCCAGCGAACGCCAGCACCGCCGCGCACACTGGCGGGAAGAGGACCCGATGGTTTGGCATCAGACACAACCGGACCAGCCAGAGTAAAAGGGCCGTCATCGACAGCCCTTGAATGATCAGGAATTCCAACGGCCGCACCGCTCCCGTGGCCAGAGGACCGAAGACGAGAACGGCGGTTACCAGCCCGAAGATCCCTTTCACGCACCAACTGTCCAGCCGTTCGCGTATCATGTCCCCTCACCGAATCGGTGCCGCTTCGCGCCGTCGGAGATTGGGTCTCTCGGAGAGTCAGCCATGGGCACCTGCGCTTGGCGAGAATTCATGACGAAACCCAGTTGGCAATCGTTACGAACAACCGCTGGGTGATAATTCTGTCGGCTACCGCCTTAAAATGAATACAGTCGGTATCCAAGTAAAGGGATTTCCCGCTCGGCGAGTTAGGACCGGACTTCCAGTTAAGCCCCCAGACAACCGCTCACCGATAACACCCGCTTCTTGACTCTGCCGTCGGCACACATACCGCCGCCGGTCCGCTATCAGTTATCTAAGCCGGGTTGGCCGTCGGGTGAGCGCAGACGTGCGGCGACGGGCAAGACAAAATCGTCGTTGCATTTGTGGTGTCCAGGCGGCAATTTCTCTACGTTTTGGATCGGGGCGTAGCGTAGCCTGGCTAGCGCGCTTGTTTCGGGTACAAGAGGTCGTGAGTTCAAATCTCACCGCCCCGACCATTTTCGACGGCATTGCCTTTGCCGCTTGCAATATCTTCAGGCAGGCCCTCTCCCAGCGGGCCTGCGGTCAGGCATCGCTGAAGCGGCGCGACCAGCCTCCCCAAGTCCTTCCCGCTTGCCGGAGCCGCACTGTTAACGTCAGTTTATGCGGCGCGATGGCAGAGCGGTTGCGCCAATGAGTCCACGGTTTACGGTATACCCTCGACAACGACGGCCAAGTCCACAGGAACAGATGGTATCGGGCAGGATTGGCGCTTTACACAGGAGATTGATTATGGTATAAAGGTTTTCATTCAATTTTGATTTGGGGGGTCATTCGCTTGACGTACCGAAGGCGCGAAGATGTATGAAATTCAAGATAAAGGGCGAGACCCTGAGCGTGAGGGGAATTAAGGAGCTTGGAGCGGACAAGTCTCAAAACTTCCGGGAGCAGGTTCACGCTGCTTTGAGCGGGGCTTCCAAGCATATCGAAATTGACCTCTCCCAAACCAGGTTTCTGGACAGTTGTGGCTTGGGAGCGTTGATCTCGCTGAAGAAAACCGCCTCGAGCCGCAACGGCACGGTGCGACTACTAAACCCGACACCCCGGGTGCAGCGCCTCTTCGATGTAACGCGCATGCACAAGGTCTTCCAGATCGTGCGCGGTTAGCCCAAAGCCCTTCGGAAATTCGCTCGCCTATGGAGGTCTCTCCCGCTTAAACATTGCTCGCCTGATCCCACCGTCGCAGTTGCTCGTCCAGTTCGCCTTGCAGCATTCGACTGCGCGCCAACGAGATCTCGATCTGCTTCAACAAGAGTTTGGACCTTTCAATCGCCGCGTTACATTGCTCAAGCAGCGGATCGTTTATCTCTTCCCGGTCGCGTTTCACGCCGGAACTGTCCTTTCACATTTTGTCTGGGACAATAGGGTAAAACCCACCCACGATCTACCCTCGGCGACTGAGGGCGACGAAGTGTGGACAACGTGCTGTACCTGAACCTGTTGAACAAAAACACATCGTGCAGTCTGTCCCGCGGCTTTGTGTAAGATGTTCGCTGCGACTGCAAAAGAGGCATCTCGAAATAGGACGACGAACCCAACCCGCACGTGCTGAAATTCAGCAACCGGTTCCCTTGCGAGTTCGCCCTTGGTGCCATCCGATCTTGGTGTTTCAATCATCGCCATGCGCGAAGTCGAGCTGTCGGGGAACACTGCCGCTGATATTTTTCAGATCCAGACCAAGGCACCCGGACCGTCAGGAAGCCTGCCATTGACCGAAGCGATGCTGCTCAATCGGCCGAGCGGCGAGATTTTCGGGCTGACTCAAAACGCTGGCATGGGTTGGAACCCGCGCGAGTTGGGGCGCAAAGAGTTCCTGATCCTGAGCACTCAGGGCGGACTGCGCGCGCCGGATGGCAAACCAATCGCGCTCGGATATCACACGGGGCACTGGGAAATCACGCTGCTGGTTCAAGCTGCGGCGGAGGAACTCCGCGTACTTGGGGCGCTTCCGTTTGCGGCTTTCTGTTCGGATCCCTGCGACGGGCGGACCCAGGGCACGACGGGCATGTTCGACAGCCTGCCCTACCGAAACGACGCGGCGCAGGTTTTCCGACGGCTCATCCGCTCTCTCCCGACACGCTCCGGCGTTATGGGCGTGGCGACGTGTGACAAAGGGCTGCCCGCCGTGATGATGGCGCTGGCCGCGACGCGTGATCTTCCCTGCGTGCTCGTGCCCGGCGGAGTTACGCTGCCGCCGGAGAATGGCGAGGACGCAGGGAAGATTCAATCACTCGGCGTACGCTTCGCGCATGGAATGATTTCTCTCCAGGAAGCGGCAGACCTCGGCTGTCGCGCCTGCGCGTCGCCGGGTGGCGGCTGCCAATTCCTCGGCACCGCGGCAACGTCGCAGGTCGTCGGCGAAGCGCTGGGGTTATCCGTTCCGCACTCGGCGTTGGCCCCTTCAGGCCAACCGGTCTGGACCGACATTGCCATCCGCTCGGCCCGCGCCCTTTGCCGACTGGAAGAGCGCGGGCTCAAGATGCGCGACCTGCTTACGCCCGCGAGCATTCACAACGCCATGGCGGTGCACGCGGCGTTCGGCGGCTCGACGAACCTGCTGCTGCACATCCCCGCCATCGCCCACGCGGCCGGTCTCCCGAGGCCAACGGTCGAAGACTGGATTGCCATCAACCGTCGCGCACCGCGAATCGTGGACGTGCTGCCCAACGGCCCGACGCATCACCCGACGGTGCGCGTGTTTCTCGCCGGCGGCGTGCCGGAGGTAATGTTGCACCTGCGCCGGATCGGATTGCTCGACGTCAACGTGCTTACCGTGAGCGGAAAAAGGCTAAGCGAGGTGCTCGACGACTGGGAAGGGTCCGAACGTCGCGGGCGGTTCCGCGAAATTCTCAAGCAACAGGACGGTGTCGATCCCGACGACGTCATCCTGTCGCCGGCGCGGGCGAAGGAACGCGGCTTGACCAGCACGGTGACGTTTCCGCGCGGCAACCTCGCGCCTGAGGGCTCGGTTATTAAGAGCACCGCCATCGACCCGACGATCGTGGACGAGGACGGCATCTATCGCCATGAAGGTCCGGCCAAAGTCTTCGTGCACGAGAAGGACGCAATCAGCGCGATCAAGAAGAGTCGGGTCGAAACGGGCGACGTGATGGTGTTGATTGGCTGCGGCCCGCTCGGCACCGGAATGGAGGAGACCTACCAGTTGACTTCCGCGCTCAAGTTCCTGCCCTTCGGCAAGCATGTTGCGCTCATCACGGATGCGCGGTTCTCCGGCGTTTCGACCGGCGCGTGCATTGGCCACGTTGGCCCCGAGGCGCTCGCGGGCGGGCCCGTTGGCAAGCTTCGCGACGGCGATCTCATTCGCATCGTGATTGATCGAAACAAACTGGAAGGCAGTATGGATTTCGTGGGCGAAGGCGACCGGCGTTTCAACTCCGAGGAAGGAGCCCGGCTTCTCGCCCGCCGCGCGTCGCACCCGGACCTTCGGCCGGATCCGGAGTTGCCGGCGGACACACGACTCTGGGCCGCGTTGCAACTTGCCGGTGGCGGCACTTGGGGCGGGTGTGTTTACGATGTGGACCGCATTGCGGAATTGCTCGAAGCAGGCCGAAAGGCGCGTGGTCTCAACTCGTCAAGCCGCTGAAATCGATCCACTCAGCACAACTCATTCGGCTCGATTTTCAGCCACTCCGTCTTTCCCAAGCGAATTACTATTTCGCTCGATTTACGATCACAAATCATGCACAGTTGGATTGTTATCCAGGCATACTTTCGATTCGACCCGTGAACGAAATTCGATCAGCGCGAAGGCAAGTCGTCCTTAACCCGGCGCCGGGCCGTGCCTTTACTTTGATCGAATTGCTCGTTGTCGTTGCCATCATCGGTCTGCTGGCGGGTTTGCTGCTGCCGGCATTGGCGCGCGTCAAGGAATCCGGTCAACGCACGGCCTGTGTCAACAACCTGCGCCAACTGGCATTGTCGATGGCGTTGTACGCGGGCGACCACAATGGCTATTACCCCGTGCGCGGCCTGGCCAACCGATGGCCGAGCCAGCTCCAAAACAGTTATGGCGACCCGCGAATTCTCCGCTGCCCCGCGGACACCAACGGAACAAACGCGGCGCCGGCCATCAAAGGCAACCCGGCCGATGCCCGGCCGCGCAGTTACATCCTCAACGGGTTCAGCGATTCTTTTTTGGATGACCCCCTGAGCTCGGATTGGGCAAGGATCCTCAAGAACGGTGTCCCGCTGGGATTACGGGACGATGCCATCGGTCTGCCCGCTGAATCGATCCTCTTCGGTGAAAAGAGCTCCGAATCGGCCAGCTTTTATGTGGACATTCTCCCGCTGAATGGAGATTACCTCAACGACCTCCAGGAAAGCCGGCATCCAAAGTCGAGTCAGCGTGCCCGCAGCGGCGTCTCAATCTATGCGTTCGCCGACGGAGGAACGCGACCTTTGCATTTCGGGAAATCGACGTGCCCGGTTAATCTCTGGGCGGTAACGCCCGCCGCGCGAACCAATGCCGCCTTGTGCCGCCCGCGATAGGCCGGTGCAGGCTGATTTGGTTCCGCGAAGTCTTCCTTGGCTAGCCAGCAAGCGGGAGAGGACGGAGAGGACGAGAGGGCGGGTCAGCCGACTTTGGAGCCTGTCACTTGGATCTGCTTTTGAACTTTGAGCTCTGAACTTTGAGCTTCCGCTACCTGCGCCGCACCCAATGGAACTGCCGAGGAAGCGTTGCTTTCGACCGCGCGCTGTTCGCAGTGGCCGCTTTTACTTCTTGAGCCGATAGAACGTTCCGGAGTTGGCGGGTGTGATCGTGAAAGTCAGGAAACCGTTGACGACATCAAATGGACCAAAGACCTCGGTCCACGCGGGTGAAGAAAGGCCATCCGCCGATTCCAGAACGAAACCGGACTGCGCGGCCGTCCATGAAATCGTGATACCGCCGGCGCCGCGTTGAATGTTTGGTCGCACGTCCTTGAGCAGCGGAAGGATGACGCTCTCGAAGACCGCCCTGTTCCGCGAGCCGACGAACTGGCTGACTATCTTGCCTTCCCGATCGATGAGAAAGGTAGCCGGGATAGCCGGAATTCCACCGTAATCCTGTTGCGTCCGGCCGTTCGCCATGACGACCGGATAGTTCATCCCGTGCTCGGAAACAAATTGTTGTACGAGCGCGGCACTGACGGTGTCAACCGAAGGGCCAACCACCATCAAGCCTTCGCTGGCATACTGATTCTGGAGTTCGATCAAAGCTGGAATCTCGTCGATGCACGGCCCGCACCAGGTGGCCCAGAAATTAAGGAGAACCACCCGGCCGACGAAATCGGTGGACTTGATCGTGTTGCCGCTCAGGTCCTTCAGTTCCCAATAAGGCGCGGGTCGCCCACCGGGTAGAATCGAGAGCCTGACCTGGCCCGCGGCGCCCAGGAACCCATCGACGGCAATCTGGTAGGTCGCCCGCGAGACGGCGAGAAATGTCGTGCGGCTCGAACGGTTCGTACCGCCATCGTCGTCACTGGTCACCTCAACCAGGCTCGGCAGCGAGGATCCCTGGTAAATCCCCAACACCGTGTCGAAAGTGCTGCCGGCAGTGGAAATGGTCACCGGCCCGCCAACGGGCGCGGTCCACGACCACCAAACCGACCTGCCGCCGGTGCTGCCGGCGTGATCGGGCTCTCCTGCCTCCCGGCTCGCGCCGAGATTCGTTCCGCTAACCATGCTTGTCTCACCGGCGATCGGAATTCGGTCGGCAAAATTATCGTTGGCTCAACTCGTCATTATAACCGTCCACGGCGATCTGGTAAGTAATCCCTCCCACTGCATCAAAGCTCAACAGGCTGGTCACGTCGTCGCCGGCGAAATCGTCGTCGTTGCTCTGCACCTCAGTCAGCGCGGACAAGGAACTTCCCGTGTAAACCGCCAGCAACGTATCGAAGGTGCTGCCCGCGGTGGACAACGTCACGTTCCCGTTGGTCGGAGCTTTCCAGGACCACCAAACCGATTTGCCGCCTGCGTTGAGGGCATGGTCCGGTTCTCCCGGCTGTTTGGTAGCATTGACATTCGAACCGTTGGCGCTGATCAACGATCCGCCCAAGAGGATGCGATTGCCAAAGTCGTCATTGAGAGGACGACTCTGAGCCTGAGCAAGAAAAGGCAGACTCATGCTGATGAGTAGCACGACGGAAATGATTCCTTTGAGTACTTGCTTCCTTATGTTTTTCACTTTGGCTCTCCCGCGGTCTTCAACGAGACGGCCGGTTAGCGAATTGCAGACAAGCTCGTAGAGGGTCCAGGTCACATCCGCCGCCGGTGTCCATTCGATACATCGGGAGTTCAAGTAAAGGTACGGGGCTCATATACACGGAATCACCGGGTGACTCAAGCCCATTTTCCGGAGGCGATTTCCGTTCGAGGCGCAGCTCAGCAAAGCAGCACTCATTTGCACCGAGCTTCAGCCCGCTGTTCCACGCACGGCGACTCATCCGCTTTCGCGGCGTACCTACATCCGGCAGTCTAACTGCCGCATTGCCACTTCGGCGCGAGATGTTAAAAGCACGGCGTGTCACACAACTATTGGTCCACCTTTGTCGAACTGATCTGGACGCCGTTCCAGCACATCGACCTGGTCTGGGGTATTATCCCGCTTTATTTCGCTCTGATGCTCAACGAAATGACGTCGAGCAAGGCGGCCTTTCGCACCGCGATTCAAACAGGGTTCAGTTTCCTCTGGGCGGGCGCGCAGTGGCTTTATCCGTACTTCCGACCGCGGCCCGAGGGTACGCCGCGGCTCGAACTGGATGCGATGTTGCCGGTCAATCTCCTGGTGACGGGGCTGGTCCTGGTCTTTGGCGCCGTGGCGCTGATCAGCGGCATCCGACGAAAATATCCCAAACACTGCTCGTTTCTCGGTCACACACGGTTCAGCAACTACTTCATGATCGCGATTTACCCGATCCAGGCACACTACCTCGCCTGGACGTGGGAGAGATTGACCGTCATCGTGGGCTTCTCCGTTCCCATCTGGCTCCTCCTGCACTTCGGCCTCATGCCGATCCGGAATCGGGCGTAACCGGGGCGCCGCCAGCCTCGTCGCAAACCCGTTCGCCATCTTCCGATCAATTACAAGAAGACTTGGGCTCGGATGGCCCCTGGGTCGGGCGTCCGAATCTGCCTGATGTCGCGTTGTTTATTTCAACCAGCTTCGTTTGAAGGGCTACCGGACGCGGCGGCGCCAATTTGAGGGCGGACGCCACGAACCGGTCGGGCCAATCAGCTTTCCTTCAACGACTCGAAAAGGAGTCTGGACAGCCGGTTCAGGCGTACCGTGAGAATCCCGGCCAGTCCGGATAGCCCGAAGGTTGGTATTAGGATCAACAGCGATTGAGGCCCGACATACCAAAACGAGGAGCCGAAGCATCCGACCATAGCTCCTGTGCTGGCAATACCCAGGGACATCACACTTCGAACGAGCACCGAGTGCTCCCGCCTCGATCTGGCCATGAGCAACACGGGCAGGTACTCCAGCAAGGCGCCTAGGGGGGCCAAGATTATCAAAGGTGCGATAGCAATCTTGAGAGTCTGGGTTGCATCCAGGATTTCGAGCCCCAAGGCAAACAACCCGCTCGCAGTGGAACCGACTGCAACCACCCCAAAAGCATGCGGCGCCAGGCTGATCGCGCCTGTGGCGGCCACCAGCGCCAGGTTGATCACTCCAACGCCCAACAAACCCGTCGTAATCACCCCAAAGGCAAGTACCCCAACGGAGAGAATTCCGAATGTCAGGCAGCCCGAAGCGACGTGGCCCATTGCCACGACTCCTTTGGCAACATACCCCACGGCGAGTACCCCTTTGGCAGTCGCAGGCCCCTTCGGATTTGCCGGATCCCGTCCGAACCAGATGTCATACAAAGGCAGGCCGATCAACTTGAGCCGGCTCGTTCGTCGGTACTCGAAAATGGCGAGCCCATGCCCAAGGATTTTACCGGTGTTCATGAGTTTCCACGCCGCCGGCGCGTGCTCCAAATTCTTCGGTATAGTAATTGGTTTTGTCCATCGGGCCTTCCGAGCAATCGGTGTGTGTCGGACTCTACGTCCCGACTGAAAACAAGACCTTCCATACCTTCCATCCAAACGCCTGCACTCCGCCGACGACAACTCCGATGGCTGACACCCCGAATGCGAAAGGAGCGACAGCCAGCACACCACCCGCGGCCACAAGACCCAGCGCGCAAGTGCCGACAGCCAGAAATCCAACCGATGCGACACCGACACTGATGACGCCGATTGACACAACGCCGAAGGATAGAACACCGCGAGCCTCGATACCTGCCGCGATGATGCCTCTGGCTCTGCCGCCAACTGCAACTACGCCCTTGGCAATCGCTGGCATCCGCGGGTTGGTGGGGTCTTGTTCGAAGCGAATGTCATAAAGAGGCAAGCCCAGCCACGTCCTCGTGCTCGTCCGTCGAAATCCTGTGGATGACGGGGTGGTCGTAGTCATCGCGCTCATTGCGGCTCAATCATAGCGCGGAGTCCGTCACTCAACTTTTTGTCCTTGGCCGCCTGGAGCAGCGCGCGGGTGCCCTGATCGCCCTGGCCTGAGTCAACAATCATTTGTGCCCATTTCTCGGCTTGTTCGAATTTTCCCTGGATCAAATAGAGCTTGGTCAACCCGTACCACGCGGCCGGGGCCCTTGGTCCCGCCTTAAGGAGGTTGGTCTCGGCCAAGTCGTATTTCTTTTGCGCCAGATAAATCT
>WNFU01010187.1_pt1 | contig 10457 bp, 14 predicted proteins | sample 5400121 | NCBI WGS metagenome assembly WNFU01 (sample SAMN13153360, study PRJNA577476) | soil metagenome | isolation source: 100 cm soil or saprolite under grassland replicate 1 | place: USA:California | collected 2016-06-15
GCGGGGACGTGGCCGGGGAAGGCCGCTTCGCGGCCTGGCCTTCGCAGCCGTCCTGCTCGTGGGCGTCCTGGTACCCGGCGTGGCCGGCGCCGCGTCGCTCCACGCGGTCACGGCGTCGGCGGCGCCGGACTTCGGTCCGAGCGTCAAGATCATCGATCCGAGCATGTCGCTGAGCGACATCAAGGCCACCCTTGACTCGATCTCCGCGCAGCAGGTCCCGAGCCAGTTCGGCACCGGGCGCTACGCAGTGCTCTTCATGCCCGGCACGTACGGAACGGCCCAGAACCCGCTCAAGTTCCAGGTCGGCTACTACACCGACGTCGCGGGCTTGGGAGCGTCGCCGAACGACGTGACGATCAACGGCGAGGCCAACGTCCACAACCAGTGCTTCGGGCCCAACGACTGCACGGCGCTGGTCAACTTCTGGCGCTCGCTCGCCAACCTGACGATCAACGTTCCTGGGGCCACGGGCTGCGACGACTCGGCCGAGTTCTGGGCCACGTCGCAAGCCACCTCGATGCGGCGCGTCCAGATCAACGGCTTCACGAGCCTGATGGACTACTGCTCGCAGCCGGCGTTCGCCAGCGGCGGCTTCATCGCGGACTCGAAGTTCACGGGCAGCACCGTGCTCAACGGCTCGCAGCAGCAGTACCTGGTCCGCAACAGCGATCTCGACGGCTGGACCAACGGCGTCTGGAACCAGGTCTTCGCGGGCGACCAGGGCGCGCCGGCGCAGGCGTTCCCGAGCCCGCCCTACACGACCCTGGCGACCACCCCCGTCTCGCGGGAGAAGCCGTTCCTGTACGTGGACTCGAACGGCAACTTCAACGTCTGGGTGCCCGACGTCCAGACGGACAGCTCGGGCTTGACGTGGGCGAACGGCCAGACGCCCGGCCACGCCAAGCCGATCTCGGACTTCTTCATCGCCAAGCCGTCTGACAGCGTCGCGACGCTGAACAACGCGCTCGCACACAAGAAGAGCCTGATCCTCACGCCCGGCATCTACGACTTCAGCCAGACGATGGTGATCACCAACCCGGACACGATCGTCCTCGGCATGGGCCTGGCGACCATCGTCCCCCAGAACGGGATCGTCCCGGTCAAGGTCCAGAACGTCCAGGGCGTCGAGATCTCCGACGTCGTCTTCGACGCCGGCTCGGTCAACTCGCCGGCACTGCTCCAGATCGGAAACCCGGCGGCGAGCGGTCAGGCCGCCAGCCAGCAGAACTCGAACGACCCGGCCGACCCGAGCGTCCTCTCCGACGTGTACTTCCGGATCGGCGGCGCCCATCTCGGCAAGGCGACGACCAGCCTCGTCGTCAACTCCGACGACGTCATCCTCGACAACATCTGGGCCTGGCGAGCTGACCACGGCACCGGTGTCGGCTGGACCTCCAACACCGCCGACACGGGCGTGGTCGTGAACGGCGACGACGTCACCGCGACCGGGCTCTTCGTGGAGCATTACCAGAAGGACGAGGTGGTCTGGAACGGCCAGAACGGCAGGGTCGTCTTCTTCCAGAACGAGATGCCGTACGACCCGCCGAGCCAGGCCGCCTGGACGCAGCCAGACGGCACGCTCGGCTACCCGGCCATCGAGGTCAGCGACGGCGTCAAGACGTTCAACGCCTGGGGCATCGGAAGCTACAGCTTCTTCAACCAGGGCGTGGACATCCACTCCGCGAACGGGTTCGTGGTTCCCACGACGCTTGCGCCAGGAAGCGTGAAAGACGCCTTCACGATCTTCCTCTCGACCGCCGGCTTCGGCGGGATCGACCACGTGATCAACGGGACGGGCGGGTCGTCGACCATCGCCAATCCCGATGTCGTGGTTCCCGTCCTGAGCTACCCGTAACGAGCGACCTCATACCGCCGAGCAGGCCATCCCACGCTGAGGGGGTCCCGCAGGACCCCTGTGGGTGCCAGAAAGTCGGTCGTGGGTGCTGAGCTGCGAGTTCGCTACCGGCGTTGCCGGCCGCGGTGATTGCCACATGACTCTTCGACTGCTCCATCTGCTGTTCTGCCAGGTGACCCAGCACCTTGCACTGCTGGCAAGGAGTACGACGGCGAAGGACGCTGAGCTGCTGGTGTTACGCCACGAAATGGCGGTGCTGCGACGCCAGGTCGTCCGCCCGAGGGTCGACTGGGTTGGTCGTGCAAGTTGGTGAGGACGTCGCCGGGTTCAAGTTCCTGGTCCGCGATCGGGATACCAAGTTCCCCGCCGCGTTCGACGCGGTCTTCGCCGCGGAGGGGATCCAGCTGCTGCGCACGCCCGCGCGGGCCCCGCAGGCCAACGCCTACGCGGAGCGATGGGTGGGCACCGTCCGGCGGGATGTGCTGGACCGGATGCTCATCTTCGGACGTCGGCAGCTGGTGTCCGTGCTGGCCGAGTACGCCGACCATTACAACGCGCACCGCCCGCACCGCGCCTTGGGACAGGCCCCACCGCTCGGTCGACCCACCTGTCATCCTGCTGGCCGGAAGGGTTGTGCGACGAGCTCGACTCGGCGGGCTGCTTCACGAGGATGCGCAGGTCGCTTGAGGTACCGAATACCTGACACCCACAGGGCCTGGCTGGACAGCCAGCGCGACTGGCTCCGGGCCGAGCGGCTGCCCGCCCATGCGCCCGAGCTCAACCCGGTGGAGTACCTGTGGGCCAACCTCAAGGGCACCGAGCTGGCCAACCTGCCCAGCGCCACCCTGGGCGAGGTCGCCGACGCGGCCCAGCACGGCATCCAACGCGTCTGCGCCAGCGACGAGCTGGTCGCCGGGTTCCTCGCCAACACCGGCCTCACCCTCGGACCCTGACCCGTCAGCCCAACAGGCAAACTCAATAGCGTTCCATAGCATTCATTAACTCCAGAAGTCTTGCTGTGGTAGCCCAGCTGCGGATGGTCATCTGTTTATAGAGAGGGCTGGACATGATCTTAGAAAGGCGGCTTCTAGTCCGTTGAGCGGAGAGGCGCTGCGAGTAGATGGCCAAATCTCCTTGCCAGACTTTATCAACGCCTTCTCTTGGGTTAAAGATTTTGATAGCCTCATCCGAGGGGATGCCCATCAAGAAAATGGCATCTGAGTGGTACTTACCAGGCTCAGTTCCGAAGCCTTTCGGAGCTTGGTCAATGACCTTCTGTAGCTGATCACGTGAAAGTACCAAAATCTTTATAAGCTCGCTATCCAATTTAAGTTTCTTTGGTAAAGCTTCCTGAATCTCCTCGGTCAGCTCAGCGGAACTCTTATGTGACTCAAACATCACATTGCCGCTTACAATATACGTTCGAACGCTCTCACAGCCCAGCTCCTCAAAGCACGCCTTCAGCTCCGCCATCGGTACTTTATTCTTGCCGCCGACGTTGATACCACGAAGGAGGGCGAGATAGACCTTTGTCATGCTGCTATTCTCCCAGCGCGCACACTGCCTCAATTCCAACGAGCGCACCCGGGATGCCAAAGCCGTCTACAATATGGACAGTTATGGCTATAGGATGCGCTCCCCATACTCTCTGCGCCGCGGCATAGCCGGCTGTTATATCTTGGCCCTTGGCAACGAGTATCGTCTGCTTAACCACATTCTCCTGAGTCGCTCCGACTGACCTTAGCACCTCCAAAACATTCTTATATGCCTGCTCAGGCTGCGATTCGAGATCATCTCCGACCACAACTCCACTGGCATCTACCCCGTTCTGCTCCCCGATGTAGACAGTCTTCTTCGCGCCCTCTACCATCACCGCCTGCGAAAAAGCTGGGTTCTTGAGCATGGAGTCTGGATTGATGTGAGCTATCTTCACTTTGCCTCCCTTTTAATCGCCGCACCAGCTTTCATAGCATGCGCGCAAGACGGAAACCACAGTGGACAGGTCCGCCCCCCGCCGATCCTGTGGAGCGCAGAAACCGGATTCGAGCCGTCAGCAGGCGTTCCGTACCATCCGTCGATGCTCTTCCTGCTCTGGCTGATCGTCCGCCTACTGACTCGCCTGCTGGTCCTCTCCAACGCCGATAAGGGCACCAAGGACTTGGAGATCCTGGTGCTGCGGCACCAGCTTCGGGCGCTGCGCCGAAAGACCGGCCGCCCCAAGCTCACCGCAGGCGACCGGGTCCTGCTCGCTGCCGCCAGCCGGGTGCTTCCTCGACGGCGGTGGGTATCGTCATTTCTCGTCAAGCCGCCGACGCTGCTGCGCTGGCGCCGCACACTGGTGCGACGAAAGTGGACGTACGGCAAGGAGCGCGCGCCGGGCAGGCCAGCGATCGCCCCCGAGGTCACGGCGCTCATCGTGCGGATGGCCAGGGACAACCCCCGGTGGGGCTGCGTGCGGATCTGCGGGGAGCTGCGCAAGCTCGGCATTCGGGTGGGCGCCACGGTGATCAGATCCCTGCTGCGACGACACGGCCTCGGCCTGGCGCCGAGGCGCTCCGGGCCGAGCTGGACGCAGTTCCTGCGTCTCAGGCCGGGGATCGTGGCCTGCGACTTCTTCACGGTGGAGACGATCCGGCTCAAGACCCTGTACGTGCTGTTCTTCGTCCACCTCGGCAGCCGCCGGGTCGTTCTTGCTGGGGTCACGGCCAACCCTGACTCGGCATGGGTCAGCCAGCAGGCCAGGAATGCCGCGATGGACCTCAATGATCGGGCGTGCCGATCAGGTTTCTGCTCCGCGACCACGACGCCAGGTTCTCCCGCGGCTTCGGCGAGGTGTTCGGCAGCGAGGGCGGACAGGTCCTCCGCACGCCGATCCGGGCACCGAAGGCGAACGCCCATGCGGATCGGTGGGTGCGGACCGTGCGGGCGTCGGTCCAGGACCCTCGGCCCTGACCACGCGGGCCCCCCGGCCCTGCGATTGCGTCGAGACGAGGACGAGGCTGGCCACAGCCCGGAGGGGAGGAGGCCACTCCACGAGCGGCAGGCCGTGGAGGGCTGCGGGGAACGCTCCGGTCGGAGGAGGCAGCGATGCCGAAGATCAAGGAGGCCGCGGCCGAGTTCCTGGCCAACAAGCGAATCGCGGTGACCGGGGTCTCCCGCGACCCCAAGGGCGGCCACGGCAGCAACGTCGTCTACCAGCGGTTGCGGCAGCGAGGCTACCAGGTCTTTGCGGTCAACCCCAACGCCGAGCAGGTCGAAGGCGACCAGTGCTACCACGACCTGGGTTCGATCCCCGGCGGCGTGGACGCGGTGGTGATCGGCACCAGGCCGCAGGTCGCCGAGGCCACCGTGCGGCAGTGCGCCGAGCTTGGCATCAAGCAGGTGTGGATGCACCGCGGCCCCGGGCCCGGCAGCGTCTCCAAGGCGGCTGCCGACTACGGCCGGCAGCACGGCATCACGGTGATCGAGGGCGGTTGCCCGTTGATGTTCGACCCCACCGCCGACCCCGGCCACAAGGCGATGCGCCTGGTGTTCACGCTGACCGGCAACGTCCCCAGGCAGGTATAGGGATTGCTTCCGTCAGGGTGGGTTGGCTGTGCTCAGCTGAGGAGGCGGTGGGGCGACCTGTAAAACCGCCGGCTTCGCCTACACAGGTTCGAATCCTGTCCCTGCCACACACCGTTGACCTGCGGAACTACACCGCTGTAACCCGTTGTGCCGAGGCCCTCTCTATCAGCCTTCTATCAGCGGCTCGCCTGCGCCGCCTGTGGCCAGCCGCTCACCCCCGACCAGGTCGCCACCCGCCCAGGACCGGGCCTGCCCGGCCAGGACCACAGCGCCGGCTGAGCCACGTTAGCGTGCGGTGGAGCGCGAAACGCCACCATGCAGCGACCCGCGCAAGCCCAAAGGAGGACCACCCGGGCGCTTGCCACCAGAGATGGCACGCCGGGCGGATCACGCCGCCAACCCGCTGCCATGAGCAAACAGCCGCTGCAGTGCCGGCCAGCCTTCAGCAGTCGCAGGCCATCGGCGCGGTCGGCGCGGTGAGCGGATCGGCAGGACGCTGGACGAGCCCCTCCCCGGTCTCGACTGGAAGGCCTTCGCGGGTCCAGTACTCGATACCGCCGAGCATCTCCTTGACGCGGTAGCCCAGGCGGGCCAGGGTAAGGGCGGCGCGGGCCGCTCCGTCGCATCCCGGCCCCCAGCAGTAGGTCACCACCGGCACCTCGTGCTCGAGTAGTCCGCTCGCGTCGCTGGGGATCTGCGCGGTGGGCAGGTGGATCGCACCGGGAATGTGGGCCTGCGCCCAGGCGGCGTCCCCGCGCGAGTCGACCAGGACGAAGCCTGGCTTGCCGCTGGACAGGGCGGCGTGCACGTCGGCGACGTCGGTGTGGTAGGCAAGCCTGGCGGCGAAGTAGGCGGCGGCGTCAGCAGGCACGGCTGCGGGTGTCCGCAGGACAGGGCTGGTGGAGGTCGTGTTCATGCGTCGATGCTACGGCGGCGATGGTCGTTGGGGAACAGCGGCACAACGGTTGAAGGGTTGCTTCGCCATCGATCGCGCGGTGATTATGGTTCATGGCCGCTGGTTCTCCGATCACGCTCGACGCCACAGACTGGCGGATCGTGACGATCCTCCAGCGGGACGGGCGCATCCGCTATGCCGACCTGGCACGCGAGGTCGGCATGTCACCCAGTGCCGTGGCCGATCGTGTGCGCCGCCTCGAGGAGGCCCGCGTCATCGTCGGGTACAGCGCGCTCGTCGACCCCGAGCGGGTCGGCCTGGGGGTCCTCGCCCTGATCCGGGTGCGCTACCCCACAGGCAACTACCAGCCCTTCGAGCGGCTGCTCGCCACCACGCCGGAGATCATCGAGGCGCACCACGTGACCGGCGAGGACTGCTTTGTCCTGAAGGTGGTCGCCCGGTCCATGGGCCACCTGGAGGAGGTGGCCGGGCGGGTGAGCGTCCTGGGTGGGGTGACGACCAGCGTCGTCTACTCCAGCCCACTGCCGCGGCGGTCCGTTGAGCCGGCGGCTCTCGCCCCGGGGTGAAACCAGGGCGAGGCGACGGGCGCCCACGACGGCTGATTGATGCGAGCCTGGGGAATCCAGCCCAGCCACCGCAACGTGCACAGCGGAACTCTCGTCACACCGCGACCGGGGTTCGCTCCAGCTTCTCTCTGCCCGACGCTAGGCCGCGCGAGACGGGCCGGGACGGGCGGGGACGCCGGGTGACGGCCCGTGCCGTCGGCAGGTCGTTTGTGCATGTCACAGGCGATGAACGGGACCAGGCGGGGAGAAGGGGACAAGCGAGGAGACTGCGGTGTCGCTGGTCCAGCTGACTAAGCTCGCCAGAGCGCGCGGACCGGTTTGCCGAGGGTTACGCGGCGTTGGGGGAGCAGCAGGGCGAAGGCCCGGTAGGTGTTGGAATACACCTCGTAGTCGAGGTGGACCGGGCCTCGGCGGGTGTCGGTCGTGGTGATGCTGCCGGCCAGCACGGGGGGTGGGGGCCTGCCCGCTGAGGGCGGTGAGCGCGCCGTCATGGACTGGATCCAGCGCCACGGCGGACGGCCACGACCTGGCGGGCGTTCCTGCGCCAGCAAGCGGCCGGGATCGTGGCGTGCGACTTCTTTATCACGGTGCGGGCCGAGTGCCTGGACTGGCTGCTGATTCTTGGGCGCGGCCATCTCGAGCAGGTGCTGCGGGTCTACGTTGAGCACTACAACGCCCACCGTGCGCACCGGGCGCTTAGGCTGCAGCCGCCGGATCTAATGCTACGTTCCTTAAATTCGATAGGTGAGGACGCGGCGTCGGTAGCGCGGTGAGGGTCGTGGGCGGCCCCAGACCCATGGGCGGGCACGGGCGTTGAGCTGGCAGGTCGCCACCTCAGTAGCGAGGGTGATCTCCTTGGGGGCGGCGAAGGTCTGGCCGGCCAGTGCCGCGCGGCGGAACAGCCGCCACCAGGCCTCCTCCGAGGTTCAGCCAGCACGCGCCGACCGGGATGAACACCTGGCGGATGCGGGGATGGTGGGCCAGCCAGGCCCGGGTGGAAACGCTGGAGTGGCTGGAGAGGTTGTCGGTGATGACTGCGATCTCGCCGGTGGGGTTGGCCTGCTCGACCGCGGCCAGCAGCTGCTGGTAGCCGGCCGAGTTGCGGGAGGGGGCGGTGAGCGTGACGGCCTGGCCGTCGCGCACCCGCAGTGCCCCATAGACCCAGGTCCGCTCCGGACCGCGGGCATAGTCCAGCGGCGCCTTGATGCGGTGGCCGTCGGTCGACCAGCCCGGCGAGGGCGGGAAGGTGCGGGGAATGACCGGGCCGAGCTCGTCGGCGCAGATCACGATCGTCGCCTGGGGCGGGGTGGTGTAAAGGGCGATGATCGCCGCCCTTTTGGGGCGAAGTCCGCATCGCCGCTGGTGCTCCAGGAGCGCACCGTGCGCCAGCGGACCCCTTCGGCTTGGAGAATGCGGCGGACCTGGCTGCGGCCGGCCTGGATGCCCTCGGCTTGGGCGGCGGCGGCCAGGGCGTCCAGGGTCCACTGCGCCGGCTGCTGCTCGTCAGCTGCCGCCAGGGTGCCGTCGGGCTGGCGGACAAGCCGCCCAGGCGGGTCGCTTGAGGCCAGGGCGATGATGCGGCCGCGCTCCAGCTCCGACAGCCGCCGGGGCCGGCCCGAGCGGGGCAGGTCGCCGAGGTCGTCGATGCCGCCTTGGTTGAAGCGGTGCAGCCAGCGGTAGACGGTGCGTGGATGGCAGCCGAGCTGGGTGGCGATCTGGGCGACCTGGGCGCCGTCCCAGCTCAGGGTGATGATGCGGGCGCGCTCGAGCCAGCTCGCCGGTGCGTGGCGGGCGGCGGCGAGGCGGCGGATCCGGCGCTCCTCGGCGGGGTCGGCGGGTGGCCGGGCGAACAGCGGCGGCAGCATGGCTCCCCCTTTGCGTCACAAGGTACGCAAGACCTCAAGGGGGCCATCTTCCTACATAGGACTTAAGGAACGTAGCAATTAGCTGTCGGACTGGCGCTCACCGGCGCGGACCCGCCGCCCAGAGTCCACCGACGCGATCTCCTCGGTGGTCTCGTGCACGAATACCGACAAGCTGCATGAACGCCTTTATGCACCCTTCGGGATGCACGGCAGGCCGACCGGGTGTGCAGCTGCCGACGCTGGGATTTCTCTTGACCATCGGCTATCTTGATGTCCAAGCCGGTACTACCTTGAAGAACGGGTTACTTGGATGTCAAGTGAAAACTTGGATGCCCTGCGGCAGCAGCTCGGCCGCGACGACCAGGCCTACCAGGCGGCCGTCAACGACTTCGACGCCGCCGCCGCCCGCGTGCTGGGGGTCAATCCCACCGACCTGCGTTGCCTGGAGATCCTGCTGGCCCAGCCGACCGCCCTGCCCAGCCAGCTCGGCGAGCAGCTGGGACTGACCTCCGGCAGCGTCACCACCATGCTCGACCGCCTCCAGCAGCAGGGCTACCTCACCCGCACACCAGACCCCACCGACCGCCGCAAGGTGATCGTCCGTGCCACCCCCAAGGCCACCCAGAAGGTCTGGGTGGAGCTCTACCAGCCGCTGGTCACCGAGGGCTTCGAAGCCATCGCCCACTACAGCGCCGCCGAGCTGGCCATGATCAGCGACTACCTGCGCCGCGGCCGGCAACTGCACCAACGCCACCTCACCCGGGTCTGTGCCATGCCCCCCGCCAAGCGACCCAACACGCCATGACCCCTGACCTTCACCCGACCCATGGCGCGGATCGCGCCACGCCCAGCACTCGTTTGGGGCCGTCACCGACGACGTGATCGGCAGCACCGACCCCGCAGACCGTGCGCTGCTGGCGATGCTGAGCCGAGCGCTTCCTCGTCAGCGCTGGTCGATCTTCCTGGTGACGCGGGGCACGGTCCTGCGGTGGCACCGGCGGCTGGTCACCCGCAAATGGACCCATCCCTGCCGTCGAGGTGGCCGTCGCCGCTCGACGAGCACCTGGTTGCGCTGATCCTTCTGCTTGCTCGGGAGAACCCTCGCTGGGCTACCGGCGCATCCAAGGCGAGCTCAAGAAGCTCGGGATCCGCGTGGCAGCGACGACGATCCGCGCGGTGCTGGTAGGCAACGGACTTGGGCCCGCATCCCGACGGGCATCCGTCAGCTGGCGAGCGTTCCTTCGGGCGCAGGTCACCGGCATCATCGCCGCCGACTTCTTCACCGTGGAGACCGTGCACCTCACGACGCTCTACGTCTTGTTCTTCATCGAGCTCAACACTCGGCAGGTTCGGCTCGCCGGTGTCACGCGCCGCCCGAACGGGCCATAGGTGGTCCAGCAGGCACGGGAACTGTCGATGGAGCGGCCGGGGGCACGACCGAGCCTCGGTTCCTTCTTCGTGACCGGGACAGCAAGTTCACCCGGGTCTTCGATGACGTCTTCGCCAGCGACGGCACCCACGTCATCAAGACGCCGATCCAGGCGCCGACCGCCAAGGCGTTGGTTGCACACTGCACCTCCTAGGCTTGGTGCGACAGGACTTCGGCACGGGGGTGGTGGTTGGGTGGGCGGCCGGTCTTCTTGAACGGTGGCGTGTCGGGGATCTCGTAGAGTCGCTCGCCCTTTTCG
>WNFU01011038.1_pt1 | contig 10452 bp, 10 predicted proteins | sample 5400121 | NCBI WGS metagenome assembly WNFU01 (sample SAMN13153360, study PRJNA577476) | soil metagenome | isolation source: 100 cm soil or saprolite under grassland replicate 1 | place: USA:California | collected 2016-06-15
CAGGAGCTCCCGCTCCAGGAATTCCCGCTCCACGAATTCCCGGTCCAGGCGTTGCTGGTCCATGAGTTGCCGACCCAGCAGGTACCGGACCATGAGTTGCCGCTCCAGGAGTTGCCACTCCAGGAATTGCCTTCGAAGACCAGGGAGGTCCAGGAGTTCCCGGTCCAGGAGTTCCCGGTCCAGCTGTTGCCCAGGGCGTCGATCTCTCCGGTCACCAGGTCAAGAGATGCGTCAAGGTCTGTCGCGCCGAGGCCGTCGTCGGGAAGGTCCGCGTAGACGTGGTACGACCCGCGGCTGGCCTCGAGCGATCCCAGGCCCGTCGAGGGGATCAGGCCCACATTGGCCGGCTTGGCCAAGAAGGTGTTGAAGGCAGCAGCGGATGCCGCCCCATACGCATCGATCAGACCCTGTCCGGCACCTGATTGGCTGGAGAAATTCTTGAATGTCGTCCCCAACAGCGTGGCTTTGGCCACGTCGGGGGTAAGAGCCCGGTTTGCCTGGAACATGAGCGCGGCGACCCCGGAGACCACGGCCGCAGCCTGGGACGTACCGGTACCCTTGAAGTAAGAGTTGCCCACACGGGCGTCCGCATGAAGCTGATCGATGGTGCTTCCCACTGCCCGGTTCGACACGATGGTCACGCCCGGAGCCACGATGCCCGGTTTGGCCAAACCGTCCTGGGTCGGCCCCCGGCTGGAGAACGAGGCCACCGAGTCGTCGCCCCGATCGATGGTGTTCTTGAGGTCAGCCCCACCCACCGTGAGGACGAATGGGTCGTCGCCGGGCTTGTTGATCGTGCCGGCGTCCGGCCCACGGTCTGCTTCGAGTCGGTCCCGAACGAGAGGTTCAGAACCCGAATGCCGTAATCGGACTTGTGGGTCAGGATCCACTGCATCCCGGCGATCACAACGGAGACATCGGTCGAGCCGTCCGCCCCGGCCACCTTCACGGAGACGAGGTTCGCGCGTGGCGCCGCCCCGGACCAGCCGCCTGCGGAAAGGGCTCCATCTCCCGCGATGATGCCTGCCATGTGGGTACCGTGACCGTACCGGTCATAGCCATCGTGATCGGGAGTGAAGTCGACCCTCGCGAGCACGCGATTCCCGAGGTCGGCGACCTGGCTCACCCCCGTGTCGAGCAGTGCCACGGTCACGCCCGCGCCGTTGAAGTAGGTCTGGGCCTGTGGCAGGCGAATCGACTTCTGCCAAACGGTGTTGGGAGCCCAGGAATCGAACTGCCCCATGTCCGAGCTCATGTGGACACGTCCGTCGCCCCAGACCTTGAGCACGTCGGGCGAGGCGGCGAGGGCAGAGAGCTGCTCCCCCGCGAGCCGGGCGGAGAATCCCCGGATGATCGGGAGCTCGTGGCTGACCTGGCCGCCGAGCGCCCGCACTGTTCGCTCTGCGTCGTAAGAGGCCGGATTCGTCTCCCATACGATCACCGAGAGCGTGGACTTCGGATGGGACGCCGCCATGCCGGCGAGGGCCGGGTCAGTCTTGGAGAGGGGAGAGAGATGACCGGCCCCCGCCGAGACGACCAACGACGCAGCGACGATGAGCGCAGCCCACAGCGCCGCGGCCTTGATGGACCTGCTCGCCCGAGGGAAGGAGGTCGTGACTTCCCAGGAGCGCGCGCGGACCTCGGTCATCGCAGGCTCACCGAGAAGGAAATGTCCTGTTCGGGTTGCACGTGTTGTTTGTCCCACGCGATGGGGGATGGATGCATCGCCCGGATGGCTCCAATGGCTTCCCCAACCGGGCCTAACTTGACCGCGGCTCCGGGTGATGCATCTCCCCCCTCTAAAGGGCCAATCGATGAAGCCTTTCGGTCTAGTTCTTCGGTCGAACGAGGCTGTGACCTTAGGAAATGAACCGCTTGGCCGCGCAGGGTGGTCGGCCACTGCCCGCGAGGAGACCTACGAGAGCGGGGGCTCGTCCTTGCGCCGTCGCCGGACCCCGCTCACCAGCATCCCCGGCCGGCCGAGCGACTGCCCGTCGAGCTGGCGGTTATCCGGATGGCGATATCCCATCCTGACCAGGCGCCGGGGTCGATCCGTGCGGTTCATGTAGGACCCGTGAATCGTGTTGATGTTGAAGCAGACGACGTCGCCTCGCCGGGCAGGGACTGCCACTGTGTCCTCCAGCCGGTACTGGTCAGTGGGGAGATGTGGATGGCAGGGGTGGCCGTCGGAATCCTGAACGATGTGCTCCAGAGGTCCGCCCTTGTACGAACCGGCCAGCAACCGGATCTCGCCATTGTCGTGAGACGTGTCATCGAGGTGGAGCAGCACGTCGACGTAACGGTCGTCGGCGTGTGGATAGAACGGGTAGTCCTGATGCATGGGAAACGGCGCTCCCCGTTCGGGCGGCTTCACGTGCATGGTGGTGTGGTGGAACTCCACGGCCGGACCGAGCAGCGTCCCGAGCGCGGCTGCAAGCCTCGGATGGACGATGGCCCGAGCCCAGGCTGCGGAGTAGAGCTGCAGATCGTGGAGCGCGGAGAGCTTGATCGTTCCGGCCAGCCCGGGGTCGAGGTACGCGTCCCGCCAGGGGCCGGTCCACGCGGCCTCGAAGCTCCAATCTTGAATCAATCGGTCGAGGTCCTCGGCCAGCTCGTCCATCTCCTCGGGGCTGAAGACAGCGGGGACGCGTAGGTACCCGTTCTCGCGATAGAAGTCGACCTGCATTTCAGGACTCATCTGGGCTAGCAAGCTATCGCCGGGAACCACCCCTATTGGGGGCCGCTAACCCCCTCGATTCTTTCTGCGACGGGTTCCTCATGAGGCACCGCTGTCACGGCCGTAGCCAGATGAAGCTTCGCCTTGAGTTCCGTGTTCTCCTCCTCGAGAGCCTTGAGCCCTCGCTTCAGGCCGCGCCGACGGCCCCAGCTCCCTCTCAGCAGACCGAGCCCGAAGCCGAGGAACAAGATGGCAAGGATCCCCAGGACGGCTGCGGCCAGCACCAGTTTGGGTGTGGATAGCTCGAAGGAGTGACGGAAGAGCATGAAAGCCTGATCCGGCGCGGTGGTCAGGTGGTTCTCCACAACGAAATCGGCGACGATGCCCGCCGCCACCATGCCGACGAGAATGAGGAATATCCACATGACCCTCGCCTCCTTGACCCGTACTCATACCATGGGTCTCCGAGGGTCGGAAAGCGCTGATTCCGAGGCCGATCAGGATTCCCTGTGCCCAAAGCGTACCTAGATCCCAACAGGCCCCGAGGTTGCGACTGCCCGGCGGTCCGGTTGGGACCTCGCTAACTGGGCCGCACGATCTTCATTCCGGGCCTCGACCCTACCTTGTCACCGGGGCACGGAGCGGCGCACCCGACGTTTCCGGAAGCGCCACAGTCAGGGTTGATCTGCACGCAGACGGAGCCGGGGGCGAAGAAGGCGCAGTCAGAGTCGCTCGCGCAGATGGGTGGGCCGGGAGGATTGTTCCACCCGATGGCGGGAGAGCAGAAGCAATGGCCGTTGATCCTCTCCACGCAGAAGCTGAAGCACGGCTGCTGGCAGAACTGGAAGTTGTTGCAGTCGAGCGGGGCGCATGGACTACATGGCTCCCCTGGTGACCCTTGAGCCCATGCAGGAGTCCTCACGCTCGTCAGCACCGGTGCCGTCCACGCGATCGCCGCTCCTGCGCCGATCCGCTTCAGCATCCTCCGGCGGGGGATGCCAGCCTGCTGAACGGTCTCCGGACGGTCCATTGCTTGCCTCCTTCTGAAGCCCAGTGGCTCATTCACCCAACTCCGATCGCGGGCCAGAGGGATGCTCCTTCTGCGGTAACTTCGGAGCGCCGCCTACGTAGATTCGCTACGGCTGGCTATTGGGCGTCGCGAACGACCCCAGTCGAGGTCACCCGAGTTCGCAGTCGGACCACCGGACGGGATTCCAGGAAGATAGCCTCGATGCTTGTCTCAGGCGGTCGGTGAGACGTTTTCTTGAGGCGGGGAGCGGAATTGAACCGCTGTGCGAGGTTTTGCAGACCTCTGCCTAACCACTCGGCCACCCCGCCGCACGGGCCTCCAACGAGGAACCCGCGTCACGAGTCTACGCGAGGGTCCACTCCTCGCCATCACCGCAGATGGCCTTGAATAACGCCAGCGCGAATGCTCCAGCCAGACGAATGGGCCGCCTAGGATCGGCGCGGAGGGACGGATGCGGATTCTGGTCGTCAACGCGGGATCGAGCAGCCTGAAGTTGCGCGTTCTCGACAACCTGGATCAGGTCCTGGCGTCACGCAACATCGAGGCTCCTTCGGGCCGAGCGGACCCTGCAGACCTGCGGGCCTTCCTGAAGGAGGCTCCGGAGGTGAACGCGGCCGGGCACCGGGTGGTCCACGGCGGGCGCGACTTCCGGCAGAGTGTCCTGGTCTCCGACGACATGCTCACGCGCCTGAGCCCCCTGGCCGACCTCGCGCCCTTGCACAACCCCCCCGCCCTCATTGCGCTCGAGATGGTCAGGAACCTGCTTCCGGGGATCTCCAACGTGGCCTGCTTCGACACTGCCTTTCACGCCACCATCCCCGATGAGGCGGCCCAGTACGCGCTCCCCCTGCAGTGGAGGGAGAGCTGGGGCATCCGGAGGTTCGGCTTTCACGGGCTGAATCATGCGTACGCGAGCAGACGTGCGGCGGAGCTGCTGGAAAGGCCAGTGGAGGAACTCCGTCTGGTGACCTGTCACCTGGGGGCGGGCGCTTCGCTGGCGGCCATCGCCGGGGGAAGGTCAGTCGATACCACGATGGGGTTCACGCCTCTGGAGGGGCTGGTGATGGCCACCCGCTCGGGATCCGTTGACCCGGGAGCCGTCCTGTGGGTGCAGCGCCACGCCGGCCTCTCCTCCGAGGAAGTCGAACGGATCCTCGAGCACGAGTCGGGCGTGCTGGGACTCTCGGGCCTGTCGGCGGACATGCGCCTGGTGCAGCAGGCTGCGAGCGAAGGCGAACCTCGGGCGACGATGGCCATCGACGTGTACGTGCACCGGCTGTGCGCGGGCGTCGCAGCAATGGCGGCCTCGCTCGGAGGCCTGGACGGGCTGGTGTTCACCGGAGGGGTAGGCGAAGGATCCGCCGTGATCCGGGCACGGGCGTGCGAACGGCTCGGGCTCCTGGGAGTGGAGCTCGACGCCAACAGGAACGAATCAGCCGGTTCGGATGACCAAGACCTGACAGCAGCCGGCCGGCGCGTCCGGGTCCTGCTGGTGCAGGCTCGGGAGGACCTGGAGATCGCCCGGGAAGTCCGGCGCGTGGTCGGCTCGACCCCTGAGCTCGGCTGATGTCGACGCTTTGTCGTAGGCCGACCAGCCCGAAAGCCGAAATCCCCGGATCCCTGCCCGCCTCGAGCGCACTCGGACAGCCGGTTATCGGGTAGGCGCTTGGTCCCTGAACTCCTTCAGGGCTTCCTCGAGGAGAGGCTTCTCCGGTGCGTGTCGCGCGAAGTTCGTCATGGTGGACAGCACTTCCTGGCAATTCCTGCAGACAGCGTCGGGAGTGAGATCACCGCAGTACCGGCAGCGGATCAGTTCCTCCATGGGAGAACCGCATGCCATGCAGACGGCATCGAGTGGCGTCGGCGCGCCACACCAAGAACACGGGACTTCGGGCCCGATGTCCTCCGCCATCTTCCTCCACTCTCCGCCTGTTCGGGGATGGGCGCTGGCCCCCTCACCTAGAACGATCGGGTGTTCCGGGCTTCGCTGTAAATACCCGGAACCGGGCAGTCAGTGAAGTCTTTGCTGCCCGGCCATTCGCACAACGTCAGTGGCCCGTCTCTGGATCCCACCAGGGGGAACCAGCCGACCGGTCATGCAACCGTTGATGCAGCTGCCAGGCTGCCGTGTCGTCCTCAGGCGGATCCTTGATCCCGTGGCCGAGCTGCAAGTGATCACGGAAGCCCGACAAGCCAATCAAGACCTCCCAGTGGTACGAGTGGTCCAAGGGACCTTCATCCTCCACGCTCCTTGAATCGTGGGATCGGCCGCTTGCCAGGCGCGACCTTCGTACCATTCGCCAGGCCTCAATCGGCGAGCGGTGGTGCCTGGTTGGTGCGAGCGTCTTAGCCCATCATGCGTATCGCTTTGACAGTGGTGACGTGTCCAGGCCGAGACGGGTTTCGTCCATACCGAACCGACCAGAGGACTGCGCTCGTCCTGACCAGGGAAAGTGGGTACTTCGGGAATCGCCAAATGAGGTCGTTCTCGTCTACCCACGCTTCCCAGACGCGCCCAATGTCGAGCCAGGCCCGCACAGAAGCGGGGGTGAACCTCTCGAAGGGAGGCTCAGCATGGTCAGTCACCGGCTCGGCATTTCGTTTCCGTCGCGGCTTCGGGCAATCCTGATTGCTCTCGCCGCGGCACTGTCCATCGCGATTCCGGCACCGGCGTGGGGAACCTCGTCGCACCCGGCCCCGCGTGAATTCACCGCGATGACCCAGAACCTCTATCTGGGAGCCAACCTCGTACCGCTGTTCGGCCTCAAGGGGAAGGATCTGATCGAGGCCGCGGCAAAGGTCTATGCGCACATGGAGCAGACCAATTTCCCGGCCCGGGCCGAGGCCATAGCCCGGGAGATCGAACAGAAAGGTGGTCCAGTGGCGGTTGGTCTGCAGGAAGTGGCCTTGTGGCAGCAGGGCCCCGACCCGGGGCATCTGGAGCCGACGTACGACTTCCTGGAGATCCTGCTCCAGGCGCTCGCCGACCAGGGCCTGCAGTACAGGACGGCTGTCAAGGTGGAGAACTTCAGCGGGGCACTTCCGATCAAGTTGGACCTCTCCCTCTGGGCCAGTTTCACGCAGCGGGACGAGATCATCGTGCGCTCCGACCTCCCCCTCTCGATGCTCAAAGCCTCCAACCCGACCGCACAGAACTACGAGGCCAGCTTCTTCGTGCCCCTTGGCGACGACCTGGTCAAGGTGCAGCGAGGGTGGGTGACGGTGGATGTGAAGTTTCGTGGGAAGTCTTACCAGGTTGCCGACACGCACCTGGAGGCGTTCGACTCGCGGGTGCGCAACGCTCAGGCCATCGAGTTGAGGGACTCGCTGGCGCAGTCCCCACTGCCGGTCGTGCTCGTTGGCGACCTCAACTCCCAGCCGGACGACGTCACCGGCCCATACGGGATCCTGGCGGATGCGGGGTTCGTCGACTCTTGGACGGAGACCATGGGGAACGCACCGGGTGACACCTCGGGGCAGCCCGATGACCTCGACTGCACGCTTCCGTCGACGATCGACCACCGCATCGACTACGTGCTGCACGACGCAGACGGGTATGTGGACGGCGTGGTCGGAAGTGGCGACGTCGTGGGCGAGGAGTCTGGCGACTGCACCGACACCGACCCCCCACTCTGGCCTTCGGATCACGCTGGCGTCGTCATCACGCTCACCATCGCCGCGCCTTAGTCACGCGTGAAAGCTGGGGGAGGGCCGGAAGCGGCGTGGGCTTCCGGCCTCTCCGCCGGGATGGTCTAACTGTCAGATCTTGCTTCGTCGTTGCGGGCGAGATTGGGCTGAACGGCGGATGCCGCTTCTACCTACGGCAGGAATGAGGGCCTTCCGGTTCAAGATGGGTCCTTTTCCGTCTTCCCCGGACACTCCTGCGTCCTCAGTCTGGTCCCATGTGGAAGCTCTGGACGAGGGAAGACGGGGACGCAGTCCGGCTGGGCGAGTTCGAGCCACGGTACAAGCGGGGACCAGCGGATCCATCCGAAGACCCGGCCGCGCGTGCGGGATCTCAGGCGCGCGCGACGCAAGGCGTTGAGCACACTTGGACCGGCGATGATCGCGGAGCGGTGGCCCCAGAGAGCGCCAAGAGACACCGTGGCGGGCATCCATGGACCTTCTGGTTGACTCTTCTCGCCTTGTTACTGGCCATTGTGGGGGTGATCACGAGCTATCTACGTGGCCGGAAGAGTGCTGTCCTCGGGGCGGCCGCAGGAGCCACGGCAGCGGGCAGCCTGATCGGGGCCGCCACCACCTTCAAACCGGTCGATCTAGGTGACCGGCTGGAATTCGGGCTCTACGTGGCACTTGCGGCTTTGGCTACCGCCACCCTCATACACGGGTCCGGATACTAAGGCCAAGGATCGACTCTCCCCGGGACAGGCGGGACTGATCGAACAACAGGCCGCTCCCCCGCGGGCCCGGTTGCCAGCCATCCCGCTGGAAAGAAGGAGGAGTCCCAAAGTACCCACCAAGAATGGGGATTCTTGGCCTCGGAAATGGGAGAGGGTCCGTCTGTTCAGCTGCCTGCTAGGGGCGGACTATTCAAGGCTACTCGAAGGGAGCGCCGTCATGAAGAACCTGCGCATCGATACAGAGAGGCAAGCTGGGCCGGCAGCAGAGGCAGGACTGGCTCGAGGACCTATGTTGCATCGCCGGATGCGACGTGAAGGAGGTCGGATGAACCCGCCGACTGACCTTCTGCCAAAGGCGAAGTCGGCCCTGGCGCGCAAGACGTTCGCTGTGATCCTCGGGGTACTGGGCGGGGTGCTGATTCTTGGCGTCATCAGCACGATCCCCACCGAGGCAGTGAACGATCCCGCGGGTACAGTCAGCGGAACGGTGTTCGGACTGGCGCTCCTGGTGGGGGGGATCATGCTCTACAGGAGTCCCCGGAAGCAGTTTGTCATGCAGCAGCCAGCTGAGGATCGCTCCGGCCTGCCGCCGATCCCACCCCCGCCTCCACTTGGCAGGCCACCATTCAATCGACTAGCTGTCTGGAGCTTCATTCTGTCCCTCTACCCCATCGCTACGCCATACGTACCCATCATCCTGGGATTTGTAGCGAGATCACAGATTAAGGAAAGGGCCACCTACGGGCGTGTGGAACGAGGAGGTCGCCTCGCAGTCTCCGCGATCGTTGCTGGTTTCGTCTGGACTGCTTTGTTCGTCCTTTGGGTCGTACTTCTGTCCATGGGAATGTAAAGCGGGCCGCGATCACGAAGGACGTCCGCTCCGAGCGTGGTCGCCGGTCGCGCATTCAACGATAGGCAGTGCGCACCGTGACCGAGAGTGGGCGATGGTCCGACGTCGTGTGCTCTCCGATCACGAACGAGGCGAACGACAGGTCAGGGGTTCCGAAGATCCAATCCACCCGGTCTCCCCGAAACTTTGGCTTGGCTGCGGTGCTCAAACCGCCCTGGCCAGCGAGATCCTGAGCGCTTGATAAGCCCGCCGAGTCGTACAAAGACCGATTCGCGTTGTCGGGCTGCATGTTCAAGTCGCCCGCGACCACCATGTTGGGTACACCAGCCAAGCCATCGAGCAGGCTCCTGGATTGAGTCCGCTGGAGCGCTTCTCCGCCCTCGAGGTGCGCATCGACGACGGTCACAAGGTGGCCTTTACCGATATCGATGACGGTCCGCAAATAGCTACGGCGCATCGCGGCAGTCGGCTTCGGCAACAAGATCCCGTGGGACTCGCGGATCGGGAGCCGGCTCAAGATCACGTTCCCGAACTGGTCATCGGCCGCCGGCGCGTACACATACGACATCCGTAACCGATGAGAAAGCCACTGGGCGAGATCGATGCCCCCCGCGCCCGGCCAGCCTCGCACGACCTCCTGAAGGGCCGCCACATCCGGGCAATCCCCTTCGACGACTCGCGCGACCTCTTCGAGATCGAGCTGTCCATGGGAGTCGATGCCGAGGTGTGCGTTGTAGCTCATCAGGCGAAAGCTGCTCCCACTTCCCGTCTCCCTCAACTCACCGGCTCGCGACAGCAGCATCCCAGCCGGGACAAGAAGCAGGACGAGGGGTACGCCGGCCAAGAGGCGCAATGGCGTGGGTACCACACCCGTCGAGGCTGCAGGCGCCCTGAGTCCTCCCAAGGCCAGGAGCAAGGCGGCTACGGGCGCCAGCACGGTGTTCGGGAAGGGAAGGGCCACCCGGTAGGCGATCTGATACAGCACGAGGAAGAGCATGAACGCCAGCATCCCCAGGCCGAATGCGGTCGAAGTTCGCCAGGTCGTATCGCGATCGGGCCCAGCAGGGCGGGCCAGGGTCGTGGCCAGGAACGCCGCTGCCAGGGCGTGGCCGGCCAGGACCACGGCGACGAGGGCTCCTCGGTCAACCTCCCTGAGCAGATAGGCCAGCGCGACCATGGCCGCACCTGCGAGGAATCGAGAGCCCGCTGAGAAGTCTCTGCCAAGGATCAACAGGGCGACGATCAGGCCGATGGCGTCTCCCACCAGAACCACGGTTGTGGCAGTGGGAAGCGAAACGTGACCAGAGGAGCTGATGAACGCGACGTTCTGGAGGAACAGCACGTGCAAGAAGAGGAATGGACCCACCAGCGCTGCGACCCTGCTCTTCCCATGCCCGCCCTCTCCGCGTGCCGACAGATCATTGGCCTGCCTGGCAAATGCGAGAAGCAGGAGCCCACCGAGGCCAACGGCCAGCAGGAGCGGGACCGCGCCCGACTGCCAGGCGTAGTCCCACGACCAGTACGCACTCCGGAG
>WNFU01012921.1_pt1 | contig 10449 bp, 12 predicted proteins | sample 5400121 | NCBI WGS metagenome assembly WNFU01 (sample SAMN13153360, study PRJNA577476) | soil metagenome | isolation source: 100 cm soil or saprolite under grassland replicate 1 | place: USA:California | collected 2016-06-15
GGGTGGCTCGGGCAGTGCACGGTCGCCCAAGCCGACCATGCGTTGTGGACGTCCTCGGTGGTGACGGAGTCTCCGGCGACGAGCGCGAGCACCGCGTAGCCAAGGTAGAGATCCCGCAGCGACGCCGGGACGGTCTCGCCGGGATGCCGCTCGGCGAAGATCCTCTGCGCCACCTGCTCGACGTAGCTTGCCGGCCTACCGGCGGATGGACCCGTCACCTGCGCTCTTTCCCTTGACGCGAGGACTGCACTAGTTTGGGCCGTGGCACGACCGTCGAAGGGTAGCCATGGGGGAGGCGACACGATGGAGGATCCCGCCGCACCGCTATCCTTCCAGGTGTTTCTGAGCCACCGGTACAAGTCCACCGACGTGAACCTGTACTTCTTCGACCTGCTCTCCGAGGCCCACAGCGAGGTCCAGTTCAAGGTCGACGAGGGCCTCGGTCAGATCAGCATGACACGGCTGGAGCGCATGGTCCGCGATGCGGACGCCTTCGTCGGGATCTATCCATTTCCAGGGCCGCCGGACATCAAGCCTGAGCTGGAGGAGTTGCGTAAGGCATCGCAGTACTTCCGGCTCGAGATGGACCTGGCGATCCGGTCGGGCAAGCCCGCGATCGTGTTCTACGACCAGCGATACAAGGCCATCCTTCCGCGCGCGAGCTACTGCCATTCGTACAACCCGCAGGAACTGGCCGGCCATGGCGGCAACCCGACCAGGCACAAGCAGGCAAAGGCCGTCCAGACGTTCCGTGACACTGTCCAGCGAGCACGGGAATACCGGCTCTGGGAGCCACGAGAGCTTTCGAGGCAGGAGAACAGAGTGGGCGTCCTGCTCCCGGTCGGTGACATGCCGGGCGCCTACCCACGTGAGCACGTCGAAGAGCTCAGGAAGCTGATCGGAGGCGTCGGGTACGAGTGCGAGCCGATCGACGTTCCAGCCAGCCTCACGCCGGAGTTCCTGCTGCAGCTGTGGGAGTTCGACTGGATCCTGGTCGACGTGGGGTCGACGGCGCAGGTGGGTGAGATCGTCGGGCTCCTCCATGGTCAGTTCATTCCGATGCTGCGCGTCAAGCACGTCGAGGGGCCGGTCGAAGCGGCAGCCGTCTCGCCGCTGGAACGTGCGCTGTACGGTGCCTTCGAGGTCGGGTATGACGAGGACACGGTGGTCTGGCACGACCTCGACTCCTTGCTGCGTGCCGTGGAGACGCACCTGAAGGCGATCGAGAGCGCGGAAACCTACATCAGCTCGGTCGCGGACGCCCACCAGTACTTCGAGAAGGCGCGCAAGCGAAAGGCACGAGTGTTCCTCAGCTACAGCGGAGACAACCAGGCCGAGGCAGCCGCGCTCTCCGACGCACTGGCCGACCGCTTCCAAGAGGTCTGGGACTATCGCAAGAAGGCAATCCGCGTGGGCCAGTTCTGGTACGACGAGCTCGTGTCCGGAGTGGCGAAGAGTCAGATCGGCGTGCCGCTGCTCTCGTCGTCCTACCTGAAGCGGCCGGTGTGCATGGACGAGGCCCGCAGGATGGTCGAGCGAAGGGTGAACGGCGACATGGAGGTCCTGCCCGTGAACCTCGATGACGTCCTTCCCCCGGCCACCCTGGAAAGCATCCAGTTCGCCCGGTGGGCCGACTTCGCGGACCCCCGGAGCCTGGTCGACCACATGGTCGGCCAACTGCCGCCCGAACGCTGAGGCGACGGTCGCGCGTCAGGCGCGCCGGAACGGGTAGACGGGGTCGCCGACGCCGTCGATGCCGACGCTGTCGATGACGCAGGGGTGGAAGACGTAGCTGTGCGCCATCGGCAGGTCGAACTGGTCGGTGTCGGCCTGGGAGTAGAAGCGGGCCTCCGGAGGGGAGGCTGGTGCTCGAGTCGAACTTGCCGTCGGCCTGCATGCTCACCAGCTCCAGCTCGTCCCGCGAGAACCGGTCCCGGCCAACCTCCCGGATGATGTCGCGGATCTGCTGGTCGATCCCGGTCAGGTACTCCATGGTGCTGGTGTAGACCTCGGTGTACTCGTTGCGCGCGGCGTCCGGAGGCATGGTGTCCGCGGCGACCTGGTTGCTGGCCTGGGCCAGCTGGGAGTCCCCGAACCGCTTCGAGGCCCGGGCGACCACGCGTCGCAGGTCGGCCTGGGGGAGCTCGGGCCTGCCGGCCGCCCGCTGCCGCACGACCTCGGTGCACATCGCGTTGCCGAGCGACACCACGTCCCGTGGGATCAGCCGTGTGTGCCTGAGCAGGTAGTCGGTCACGCGCTCGTGGACGCCTCGGGCCTGGTTGTTCACGACCGGGGTGCCGAGCCAGGCCTCCACCGGGTGCGCGAAGGCCCCCGGCGCCATGAAGTAGGCCTGGTCGAGCCTGCGCAGCTTCTCGAGCAGCAGGTACTCGATCGAGTCCTTGGTCCAGCCGAGGATCCGGATGTGCGGCTCGTCGTAGTAGCGGGGCGCGTGCTCGGACCGGTAGACGGCGGACATGACGATGTCGCGGATGGAGATCACGACGTGCAGGCGCCCGCCGAGCTTCGGGTCCCTGAGGAAGCGCATCACCTGGTGGAACAGGCCCATCTGGCAGCGCAGCCAGTACATCGGCGCGTGGCTGAACTCCTCGTCGACCGCGTCGAGGTAGAAGAAGACCGGGGGGCACGTCCGCAGGACCTCGGCGAGGACGTCCTCGAGGTCGTCCCATGCCGGGTCCTCGACGTAGGCGGTGAGCTGGCGGGCGTTGTTGCTGCTGTTGATGATCGCGCGCAGCTCCGCGTAGATCGACCTGGGCCTGCGGAACTCGCCCAGCAGGTGGCCGTAGTCGTGGCGCATCGACTCCGCCTGCTCGAGGGAGAGGTGGGGCCGGAGCTCCTCGTGGGCGAGCAGGTGCGTGGCCAGCGAGCTCAGGATCGCCCGGTTCCACATCCGCATCCATTTCTCGGTGAGAAACCGTTCCGGGAACCACGTGCAGGCCTTGACGACCGCCTCGGTCGACGGGGGATCCTGCTCGGGGTGGACGGCGTAGACCGACTCCTGGTGCGCCTGGAAGGTGCGGAGACGTCGCAGGTAGACGGTCTTTCCCGCGCCGAGCCGTCCGACGATCACGCGGGCCGCCGCGTCGTTGGCCGGCGTCGCGAGCGCCCCGAACGCCGGGTTGCCGTGGAAGTCGACGAAGTCGCTCAGGACGTTCTCGATCGGTGCTCTGGAACCGTCCGGGTTGCCGAACGGGCCTGCCCGGTCCGACAGCCCGTTCAGGACCAGGTTGCCCTCGAGTTCAGCGGACATGCGACCTCCGGTCGGCGGAACCGGCGCGCCGTCAGGACGGCGAGCCGGGAGGCAGGAACAGGCCCCGGGCGATGCGCCACGCCTCGCGCAGCTTGACGGCGCGGTCCTCGGCGAGCTGTGCCGTGGCGGCCTCCTCGTTCGCCTCGTGGAACAGCTCCTTGACGGTGAAGCCGGTCTCCGAGATCGGGCTCTGCAGACCGTTCTCGGTGATGACCCACTCGTCGTTCGGCATCTCGATGATCGGTCGCAGCCGCGGCGTGGCCGCGGACGACGGCCGCGTCCGGGCCTCCACGGCCACCCGCAGGAGCGTGGTGAGCTGCTGCAACGCCCCGGCGGGGTCGAACTGGTCGTCGCCCGGGTAGCGGTTGAGCTTCTGCAGCTCGGGGGCGACGGAGGCCGCCCAGGCGTCCGCGCCGGTGTTCGCGGACCACGGCACCGGCTGCTGCCCCCGCATGGCGATGCGATCCGCGGTGGCGTCGTGCGGCAGGGTGCCGTCCTCCTCCTCGATGCCGACGTCGAGCACCGGGAGGCTGCCGTTGGCGGCCCGCGTCGAGATCGGGAACCGCAGCCGCAGGGTGGTGGCCGGCAGCAGGACGCGGACCCCGCGCTCGGAGACGGCCCCGAGCTCGCGTGCCCGGTCGAGCAGCTCCACGACGCTCTGGAAGGTCGGGGCCTCCTCGAACCTCCTGAAGGCGTCCTCGTCGGTCTGGCGGCGCTCCTGCACGTTCTCGAGCGTGACCTGGCGCAGGTCGTCCAGGCTGGCGGTCGTCTGCCGCCGGATCGTCTCGATCTCGTGGGAGAGCTGCTCGACCGACGAGCGGGTGTGCTGCTCCTGCTGGCGCACCTCGCGCAGCCCCCGTTCGAGCATCGACTGCGCCCAGTACAGCGGGCCGAACAGCACCAGGGCCGCCCCGATGTCGAGCCACACCTGCGGAGCGTAGTCGCCGCGGACCAGCGAGCCGACGAAGATCGTGCAGGCGCCGAGGGCGACCGTGACCGCCGGGATGACCAGGCTTCGTCTGCGCCTCATTGGAACCTACCGCGACGGGTGGCCGGCTTGGCATCGATCCGGGAACGGCGACCTTGGCGCGCTATGGCACACATGCCGCGATCGTTGCATCCACGGTGGGCGACGTAAAGACATATCCCCCCATCCGGCCTGCCCTCCCCGAGGGCAGGCCGGGGCGCGGACGGCTGCACGCGGCCGGTCAGGCGGGCCGCAACCCCTGGATCGTCGTCAGCAGCGCCGGGACCGCCTCGGCGGCGCCGGCGACGTCGGAGTTGTCGGCCGCGACCTGCAGCTTGCGGAGCTGGCTCTCGAGGTCGGAGCGGGCGGACGCCTCGAGGGTGTGGCGGACGCGCTCCGCGACCAGCCCGAGCGTGGTCGCGTCGCCGGTGACCGCCCCGGCGCCGCCGGCGGCGGCGTCGACCTGGAGCTGGCGGGCCCACATCGCCAGGCGGGCAATGTCGGTCTTGACCACCCCCTGGTAGCGCAGCTGCAGATCGAGGTCGTCCTGGGCGACGCGGAGGGCGGCCTCACGGGCCTCCGCCGTCTTGCGGTCCTTGACCGCCCCGGCGAGCGTGTCGACGTCCCTCGCCATCTGCGTGCGGAGCCGCTCCGGCACCTCGCCCCGGTAAGCGTCCCACGCCTTGGCCAGGGTCGCGTTCGCGGTCGCGGCGGCGCCCCAGTCCTTGCGGCCGACCGCATCGACGGTCTCGCGGACGGCGGTGGAGAGGCTGGTGAGCTGGGCCGGCACCGGGCCGGGATGGGCGTCGGTTGGCATCGCCAGGGAGGCGGCCTCGAGGTCCCCCTTGGCGTCGCCGGTGGAGAACTCGCCGAAGCCGGGCGCGAAGATCTTGTCCTCGCGGTTGCCGTCGGTGTGCAGCTCCGAGACGACCAGCGCGCCGGCGACCGGGCCGCTCGGGCCGGGCACCGTCTGGCCGGTGGCCTTGACGGTGATCTCCTCGAAGACGATGCCGGGGGCGTTCTCGGTGCGGTACACGTCGCCGACCTTCGGGTTGGCGGGCATGATCATCGCCCCTGGCGCGTCCTTGCCCGCCAGCCAGGTGCCTTCGTGGGTGTAGGCGACGCCGTCCTTGTAGTCGGAGACGTCCTCGCCGAGGTACCAGACGGCGCCGTCGTCGGCCTGGGCGAACCAGTCCAGCGCGAGCTCCTGGATGCGCCCGTCGTGGTAGGCGAGGTACTGCCAGGTGACGGTCCTGATCGGCTGGCCGTTCCATTCGATGATCTTGCTGTCAGGCAGCAGGGTGAACTCGGTCCGGAACGGCTTGTCGTCGACCTGGCCGCCGTAGATGACCTGGGTGAGCTTGCTGCTGGGGTGCAGCGGGTTGGTGATCGGCGTCGGGCGGGAGAACGACGGTCTGAGCAGGTCGACCCGCCTGGTCGCCGGCGCGACCGGAAGGCAGCCCTTGCCGCTGTCGGGCTTGATGCAGGTCGGGCCGGCCGGCATGGTTGCCGGCGCGGATCTCTTGGCACCGGAGGATGCGCCAGGCCCGGTGCAGGCACTGGTCAGCAGCACCAGTGCGAGGCCGAGCAGCCTCGCCGCCGGCCGGCGGCGACGTCCCGGTCGCGGGGTGGGGGACTCCTCGTGGCCGTGCGGCATGGCGGCGTCCTTTCGTCGCGGCAGGGCGGGCGGCGACCCCGGGGGGGCGAGACGTGATCGGGGTCTGCGGCAATCCTCGCCCGCGGCACCTGACGGCTCCCTGAACGGTTCGCCGGGCACCGTGGTGAGGACGACCACCCGGGAGGCGAACCTTGGACCTGCGCACCCTGCAGCCCGGTCGCGCCGTCTGTCGCACCCCGCCGTCATGATGGACGGCTGCTGTTGGTCGGCACGAGGAGGGAGCCGGTGCGGAACGGCGTGGTCATCCCGAACATGGGCGTGTGCGCGGACGCGGCGCTGGTGGCGCAGCTCGGGCGCGAGGCAGAGGAGGCGGGCTGGGACGGCGTGTTCGTGTGGGACGCGCTCGACGTCCCGATCTCCGAGCCGCGCAACCAGGGGGCCTGCGACGCGTGGGTGGCGCTGGGACTGCTGGCCCGCGAGACGCACCGGGTCACCATCGGGCCGATGATCACGCCGCTGTCGCGCCGGCGTCCCTGGAAGCTCGCACGGGAGACGACCACGGTCGACCAGCTGTCCCGTGGCCGGCTGGTGCTGCCGGTCGGGCTCGGGGCGCTCGACGACGGCGCCTTCTCCAAGGTCGGCGAGGTGACCGACCGCCGCGCGCGGGCGCAGCGCCTGGACGAGGCGCTGGCGATCCTGCGGGGATGCTGGAGCGGCGAGCCGTTCAGCTTCGCCGGCGAGCACTTCCGCATGGAGGAGTCCACCTTCCTGCCGCCGTCCTACCAGCGGCCGCGCGTGCCGGTGTGGGTGGTGGCGGCCTGGCCGCGGCCCAGGTCGATGGCTCGCGCCCTGCGCTGGGACGGGATCATGCCGACGGTGATGCCCCGCGGCGGCCGGAGCCACGACCCGGGCCCCGAGGAGCTCGGCGAGATCCGCGACCACGTGCGAGAGCGGGTCGGCGAGCGGCCCTACGACTACGTCGTCGAGATCAGCACCAAGGGCCGGAGCGAGGCGCAGGCGTCGGACCTGGCCGGCGCGTACGCGGCTGCGGGCACGACCTGGTGGCTCGAGCCGGTGTGGGAGCGGTACTACGAGCACCCCGGCGAGGTGGAGCCGATGCGCGAGCGCATCCTGAAGGGGCCGCTGAAGCACTGACGCGGGTTCCCCGCGGGGCGTCCGTCGCCTGCCCGCGTGCGCGGATACACTTGGGCGGCCACCGACGAAAAAGGGCCGTAGCACACATGAACCTCTATCGCGACCAGGGCGTCGTGCTCCGCACCTACAAGCTCGGCGAGGCCGACCGCATCGTCGTCCTGCTCACCCAGGGCGAGGGCAAGGTGCGGGCGGTCGCCAAGGGCGTGCGCAAGACCAAGTCGCGCTTTGGCGGCCGCCTCGAGCCGTTCTCCCACGTCGACCTGTCGCTGTACCGGGGCCGCGGCGACCTCGACACGGTCACGCAGGCCGAGGTGATCCACCCGTTCCGTGACCTCCGGGAGGACTACGACCGGGTCACCGCCGGCGCGGCCATGCTGGAGGTGGTCGACCAGGTCGCGCAGGAGCGGGAGGCGTCCCTGCGGCTGTACCTGCTGCTGCTCCGCGCCCTGCGGGCGCTCGACTCGGGGCCGCGCGACCCCTCCGTCGTCCTCGACGCGTTCCTGCTCAAGCTGATGGCGCTCGAGGGCTACCGGCCGTCCGTGCAGGAGTGCGCCGTCTGCCGCGGTGCAGGGCCGTACCTGCGCTTCTCCGCCGCCCGTGGCGGCGCGGTCTGCGAGCGCTGCCGCACCGGCGAGGAGTCCGTGCTCGACTCCGGGACGGTGGCGCTGCTGGCCGACCTGCTCGGCGGGGACCTGGACCGCGCCGCCAGGGCGAAGCCGCCCGCGGTGCCCCGGCGGGAGGCCGGCACGCTGGTCAAGAGCTACGTCGAGTACCACCTCGACCGCCGCCTGCGCTCCTACCCGCTGGTCGCCCGCTGATGCCGAGCCGCAACCCCCGCGCCATGCCCGACGGCCTCGACCCGCGGGCCGTCCCCGACCACGTCGCCATCGTGATGGACGGCAACGGCCGCTGGGCCAAGTCGCGCGGCCTGCCGCGCAACAAGGGCCACGAGGCGGGCGAGGCGGCGCTGTTCGACACCGTCGAGGGCGCCCTCGACGTCGGCCTTTCCTACCTCACCGTGTTCGCCTTCTCGACCGAGAACTGGCGCCGGCCGCCGTCCGAGGTCCGCTTCCTGATGAACTTCAACGAGTCGCTGCTGGTCCGGCGCTCGCACGAGCTGCACGAGCGGGACGTGCGCATCCGCTTCATCGGCCGCCGCGACCGGGTGCCGCGCCGGGTCCGCCGCCGCATGGAGGAGGCGGAGGACCTGACCGCGGCGTGCGGCCGCATGACGCTCACGGTGGCGCTCGACTACGGCGCCCGCGACGAGCTCGCCCGCGCGGTCGAGCAGCTCGCCGCCGACGTGCGCCAGGGCAACGGGCCGCGCAGGTTCGACGAGAAGGCCATCGCCGAGCGCCTCTACGCGCCCGACCTTCCCGACGTCGACCTGTTCATCCGCACCTCCAACGAGCAGCGCATCTCCAACTTCCTGCTGTGGCAGATCGCCTACGCCGAGCTGTGGTTCACCGAGGTGCTCTGGCCCGACTTCGACCGCCACGTGCTGTTCCGCGCCCTGCACGACTTCCAGCGGCGCCAGCGCCGCTTCGGCGCGGTCGACGGGGACGCGACCGCCGGTATGCTTGGACGCACCGATGTCCAGTCGTAGCCTCCACCACGTCAACCTCAGGTACCCGGACGGGGCGGAGGCCGAGGCGCGCGCCTTCTACGCCGGCACGCTCGGACTGGACGAGGTGTCCAAGCCACCGGAGTTCGACCCTGACGGCCTCTGGTTCCAGCTCGAGGGCGGCGGCCAGCTGCACCTCTCGCCCGGCCAGCTCCCGCCGCCCGGGCCGTGGCACTTCTGCGTGGTGGTCGACGACTTCGACGCGCTGCGCCACCGCCTGGAGGCGGCCGGTGCCGGGACCGAGGACACCCACACCTGGTCGGGGCACCGCCGCTGCTACACGCGCGACCCGTGGGGCGCGCGCATCGAGATCCTCGAGGGCCCGAACCCGGCTCGCCAGGTTTAGCGAGGTGGGCCGCCGCCACGCCGGCTGGACTGAGGAGCGACAAGGGAAGCGATAAGGGAAGCCAGCTGGTTTCAGGTGTTAGCGAGGTGGGCCGCCGCCGCGCGCCGGCTGGACTGAGGAGCGACGAAGGAGCCGCAGGCGACGAAGGAGCGACGAGGGAAGCCGGCGACCAAGCGGCGGCGGCCCACCGAAGCGTTTCAACAAAGGAGCGATGGCGGCATGAGCTTGTGGGTCCTGGTCCTGATCTGGGCCGTGGCGGCCGTGTTCGTGGGCGTCGCCGTCGCCAACAGGCGCGGCTCGCGCCAGTTCGCCGCCGGCGCCGTGCGCGCGCAAGGGGTGGTGGTCGAGCTGGTCAGCGGCCCGGCGCCGGGGACGAGCTCACAGGTCCCGCTCTCCTTCCCGGTGGTCCGCTACCGCACCATGGACGGCCGCGAGGTGGTGTTCCGCTCCGACTACGGGACCCAGCCGTCCCTGTGGCGGCCGGGGCAGCCGGTGACGGTGCTGTACCAACCGTCCAACCCGCAGGACGCCCGCATCGACACCAAGGCCCGCACGGTGCTGGCGCCCGCCCTGTTCGTCGTGCTCGGCATCGGGATCGCCTGCTTCGCCACGGTGGTGTTCCTGTTCATGTACTGGGCGCAGAGCCTGGTCAAGTAGGGCCGGCGGCGGCGCGCAGCCGCGCTACGCCTCCCGGGCCTCCTGGCGCCGCACCACCACCAGGGCGCCGAGCCACGTCCCGGCCGCCACCACCACCAGGTCGAGCAGGGCCCGCAGCGGGCCCCCGTCGAAGCTGCCGGCGGCCAGCAGCAGCAGCCCGACGACCAGGGGCCCGGACATGCTCCAGGCGAACAGCCGCCAGCGGGAGCGCTCGCCGGCGTCGGCGAGCAGCCAGGCCGCCAGCAGGCCGCCGGCGAACGCGCCCAGCAGCCCGCCCAGCTCGAGGGGGATAAGCAGCCAGTTGGCGCGGGCCGCGGCCTCGGCGCTGGCCACCGGCGCGACCACGTCGAGCAGCGACTGGACCACGATGACCACGGCGATGACGTAGACGAAGACGAACGCGGCGGAGCCGAACAGCATCGCCCGGGCGACGACGCCGCCGCTGGGTCCTTCGCGGCGGGGGCCTGGGAGCCTCGGCTGGGAGCGGCGTCGGGCCGCCGTGGCCCGACGCCGGCCGGGACCGACGCGGCGCTTGCTGCGGCTGACGATCACGCTGTGGCGCCGATCCGGAAGCTGTCCAGGGCCTTGCCGAGCTGGGCGCTGTCGAAGTCCTCCCTGGGGGCGCGGACCAGCACGTCGAACATGGTCCGGGCCGGGGTGATGGCGTGCAGCTCCACCAGGCGCAGGGTGTAGGCCTGCCCGTTGGCGCCCGGCTGCTGCTCGGTGTACTCGGTCCGCTGCGCCTGCTCCGCGCCGGGGAGCGTGGTGGGCTGGTCGCGTGTGACCTGGCCGGTCTTGCCGATGGAGACGGCGC
>WNFU01010197.1_pt1 | contig 10448 bp, 8 predicted proteins | sample 5400121 | NCBI WGS metagenome assembly WNFU01 (sample SAMN13153360, study PRJNA577476) | soil metagenome | isolation source: 100 cm soil or saprolite under grassland replicate 1 | place: USA:California | collected 2016-06-15
AGGTATACGTCCAGACCTTGCCGGCCGCGTCGGTCGCGGAGGTGAGGCGGCCGTTCGTGTAGCCGTAGCTGACGCTGCGCGGGCCGGGCGCAGAGACCTGCGTGAGCAACCCAGAGCCGTCGTAGGTGAGCGTGATCTGGCGATTCGCGGCGTCGGAGATCGTGGAGAGGCGGCCGTTGCCGTCGTAGGCGAAGGTGAGACCTTTCGCGTTCCGGTCGAGCAGCGAGGTGAGCTTGCCGGCGCTGTCGAAGCGATAGTGGAGCTGGTCGTAGGTTATGAGCTCGTAGCCGCCTTGGATCGTGGTCAGCGTCGCGCGCCCACCCGCGTACGGGGTGAAGGAGCCGTCGGCGTTCTTGATGAACTCGAGCTGCTGCCCCTCGCCGGCGCGAGCCATGACGTCCCCGCCAGCCCGGATCGTCAGCGAGGCGTTGTAGCTGTGCGTCCACCCCGTCCCCAGCGGCCCGGTCGTCGGGTCGATCGAGTTGTATCTGCGCGTGAACGCGAACGAGACGCCGGTGCCGGGAAGGTCGAGATCGGTGGTCGCGTCAGTGAAACTGCCGGTGGCGCTGTTGACTGGATCGGCCAGGCACACACCAGCATTGACGGCGAAGCCAGTGCCGGTCGCGCATCCGATCGTTTGCATCGGCGGGGCTCCCGTCGCGCCGCGGAACGGGAACGTTTGGACCTCGCCCCGCGCGATCGCGACCTTGTCGTACGTGCACGTGGTAGTTCCGGATTGGTACGTGCCGGCCGCGTTGGGCCCCGCTGGCGGTGTTGCCTGCGAGGAGTAGAGCGCGAGCTTGCCGTCCGAGTCCTGCCCTGTGCCGCGGCAGACGGACGGGTTCTGGACGAAGTAGACGCCGTCGCCCCAGTAATTGCCCTTCCAGTCGGCGGTCCGCTTCGTGTTCATCGTGTCCAACTGCTTGTTCGTGTTCTCGTAGACGTTGTCGCGCGTCCCCCGCGGCCACTTCGTAGCGTCCAGCGTGGAGTCGATCTGGAGGTAGACGCCGCGGGCGTTGTGGCGCGAATCGCTGTCCTTCATCACCGACTGCTGCCCTGTGTAGGAGCTGGTGAGGTTGAACCAGAGCCCGTCGGACGAGTTGTCGCGGATCGAGGTGCTGTCCTCGACCGTCATCCAGCCCATGTTCGCCGAGATCCCGTTCGCGTTGTTCGAGATCGTCGTCCGCCGGACGATCACGCCGGCGACGCTGCTGTTCGAGCCGGTGCCGACCAGGATCGCCGAGCGCTGGTTCTGCGAGAAGGTCGAGTCCTCCACTGTCACGCTCGTGCCCGCGGTGGTGACCTTCAGCGCGCCGTAGCCCGAGTCGGTCGATCCGTTCGCGCCGTAACGGACGTCCGCGTATTGGATGTGCGAGGCGGTGTTTCCGGAGCTGACCTGGATCATGTACCACTGCCCTGGCTGGCCCTGCGTCGCCGAGCCGTCGCCGTTCGAGTCGCCGCCGACCGTGTCGTCCTGATAGGAGGTGAAGGTGATGTGGCTCCCGTCTGTGCCGACTGCGGTCAGCGTCCCGTTCACGATCAACTGCCGCAGCGTCCCGTTGAACTTCACGATCACGCCGGGATCGATCGTCAGCGTCGCCCCCGCCGCTACCGTCACGTTGCCGTCGAGGATGTAGGGGCTGTTCGCGGCCGTCCAGGTCGTGTTCGACGTGTAGGTCGTCGTCGAGATGTGGGTCGCCGCTTGCGCGGTCCACGGCCAAGTCAACGACGACGGCCCGAACACGACGAGAAGCACCGCGAGCACGCAGAACACGTTTCGCGGACGAACGAGCGAACGGACGAGCGGCAAGACAGGACCCATGAAGACCCCCTCGGGTCGGCGGCTGCAGCGAGACCCAGCCGCAGAGCGAGTCCCGTCAAACTGGTTGTTGCCTAACGGCGGCTCATAGCTATTGCATAGTCATCGCACGGCGTCAAGATCCCTCCCGCATCCGATGATGCATCTGTGTCTCGCCGGCTATCGAGGTGAGTAGCTGCCGTCCGTGGTGGCCTTCCTTCGGCTCCGAGTGGCCGGTCAGCGTCCGATCTCGCGGATGAGGCTGCGCTCGAGCTCGGCGAGCGTGCGGAGCTGTTGGAGTGGCGGGAGGTCTTGTTCGCGGCCGAGGGCGGCGAGCATGCGGGCGAGGTCGCCGATCGAGGCGACCCTGGGGCGCAGGCCTCTGCCAATTGGCTCGCGCGTTGCGGCGCGTCGGAGGTCGTCGTAGCCGCCGCGGGTGCCGGCCGGCTCGGGGACGATCTTCAACTCGCCCGCGGCGGTCCGGAGCTCGAGCACGGCTTGCTTGGAGAGATCGCGGTCGAGCGCCGGCGCCTTGCCGCTCGGGAGTCGGGCGTCGAGGTCGTCGAGGACGAGCTCGAGCCGGCGCAGGTTCTCGGCCCGCAGCGAGGGGGTCAGGTCGAGCGCGTGGGTGAGCTCCTCGGTGCCCTGGATGATGCGGGCGAAGCCGCCGATGAGGACGTAAGTGACACGCTGGCGCTCGAGCGCGGTCAGAAGCGCATAGGGGTCGAATGGCTGCGGCTTCGCGCTCACGACGTGCGGCCGGCCCTAGTGTGCGCCTGCAGGAACCGCTGGACGCGGCGCTCGGGCGCGAGGAGCGCGTTCTTGCGCAGCCGCTCGGCGCGCGAGGAGTCGTACGGGACGAGCTCGAGCGGGAGGTCGAAGCCGCAAGCGCGCACGAGCTCGACGAGCGTCTCCACGCTGGGCGCGACGCCGCCCTGCTCCCAGCGGGCGATCACCGAGCGGTCGCGGCCGCTGCGCTCCGCCAGCTCGTACTGGGTCAGGCCCGCGCGCAACCGCGCCTCGCGGATCAGATCGGCGCTACGCATCGAGCCGATTCTACGGCTCCGACCGCATTCCGTCATCTGTGGCTGATATGCTTCTAAGCTTCATCGTGCCACGACCGCAGGAGATCCCCTCATGGCACGCGTCCGTCCAGACCACGCTCCCGCTCCCCGCCAGCTGACGCTGGACGACTGGGCCGAGATGCTGAGCGTGACCCGCGAGCCGGCCTCCGAGCCGGCCGGTGAGCCTGAGCCGGTCGTGGTACTCGTCGACGCGCTCGCACCGCGGCTGGCCGAGGAGCTCTCCAGCCGAATCCCTGCACCCGCTACCCCGGCCCCTGAACCCACCGCACGACTGCTCACCCTCGACGAACTGGTGGCCGAACTGCCGCAGGCGAAACGGCCGCAGACCTGGAAGCGCTGGCTCTACGAGCGCACACGTCGGGGCGAAATCCCGGGCTGCGTGAAGCTCGGCGGCATGCTCTTCTTCGAGCGCGAGCCGGCCATCGCCTGGCTGCGCGCCGGCGCGACCGCGACCAGATAGGAGGCACGCGATGGCACGAGGATCGATCGTCAAGCGCTCAAGCGGCAACTACGCGATCGTCTACTACGTCGACGGCAAGCAGAAGTGGGAAACGATTGGCCCCAGTCGCCGCGAAGCTGAACGCGCCCTCACCGCGCGCAAGCGCGAGGTCGACACGGGCACCTGGCGCGAGCCCAGCAGCGAGACACTCGCGACATACGCCGAGCGCTGGCTGGCCCACCGCGATCCCGCCCGTGTCCAGAGCCGACGAACCCGCTTGGCGCCGTCGACATTCGCAGAGTATCGGCGAGCACTCCTGTCCCACGTCATGCCGCGGCTCGGCTCGCGGACTCTTGCCTCTCTCAGGACAGACGACATCGACGCGCTCATCGCCGCTCTAGAGGCCGACGGCAAGGCGCCCGGCACCGTGCGAAACATCGTCACACCTCTGCGGAAGATGCTCGCAGACGCTGTCCGGCAGGGGAAGCTGCACGCCAATCCGGCAGCGCGAGCCGACCTCCCACCTGCGCAGGACTTCAGTGGCAAGGAGATCCCGCCCGAGCATGCGGACGCAATCCGCGCTGCATTGGTCGACATGGCGCCGCTTGATCCGCTCCGCAATGAAGCGGATCTCCTTTCCGTCTGTTTCTTCGATGTGGCGCTCGGCACTGGCCTTCGCCTCGGCGAGCTCCGCGCGCTTCGCTGGGGTGACGTCGATCGCGAGCTGCGCGTTATCCACATCGAGCGCGCCTACTCGCGGCGCGAGCTCAAGCCGCCGAAGACGGAGGCCGGTATCCGCTCGGTGCCGCTCTTCGTGTCAGTTGACACGGCCCTCCGTCATCTCGCCGCACGAGCTGTGGAACGCGGTCGCTATGCCCCGGACGAACTGGTCTTCGCAACCGTCCACGGGACGCCGCTGCACGAGTCGAACTTCAACCGCCGCGTCTGGCGCCCGGCCCTCGAGCGCGCCGGCCTGGCGGATGCCGGCTACCGCTTCCACGACCTCCGTCACACGTGCGTTTCGCGCCTGGTCGCCGCCGGCGCCGACGTCAAGCTCGTCCAGGCCGTGGCCGGGCATTCAAACCCGCTCATCACGCTCAAGCGCTACGCGCACCTCCGCGACGCCCGCGTCGGCGAGGCGGCGGACCGCTTCGATCCGGCGCGCGTTCCTTAGCAGTTCCTTAGCAGCGAGGACTGGCGTCCGCTTCTCAAGACAACGAAAGCCCCGCGCTTGCGGGGCTTTCACAAAGCGGACGACGGGGTTCGAACCCGCGACCCTCAGCTTGGGAAGCTGATGCTCTACCAACTGAGCTACGTCCGCGCGAGCGACATTCTAGCGCCGGTGCGGAGCGGTCCCTCGCCGCGTGGAGTGCAGGGTTTCGCCCCGCGCGCGAGTCATCTCAGGTACGGGGGCGGGAAACCGGCGCCGTGCGGGCGGTATGCGGCCCCGCCTGTGCGGGCCGGTCTCCTATAACGTCACCTCGCGTTAGGCGAGCCGGCGGCACCGGAGGATGCGGCCACCCTCGGCACAACCGGCTCGAGGAAATTGTGGCCCACAACGCTCGGAAGGCAAACATTTCGCCGGCCCTGCGCGGCTAGCCGCATTTCCGAGGACATCGTCCCTCGCCGCGCAGGCCCGGTCAGGCCTCAAGAATGGCACGACGCGGGCGATCTGTCTATCGGAATCCGATCGAAGAGATGGGCCGCCGGCGGACCGGGTCTCAGGAGTCGGTGATGATCACCTGCGTACCGAGACGCACGTGTTGAAATAGCCATTCGGCATCGGGGATGTGCATCCGGATGCAGCCGTGTGAGGCGGAGTAGCCGATCGAGGCGTCGTCGGGCGTCCCGTGCATGCCGACTCCCGGCGCCGAGAGGCCCATCCAGCGCGTGCCGAGCGGATTCCCCGGGCCGGGCGGGATCGGCTTCAGGCCCTTCGCCCAGGGCGAGTCGGGCGGCCGCCACCAGGGGTTCCGCTGCATGTCGACGACGCTGAAATGCCCGGTCGGGGTCGGGTACACCGCCTGGCCGGTCGCGACGCCGAACGTCCGCACGAGCTTCGCGCCCCAGTAGTAGCGGAGCTCGTTGATCCCGCGCCGGATCACGATCACCGCACCGAAGTTCGCGCGCGTGAGCTTCGGAGCTATCACCTTCACGGCCACGCGCACGCGTGGCAGCTCCGCTGCACCCAGGGCGCGACTGATCCGCTTGGCCGTCAGGCTCCTCTGCAACGCGAGCCCGGGCTCCGCATCCGTGATCTGCGGCGTCAGTCCCGCGAGTCCGATCAGCTGCGAGTCCTTGGCTGGATACGAGATCCGCTTGTCGAGCGCGTCGACGAAGTGCTTCACCGCCGCGAGGTCGACCTCGGCTGCCAGCGGAACGGCCTCGCCCACTCCGGCGTCGAGCGCGTGGGCGACGCCGTCCGCGATCGCAACGGATCCGCCGAAACTCGAGCGGTCGAGCCGCCAGCGTCGGTCTCCGTAGACGACGCGGATCGGCCGCGCGAAGGCAGGTTGCACCGCCGCCTGGGCTTGCTCGTACGACATGCCGCCGACCGGGATCCCGGCAAGCGTGACACCGGTCGGCACGAGGACCGGCGGCGCCGCGTCGCCGCTCAGGACGGGCGCGACGCAGGCGACGACGACGACGGACAGAACGAGACGGCTCAACACGGCGGACGCATCGTACTTACGAGGCCGGGTGCCACCAAAGTCCCCCGTACGGGTGAACAAGAATCATCCCTGCGGAGCGTCTTCCAAGTATGGGGACCGACACCCGCAGCAACGCTCTTTGGGGCAGGCCCAGATCCTCCAAGCGCCGCTCCGTGTTGTAACGAGCAAAAGGAGGGGCGCACCGCCGCAGCGTCGCCCCTCCGGCCCGAATCTTAGGGCCTGCGGAGGCTCGGTGCTGAAGACCGTCGCTGCGGACGGGAGTCGAAAGCGGAATACTTTCTCCGACCCGAGACGGAGGAAGGAAATGGCTGCAAACGAGCTGCACGAGACCGCCAAGGCACTCGTCGCCGAGGGGAAGGGAATCCTCGCGGCGGACGAGAGCAGTGGCACCATCAAGAAGCGCTTCGACTCGATCGGGGTCGAGTCGACCGAGGACAACCGGCGCGCCTACCGCGACATGCTGTTCAGCACGGAGGGCGCGGAGGAGTTCATCTCCGGCGTGATCCTGTTCGACGAGACGATCCGGCAGAGCTCGGCCGACGGCACACCGTTTCCGAAGCTGCTCGAGTCGAAGGGGATCATTCCCGGGATCAAGGTGGACACCGGCGCGAAGCCACTTGCGCTGGCCGAGGGCGAGACGATCACCGAGGGGTTGGACAGTCTGCGCGAGCGGCTCGCCGAGTACCACGAGCTCGGCGCGCGCTTCGCGAAGTGGCGCGCGACCTATTCGATCGGCCCCGGAACGCCGAGCGAATACTGCGTCTGGACGAACGCCCACGCGCTCGCACGCTATGCGGCGCTCTGCCAGGAGGCCGGCCTCGTTCCGATCGTCGAGCCGGAGGTCTTGATGGAAGGCGATCACACGCTGGAGGCGTCCTCGACGGCGACCGGCCGCGTGCTCCAGGCGGTCTACACGGAGCTCCACGACCAGCGCATCGATCTCTGGGGGACGCTTTTGAAGCCGAACATGGTCCTCTCCGGCTACGAAGCGCCCAACCGTGCCGGCGCCGACGAGGTCGCGGAGGGCACGCTCGAGTGCTTCGACCGGCATGTCCCGGCGGCGGTGCCGGGCATCGTCTTCCTTTCCGGCGGCCAGTCCGACGAGGACGCGACCGCGCACCTGAATGCGATGAACGCCCGCGGCCCGCATCCGTGGGAGCTGTCGTTCTCGTACGGCCGTGCGCTCCAGGCGCCGGCGCTGAAGGCGTGGGCCGGGAAGGAGGAGAACCTCGAGGCGGCCCAGCGCGCCTACTACCACCGCGCGAAGATGAATAGTGCCGCCCGCACAGGGATGTACGCGCCTGAGATGGAGAGAGAAGCGGTCGCCGTCTAGGCAACTGGGCCGCCGCGTAGAGCAGGCAAAGCCGGTCTACGCGGCGGCCGAACTCATGCGGGCGGGGACGCGAAGCGCCACCGGCCGCACAGCGGAAAGCAGCCACCGGCCACCGGCTCGTAAGAGCGGGCGGGCTTCGCCCGCCCGCGTTTCCCGCGACGAGCGGCGTGCCTGATCCCGAGCGAAAGCGTGAGCTTTCGCTCGGCGCGCTAGCGGAGCGAGCGGCCGGTCAGTTGTTCGAGCTTGTCGAGGGGGTGCGTCGCCTCGACGCGGCGCACCGTCCCCGAGCGCGAGCGCATGACGATCGAGTCCGTGACGGCGCCGTTCGACGTGTAGCGGACGCCGCGGAGCAGCGATCCGGTGGTCACGCCCGTGGCGGCGACGAAGACGTCCTCTCCGGCGACGAGATCGTCGGTCTTCAGGACGCGGTCCGGATCGATGCCGGCGTCGACGAGCTTCTGGCGCTCCTCGTCGTCGCGCGGCCACAGCTTCCCCTGGATGCCGCCGCCGACGCACTTCAGCGCGGCGGCGGAGATCACGCCCTCCGGGGTGCCGCCGATCCCGTAGAGGATGTCGACGCCCGTCCCGCCGCGCGCGGCGGCGATGGACGGGGCGACGTCTCCGTCCCGGATCAGGTTGACCATCGCGCCGGCTTCGCGCAGCTCGGCGATCAGATCGTCGTGGCGGTCGCGCTCGAGGACGACGACGTTGAGGTCGCGGACCGAGATCCCCTTCGCCTTCGCGACGGCGTTCACGTTCTCCGTCGGGGAGGCGTTGATGTCGATCACGTCGATCCCTTCGGGTCCGACGGCGATCTTCTCCATGTAGACGGCTGCGCCGGGAAAGAACATCGTCCCGCGCTCGGCGACTGCCATCACCGCGATCGCGTTGGGTTGGCCGAGCGCGCACAGGCGCGTGCCCTCGAGCGGATCGACGGCCACGTCCACCTGGGGCCCGTTCCCGTTGCCGATCGACTCGCCGTTGTAGAGCATCGGCGCCTCGTCCTTCTCCCCCTCGCCGATCACGACGACGCCGTCCATCGAGACGGAGTCGAGCATCGACCGCATCGCGTCGACGGCTGCCTGGTCGGCAGCTTCCTTGTCGCCCCGCCCGACCCAGCGACCCGCTCCGAGCGCGCCCGACTCCGTGACGCGCACCAACTCGAGCGCGAGGTTGCGGTCGGGGGCCAGCACGGGAAGCGAGTATCCCCCGCTCCACGGCGGGGTTGCAAGCGGTTACATCCGCTCGGGCGCTTCGACGCCGACCAGGTCGAGGCAGCGTGCGATCACGGTCTGCGTCGCGCGGCAGAGGCCGAGCCGGAAGGCTTCCGCCTCCGAGCCGATGACGCGGTGCTCGTGGTAGAAGCGGTGGAAGTCGTCGGCGACGCGGATCGCGTAGAGCGGGATCGCGTGCGGCGCCCGCCGCTCGATCGCCTCCGCCGCGACGCCCGGGAACTCGGCGAGCCGCTTGATCAGGTCGCGCTCCTCGACCGCGAGGTCGCCCGGAGCGGGTCCGCCGACCGACGCGCCGGCAGCGTTCCGGAGGATCCCTGCAATGCGCGCGTGCGCGTACTGGACGTAGTAGACGGGGTTCTTCTGCGAGCGCTCCGCGGCGAGGTCGACGTCGATGTCGATCGGCTGGTCGGGCCCCCGCGAGATCAGGTACCAGCGCGCGGCGTCGACGCCGATCGCGTCGATCAACTCGCGGAGGAAGACGACGTCTCCGCGCCGCTTCGATCCTTTCTTCGCCTCGCCTCCCTCGACGATGTTGACGAGCTGGTAGATCGGCACCTCGACGCGATCGCCGCCGTAGCCGAACCCGTCGGCGAGCGCCTTCAGGCGCGCGACGTAACCGTGGTGGTCGGCCGCGAGCACGTAGACGACCCGGTCGAAGCCGCGCTCGAACTTGTTCCGCATGTACGCCGCGTCGCTGGCGAAGTAGGTGAAGCTGCCGTCGGAGCGGACGACGACGCGGTCCTTGTCGTCACCGTGCGCCGTCGTCTGCACCCAGCGGGCGCCGTCCTGCTCGTAGGTCGGGAGCGACTCGAGCGCGTCCGAGACCTCCGCCTCGAGGCCGGACTGACGGACCCAGACGTCGATGTGGATCCGGAACTCCTCGAGCTCCCGCTCGATCAGCCCGATCATCTCCTCGACCGGATCGCCTGAGAGCTCGGCGATCTGCGCGACGTAGTCGCCCATGTAACCGCCCTCGGGGGGCTCCTCCCCCCGCCGCCTCGCCTCGACCGACTCGCGGAAGAGCTCGATCTGGCGGCCGACGTCGTTGAGGTAGCACTCGCGCACGACCTCGCGGCCGCTGAGCTCGAGGAGGCGCGCGATCGAGTCGCCGTACGCGCCGTTCCTCGCCGAGCCGACGACGAGCGGGCCGGTGGGATTCGGGGAAACGAGCTCGACGAGGATGCGCTCGCCCTCAGCCGGCTCCCCGGCGCCGTAGCGCTCGCCGCCCTCGAGGATCTCCGCGAGGGCCCGCTCGTACCAGTCACGGGTCAGCCACAGGTTGAGGAAGCCGGGGCCCGCGACCTCGGCCCGCTCGACCGCCTCCAGCCGGGCAGCGCTGCCGGCCAGCTCCTCGGCGACCTCTCGCGGGGAACGCTTCCGCACGGGAGCTGTGCGAAGGGCGACGTTGGTCGCGTAGTCGCCGTGACCGGGATCGCTCGGCCGCTCCAGCTCCACCTCCGTCCCTGCGACTTCGGCGAGCTCCTCGGCGAGGCGCTCGACGGCGTTAGAGCTCATTTCGGAATGATCACGCGTCGATTGGGCCCGATGGACGACTGCGAGGGTAGGACGCAGGGAGCGCCCATAGCCAAGCTATGGGCGCGACTGAGGACGACGCATCGCACCGTCCAGCGGGGCCAAGCGGCCCGTGCTTCACTTCGAAATGAGCTCTTAGCGGGCAACGGCTTCCCGTGGGGCGAACAGGTCCTCGAGCAGCCGAAGCTCCTCGTCGGTGCCGGCCGCGATCAGCACGTCGCCGGCCTCGAGCTGCGCCTCCGGCGTCGGGGTCGTGTCGAACGTCCCGTCCTGCTTCCGGAGGGCGACGACGAGCGCGCCGGTCTCCTTGCGGATGTCGACGTCGCGGATCGTCTTGCCGGCCTGGCCGCAGG
>WNFU01010198.1_pt1 | contig 10448 bp, 7 predicted proteins | sample 5400121 | NCBI WGS metagenome assembly WNFU01 (sample SAMN13153360, study PRJNA577476) | soil metagenome | isolation source: 100 cm soil or saprolite under grassland replicate 1 | place: USA:California | collected 2016-06-15
AATCGCGCTGACCATCTTCGCGGTGGCGCAACGGGTGGACGCGCAGCGCCAGCGCGATCTGGCAAGGCGACAGAGGGCGATCGCCCAGTCTCGGGAACTGGCCTCCCAGGCGATGAGCCAGCTGGATCAGGATCCCGAGCGGGGGCTTCTCTTGGCGGTGGAGGCGGCGCGTCGGGCCTCCACGAGTCAGGCCACGGACGCACTTCGGCGGGCTCTCACGGAGTCGCGCGTCCGAATCAGGCTGGAGGGCCACCGCGGTCCAGTCCTGGAGGTGGCCTTCAGCTCGGACGGGACTCGGTTGGTGACCGCTGGCTCGGATGGGACGGCTCGAGTCTGGGCCGCCGACGACAAGGCCAGACCGCTGGTCCTTCGCGGTCATAAGGACGCGGTTGAATCCGCGTCGTTCAACTCGGACGGCTCTTTGATAGTCACGGCAAGCGTCGATGGAACCGCTCGCGTGTGGGACGCGTCGAGTGGCGCAGCTCTCTGGACTCTAGCCGATCATATGGGTCCGGTTTACGCCGCCATGTTCAGCCCCGACGGGCGGACGATCGTCACGGCTGGAGGAGACGCCATAGTGCGGACCTGGGACACGCGGACGGGCCGGCTTCTGAGGATGCTCGCCGGTCACGGTCGACCCGTCTACTACGCGGCGTTCAGTGCTGATGGCACCCGGATCGTCACGGCCAGTGACGACAATACCGCCCGAATCTGGGACGCCCACACCGGGGGGTTGCTGCACACGCTCCGCGGCCATTCGGACGGACTGTATGCCGCGTCCTTCAGCCCGGACGGTGCACGCGTGGTGACGGCGAGCGAAGATGGGACCGCCAAGGTGTGGATGGCGGCATCCGGACGGCTCATAGCCGACCTCCGTGGGAGCAAGGGGGCCATTCCTGCTGCGTCGTTCAGCCCGGACGGTCGACGGGTGGTGACGGCGAGCGAAGATGGGACCGCCCGGATCTGGGACGCGAGGTCGGGGCGCCAGCAGTTGGTACTCAGGGGGCACGAGGACGAGGTCAACACAGCTCGCTTTAGCTCCGACGGGAAACTGGTCGTGACTGCGAGCGCAGACGGGACAGCCAGGGTGTGGGACGCTGGGACGGGGAGTGTTTTCGCGGTCCTGCGTGGGCACATTGGAGAGGTACTCTCGGCGAGTCTCGCTCCTGACGGCCGGTCCCTTGCGACGGCCGGGGCAGACGGGACGGCGCGGATCTGGGATGCCCTTGGAGGCGGTGCGCGCTTCGAAGGACACAGTGGCCCCGTGAACGGCGTGGCGTTCGACCCTCAAGGCGATCAAGTGGTCTCGGCGGGCGATGATGGGACGGTGCGCATCTGGAGAGCGGCCACAGGGGAGCAGCTCGTCAAGATCGAAGCAGGTGCGCCGCAGCTCGAGGCCGAGTTCATACGCGATGGTAGTCAGGTTGTGGCCTCAGGGGTAGACGGAGTGCTGCACATCTGGGATGCTCGCGACGGCCGGATCGTTCACGAGCTCACCGGCCACGATCCCGCTCCGACTTTCTTCTGGTTCACTCGCGACAAGCGTCGGATCATCTCTTGGGGCTTCGACGGCACTGTCCGGCTGTGGGACGTGAACTCGGGGCAGCAGCAGGTTGTGCTGAAAGGGCATGTGGGCCCTGCCTTCAATGCAGTCAGTACTCCCGACGATAAGAGGATCGTTACCACCGGCCTCGACGGCACGGTTCGCCTGTGGGATGCAGAGTCAGGCAGGCAGCTCTGGCTGAGCCGAGGGCATGCCGGGGCGGCTGGGTTCGTGGACGCCAGTCCCGATGGTCGACTTATCGCAACCGCCGGGAACGACGCGACAGTCCGGCTATGGGATGCGAGGTCCGGCCGCCCCATTCGCGTACTGACCGGTCACGCCGGAGGTGTGCATGGAGTATGGTTCAGCCCAGACGGCCACAGACTGTTGAGTTGGTCGGAGGACGGCTCGGCCCGAATCTGGCAGGTGGAAACCGGCCGTCAGTTGCTGTTGCTGCAAGCAAGTGACAAGAACATCAGCTGGGCCGAATTTAGTTCGGACGGCGTCAACGCGCTCACCGCGTCGGACGACGGCATCGTGCGGATCTGGGATGTGGCCACGGGAACGCTCGTAGCAACGTATCGAGGCCACACGGGTGCTGTCTACGCGGGGAGGTTCAGCCCGGATGGCAAGACCATCTTGAGCGCGGGCATCGACGGCTTACCTCGACTGGATCGGTGCGACGCTTGCGGTTCCCTGCGTCAGTTGCTCTCGCTGGCTCGGAACCGCGCCACGCGAAATCTGACCTCCTCCGAGCGTGCGGAGTTCCTCCATCAGGGAAGCCACGGTCGAGCGTCCCGGTCCAACGCACCGGGAACCGCCCTCGTTGACGACAAGGGCAGGCTCGTTCCCGATGGTGTTCTCAGTCCAGGACGGTATTCGCAGGTGCGACCCGGGGGCAGCATCTCTTTTGCTGTTGACCAGGGATGGTCGGCAACGACCTTCCCCACACAGGTTGAGGTGCGTTCGGCGCAGGCGACGGGCGTCCAGCTTCTCAGGGCCGAGCTTCCCTCCAATGGCCTCTCGATCATGATGCTTCATCCCGGACGGGTCGTGGACCCGGGTAAGGACTGGGACGAAGACCGAAACGTCCTCCCGTTTCCGGAGAACTTCCCAGCGTGGCTCTCGCACCACCCGAACCTCAACACCGTGTCTTCTGCGCCCACCACGATTGCAGGCCTTTCCGGGACGCAGGTTGACACCATCGTCGCGTCGGTACCGGAGAGGAACCCGTGGCCACCTTGCGGCGGCTGCGTCCCACTGATTCCCTATACGCTGGCGAATGAAAGCGGGCCACTTACCACCTCCGACCCTGTCAATGCCCTGGGGCCAGGGGAGTACGACAGATGGATCGTCCTTCGTTCGGGCGATCGGTTGTTCTTGATCAATTTCTTCGGCGCCTCGAAGCAGGACTTTGCCTCGTTCGTGCCACTGGTGGACCGAGTCCTGAGCACGCTCCGGCTGCAGATCGGATCGTGACCGCTACTCAACCGGCGTTCGTTGTTGGCATGCCACGTTGCAGCCTCTCGGAGTCCGACTGGAGGAACATGCGAATCGCTTCTCGATCCGCGGGCAGGGCCACGAGGTTGGGAACAGTGATCCAGTCCCGGTCGTGCAGCAGGGCATCTGCCTCTCGGCCGCTGTCCCTGACGATCCCCACGGTGGCTTTCACGGCAAGGGCCAAGCGGTACTCGAACGCCGAGACATTGCCGCCGTTTATGCCGATGAGCTTCACCTTGGAGGGGGAGGCACCCGAGGCCAACAGGTCCATCCAGGCCTGGAGGGGTTCGAGCGGAGAGAAGTCGGATCCCGTCGTATAGCGGATCTCGGCGAATCGACGATCGGGCTCGGCGTTCTGTCGTCCACCCACGGTCGCTGGCAGGTATCCGATCGTAACGATCCGACCTTGCGAGGATTCGCCGACGTCACCAGCCAGCCGGCTCACCCCCTTGGCCGTCCCGCCGGAGAGGACGATCCCTTCCAGCTGATCGAAGCCGTCGAGGAGGACCTCGCGGTAGTACTGCATGTCTGCCTCGACAGCATCGTGAGTGCCGCCGGCCAGCATCGCCACGAGCGGCCGGGAGATGGAGATCGGGCGCGGGGCGAGGCGCTTGAGGCGGTCCAGCGCCGACGCGGTGGCGAACCTCGCTGCCGCCCCGACGATGAGGAGCCGCTGGACCCACTCGAAGGCCGGCAGCGACGAGCGGGCCGCCGAGAGGCGCTGCAGCGAGGCGAGCGCCGCGTCCACCATGAACTCGGCGGGGCTGATCTCAAGCGCCTTGCAGTACGCGGCGAGGCTTGGGTACGCCTCGTCTAGCAACAAGGCGAACTTTCCCATGTCGTAGAAGGCCCAGGGCAGGTTCTCGCCCGCGTCGGCCTGCTGGCGACACCGCGCGATGGCCGCGGAGATGGTCCCACGGAGCTTCTGAAGTGGCTTGAGTCCGCCACTGGCGTGGATCTCGTACTCCAGGTGGTTCCCCAGGGCGTATGGATCGGACGGATCCAGATCAAGCGCCCGGCGGTAGAGCTCTCGTGCCCGTTCCTCGTCGATCCCCCGCCAGGTTCCGGCCAGGGAGGCCATCGCGTCGGGGTCCCTGCTGGGTGGCCTGGTCGCCATCTCAAGGTACGTTTGGCCCTGCCGGTATTCAGACCCAAGGGGATCCGAGCGGTGGAGCTTGCACATAGCCACGCCGAGGTCCCGCTGCACCGCTCGGTTCCCCGAGGAAGCGAAGCGTGCGAGGAGTTCGACCGCGCCGTTCCAGTCCGCCAGCGTCACAGCCAGCTTCCCCAGTCGGGTAACAATGTCGGTTGTCTCCTCAGTCACGGGCTGTGGGCGCATGAGAGCAGCAGCGCGGGCCATGAGGCCGGTCCCGGTCCGGTGATCACCACGGTTAACAGCCTCCCGGCACGCCACCGTGAGCAGGCTGGCCGCTCGGAAGGCAAGGTCAAGCGTCCGTTGGTCGGCCATGCCCAGCTCCGCGCGGTAGCGGTAGGCCTGCTCGAGATGGAATCCCAACTCTCCGGGCGGTGCTTCCCCTGTGGCCTCCATCCAGCCCGCCAGCGCCTCGTGCAAATCCGAGCGGACCTTCTTTGGAAGCCGTCGATAGGCGGTCTCCCGAACCACCCCATGACGAAACATCAGGGTGTCCCCTTTGGCCAGGCGGTCGAAGAATCCCTTCGCCACCAGGAGGTCCACTACGGAAGACAGACCCGTCACGTTGGGAGGGGCGAGGACACCGAGGGGCTCTCGCGCGACGACCATGCCGATAACGGAGGCCCGGCCGATGAAGTCCGCTGCCACAGGCTCCAGCGCCTCGATGCGGGCCTCGACCAGCGCCGATATCGTTCGGGGGATGGACAGCGTCTCGGGGTCCACCCTCTGAGCCATCTGCCCGCCTGGCCCCAGTATTAGGTGATCTCGAAGCATCGAGACGATCTCCTCGAGGAACAGCGGGTTTCCGCCGGCGATCTCGACGATACGCGAGGCCAGTTCGAGGGGGATCCGGTCGGCCAACTCGGCCAGAAGAGTGTGCGACTCCGCTTCAGAGAGGCTGTCCAGGTCCAGCCGGGTGGAGCGGAGTTGCCGGCCGGGCCAAGAGGGACGGCGCTCGAGCAGCTCGGGACGCGACGAGCTCACGACCAGGAGTTCGGCCCTGGAGTCCTGCCCGAGGTGGGCGAGGATATCGAGGGTCGCGTCATCGGCCCGGTGCACATCGTCGACCATCACCACCACGGGCGAGGTGGCAGCGAGGCTTTCGAGCAGCCGACGGACCGCCCAGAAAGTCTCCTCCACCGGGCCAGCCGCCGGGGTGAGGCCCAAGAGCGCGGCGATATGCCGAGCGATCGGTTCTGCCTCTTCCTCGTCGGGGAGAAGCTCGCGCGCGGCATTGAGGGCTGCCTCGAGGTCAGTCGGGGCGAGCGGCCCGACGGCTTCGGTGAGCACTTCCGCGATGGTCTGGAACGCGGTGGTGTCACCGTAGGGCGAGCACTGACCCCGGAGGATCCTGCTGGTCCGTTCGGCCCCTAAGGCGAATTCCTCCAAGAGCCGAGTCTTGCCGATTCCTGCTTCTCCGACGACATTCACCATCTCAGGCCGGCCACTCGACCGAACGCGCTCCAATGAGGCCGTCAGCGCATTTAGCTCTCGCGCCCGGTCGACGAGTCGATGCCGCGCGCGGCCGGCGCGGGGCGGCGGTCGCGCTTCGATCAGTCGCCAGGCAGGTAGTGGCTCGCTCTTGCCCTTGAGCGTTAGGGCGGGGACCGGTTCGACGCTGACCTCGCGTTCGACCAACTCATAGGTGGAAGGGCCGAGCAGAATCTCGCCAGGTGGCGCGGACTGCTCTAAACGCGCGGCCGTGTTAACGGCATCCCCTGTGGCGAACGTCTGTCTGGCAGAACTGTCCCCCGCGATCACCTCGCCGGTGTTGACCCCGATGCGGACATCCATCCGGATGCCCCATTCCTGCTGGAAACGCTCGTTGAGCTCACGAAGCGAATTGCGCATGTCGGCCGCCGCCCAGACGGCGCGCAGGGCGTCGTCCTCCCGAACGACGGGGATGCCGAAGGCCGCCATAACGGCGTCGCCGACGAACTTCTCCACGACGCCTCCGTGGCGCTCGATCACTCTGCGCATCTCGGCGAAGTAAACTTTCATCACGTGGCGTATCGCCTCCGGGTCGCGGCCTTCACCGAGGGCGGTCGAACCCGCCACATCGGAAAACACTAACGTCACTGTCTTGCGGACCTCCTCGGAGGTGGCGGCGACCAGGGGGGACGCGCACATCCCGCAGAACTTGAACCTGTCCGGATTCGCCTGACCGCAGCTTGAACAGACCGGCATAGGCCACAGGGTATGTCTTGCCTCAGGGCCAGGCCAGGGGCCAGACAGCCAAAAGGGGATGTTTGAGGGGCATGAATCGCCGAAACGTTGTCTGAGGAGCGGCCCGAGGCGCACACTTCCACCGCAGCGGGGCCGGCGCGACCAGGACATTATCGTCGCGATCAGCGGCGCGTTTCCCACGTCGCCTCGGACAGGTTCTCGTCCTCGTCCTCGATCCAGTGCTCGGCGATCTCGATCCAGTCCACCTCCGATAGCGCCGGCCGAGGTGAGCTGCGACCACAGGTAGGACAGCGGCTCGCGATCCGTCATCTCGACCGCCTCGGCGGCTGCGTCCTCGACCCATCCTTGCTGTGCGAGCGGCACGCGGAGGCGTTGCGAGACGAAATCCTCGTCCTTCGAATAGCGCTAGGCAGACGCCCCGGGCCGTTCAGCTCGCCCTGGATCCTGGAGGCGGCCTAGCTGCTCGCCGTCAGCCCTCTTAGCAACGTCGTAGCAGAGCCTGTGCTGCGTCACTCCCGCACTCTGGTAGGTATCCAGTGCGGATCATGTACTCGGTGACGCGGCACGCCTTCCCGCCGATATATACGTCAAACAGATCTTGCAGCCAGAACAGCCTGAGTATACGGTCCCGGCGTGGTCCTTTCAGGCGAGGAGGCTTTCCAATGGTTCGACGAGTAAGCATTATGATCCCAGTGCTCGCTCTGTTGCTCCTTGTCGTCGCCACTCCCGCCCATGCCGTGAAGCCGGAAACCTTTCCGATCGGCGACTTTGTGTTGACGCTCGATGCTGGGGCCGTGTGTCCGTTCCCCGTCCAGATTGAGACCCTGCAGAACAAGGAGGTCGTGCGGATCTACTTCGATCAGGAAGGAAACTTTGTGAGAGGCCTCATCACCGGGAGGCTATTTGTGCGGTACACGAACCTGGATACGCGGGCGTCCGTAACGCTGCCCCAATCCGGACCCGGTCAGTTCTACCCCGATGGCCGCCTAGTCGCGCTCGGTGTTTCCTTCCTCGGACTGATCAAAGGTATCGATGAGGGTGCTCCCGCGTTGCTGCAGACCCGGGGGCGCGTCACCCTGAGAAGGACTGAGTTCGGAGGCCTCGCGGACATCGTTATCACGAGCCATCGGGTGGATGACATCTGCGCTCTGATCGCATAGACGCGAAGCCGGCTGGCTCGCCTGGGAAGAGGTCTTCAGAACTCTGGGTCCTGTACGAACAAGAACGACCCCCTTACCGGACCATTTTGTCCTGCAACCGGACCGCAGCCTCGAAGCAATTGCCGCTGAGGCCCATCGGTCCCTCAAGGGACATTCCTGAACTGGCTCATAACAGGGTTTTCTCGCCCGAGGCCGGCCCCTTCGTAGAAGAGCCGTCCTGCGAACGGGGGAGAACCCTGGCCCCCTTCGGGCACCGCCTGTCGGGGTCCAAAAAGCCGGAGCCCCGGTCACGCGGCGATCCTCCAGTACTCGTGGATGATCCCGCCGAGGATGGCGCGACGACTGACCCGCGAGCCAGCGACGCCTTCCGCGGGAGAAGCCGGATCAGGTGGACGAAGTTCGAGCGCCCGGTGTGGTCTCGCCCGCTTGTACCTGCATGAAAATGCCAGCGAAGCCGCTTGAACGAGAGAAGGGCCTTCACGTAGGGGCCGGGCGCCGGGACGAGGGGCTTCGGGAGAACCAGGACGGGCAGGCCGTCGAGACACTATGGGCCGCCGTGAGCCCGCTGTTGTAATTGGCCGCCCCTGCGACTGATCCGGTTGTGCCGAGAGCACGCATCCGTAGTTGTCGTTCGCCCCGCCTGGCCTCCAGCCATCGAGTGAAGGGAGGGCACGGTGCGGTTCATCGGCTTGGACGTCCACAAGGACTTCTGTGAGGTGGCTCTGGTCGAAGGCGGCGTGTGCCGGTCCGGTCCCAGGGTGCCCTCGACGCCCGAGGACCTGGAGGTGTTCGGGCAGAGCCTGGGGCCGAAGGATCACGTGGTCCTGGAGGCCTGAGGGGTGCAATTATTGAGATCAGGCCGCTAACGTGGTGTCTTCCAGGCCGGCGGCCAACTCTGGGGTGGAGGGGCCCCAACGGGGATGACGCATCGCCCCCACTCGGCCTGTGGGGCGCGAAAACTCGATTCGCCCGCATCGAGGCTCGATCAGTACCATCCGCGGATGCTCCTGTTCCTTCTGTACTCGGTGTGGCGGAGGCTTCTGCGCTTGCTCGTGGAAAAGTCACCCGTCGCCGAGCTGGAGATGGAGAACGCTGTTCTTCGTCACCAGCTCGGCGTGCTCCGCCGAGGCGTCAAGCGTCCGGTGCTCAGGCGAGGGGACAAGGTGCTTCTTACGGCCGCAAGCGGCCTCCTCTCAAGGAAGCGGTGGGCGGCGTTCCTGGTCAGCCCCCAGACGCTTTCCCGCTGGCACCGGGAACTCGTGAGAAGGAAATGGACCTTCAGGCACCGATCGGTCGGGCGCCCTCCCATCGACCCCGAGCTGAGGCAGCTCATCATCCGCCTCGGCAGGGAGAACCCGAGGTGGGGCTGCATCCGCATCCAGGGAGAGCTTCGAGGACTGGGCATCCGCGTGGGAGCAACCACCGTCCGGGCGATCCTAAGGAGGGCAGGCCTCGGGCCGGCGCCTCGGACAGACGGTCCCTCGTGGCGCGAGTTCTTGAGGGCTCAGGCCAGAGGCATCTGGGCGACCGACTTCTTCTCGGTCGAGACGATCTGGCTCCGCACCATGTACGTGCTGTTCGCGATCGAGCACTCATCGAGACGGGTCCACCTGCTAGGGGTGACGAGGAACCCGGACTCGGGCTGGGTGACCCAGCAGGCTCGAAACCTCGCCGTGCCGGGTCACCTTGGGGAAGTGAGGTTCCTGATCCGCGACCGAGACTCCAAGTTCTCGGGATCATTCGACGAGGTCTTTCGCACCGAGGGCGTTCGGGTGATCAAGACGCCCGTCCGTGCCCCCAAGGCAAACGCGCTCGCCGAACGCTTCGTCGGGACCGTTCGGCGCGAGTGCCTGGACTACCTGCTCGTTCAAGGCCGAAGCCACCTCGAGCGAGTGCTCTTTGAGTACGTGGCCCATTACAACCAGGCCCGCCCCCACCGCTCGCTCGAGCTTCGTGCTCCGGATCACTCAGTGCGGTCTCGGGCCTCACCCTCAAACCAGACGGTCCTTCGCCGAGACGTGCTCGGTGGGGTGATCCACGAGTACCATCTCGCCGCGGCGTAATGGGACAAGCCGTCTTCCTGGTTGCCAGAAACCCGGATCCCGACAGCAAGCTCCCCTACCTCATCCGGCTCCCCATCGACGGAGGACTGGTCCTGAAGGCGAGGGACTCGTGGCCGAGGTCCTCTCGCGTGTATTGCTACCTGATCGACGATCCCTGGCCCGAAGATGCCGAGGTCCTTGAGCGGGTCCCGGTCATTTCCTGCCGCCGACGGGGGGCAGCCGTTGACCTGGTGCTCGATCGGCCCCGGCTTTATCGATCCCAGTTCGTGTTCACCGAGGCCAACGGACGACCCGCGATCTTCTGGCAGACTCAAAAGACGGCCCGAGCTGCCAACCCGGGCGGTCGGATCCCCACACGGCGAACGCTGAGCGAAGCAGTACGGATCGCCGTTGACACCAGGGAGCGCTACCCCTACCGGTTCGCGAGCCAGGGAGCGGAGACCGTCCGGGGCGCCCTTTCGGCCGGGGACTACGCGGTGCAGCGGGAGGACGGGTCACTTCTTGCCTCGGTTGAGAGAAAGAGCTTGCCGAACTTGGCTTCGACGCTCTCTGACGGGACCCTCTCCTTTCAGATGCAGCGCCTGTCCGAGCTCCCCCTTGCCGCCGTGGTCGTTGAGGGACGCTACTCGGGCCTGTTCACCCTGGAGCACGTCTCGGGTGCCTGGCTCGCTGAGGTGCTCTCACGTCTCGAGGTGCGCTACCCGGAGATCCGGGTCATGTTCGCCGAGTCACGGCGCTTCGCGGAGGAGTGGACCTACAGGTTCCTCGCCTCGGCGCTCGCCGATGTTGAAGTGAGCACCCAGTGAGCGGGCACAGCGCGAGGTTCGGAGACGATCGGAGTT
>WNFU01012613.1_pt1 | contig 10448 bp, 13 predicted proteins | sample 5400121 | NCBI WGS metagenome assembly WNFU01 (sample SAMN13153360, study PRJNA577476) | soil metagenome | isolation source: 100 cm soil or saprolite under grassland replicate 1 | place: USA:California | collected 2016-06-15
CCGGTCGGCATGGCGAAGCACTGGAAATCCGAGGGCGCGCGCCGCCTGCATCTGGTCGACCTGAACGGGGCGGCGGCCGGAAAGCCCAAGAACGAGTCCGTGATCCGCGCGATCCTGCAGGCGCTGGGCGATTCGCCGCCGGTGCAGCTGGGCGGAGGCATTCGCGACCTCGACACGATCGAGCATTATCTCGATATGGGCGTGGGCTACATCATCATCGGCACGGCGGCGGTCAAGAACCCCGGCTTCCTGCAGGACGCGTGCACCGCGTTTTCCGGGCACATCATCGTGTCGCTCGACGCGAAGGGCGGGAAAGTGGCCGTCGAGGGCTGGTCCAAGATGACCGGCCACGACGTGGTGGACCTCGCGAAGAAATTCCAGGACTACGGGGTCGAGGCGATCATCTACACCGACATAGGCCGCGACGGGATGCTCACCGGGGTGAACATCGACGCGACGCTGAAGCTCGCGCGCGAGCTGCGTGTCCCCGTGGTCGCGAGCGGGGGGCTCACCAGCCTGGAGGACATCAAGGCGCTGTGCAAGATCGAGCCCGAAGGCATCACCGGCGTCGTGACCGGCCGCGCCATCTATCAGGGCAAGCTCGATTTCAAGAAGGCCCAGGCCGAGGCGGACAAGCTGGGCAAAGGCAAGGATTGAGAACCGAGGTATTCGGGATTGGAGCGGACTCGCCCCCGAGCCGCTCCCCCTGAATCCCGAATCCTCCGATGGCCCTCGCCAAGCGCATCATTCCCTGCCTCGACGTCGACCGCGGCCGGGTCGTGAAAGGCGTCAACTTCGTCGGCCTGAGGGACGCGGGAGATCCGGTCGAGATCGCGCGGCGCTACGACGAGCAGGGCGCGGACGAGCTGACTTTCCTCGACATCACCGCGAGCTCGGAGGAGCGCGACCTGATCCTGCACGTCGTGGAGGCGGTCGCCGCGCAGGTGTTCATTCCGCTCACGGTCGGCGGCGGCGTGCGCAAGGTGGAGGACGTGCGCCGCCTGCTCAACTCCGGGGCCGACAAGGTGGCGATCAACACCGCCGCGGTCCAGAACCCGCAGCTCGTCGCCGATGCCACCGGCCGCTACGGTTCGCAGTGCATCGTGGTCGCCATCGACGCCAAGGGCGTCGATCGTAAAGGGGACGCCAAACGCGTCGATCGTGAAGGGGACGCCAGGCGATCGGGAAACAGCTGGGAGGTGTTCACCCACGGCGGCCGCCGGCCGACCGGATTGGATGCGGTCGAATGGGCGCGTAAAATGCAGAATCTCGGTGCGGGTGAAATCCTGCTCACGAGCATGGACCGGGACGGCACGCGCGAAGGCTTCGATCTCGCGCTCACCCGCGCCGTCGCGGATGCGGTCGACGTCCCGGTGATCGCGAGCGGAGGCGTCGGCGAGCTCGAGCATCTTGCCGAGGGCGTGCTGGAAGGCCGCGCGGACGCCGTTCTGGCCGCGAGTATCTTCCATTTCGGCGAATTCACGTTGCGCGAGGCAAAGCAATACATGGCGAAGCGCGGAATCGAAGTGAGGCTTTGAAGCGGCGGATGAAATGGGCGAAGACTGGCTGGACAAGGTGAAATGGGACGAGAACGGCCTGGTGCCCGCGATCGCCCAGGAAACGTCGACGAACAAGGTGCTGACGCTCGCCTGGATGAACCGAGAGTCGCTCGCGAAGACCGTGGCGACGGGTGAAGCGCACTACTGGTCGCGCTCGCGAATGCGCCTGTGGAAAAAAGGCGAGCAGTCCGGACACGTGCAGAAGGCACGGCGGAGCCGGTGATCAGGGACCCCAAGGAAATCTACGAGCGATGAGCGACATACTCGAGCGGCTGGCGGACGTGGTCGAGTCGCGCAAGGCGGGCGACCCGGAAAAGTCTTACGTCTCGCGGCTGTTCGCGCGCGGACCCGACGCGATCCTCAAGAAAGTCGGCGAGGAAGCGACCGAGGCGGTGATGGCCGCCAAGGACGGCGACCGGCTGCGCATCGTCGGCGAAACCGCCGACCTGTGGTTTCACTGCCTGATCATGCTTGCGCAGTACGGATTGCGGCCCGCCGACGTGCTCGCCGAGCTGCGCCGCCGCGAGGGCATTTCCGGGATCGACGAGAAAGCGGCGCGCGCGGAGGGTCGGCGAACCGAGGCGGAGCGGAAATAAAGATGGATGCGGAAACTTGCGTCTTCTGCAAGATCGTGCGGGGCGAGATCCCCAGCAAGAAAGTCTACGAGGACGCCGACATCTTCGCCTTCCACGACATCCACCCGCTTGCCCCGGTGCACTTCATGATCGTCCCCAAGAAGCACATCGATTCGCTCGCGGACTGCGGCGTGGGCGAGCAGGCGCTCCTCGGCAAGATCCTCGCCGTGGCGCCGCGCCTGGCGCGCGAGCAGGGGTCGACCGACGGTTTCCGCACGATCATCAACACCGGACGTGTCGGCCGGCAGGAGGTGTATCATTTGCACGTGCATATCATCGGCGGCCCGGAAGCCCTGGGCCCGATGCTGAAGCGGAATTGAAGGAGTAACGCTATGGGTACCTGGAGCATTTGGCACTGGCTGGTCGTGCTTCTGATCGTCTTGCTCGTCTTCGGCACCAAGAAGCTGCGCAATATCGGCGCCGATCTCGGCGGGGCGGTGCGCGGCTTCAAGGACGGCATGAAATCCTCCGACGACAAGCCGGGCGAGGGCGGCGCCGCGCCCCAGGTGACGGGCCGCACCATCGAGGCCGAGGTCAAGGAGAAGGCGAAGACCTGAGGGGTCTTCGCGCGCATCCGGACGCCGGGCGAGGTCCCGGCTTTCTTTTTTTGGAACGGCCCGGATTTCTTCACCTCCCCGTGTTCGACGTAGGATTCTCCGAACTGATGGTGATTGCGGTCGTGGCGCTCATCGTCATCGGGCCGGAGCGGCTGCCTCGCGTGGCGCGCACCCTGGGCCACTTGTTCGGCCGGCTGCAGCGCTATGTCAACGACGTCAAGGCCGACATCAACCGCGAGATCGAGCTGGAGGAGCTGCGCAAGTTCAGGAGCACCGTGGAGGATGCCGCGCGGGGATTCGAGAACACCGTCCAGAGCGAGATGACGAAAACCGAAGGCGAGCTCAGCTCGCTTGCGCAAATCGAGGACCCGGCCGCGGCGCCCTCTGCCGCCGCGGCGCCCCCTGCCTCGGTAGCCCCCGAGAGCTCTCCGCCTTCGGGCGGGGCCGCCGGCGAGCCGCAAGGCGGCGCGCCTTCGCAGAAAACCCCGGCCTGAATCGCGAGCTCGTTGCGAATGAGCACGCAGGACAGCTTCATCTCCCATCTGGTCGAGCTGCGCGACCGGCTGCTGCGCGCGATCCTGGCGGTCATCGCCGTGTTCCTGTGCCTGTTTTACTGGGCGAAGGATCTCTACGCGCTGCTTGCCAAGCCGCTGCTCGCGGCGCTTCCCGCCGGCGGCCAGATGATCGCGACCGACGTCGTCGGCGTGTTCCTCGTGCCGGTCAAAGTGGCGTTCCTCGTGGCGTTCGTGATCGCGCTGCCGTACGTTCTTTACCAGGTGTGGGCGTTCGTCGCGCCGGGCCTGTATGCGAACGAGAAGCGTCTGGTGCTGCCGCTGGTGGTCGCAAGCTCGGTGCTGTTCCTGGTCGGGATGTCTTTTGCGTACTTCCTGGTATTCCCGATGGTCTTCCGGTTCATGGCGTCCGTCGCTCCCGAAGGCGTCGCATGGATGACCGACATCGACAAGTATCTCTCTTTCGTGCTGACCACCTTTATCGCGTTCGGGGTGACCTTCGAGGTTCCGGTGGTGGTCATCGTGCTGGTGCGAGCGGGAGTCATTTCCATAGAAAAGCTGAAGGAGATCCGCCCCTACGTGATCGTCGGAGCGTTCGTGATCGGGGCGATATTCACGCCTCCGGACGTGATCTCCCAGGTGATGCTCGCGGTGCCGCTTTGGTTTCTCTACGAGCTCGGCATTCTGCTCGCGCGCTTTGTGGGAAGGTCCTCCGGCGCGGCCGAAGAGGGAGCGGCCGCCGGCACGGGGCTCGATAAGGGACTCGACAGCTCCAAGGCCGGCCAGAAATAAGGCCTCGCGAGCGCTCGCATCAGCGCCGCCGCTGCTGCTGCTTCGGGCGCTTGCCGACGGCGACCTGGATCTCCAGGTCCTTGTTGTCGCGCTTGAGCCGTATCGAGGCGGGTTTCCCGGGAACGAGCGCCGCCACCAGGTTCAGCATCGAATTCGGATCCTTGACCGGGCTGCCTTCGATCGCGACCAGGATGTCGCCCGGCTTGAGGCCCGCCCGGTCGGCGGGCCCGCCCCGCAGCACCCCGGCGATGAGCACGCCGTTGGTGGAAGCGAGGCGAAATGATTCGGCGATCTCAGGAGTGATCTCCTGCGCCTCCACCCCGATCCAGCCGCGGATGACGGTGCCGGTCTGGATGATCTGCTCCATGACCTGCTTGGCGCTCGAGGCGGGGATCGCAAAGCCGATTCCGAGCGAGCCGCCCGAGCGCGAGTAGATCGCGGTGTTGATACCGACGAGGTTCCCCGCGGTATCGATGAGCGCCCCGCCCGAGTTGCCCGGATTGATCGCGGCATCGGTCTGGATGAAGTTCTCGAAAGTGTTGATGCCGAGCTGGCTGCGGCCGAGCGCCGACACGATGCCCATCGTCACGGTCTGGCCCACCCCGAAGGGATTGCCGATGGCGAGCACGACGTCGCCCACGCGCAGGCTGTCGGCGTCACCGAAAGTGATCGCCGGAAGGGGGCCCCCTTCGACCCGCAGGACCGCGATATCGGTTTCCGGGTCGGAACCCACCGCCTTGGCCTTCAATTTCTTGCCGTCGGCGAGCGCCACCTCGATCTCGTCGGCCGCCTCGACGACGTGGTGATTGGTGAGAACGTATCCCTTGGAGCTGACGATCACGCCCGAGCCGAGGCTTGCCGCGCGCTGCGGCTCGTCTTCGAGGCGGTCTCCGAAAAAATGCCGGAACAGGGGGTCGTCGAGGAGCGGATGGCGCGGTGTCTTGATTTCCTTGCTGGTGAAAATATTGACGACCGCCGGTACGGCTTTCCTCACCGCATCGCTGTAGGAGGCCGCACGCGCGGAAGACCCCGGCGACGTGGAAGCCTGGCGCAGTTCGACCACCTGCGGCCCGGCGGCGGGGCGGCCGAGCCACTCGGGCTTCAGCGTGGTGACCACGAAAAGCACGCCGACCGCGACGGTGGCCGTCTGGGCGAAGATGAGCCAGAGCTTGCGCATGAGTTGAGCGAGCGGGATGCTCTATTTGTTTTTTCGCGGTGATCCATCCCCGCGGCGTGCGGGGCGCGACCAGGATTTCCCTACCGCGATTATTGCGCAAAACGGCTCCCCCGATGCGCCGTCTGCCGAGCCGCGCGAGGCGACGGCCTTTGAGACCCGGGCAATCTGGAATTCGTTATCCGAATCAATGGATTGGAGCAAAAAATTTGGTTCGGCGGAGGGCTTTCTGTATAATTTCCCCTTTTTTCCACCCTGCCTTTCCCGACCAGGATCTGCCGATGAGCGACCCTTCGAAGCCCAACCGCGCCCGGCGCAAGCTGATCATCGCGAGTGCCTGCGCGGGCGGCGCGGCCGCGGTCGGCACCGCCGTTCCCTTCGCCGCCTCGATGCTGCCCTCGGAGCGCGCCGAGGCGCTCGGCGCGCCCGTGGAGGCGGACGTGAGCCCGCTCGCGCCGGGAGAGAAGATGACCGTCGAATGGCGCGGCCAGCCCGTCTGGATCTTGCGGCGAACCAAGGAGATGCTCGAAGGGATCAAAAAGGCCGACGGCAAAGTCGCCGACCCCAGGAGCGAGCGCAAGAAGGGCGAGCTCACACCCGAATACGCGCGCAACGAGTTCCGCTCGATCAAGCCCGAATATCTGGTGGTCGTCGGAATCTGCACCCACCTCGGCTGCTCGCCGCAGGACCGCCTGAAGGCCGGCCCGGAAGCCTTCGAGAGCGACTGGACCGGCGGCTTCTACTGCCCCTGCCACGGCTCGCTCTTCGACCTCGCCGGCCGCGTCTACCGGAACAAGCCCGCGCCGGACAACCTCAGGGTTCCCCCCTACACCTATCTCTCCGACACCCGGATCCTCATCGGCGAGGACAAGAAGGGGGCCTAGCGCGATGGCTGCAGCCGAAAAGCAAGCCGTAACGGGCGCGGGCCCCTTCAACGATCTGCTCACCTGGATCGACCAGCGCTTCCCGCTGGTGGAAACCTGGCGCGCGCACCTTTCGGAGTACTACGCGCCGAAGAACTTCAACTTCTGGTACTACTTCGGCTCGCTCGCGCTTTTCGTGCTCGCGATCCAGATCGTCACCGGCATCTTCCTCACCATGAATTACAAGCCGGACGCCGCCCAGGCGTTCGCCTCGGTCGAGTACATCATGCGCGAAGTGCCCTGGGGCTGGTGGATCCGCTACATGCACTCGACCGGCGCCTCGTTCTTCTTCATCTGCGTGTACCTGCACATGTTCCGCGCGATGCTCTACGGCTCGTACCGCAAGCCGCGCGAGCTGCTGTGGATCTTCGGCATGCTGATATTCCTCTGCCTCATGGCGGAGGCCTTCTTCGGGTATCTCCTTCCCTGGGGCCAGATGTCCTACTGGGGCGCGCAGGTGATCGTGAACCTCTTCGACGCGATCCCGATCATCGGGCCGGATCTCGCGATCTGGATCCGCGGCGATTACGTGGTGTCGGACGCGACGCTCAACCGCTTCTTCGCCTACCACGTGGTCGCGGTGCCGCTCGCGCTCCTCGCGCTGGTCGTTGCGCACATCGTCGCGCTGCACGAGGTCGGCTCGAACAACCCCGACGGCGTCGAGATCAAGAAGGTCAAGGACCCGAAGACCGGCCGGCCGCTAGACGGCATTCCGTTCCACCCCTACTACACCGTGAAGGACGGCTTCGGCGTGGTGGTGTTCCTCGTCGTGTTCTCGATCGTCGTGTTCTTCGCCCCGGAGGCGGGCGGTTATTTCCTCGAGGCCAACAACTTCATCCCGGCCGATCCGCTGAAGACCCCGCCGCACATCGCCCCGGTGTGGTACTTCACGCCGTATTACTCGATCCTGCGCGCGACCACCGAGAACTTCATGTGGGTGCTCGCCGCCGGCGTCGTCGCCATGGCGGGGCTCGTCATCTGGAGCGTGAAGAACACGGCTGCGAGAATTTGCGTGGCCGCGCTCGCGGCGGGGCTGCTCGCGGGGTTCTTCACGCTCGACGCCAAAGTCTGGGGGGTCGTGCTGATGGGCTTGTCGGTCATGATCTTCTTTTTCCTGCCCTGGCTCGACCGGAGCCCGGTCAAGTCGATCCGCTACAAGGGGCCGATCACCAAGACGGCGATTGCGCTTTTTGTGATCGCGTTCTTCGTGCTGGGCTACCTCGGCACCCAGGCGGTGACCGAGGAGCGCACGCTCGCCGCGCAGATCGGCACGGCCGTGTATTTCCTGTTCTTCTTCCTGATGCCGTGGTACTCGAAGATGGACAAGTGCCGGCCCGAGCCGGCAAGGGTCGGTTCGAAATGACGAGGCTCTTGGCGGTTCTTGCGCTCGCGGCGCCGCTTGCGTTCGCTGCGGAGGAAGCGGTCAGGCTCGACGCCGCGCCGATCGACCCGCGCGACGTCGCGAGCCTGCAGGCGGGGGCGCGCAGCTTCGTCAACTACTGCCTGAACTGCCACTCGGCCGGGATGGTGCGCTACCACAAGCTGCAGGACCTCGGGATCTCCGAGCAGCAGGTCAAGGACAACCTGCTCTTCACGGCCGACAAGATCGGCGAGCTGATGAACGTGTCGATGACGAGGAAGGACGCAAAAGAGTGGTTCGGCACCGCGCCGCCCGACCTCTCGGTGATCGCGCGCGCCCGCGGTCCCGACTGGCTGTATACATACATGCGCAGCTTCTACCGGGACCCTGAGTCGGCGACCGGCTGGAACAACATGGTGTTCGAGCGCGTCGCGATGCCGCACGTGCTGTGGACGCTCTCCGGGCAGCAGGTGCAGGTCGAGCGCAGGTTCAGGACCCGCGAGCAGGCCGAAGCGGTCGGCAGGCAGCAGAAAAACGCGTGGAAAGTCGACGTGCTTACCCCGGAACAGGCGGGCAAGGACGCAGAGCGCTATATCCTCAAAACGATCAGGACCGATACGGCGGGCTCGCTCTCCCAGGTCGATTACGACGTTTTCGTGCGCGATCTGGTCAATTTCATGACCTGGATGGCCGAGCCCAATCAGGTCACGCGCAAGCAGGTCGGCTACGTCGTGCTGCTGGTGCTGCTCGCGCTGCTCGTGCTCAGCTATATCCTTTACAAGGAGTTCTGGAAAGACGTGCACTAGGGGACATTCGTCCAAGGGGGCGCGGGGCGCTCGGCGCCCGCGCCTTTTTCATCTCCACACCGTCCCGGATTCGGCAACAAGGTAAGCCGCCATGATGAACCTCTACTCCGGAACCACCTGCCCGTTCTCGCAGCGCTGCCGCATCGTGCTCTACGAGAAGGGAATGGATTTTCAGATCATCGACGTCGACATGTACAACAAGCCCGAGGACATCGCCGTGATGAACCCCTACAACCGGCTGCCGGTGCTGGTCGAGCGCGACCTGATCCTCTACGAGTCGAACATCATCAACGAGTACATCGACGAGCGCTTTCCGCATCCGCAGCTGATGCCCGCCGACCCGGTGATGCGGGCGCGGGCGCGGCTTTTCCTCTTCAACTTCGAGGTCGAGCTGTTCTCGCAGATCGATACGCTCGAGCACGGCAACCAGAAGCAGCAGGACAAGTCCCGCCAGCACGTCGCCGACCGCCTCGCCGAGCTCGCCCCGGTGTTCACCAAGCAGAAGTACATGCTCGGGGACGAGTTCTCGATGCTCGATGTCGCGATCAGCCCGCTTCTGTGGCGGCTCGACTACTACGGCGTTTCCCTGCCGAAGTCGGCGGCGCCGCTGATGAAATACGCCGAGCGCCTGTTCTCGCGCCCGGCGTTCATCGAGGCGCTGACGCCTTCGGAAAAGGTGATGCGCAAGTGACCGGCCGAAGGCCGGTCATCCCCGCGAAAACGAGCGAAGGCGAGTTTCGAGGAACGGCCAAGCGGGGATCCAGCGACTTTCAACGACCCTGGGTCCCCGCTTGCGCGGGGACGACGATTGCTTCGTCCATGACCGAACCCACCTCAACCAAACCCTATCTGCTGCGTGCGGTCTACGAGTGGTGCGTGGACAACGGCTACACGCCCTATATTTCCGTAGTGGTCGACGAGCACACGCGCGTGCCGATGGAGTACGTGCGCAACGGCGAGATCGTCCTCAACATCGGGCCGCTCGCGGCGAGCCGGCTGCAGATGGGGAACGACCTCATCGAATGCACCGCGCGTTTTTCCGGGGCCGTCAGGGAACTCCTCGTCCCGGTCGCGGCCGTCGCGTCGATCTACGCGCGCGAAAACGGGCACGGCATGTCGTTCGAGACCGAGAAGAAGGGAACGCCGTGGGAGGCGAGCGGCGAGGAGACGGCAGCGCCGCCTGAGCCGAAGGACCCTCCCAGAGGGGGCGGCAAGCCGAAGCTCAGACGGATCAAATAAGGGTTGGACCTGGCGGTCAACTGGCCTCGTTCGAACGCCGCGAGCACAGATCGGCTCTTCAGCAATCCTATGTGGAACGCGGCGTTCAACTCGGCCGGGTGGAATCGGGTACTCCGGTATAATTTTTCGCAAGTGCCGGGTTAGCTCAGCTGGTAGAGCAGCTGATTTGTAATCAGTTGGTCGGGGGTTCGACTCCTCTACCCGGCACCAGCGGCTCGATCAAGCGGATCGCCGGTCTTCCCAGCCCGGTGATCGCCCCGAGGAAAGTGTCGAGCCGGTCACTAGGGCTGTAGGGGAATCCCGACGCTCTCTGTAAGAAAAACTCTACACAGAAAACTTTCTTGCGGCGCTGCACGATCAATCGGGCGTTCTATTTTATGAACAACGTTAAAAACAGATTTCATTTGGTAATTTTTTTGGGTATGCTCGTTCCCCTATAAGGAATAAGAAACAAAACGAATAAGAAGCGCGTCCCCTTTAACCCCTTAGTAGCCCATGGAAAAAACGGGCCTCGTGGGGGTAGCGATCCTGGTCGTGGACAATCGTCATCGTGACGGGGGCCATATATGTTGGGTAAGCTTCGGGCGCTCATGCGCCGCCGTCTCTCGGTGTCTCGGCGGTTTGCACTGCTGAGCTTTTTGTGCGTTCTCGCGATCACGGTCCTCGTCTGCGGCGGCGCCAGCACCGTTCTGCGCAATCAGCTTGTCGTGCACGACGGGGCCGTCATCGGCGATCTGGCCTCCCGCCTGTTCACTTCGAGCGTTCCCGCCAGCTTCTTCGCGGCGCCCGGGGCGGCCCCGGCAGGCGCCGAGCGTCTCCGCGAGTTCGCCCGGTCCGAGCAGGTCGTGCGCTTCATGGTGTACGACGCCGACGGACGGGTGCTGTGGTCGG
>WNFU01021824.1_pt1 | contig 10448 bp, 12 predicted proteins | sample 5400121 | NCBI WGS metagenome assembly WNFU01 (sample SAMN13153360, study PRJNA577476) | soil metagenome | isolation source: 100 cm soil or saprolite under grassland replicate 1 | place: USA:California | collected 2016-06-15
CGCCAACCTGCGCGGCGCGGCCTACTACCAGCAGAGCCTGATGGAGGCCTGAACATGCTGCTGACACAGACGCTCGACAAGCTCGATGCGCTGGGCTTGTTCGGCATGGTGCTCGGGCTGCGCGAGCAGCTCGAATCGAACCAGTACCTGAACCTGAGCTTCGATGAGCGACTCGGCTTACTGGTCGACCGCGAAACTGAAACGCGGGACAGCCGTCGTCTGGCGCTGCGGCTGAAGGCGGCCAAGCTGCGCCAGGAGGCAACCGTGGAAGATCTCGACTTCCGGGCGCCCAGAGGACTCGATCGCTCGGTCGTGCTCAGCCTGGCCCAGGCCGGCTGGGTGGCCGCCCACCACAATTTGCTGATCACGGGTCCAACGGGAGCCGGAAAATCGTTTCTGGCCTGTGCGTTGACGCATGCGGCGATACGCCGTGGCCACACCGCGCTGTACGTGCGGACGCCGCGATTATTGGCGGAGTTGGCGCTGAGCCGTGGCGACGGCCGCTACGTTCGCCGTCTCGGGCAACTCGCCAGGATTGGTCTTCTGGTGCTGGACGACTTCCTGCTGACGCCACCCAGCGTCATCGAGGCCAAAGATCTGCTGGAGGTGATCGACGACCGCAGCCAGGTGCGCTCGACGCTAGTGGTCAGCCAACTGCCGGTCGAAGCCTGGCATCCGGCACTCGCCGGAGGTGATCCCACGCTGGCGGATGCCATCCTGGACCGGCTCTTATCCCGAATTCGGGATAAGAGGCGTTATTCCGAGGCGCCCGTTATTCCGAGGTCGCTGATCAGCCGTGAGGTCCGCAGGAACGAGCTGGTCGGGATAATCGTGGCCTGATAGACGCTTCAGTTACCGAGGCTGGACCTCGGGAAGGAGGCGAATATGCCAGTCAGGATCCGGAAGTCACCCGACTGGGCGGAGGGACCGTTATGGGAGCACTCCGCCGCCATCGTTGAGGACCTGCGGGAGCAGGGCTACTCACCAAAGACGATCTACTCGAAACTGTGGCTCGTCGCCCGCTTGAGCAGATGGCTGGCGAAGCAGGGGCTAACGCTGGCGGATCTGACGGCAGCGGAGCTGCAGAGGTTCGAGAAGCATCGCTGGGAACGCCGCGGCTCGGCGCGGAAGCGGAAGTCCTCTTTGGCACCGATCGTGGGATACCTTCGCAGGGTCGGACTGGTCCCCGAACCGGCAAGGTTGTCGCCTACAGGAGGGATCGACGAGTCACTCGAGAGGTACAGCGAGTACTTGGTCCTCGAGCGTGGCGTAGCGAAAGCCACGGTTGTCAAGTACGAACACGTTGCTGCGCTGTTCCTGAACCAGCTGTTGGCTGGGGGAGGCGGCGTTGAGAAGCTTGATGGAACTGCAGTCATGAGCTTCATCGCGCAGCAGTGCCGGAACTGCGGCATTGGTGCCGCCAAGAACCGCGTCAAGGGGTTGCGCTCTCTACTTCGCTTCTTGCATCAGGAGGGGTTGAGCGGACCTCTGGCGGATGCGGTGCCGGCAGTGACGGGCTGGACGGGTGTTCACCTGCCCAAGGGTCTGGAGCCGGAGCAGGTAGCGCGTTTGCTCGCCAGTTGCAACGAATTCAAGGTGGCTGGCCGGCGCGACCGAGCCATTCTCATGTTGCTTGCCCGAATGGGGCTGCGAGCAGGCGAGGTTGCTGCACTCGAACTGGAGCATTTCGACTGGTCGCGCGGTGAAGTCGTAATTCCAGGTAAGGGCGGGCGGTATGACCCGCTGCCGCTACCGGCCGATGTTGGCGAAGCCTTGGATTCGTACATCCTCGGGGGCAGGCCCAAATTCACCACGGGCCGGCTCTTCCTCCGGGTCCAGGCTCCGCAGGGAAGCATCAGCGTCGACTCTGTGAAGGAGGTGGTGCGGCGAGCATGCCGACGCGCAGGAATACCGTCTGTCGGTCCCCACTGCCTCCGCCACGGTGTTGCCTCCCAAGCTCTTGCGGCTGGGGCGTCACTGACAGAGGTGGGTCAGCTCCTCCGTCACCGTGATCTTTCAACAACCGCTACCTACGGCAAGGTGGACCGAAGGCGATTGCGGGATCTGGCGCGGCCCTGGCCAGGAGCCAATGCATGAGCACCCTCACTGAAAACGCTGCAGAGTACCTCGCATTGCGCCACAGCTTGGGTTTCAAGTTGGGACGTCCGGGCCAACTGGTCGCCCAGTTCGCGTCGTACTGTTCGGCGGCGGGGTCGGAGCTGGTCACGACTGAACTGGCGCTTGCCTGGGCTCGGCTGCCTGCTACCCGCCGTCAGCTCTGGTGGTCATACCGACTGAACGCCGTACGTGGCTTCGCTCGATACCTGCACGCAGTGGACCCCCGCCATGAGATACCGCCGCCCGACCTCCTTCCTGCCGGTCCTCGCCGTGCCGAGCCCTTCATTTACTCGGCAACCGAGATTGCCAAGCTGATGTCGGCCGCTCGCGCAATGCCCCATCCCCTCATGGCCGCCACGTACCAGACCTACATCGGTCTGCTGGCCGCCACCGGCATGCGCGCAGGCGAAGCCATCGCACTTGATGGCGACGATCTCAACTGGTCTGCGGGTCTGCTCGTGGTCCGCGAGGCCAAGTTTGGCAAGTCGCGGGAAATCGTGCTGCATCCAACTACCGCTCAAGCACTGCGCGAGTACGACAACCATCGTCGACGCCACATACCGAGGCCCCGAACGCCCGCTTTCTTCGTCTCCACGGTTGGGACTCGGCTCATCTACAACAACGTTGCCTTTGTCTTTCATGAACTGACCAAACGCATTGGTTTGAAGCCTCGTTCGACCCGCTGCCGACCCCGGCTTCACGACCTGCGCCACACCTTCGCCGTCAACACCCTCCTCGACTGGTACCGCGCCGGAGTCGACGTCGCCGAACGCATGCACCTGCTGACGACGTATCTGGGTCACACGCATCCGGTCTACACGTACTGGTATCTGTCGATGACGCCGGAATTGCTCGCTCTCGTCGGCAATCGGCTTGAACTGCAACTGGGGGACCTGGCATGAGCCTCATCGCACCAACCCTCCAGGCCTTCTTCACGGCCCGGCTCACGCAGCAGCGCAACGCTAGCCCACACACGGTTGTCGCGTATCGGCGGAGCTTCTGCCTGCTCCTCGCTTTCATTCATGAGCGCAGCGGACAGGAACCCTCTCGCCTTGACTTCACAGACCTCAGTGCGTCCGCGGTGGCCGCCTTCCTCCAGCATCTGGAGACCGAACGTGCGAACAGCATTCGATCCCGCAATGCCCGTCTCGCTGCCATCCACTCGTTTTTTCGCTTCGCGGCCCCTCGGCATCCGGAGCATGCCGAGGATATCCAACGAGTGCTCGCCATACCCCACAAGCGCTCACAGCGAGCGAATATCACCCATCTCGACCACCGCGAGATCGTTTGTCTCCTGGCGGCTCCCAACCGGTCGACCTGGCACGGTAGGCGTGACTGCGCCCTGCTCCTGCTCGCCATCCAGACCGGTCTTCGCCTGACTGAACTCACGGCCCTCAAGGTCCAGGACGTTCACCTTGGTGGCGGCGCTCACGTCCGCTGTCGGGGCAAGGGGCGCAAGGATCGCTGCACTCCACTGAACAACCAAACGGTGGTCGTCCTGAAGAACTGGATGCGCGAACATGGCGGCATGCCCGGCGATCCGCTCTTCCCGACTCGCCGCGGAAGCAGCCTCAGCCCTGACGCTGTGGAAAGTCTCATAGCTGAGCACGCTCGGACCGCAGCTCGCAATTGTCCATCTCTTCGCAGCAAGCGGGTCACACCTCACGTCCTCCGGCACACCAATGCCATGCAGTTGCTTCGGGCCGGGGTGGATACCGCAACCATCGCACTCTGGCTCGGGCACGAGCGCGTGCAGACCACCGACGTTTATCTCCACGCGGACATGTCGCTGAAGGAGAAGGCGCTGGCCAGGCTCACGCCTCTGTCGGCTAAGCCGGGACGGTACCGGGCGCCCGACGCACTGATGCGATTCTTGGCTGGTCCATGATTATCCCGAATGCACAGGTCCGCGCCACCTCGCCCAGCCCTGAAGTCGGGATAAACCTCCGTTCGGAATAACGGCTCTTATCCCGAATTCGGGATAAGAGGCGGTCCAGGATGGCATCTGCCAGCGTGGGGTCACCTCCAGCGAGGGCCGGATGCCAGGCTTCAACCGGCAGTTGGCTGACCACCAGGGTTGAGCGCACCTGGCTGCGGTCGTCGATGACCTCCAACAAATCCTTGGCCTCGATGACGCTGGGTGGCGTAAGGAGGAAGTCATCGAGCACCAGAAGACCAATCCTGGCGAGTTGCCCAAGACGGCGCACGTAGCGGCCGTCGCCACGGCTGAGCGCCAACTCTGCTAACAACCGCGGCGTACGCACGTACAGCGCGGTGTGGCCGCGGCGGATCGCGGCATGCGTCAACGCACAGGCCAGAAACGATTTTCCGGCGCCGGTCGATCCGCTGATTAGCAGGTTGTGGTGGGCAGCGACCCAGCCAGCCTGCGCCAGGCTGAGCACGACCGAGCGATCCAGACCTCTGGGCGCCCGGAAGTCGAGATCTTCCACGGTGGCCTCCTGGCGTAGTTTGGCCGCCTTGAGCCGCAGGGCCAGACGGCGGCTATCACGCGTTTCGGTTTCGCGATCGACCAGCAAGCCGAGTCGCTCGTCGAAGCTCAGGCTCAAGTACTGACTCGATTCGAGCTGCTCGCGCAGCCCGAGCACCATGCCGAACAAGCCCAGCGCCTCGAGCTTGTCGAGAAGATGGCGTTGACGCTGCGGTACGAGGTAGTGCCAATCTGCAGTGCCCGCTGGCAGGCGGCCAGCATGCGCTCGGGCTCGTAGCGCTTGCCGAGGTGCATCAGACCCAGGCACGCGCGGTAGCCATGCTCGGGATGCGGACGCGTACGCAGGATCGTCTCCATGAGCTCCGCCACCGACGGTCCGATGGTCGCGCCCCAGGCCACCAACTTGGATGGCGTCCATTCGAGATGCGCGCGGTGCGCGGCGGGCATGTGCTCACGCACCGTGATAAATCGCTGTCGATCATAGCGACGCGCATGGCTGGCCACTCGTCGGCCACGATGCATGATCTCGACGACGTTGGCCGTGGCGCGCACCTCGACCGCTTGACGTGCCAGCTCGTACGGCGCCGAGTAGTAGCGGCTATCGAACTCCACGTGATAATCGATGTTCACCCGAGCGGGTTTCCACGTCGCGAACTCGTAGCGGGTGGCTGGCAATGGCTGCAGCGCACCGCGTTCGAGCTCCTCGAACAGGTCGCGGCGCGAGATGGTCTGGCCACGAAAGCGTCGGGCGTTGACGAGCCTGAGCTGCTCGGCGATGGCCGCGTTCAGCTCACCGAGTGAAAAGAACTGGCGTTTCCGCAAGGGCGCCAGAATCCAGCGTTCGGCGACCTGCACACCAACTTCGGCGGCGGCCTTCACGTACGCCGTCAACTACCGGCGGTACCAGCGATTCGCAGCGATTCCGTGTAACGCACCCGTTCCATCCATTGAACGGCCAGGAATACGAGATGGTCGGCTTCGCCCATACGTGGGGCGAGCACCGCGTCTTCTTCAGAAAGAGTAGTCAAACCCGGATCCACTCGCTGCCAGCGACGTGGACGGACGTCATAGCGTCAGATCCGTTCGTCGTGGTTTCAGCTGGACGCGCACACTTTCGGCCGGCTGACCTGCTCCAACTGGTGGCGTTGCTAAGAGAGCTGCACAGCAGGTGTAAGTGAGATTACGCCGTCACTGTAAGAGGCATTATGCCGGAGCACAACGAGGCCCTTGCTGTGCAAGCAGCTTCCGCTTCACGATTGGATAACAAATGGGCGACTTTGCGAAGAAGGCTTGACGCCTGGCACTGCATAGGCATAATGCAACTAACACAACGAGGAGGTCAGCTTGGTCGAAATGCCGCGCGACGACAAGGCAGTTGCCCTGCGTCGCTCGCATGCCTTCAATGCGCGATCGCAGGCGGTCGGCGACTCCGCCTTCACCTCGGGCAACGCCTTCTTCGACGCGCGCGACCTGGTCCAGGTCAAGTACGAGATGCTGCGCCGCGTCCGCGAGGATGGCCAGTCGGTCAGCCGCGCGGCCACCGACTTCGGCTTCTCGCGACCGGCCTTCTACCAGGCTCAAGCGGTCTTCGATACGGAGGGACTACCTGGCCTGGTCCCCCAGCGACCGGGCCCGAAGCGGGCCCACAAGCTCTCCGAAGAGATCGTCGACCGGCTTGAACGAGCGCTCGAGGCAAACCCGGCGTTGAACTCCGCCCAACTGGCACAGCGGCTGGAGGAACAGCTCGGGCTGCGCGTCCACCGGCGCAGCGTGGAGCGGGCGCTCGGCCGACGAAAAAAAGGGGCTCAGCGGAGGTCGTGAACGTACTCCAACCAGCCGGCCAGTTGACGCTCGCATATGAGGCGCTGCGTGCGCAGGCCACCGGCCGGTTGCCGGCGACAACACCGCGTGGCCTGGCGCTGTTTCTGGTGGCAGGTTTTCCCGATTGGATGAAAGCGTGGACTCCGCTCGCGCCGGTGGTGCCAAAGACCCCTGCTGCACCACACCACCCGGAACCGGCGGTCGGTCTCGGAGGCGACGTGGTGCAGTTGCTGACTGAAATGGCATTGGGCTGCCAGAGGAAGTGGACCGCATGAATCTGGAAATACACCACAAGATTGGCGCGACACACCTCCAACGCCAGGCGTACCTGTACGTGCGCCAGAGCACGCTGCGCCAGGTGCTGGAGAACACCGAAAGCACCAAGCGTCAGTACGCACTGCGCGAGCGCGCCGTTGCCCTGGGCTGGCCACTGGACCGCATTGTGATTATCGATAGCGACCTGGGTCAATCAGGTGCCGATAGCGACCGCGTGGGCTTCCAGAAGCTGGTGGCGGCGGTCGGCATGGGCGAGGTCGGCGTGGTCCTCGGCTTGGAGGTCTCGCGTCTGGCCCGCAATTCGTCGGATTGGCACCGATTGCTTGAGATCTGTGCGCTCACCGACACGCTCATCCTCGACGAAGACGGCCTGTACAACCCCGCTTCCTTCAACGACCGGTTGCTGCTTGGGCTTAAGGGGACGATGAGCGAAGCGGAGCTCCACGTCTTGCGCGCACGTCTGATCGGAGGTCAGCGCGCAAAAGCCAGCCGTGGCGAGCTGGAGATGAAGTTACCCGTCGGGCTGGTCAACAACGGCACCGGCAAGGTCGTGCTCGATCCCGACGTCCAGGTGCAATCCGCGGTGCGCACGTTCTTCGAGACCTTTCGGCGGACCGGCTCGGCGACGAGCACCGTCCGCAGCTTCCGCGAGCAAGGGCTGCTGTTCCCGCGCCGCGTGAGCTCCGGTCCGCACCAGGGTGAGCTGGCGTGGGGTCCGCTCCTGCACTGGCGCGCCCTACGTGCGCTCAAGAACCCGCGCTACGCGGGTGCCTTCGCCTATGGCCGCTACCAGGCACGCCGAAGGCCTGACGGAACGGAGGTGCGTACCCCACTTCCGCGCGAGCAGTGGCATACGCTGATCCGCGACGCGCACCCCGGCTATATCACCTGGGCCGACTACGAGGACCACCTCCGTCGCTTGCACGACAACGGTCAGGCCTACGGCGCCGACCGACGGCATGGCCCTCCGCGAGAAGGCCCGGCGCTACTGCAGGGTCTGGCGGTGTGTGGTCGGTGCGGTGGAAGGATGACCATCCGTTACTACGTCAGCCACCACGAGGTCCTACCGGAGTACACCTGCCAGCGCGAGGGCATTGAGCACGCGCGACCAATCTGCCAACGCATCGTGGGTGGCGCGCTCGACCGTGCCATCGGCGAGTTGCTGGTGGAGACCGTCAGCCCGCTAGCGCTGGAGGTCGCCCTCGCCGTGCAGGACGAGCTCGAGGCGCGCGCCCAGGACATAGACCGCATGCGGCGCCAGCAGGTAGAGCGCGCCCGGTATGAAGCCGAGCTTGCTCAGCGTCGTTACCTCCGCGTCGATCCTGAAAACCGCCTGGTCGCCGATTCGCTGGAAGCGGAGTGGAACACCAAGCTGCGCGCATTGGCTGCGGCCCATGAGGAGTACGAGCGTCAGCTCGCTGACGAAGACGGGGCGCTCAACGCCAACCAGCGTCGGCAGGTGATGGCGCTGGCGACGGACTTCCCGCGTCTCTGGCGTGATCCGGCTACACCGCAGCGCGAACGCAAGCGCATGGTCCGTCTGCTCCTGGAAGACGTCACCCTATCAAAGGCAGACGAGGTCGTCGCTCAGATCCGCTTTCGCGGCGGCGCCACGCAGACGATCCGACTCCCCTTGCCGCTCTCAGCTCCAGAGTTGCGCAAGACCCATCCGACGGTGGTCGCCGAAATCGATCGCCTGCTCGACCATCACACAGATGCCGAGATCGCCGACATCCTGAACGCCCGAGGCCTGCGGCCAGGTGTGGCGGACCGGTTCAGCATCACCATCATCTACCAACTCCGCATGAAGTACCGACTCGAGAATCGATTCAGCCGCCTGCGTCGACAGGGCATGCTCACGCTCCAGGAGATGACCACCGCAAGCGGGCTTCACCCGGCCACGGTGAAGGACAGAGCAACCAAAGGTCATCTGGCCTCGTCCATCTACAACGACAAGGGCCAGCGTCTGTACGCGCCGCCTGCTGAGCCCAGCATGATCGCCTGCCACCGCTGTGGCAAGCCGATCGCGGAGCGCGGCAAGAACGGCCAATGGCAGAAGTACTGCAATGCGCGATGCTGTATGGCTGCCTATAGCCAGCGCAAAGCCCGAGCACGGCAGCACTCTGATCCAGAATCGCCGGTTGAGGACGATCCGAGCTTCTAAAGATGACAACCTCCATCAGCAACGAGCACCGCACCTTGATCGAGTCGTGTTTCGAGCATCGGGTCCCCTTCTTCTGGCGAGGATCCGGAACCCTGCTCATTGCGAGCAGCGGGATCCAACAGGTCTTGGAGGACGCGGCGGCCGCCGGGTTCGACGCCATCGGACTGGAGGGCTTCGAGATTGGCGCCAATGCACGAATCCACCCTCGACTGGACCTGATCTACGATGCCTCTCGCAGCCCAGGCGGGGTTGACCGCTCGTCCATCCTGGGGCTTGCACAAAATGATGTGTGGTTCGACGTCACACTCCACGTTCGGGGTAGCCGACCAAACGCTTCGTAGCGTCCGTGACGCTATGCCTTTGCGTTCCACCCAGCAGATGAGGAGCAGTTTGATGCGTAGGCCTTGTCCTTTGGCTTTGCGGACCTCGCCGGGTCGATCAAGCAGCCAAAGTGATGCGCCAGCTCGGCGTAGCCGCGGTTGAGCAGCGGATCGTACAGGTCCGGGTGCAGCACGCCGCTTTTCAGATTGTCCAGGATGATCCGGCGTGGGCTGGCGCCAAAGAAGGTGAACGCCCGCACGTGGCACTCCAGCCACGTCGCGGCATCCATATGCCGAACGACGGCGACAAACATGTGCCGCGAAAACGACAGCACCAGCACGAACGCGTGCAGAATCATCGTTTCGTTGCTGACCGGGTCGGTCCACTTGCCGAGGCGCCCGAAATCGACCTGCGCCTCCTCGCCGGGTGGGGGATCGTCGCGGAGCACGGTGATGCCCTGGCGACGTCCGTAGGCCTCGGGGAAATTGGCCAGCGCGTAGCGACGAAACGATGGCAGGCTGGCCTGCAGCCCCTCCTCGTCGTGCATCCGCTGCCATACGGTGCTCGGCCGATTGACCTTCAGCCGCTCGACGATCTCGTCATGACGTGCGCCCAGCTCGTGCCAGGCGGCGCCGTTCTTGCGCGCCTTGCCCAGATCTGGACACACCTCTGCCACAAACACCGCCCAGCCCGCGGCTGGCCGCTCAGTACCAGGCCCGAACCCGGCCTGGCGTGCCGGCCCAACGTACTTGGCCACCGTGTTGCGGTCCAAGTCGAGACTCTTGGCAATCGCTCGCAGCGGCCGCCCCGCGGCCCAGTGCTCCAACACTTCCACGACGTCTGCCACGCGCAAGCTCCTTCGTCCCACAGCCACTCCTCTGCTCGAGAGTTGTGGCCCGAATGGTTCCAGGCGCCGCGGCCAGCTAGCCGCGTGGTGGCTGAATTATTTGAACATCGAGCTGGCTGAATTCTTTGAACATTTCAGCCCCAGCCTGGCTGAATTATTTGAACGCCGACACGTAGCAGCCGCAGGTCCTTACAGGTAGCCGCTGCAACCATTAATCACGGCTTCGGCGACTTGTCACGCACACATGGGGCGCATCGCCCCGATATCCAATATCGTTGAGCCCATCCTGCTGATGGGTGGCCATTTGATCCTCGACCCATACCAGCGCAGTAGATGCTGACCTAACCACGATCTTTGCGTCGGACTGGATGTGTTCGATCTCAATCCGCGCGTCGCCGCTGTCGTGACGCCACCAGCGGAGCAGGAACGCTCCATATCGCTTGATCATCTCA
>WNFU01010199.1_pt1 | contig 10446 bp, 6 predicted proteins | sample 5400121 | NCBI WGS metagenome assembly WNFU01 (sample SAMN13153360, study PRJNA577476) | soil metagenome | isolation source: 100 cm soil or saprolite under grassland replicate 1 | place: USA:California | collected 2016-06-15
CCGTACTCCTCCTCGCCCGGTGCGCCCACGACCACGAGCACCGTCGCGCTCTCATCCGTGTTCGTGTCAGCCGAGGCGAAGGCCGCGGTAGCAAGCAACGCGGCAAGGAGCGTAACCCATGAGGAATGACGATTGGCGAGACGCCCAAAAATGACGAATGACGAATGACGAAACCCGAAAGAGTGACACATGACGAATGATGAACCCGGTGAGCGTCCGGTGGAGAACCTTTCGACGTACGAACTTCGGATTTCTTTCGTCATTTGGCATTCAGCATTCGGATTTTGTCTCACGCCATTCCTTTCCAGCGCCGCAGGCCCCACTCGGCGATGAAACACGCCAGCGCGAACAGGAACACCGCCGAGCGGTGCCACAACGGCAGCGTCCAGCTTTCAGTAATCGGCGCCCGGCGATTCGGCAGGTTCGCGGCGAAGCTGTCGAGTTTTGCCGGCGCGATGACTTCGCCGCCGGTCTGCCGGGCAATCGCTTCGAGCAACGCGCGGTTTGGCTTCAAGGAACGGAATTCATCGGCCGCCGGGTCTGCCGTCCAGCCCGCTTGAGTGCGCCCCACTTCCATTCCGGCGGCGTCGGTCACGGCGGCCTCGGCGAGGTAACCGCCCGTTTCGCGCGGAACATAAGTCGCCTCGTAAAGGCCCGGCTCCGCGGCAGACGGCTCGGCCTGGAGTCGAACCGCGTTCGTGTTGGTCTGCGACCGGCTTTCCACGGGCGCTCCGGTCCGCGCGAAATCGTTCGTGACGGCGCGGACCGCCAGAACCACCGAAGCATTGTCCAGGGGTTGAAACTTTTTATCCCGCACGCGGACCTGAAGGAGAAGCGCCTGGTTCGGATCGTCGCGTTTCGTCTGGACCTGGAAGTCAATGCGGTTGGGCACATCGGCAATCAGCCAGCGCATCAGTTGGCGCCAGGCCTTGTCCATGTCGCGGTGCGAAGCGTCGTCGTGAAATCCCCAGCGCCAGACATCGCCGATGGTCAGCGCGCCGACGCGTCCGTTGCCAAAGCGCTGCACCGCCAGCGCGGGAAAGCGGTGACCGCTCTCGTCCTGCACCACGGCGATCGCGCTGGCGCCGGGTTTGATTTCGCGCACTCGGTTCAACACCTGAAAAGGGGGCATGGCGTCGAGCCGCGATTTTTCCTCGGTTTCGTTGCTGCGCAACCGGGCCCACGGCTGCAGCCAGCCTTCGCGCGTGAGTGTCAGGTGAAGGTTGGTGTAGGGCTTTGCTTCCTCGACGTGGTCGAGATAGACCGGCAGCATATCGCCCACCGGCGTGCGCGCATATTTGCCCTGATGAAACGACTCCGCGCCGCCGAGCATGAGAAATCCGCCGCCGCGTTCGGAAACGAACTTTTGCAGCAGGGTCATCTGGTCGCGCGTAAAGAACTCCGCTTCCAGGTCGTCCAGCACAACCGCGTGATAGGGGTACAACTCCTCGGCGGTCTTGGGAAATCCCCCGGCCAGTTCAAATTGGTCGCGGGTGTTCAGGCGGCGCAACACCGGCTCGTCATAGCCCTCGATCTCATCCCGGGACTGGTTGCCGAAGCCGCGATAGAGCGGATTGCTCGACTCTCCGGGCCGACCGAGGAATTCAAATTTCCCGAATTTTCGTTCCTGCCGGGCAATGCGAATCAAGGCAACGAGTTCAAGCTGATCGTCCTCGGCGAGCGCGCGATTCAGGAACTTGTATTCCCAGTTTGGCCGCCCGGCGATGTACAGAATACGGTACGGTCCCTGGCCGCGGTCCACCACCAGTACCCGAGCGTTGTTCGCCAGCGTGGCCTCCGTGGAGCCGGCCGGTCTCTCGAATTGTTGCAACTCTTCCTTCGCCGAGACCCGCAGCCGGTAGAACGACACCCCCCCTTTCTCCGGGCGCAGTTGCAGACGAAACGGCGCGGTTTCACCGTCGCCGGGCGCGCGTTGCGTCTGTTCCGCCACTTTCTTCCCGTCGCGATCGAGCACCTGCGCCACGAGGGAACTGCCGGAATAGCCCAAGGCCAGAACATCGGCCTGGACCGTCACCGGCGCGTCCTCGAAGACGCTCTGGTTCACGGTGACCTTTTGCAACGCGATGTCTTTGATGGCATCGTCCCGGCCGATCACGACCGGATAAACCGGCGGCAAACCGGCCGGATCAATTTTACCGTCGGGAATGTCCGTGGCGATGCCGTCGGTCAGCAGGAGAACGCCCGCCAACGGTTGTCCCTGGTAACGCTCCGCGATGGTCCGCAGCGCCGCGCCGATGGCCGAGGCCCGCCCATCAAACGCCATCTCGGAAAAGTCCCGCGTGCTTTGCAATCGCGAATCGAACAGGTAACGGCGCACCTGAAAACTCTCGTCCAGCTTCGCGCGCCAGTCCGCTTTTTCCGCCGCGAGCATCGCGTGGAGCAATTCGCCCCGGCTGCGCGTTTCGCCCCGGTCTTTAATCTGCATCCCTTCGCTGTTATCGGCGATCACGACAAACAGATTGGCGCCGGGCCGCGCGCGCTGCCCGCTCCAGAGCGGGTCCAGCAGACAGGCCGCCAGCACGACCAGACCCAGCAGTTTGAGGAAGAGACAGAAACCGCGAATCGTCCCCGGGGCCGGCGCCCGACGATAGGACCAGACCAGCGCCACCAGGGCCGCGGTCAGGAAAATCGAAACCGGCCAGGTCCATTCCTGACCGGAAATCAATAGCGTTGCCGTGAACATCACCGGCCTTATTCGCTCTTTCCCAATTGCTCGTAGTAGCGGCGGACCAACTCGGAGAATTTCGCCGGGACCGGATCGCGATCGATGGGGACAATCGCCTCGTTCGATTCGCGGCGGGCCAGCTCCTCGCCGATCCGCGAACGCACTTCCGCCAGTGGCGAGGCAATCTGCAACCGGACCACGGCCCAGTCCGGCTTTTCACCGTGGCGTTTGTAGGCCAGTCGCAACACGCGGGCGCGATCGCGGATGCGCGCGACTTCGGTGCGCAATTCCGGCAGATCGAGCATCTCCTCCACGTCGCGCAGCCGGTCGGACCAATCGACGAAATTGTCCCCGGTCAATGGCCTGAAGGCGCCACCGGCAAAACCACCACCTTCCGCGCCGCCCTCGGCACCGCCGCCGTCAAAAAAATTACGCCGCGCGCCGCCGCCGGCACTGTTGCGCCGGCCGGGCTGGTTGTTCGAACCGTTCGCAGTCATTTCGGATGAGGAAGCCGTGCCGTCCGATTGAGAGCCGTTTTGGGCCGCCGCTTGTCCCGAATTACCGGGCCGGTTTTGCGGACTTTGGGAACCGTTTTGCGCCTGTTGCGCAGGCTCGCCCAGTTGCTGGCCGGACGAAGGGCGACTCGGATCCGACGCGGAATTGCGTCCCTGGGATTGCGCGTCTGGCGCCGTTTCGTTTTGCGCTGTTGGATCGCGCGACGCCGCCGGATCGCGCGACGCGGACGGTTGATTCGTCGGGTTTTGTTCGCTCTCGCCCGCCGGTGCGGATTGATGATCGCTGATTTCCCGAGAGCCCACACCGTAACGTCGCTGCATCGTCGGGCTGACCGAAGCCACGGCGTTGGTTGGGATTGCGTTGGTGTCGGCCAGGTCGATTTCCGTTTCCAATTGGCGGCTCAGGTCGTCCAGTTGGCGCCGGGCGAAGCGCAGGGTCTCGACATCGTCGCCCAACACGCTTTCGGCGGCCTTCTCGACGCTGCGTTTCAACTCGTCGATGTTCTGGCGGGCGCGCTGCTCGAATTGTTCGGCCTGCGGAACAAAGCCGCGTTGGACCAGTTCGGCGGACAAATCGAGCGACTTGTTCAACTCCTCCTGGTTGCTCTGGCGGAGGGTGTCGTAGAGCTGCCGGGACAGGAGCGGTTCGGCCGTCTCGGATTGCTCGGAGATGCCGCGCATTTCGTTGAACAGATTGGTCACGCCGGCCTTCTGTTGCGCCAATTGATTCGCCAGTTCCTTGCGCTCCCCCGAATCACTCAAGGTTTTCTGTTTGGGGTTGGCCAGCCCGCCCAGTTGTTTGGCCAGTTCCTCCTGTTTTTGCGCGAGTTGCCGCGCGTCGTTGCGCATCTGGCGCATGTCATCGGCGAACCGGCCGGAACTGTTTTTTCGAAACTCCTCGGCGATCTGCTGCAACTGGCGCTGGGCACGCGTGCCCGAGCTGAGGGCCTGGGGCACAGACCCGTTGTCCAATGCTTCCGACGCGCGTTGCACGTCCGAACGGGTTTTGTCCATTTGCTGGCGCGCGTCGGCCATGCGCGACTGGTTTTCCGGCCTTTCCATCCGCTGCCGCAACTCGTCCAGGTCCGCCAGGGTTTCCTGCTCCTCTTCCCGCAGGCGCTGGAGCCGGCGCTTGATTTCCTCGCGTTCCTGCTCGGTCCTGGCTTCCTGCAACGCGGTCTGAAGCTCCTGGAGCCGGGCGTTCAGGTCCTGCTGCCGCTGCGCCAGTTCCTTGAGCCGGTTGAGCACCTGCAGTTGTTCGCGTTGCTCGGCGTTTTGCTGCGGCGACGCCTGCCGCTGCATTTCGTACCGGTTCTCCGATTGTTTCAAATCCAACTCGTCAATCTGCCGCTGCGCGCGGTCGCCCTGTTGCCCGCCCTGCTGGCCGTTGCGGCTGCGCGAAACGCGATATTCGTGCGCCGCCAGTTTTAGCAATGCCTGATACGCCGCCTGTTCGGTCGCTAGCGCCGACGACAGTTTTTCCGGCGATTTTTTCGCTGCTTCGAGCAGGGCCAGCGAACGTTCCATTTCCTGCACGGCGCTCTCCAACGCGATCCGGGCGGGCGAGGCCTCCGCGCGCTCCCGCATGCCCTGCGCCTGCTCCAGCGCCTGCTCCTGCGCGTCGCGCACCACCACGATGTCGGACCAATAGTCGCCGCCGGTGTTCAAAGCGGGCCGCGCGGAGCGGGCCGCCGATGTTGCCGGCGCGCGGGCGGGCGGGCGGGCGCGTTCCTGCGCGGGCAAAGGCGCCGCACAAAACAGCGCCGCCAATCCGAGGATGATAGTGTTCATCGGTTGAGCGGCCCCGGGGCGGCAAGCGACGGCAATGCCGCCTTTGCGCGCTGGAGCTTCCATGTGGCGTTGATGATTTGTTTCTGCAACTCGGCCAGCTTCTGCGTTTGTCCCCCGCCCTGCTGGCCGCCCGGTTGCCCACCGGCGCCATCCATCTGGTCTTCGCGGAAGATTTCATCAAAGGGCCTTACCTCGGCAAAATACATGTCGCTCGACGTGCGCCGCAGCCCGCCGTCGGGACCGAAGTCATCCGCCCAGACATAGTAACTCAACAACTGGTCCGACTGCGCGGAGAGTTGTTCCAGCGGCAGCAGGTAGTTAAACGGGCGCTTCTCGTTCGGGCTGGAATTCGTTCCCAGTTGAACAAACTTCGTTTCCTGGCCCGCCAGCGTGTAAGCCACGCCGTAGGCTTTGAGGCCGAAATCGTCCGACGCCTCGGCCTGGAACGCAATCTCCTCCAGCGGCGACACGCGCTGGTCGCCGCGCGGAGACGCCAGTTTCAGTTCCGGCGCGCGGTTCTTCAGCGCTTCCATGACGAACTGCGGCGGCACTTTGTTCGTGCGCCCGGCGTCGTCCACGAGCTGCAATTCGTACTGCCGGCTTTGATCCAGTTTGAATTGATGGCGGTAAACGTTCGGACGGTTGGTATCGACCTGCAGCGAAACCACCGTCTTGTCCTTTGCCACCAGTCGGGCCGTTGCCACCGGTTTGTTCAGGAAAAACGTGTAATCGAGAGCGGAACCTTCGACCGCGCTGACGCGGCGGGTGTCGGCAATGGTCTTTTCCGGCAGGCCGGTATAATCGGGAAACGTGAGCTTCGCGTCCGCCCGCTCCAGTTTCGGATAATCAAAAACCGTGACCTTGAAATCGCGGGTTTTGCCGCCCTCGAACTCGACGCGGTAGGTCAGATCGCGGTTCACCTCGGGCACGCTGCCGCCGAACACCGGGTCGTCAAGATTCTTCGCCAAGGGGACCCGCCGCGCGTTTTCATTCGCCGGCTTAAGGACCAGCGCCGCTTCGCCCGGTAATTTTCCCTCAAACCGCGCCAGCACGACGAGGCCGCTGCCCCGTTCGATGCTCGTGTCGCCGGGCGTGACCGTGACCCCCTGCTTCGGCGCGACAAACCGGGAACGACCTGCGGGCGTCGTCATCCACAAACCGCTCAAGACCCCCAGGAATAAAATCAACGCCAGCCCATGCGCGCACTGCGTGAAAAAGAGCCGTTCAAAGACCCGGGTTCCCCACGGACGACGCCGATTATGTTCCAGCGCTTCGCTTATGACCCGCTGTTGCAGGTAATTCAACTGGCCGGTCGCCGCGTCCGGTTGCTGTTCGACGGCGGTCAGCAGCAGGGCGTGCAGCTTGGGGTCTTCGCGCTCGATTTGCCGGGCGATCTCGCGATAGTCCGGTTCACTTCTTCGCCAGCGCCGCCGGACGACCAGCACCCAGCCTGCCGTTGCCGCAATGAACAAGGGAAAGACCCAGGCCGCCCACCAACCCACCCACCGATGGAACATCGTCAGAGCAACTCCGACCACCGCCATCGCAGCCCAGCACCGCGTCAGCGGACGCCACAACTGCCAGCGCCAATAATCGCGCGCGATCGGCTTGAGGTGCTTTTCAAGGAGGCGATCGATCATAACTCTATCGGACCACTACTGCCTTATTTACACTTTGTGCGGCGAAAAGCAACGAACCAGTGAGGTTTTTCGTTCCCCCCTGTACGCTCTCTTCCCGCGCTTCCCTTGACATCAACGTGTCGTTCAAGAACACTTCCCGCTTTGTGGCCGAGCCGAAAGAAAATCCATTGATGGAAAAAATCGTGTCGCTGTGCAAACGACGCGGGTTCATTTTCCAGTCCTCGGAGATTTACGGCGGCATCAACGGTTTCTGGGACTACGGCCCGCTCGGCGCCGAACTCAAGCGCAACGTGAAGGAACTCTGGTGGCGCAACATGACCCAACAGCGCGAGGACGTCGTCGGACTGGAAGCCAGCATCATCATGCACCCGAGGATTTGGGAGGCCAGCGGGCACACCAGCACGTTCAGCGATCCAATGGTGGATTGTCTCGGGTGCAAGAAACGGTTCCGGGCGGATCAGATCGAACCGAAGAGTGGCATCGTTTATTCATACTCAGGAGCTATTGATGAAGTGTTAGCTCCACAACTACTCGCGCTTATATGCGGGCACCCCGCTCAAAACCTGACGCAGAAGTTGCTGGAGGATAAGGGCGCTATTCTCGCCACCGTTCACGAATGGCTGAAGCATGATGATCCAAATTTACGAAAAATTGCCCACAGCCTTCTTGACGAACTCAAAAAGAGCAACCAAGCACAGTCTATTGAATCGTATTCTGTTCTTCTGCCGGAGGGAAAGCCACGCGAAAGCGCACGAAAAATGGCCAAACAATTTTATCAACAACGAGGAATTGCCAATTCGACGTTACAGGGTGAAGACGCCAAGCAAACTGAAAATGATCTCAATCATTGTAACGAATGCGGCAGCCTCTTGACCGAACCGCGCCAGTTCAACCTGATGTTCAAGACCTACGTCGGCCCGGTGGAGGATCCGGATAGCGTGGCCTACCTGCGGCCGGAAACGGCGCAGGCCATCTTCGCTCAGTTCAAATCCGTGCTTGAAGTTTCACGGCAGAAAATGCCGTTTGGCATTTGCCAGATCGGCAAGGCATTTCGGAACGAGATCAACCCGCGCAACTTCACCTTTCGCTCCCGCGAGTTCGAGCAGATGGAGCTCGAGTTCTTCATCCGACCCGACGAAGTCGTCGAAGCCATTTCGGGCCGGATCGCGAAGGCATCGGAAATCGGAAATCAGAAATCGGAAATCGGAAATTCGGATTGGGGCTGGGAAGCCTGGCACAAATACTGGGTCGAACAGCGGGTCAGTTGGTACGAAAACATCGGTCTGCCACGCAATTCGCTGGTCGAATACTGGCAGAAGCCGGAGGAACTCGCGCACTACGCGCGAGCCACCGTGGACATCCTCTACAAATTCCCCTTCAGCAAACGCGACGAGAAAGGCGAGTTGATGGGCGAAGAGTTGGAAGGCATCGCCGCCCGCAGCGATTTCGACCTTTCTCAGCACCAGCATTTCTCCGGTAAACCGATGGGCGTGTTCGACGACGAGTTGAAGGCCGCCTGGGCGAAGCTCGATGAAGGCAGGAAGAAAGCGCTTTGGCAGCGTTACCACGATGCGCGCTTGAACTATTTCACGAAAACGGGCGTCCCCGCCGAGGAAGCGGCGAAACAGGCGCGCGACGACGCCGACGCTCTCGCCAAAGGCAACTATATCCCGCACGTGATCGAACCGAGCGCCGGCGTGGACCGTCTCATCCTCGCCCTGATCTGCCGCGCCTACAGCGAAGACCAGGCCCCCGACGAAAAAGGCAAGCTGGAAACCCGCGTCGTCATGCGTTTTCATCCGCGTATTGCGCCCATCAAGGTCGCCGTTTTTCCGCTGCTCAAAAACCGGCCCGAATTGGTGCAGAAAGCCAGGCAAGTGCGCGAACTGTTGCGGCCGCACCTGACGGTGTTCTACGACGAAGCCGGCGCGATTGGCCGCCGTTATCGTCGCCAGGACGAGGCCGGCACGCCGTTCGGTGTGACGATTGATTTCGAGACGCTGGGCGAGAAAGGCCCGGAACTGAAGGACACGGTGACGTTGCGCGACCGCGACAGCATGAAGCAGGAGCGGGTGAAGATTGCCGATCTGCTTCCGTTGTTGCTGGAAAAGGTTCGCTGAGGCAAGCTGACAGGCGAACGATGAGCAAGTCCGCGCGCATCTCCTACGCGATCATGGCGGTCCTGCTCGCCCTGGTCGGCCTGCTCCATCTGGCGACACTCGTTTTGACAACCCTCTTCGGCTATTTCGCCCTGCGCCAGTTCAGCTTTGGCCGCAGCAAAGCGCTCGGCGTCGCGATTTACGTCATCGCCGTGGCCGCCATCGCCTACGGCCTCTTTTACTTCTCGCGCCTCGCTTACAAGACCCTCCCGGAAATCGCCAAGACAACGATTCCGGCCGTGGTCAACTTCGCCGAAAAGCAGAAGATCGAACTTCCCTTCACCGATTACGCCGGCTTGAAGACCGCTGCAATCGGCGCCGTCACGGACAAGATTGCCAATGTGGGCCGTTACGCGCGCGCGGCCATCCTGCAGATCGCGATGTTGATCGTCGGACTGGTGGTGGCCGTCAGCCTGTTCATCAGCGCGAAATGGGAGGTGGATAACGATCCGGACGTGATGAAGGACAGCCTCTATTCCACGGTCGTTCGCGAACTCGTCCTCCGTTTCGAAACGTTCTACCGCAGCTTCGCGAAGGTTATCGGCGCGCAAATTGTCATTTCCGCAATCAACACCATCCTGAGCGCCGTTTTCCTGATCTGGAACGGCTACCCCTACATCATGGTCATCGTCGTGATCACTTTTCTCTTCGGTTTGCTCCCGATCATCGGCAACGTCATGAGCAACACCCTCATTGTCGGCGTCGGGTTCACCGTCTCGCCCGAGGTGGCCCTGTTCGCGCTCATCTTCCTGGTGGTCATTCACAAACTGGAATACTTCCTCAACAGCAAGATCATCGGTGACCGGATCAAGAACCCGATGTGGCTGACGCTGCTCGGACTGGTGCTCGGCGAAAAACTGATGGGCATTCCGGGCATGATCCTCGCGCCCGTGGTCCTCCATTATATCAAGGTGGAAGCCTCGCGGAACAAGATGTCCGACGTCGTCCGTGAGGAGCCGCAAGCCGTCAAGGCCGCCTGACCGGTCACTTCTCCTCCCGCGAACCCGTCCATGCCCGGAGAAACTCCACCCGCCAAAAAAAAGCGCGCGCCGACGCTTTACGCCATCATCACCTTTAAGCTGCTGAAGGGACTGGTGTTCATCGCCATCGCCCTCATTGCCTACACGCTTTCGGACAACGACCTGCCCGCCGAATACCACCGGCTGCTCCAATGGCTGCGGTTCAATCCCGAACGGAAGTTTTTCACCGACCTGGCCACGCAAATCGGCAAGCTCACCGAGATCAATGTCCTCTGGGCCGCCGCCGGGACGCTGGCTTACAGTCTGTTTTCACTCGTCGAAGGAATCGGCTTGATGTGCCGCGTGAGTTGGGCCTGCTGGATGGCCATCGGCGAATCCGCCTTTTTCATCCCGATCGAAGTCTATGAACTGGTGCAACGGATGAATCACGAGAGGTTTCCCTGGGTTGTCCTGGGTTTCCTCGTGCTCAACATTGTTTTCGTCTGGTATCTGGCGAAAAATCGCGAGCGTTTGTTCCGACACAGCCATCACGAGTGAATTGGGTGGCGCGTCGCTCACACCAGGGTGAAACGTTTTGGAACCGTTCAAGGTTATGAAATCATTCCCACGAAACCACAGTCGCACCTTCGGGATCACGGTCTTGTGTCTGGGATTGGCAGGGGTTTGCCGCCTTTG
>WNFU01010200.1_pt1 | contig 10443 bp, 9 predicted proteins | sample 5400121 | NCBI WGS metagenome assembly WNFU01 (sample SAMN13153360, study PRJNA577476) | soil metagenome | isolation source: 100 cm soil or saprolite under grassland replicate 1 | place: USA:California | collected 2016-06-15
AGTGCGCCACCCGGCGCGAAGATGCGCGAACCGCACGCCGCGCGTGTCGCGTCGTCGACCGAAGCGGCATCGGCAGCGCCGGCTGCGGCAACCGCTCCGCGCTCGGAGCTCGCGCCGTCCAGTCCGCAGCCGACGTATGTTGCTGCCACGGCTCCTGAGGCTGCCGACCCGCCACGCGCGCAGTCCGGTGCGTCGGCAATCCCGGTACGACCTTCGGACGCGGCCTCGACAGCGGGCGACGAGCGGGGTGCCCCACCGGCAGCAGCGGCTAAGCAGACATCGCGCGGCTCGCCATCTGCAGCGCCCGTCGAGGACCGTAGCGAGGCCTTGAAATTCGCGCTGGCTCAGCCGCCAACCGCGCCCGAGCCGCGCGTCCGTACAGCCGATCAGAACACGCAAGAGGACCTCGCCGCGCAAGGGCGCCGAACCCTCCTGGATACCGTTCCACGCATCGCCAGGCAATCGGAGCTGGAAGTAGCACGCGTGCTGTCGATAGCCGCGAGCGCCTACCAGCCGATGCAGGACAGAGCCGTCGCCGACGCGGCGCGCTTGAACCGGATTCCTGACGACGCATGGCTGCGTGCACGCGCGACGGCGCCCGGCGAAGCACGCCGCCTCACCGATCAGGCGCGCGCGGCGTTTGCTTCGCGGCGCAATGTTCTCGAGGCGTTCGACCTCCAGTTGCGGGCATTCGGCGCGAATCCGCGGGATCCGGACGTCGCCAGCTACCTCGCGTTCCTCTATCTGAAGCTCAGTCCGCCTCAGCCCGACATGGCGCGTCAGGTCGCGTTGGTCGCGCTCGCCACGCGCGGTTCGCAGGGGTATGCGACGCGAATGGACGATTGGAACACCTTCGCCGTTGCGAGTGCGCTCAGCGGACGCGAGGTGGACGCAAGAAACGCCCTGTTCGTGACGCTGGCCGTCTCAGGCAGCGTGGAGCGAACCTGCCTGTCAGCATTGCACGCGCTCGCGAACCACGGAGACCGGTTGCGGGGACCCGTCGAGGCGGTGCTCTACCGTGTCCGCGCGCAGGGCCGCGGGAATGACTCCCCGGCGTGTGCTTGGCCACCGAATGGGTTGGCGCTGTCGCGGCTCCCTTAGCCAACCCGCACTCGTTGATCTACGCCAAACTGCGCAAGTAAAGGAGCACAGCGTTTTTCCATATCCACGCAAACCGAGGAGAGTCAAATGAGCAGCATCAGCAGCAGGGCGTGCGCGCGAATCGTCGTCGCAATCGCGCTCGGCGCGTTTGCGATGGGCACCGCACTGGCGCAGCAGCCGGCGTCGACCTGGCAGCAGATCAAGCAGCGCGGGGAGCTGCGCATCGGCGTGACGCCCGGCGAACCGTGGTACTTCAAAGATCCCGCGACCGGTCAATGGAGCGGCATCGGATACCGCATGGGCCAGCAAATCGCCAAGGATCTCGGCGTCAAGCTCGTGCCGGTCGAAACGACATGGGGCAATTCGGTCGCGGCCATCCAGGCAAACCAGATCGACGTCATGTTCGTTCTCGACGCGACCGACGAGCGGAAGAAGGCGGTCGATTTTCCCGACGCGCCGTTTTTCTGGTATGCGCAGGGCGTGTTGGTGCGGGAGGGCCTGCCAGCCAGCAACTGGTCCGATCTCGATCGCGACAATGTCAAGATCGCCGTAACCTTGGGCACTGCGCCCGATCGCGATATCACCAAGCGGCTCACCAAGGCCAAGATCGAGCGCTTTCAGAACATGGACGAAGCCATCGCCGCGTTCTATTCAGGACGGGTCGACGCCGCCGCGTTCTACCACCCGGCGTTGGTCATGCAGCAGGCGCGCGTCAAGAAGGGATCGGTTGTCATACCACAGCCAGTGGTGGCACTGGCCACCAGCGCCGGCATCCGGCGCGAAGACGACAAGACCTTTCGCGACTTCCTCGACAAGGAATTCGACAAGTACTACAAGAGCGGCGAGACGCAGAAGTTCTACGAAGAGTTCCTGGCGTTCCGGAACATCGACGCGAAGAAGGCGCCGCCGATCATCAAGGAGCAATGGAAGTAGGCGAACCCGAGGCTAGACGCGGGCTTCGGCGCGTGAGCCGCCGGTCCGGATCGGCAGCGTCGAGCGCGGCTCGATCAACGCGAGCGTAGGAAGCGGCGATGCAATACCAGTGGGACTTCGCCGCGGTCTGGAAGCACTTCGACATGCTCATCGTCGGGCTGATCGGCACGGTCGAGCTCGCGCTGGTCTCGATCGTGTTGGGCGTGATCGTCGGCTTCGTGGTCGCGCTGATGCGGCTATCGCATCGCCGTGCGCTGCGCACACCCGCAACCGCGTTCGTGGAGTTCTATCGGAATACGCCGCCGATCGTCCATTTCTTCTGGTTCTTCTATGCGCTTCCGATCGTGATCGGCGTCTCGTTCGAGCCGTTCACCGCCGCAGTGCTCGCGTTGTCGACGCAGTCCGGTGCGTTCTACGCCGAAGTATTTCGCGGCGGAATCGTGTCGATCGAGCGCGGCCAGTGGGAAGGCGCCAAGGCGCTCGGCATGAATTATCGCGCTGTGCTGCGCCGCGTAATCCTGCCGCAGGCGTTGCGGCGGATGGTGGCGCCCTTCGTCGATCGCTCCTTCGAGCTGACCAAGACCACCGCGCTGGCGTCGTCGCTCGCCTATGCCGAGTTGCTCTACCAGGCGATGCAGGTGAACAGCATCACGTACCGGCCGATGGAGGTTTACACGACCATCGCCATCATGTACTTCATCGTGCTGTTCGCAGCCAGCAACCTGATGCGTCTGGCCGAGTATCGACTCTCACGTGTAGGTTGAAGGGGACGCCGATGGAATATACGTGGGATTTCAAGATCGTTCTCGACAGTTTCCCGCTCTTGCTGCGCGGGCTGGTGGTTACGATCGAGCTATGGATCCTGGCCTTTGCGATTGGTCTTTCCCTCGGGTTCGCGGTCAGCCTCGCCCGCGTGTCGAGCCGGGGCTGGCTCAATGGACCGGCGATCGGATATGTAGAGATATTCCGCAATACTCCGGTGCTGGTACAGCTCATCTGGTTCTACTACGCTTTTCCGATTGTCCTCGGTGCGCAGCTTTCGCCCTTCACGGCCGCTGCGCTGAGCCTCACGTTGAATACGTCGGCCTATTGCGCGGAGATCTTCCGTGGGGGCATCGTGTCGATCGCGCGCGGTCAATGGGAAGGTGCCAAGGCGATCGGCATGACGCGGGCGATGACGATGCGGCGCGTGATTCTTCCTCAGGTCTTGAAGCGCATGCTGCCGGCGTTTACCAACCGGGGCATCGAACTGGCCAAGGTGACGTCGCTCGCGTCGCTGCTGACCGTGAATGAGCTCATGTATCAGGGCCGACTCCTAAGCTCGACCTACTATAGGCCGCTGGAGATCTTGACGGTTGTTGCTCTGGTGTACTTCGTGCTGATCTATCCCGGTAGCTACCTGTCGGCCCGCCTTGAACGCCGCCTTGCGGCGCGCGATTGATGTCGAGCGAAATCCGATGAGCGATACCGTCATCCGCATCCGCAACCTGCACAAGCGCTTTGGCGACCTGCACGTAGTCAAAGGCGTCGACCTCGAGGTGAAGCGGGGCGAGCGCATCGCTATCATCGGTGCGAGTGGATCGGGCAAGAGCACGATCCTGCGCTGCTTGAATTTCATGGAGATGCCGAGCGACGGGACCATCGAGCTCGATGGCAAGGTGCTCGGCACAGAAAATCGGGCGAACGATGGTGGCGCAGCGCGGACCTACTCCGAGAGTGAACTATGCGAGGTGCGCACGCGAGTGGGCATGGTGTTCCAACAGTTCAACCTGTTCCCACATATGACCGTCCTCGAGAACGTCATGGAGGGATTGATCACGGTGAAGCGCACGCCAAAGGCGGCGGCGCGCTCGCGTGCCACCCAACAGCTGGCGAAGGTGGGGTTGCAGGACAAGCTCGATTCGTATCCGGGGAAGCTTTCCGGCGGACAGCAACAACGGGTTGCGATCGCCCGCGCGCTGGCGATGGACCCGGAAGTGCTGTTGTTCGACGAGCCGACCTCGTCGCTCGATCCGGAGCTCGTGGGCGAGGTCCTGCGCGTGATCCACGCGCTGGCCGAGGAAGGACGGACGATGCTCCTGGTCACGCACGAGCTCGGTTTCGCGTATCACTTCGCCGATCGCGTCGTGTTCATCGCGGACGGCATCGTTTATGAAACCGGCACCGCGGACGATGTCCTCAAGCATCCGCAGAAGGAGCGTACGCAGGCGTTCCTGGCGCGCTTTACGGAGCGTGCGTTCTAGGTCGAGAGGGATACGGCCTTGCGCTTTTTCAACGAAGGGCCCGCGCGATGAAGATCATCGGCGTCAAGGTGCTCGAGTTCCGCCGTCGCCTCGATGGACGCTCGTGGAATCCGGCGTTTCGCTGGCACGAGCGGCGGGCGCCGCTGCTGGTTCTCGAAACCGACAGCGGCTTGAGCGGGGTTGGTGAGGCGTGGTCGCAGCAACCGCGGATCGCGTTTGTGCTCGATTATCTGACACACCATTGCGCACCGGCATTGCTCGGGCGAGATCCCCTGCTGCCGATGCCGATCTCATCGCAGCTCGAATCGATAGCGGCGGCAGCGCCGGAACCCTGGGTAGCTGCAGCGGCGGCCAGTGCGATCGATATCGCGCTGTGGGACCTCGCAGCGCAAGCGGCGGGGCAGCCCCTGTGGCGCGCGCTGGGCGGCAGCACCGGCCGCGCGGCGGTCTATGCGAGCGGCGGACTGTACCGCGACGGTGCAAGCTTGAAGGATCTTGCGCACGAATTCGAAGCGCATGTGGATCAAGGATTCACGGCGGTCAAGATGAAGCTCGGTGCATTGCCGCTCGAAGCCGATCTCGAGCGCGCACGCACGGTGCGCGATGCGGTAGGTGACGAGGTAACCTTGTGGGTCGACGCGGTCAACCAGCTCACCCGGGCCAGTGCGCCGGCTTGGTGCGCAGCACTGGCGCGCGTCGGCGTTGCTGCCGTGCAAGCGCCGCTGTCGTTCGACGACATCTCCGGCATGGCAGACATCAACGCTTCGTTGCTGCCGGTCATCGCCACCGAGGCGGAGCATCGAGAAGAAGCATTTCGGGCGCTGGTCGAAGCCAAGGCGGTGACCTACCTGCAATATTGCATAGGCCTTTGCGGTGGACTCAGCGGGGCGATGCGCATCGATGCGCTCGCTGCGACGCACGCGGTGAATAGTACGCCGCAGTGCTTCTCCACGGCCGTCCTGCAGGCGGCCAGCCTCCACCTTGGCGCGGCGCGCGAGAACGTTATCGCGGTGGAATTCCACCGCTTTCACGATCATCTCGCGGCAGCGTTGCCTGCAGCGATGAGAAACGTCAAGGCGGGCTTCGTCCATCTCGACGATGCGCCGGGTCTCGGGGTGCCGCCTCCGACCCTCGGCGAACAGCCTGGCGGTGGCGAGGTACGCCTGCATCGGCATGTCGCACTTCACGATCAAGCGAGTAATGCATGAATCCAGCCACGACTTCCTCGCAATCCAGCGCACAGGGTTACGTTGACGACCCCCGGAACGACGAGGTCCTGGTTTACGTCGATGGCGAATTCGTGCCCCGGATCCGGGCGGTGGTATCGGTGTTCGACAGCGGCTTCGTGCTTGGCGACGGCGTCTGGGAAGGCTTGCGCCTCGTGAACGGGACGCTGGTCGCGCTCGACCAACACATGGAGCGGCTCTACGAAGGCGCGAGCGCGATCGCGCTTGACATCGGCATGACGCGCGAAGCTTTGGTCGCAGCGATCCGATCGACGCTAGACCGCAACGGCATGGTCGACGGCGCGCACATCCGCGTGATGGTGACGCGCGGCCGCAAGAAAACCCCGAATCAGGATCCGCGCTTCGCGGTGGGCCGCGCCACGATCGTCATCGTCGCCGAGTACAAGAAGCCCAATCCGCAAACGAAGGCAGCAGGACTCTCGCTATTCACGTCGACCTTCCGCTGCAGTGGGCCGGACGTCTTCGACCTGCGCCTCAACTCGCACAGCCGGCTCAACCTCATACAGGCGCTGATCCAGGCGATTAACGCAGGCGCGGATGAAGCGCTGATGCTCGACCCGCATGGTTTCGTCGCGAGCTGCAACTCCACCAACTTCTTCATCGTGCGCGGCGACGAGCTGTGGACCTCGACCGGCCGCTATAACTTCAGGGGCATCACGCGCCGCAAGATTACGGAGCTCTATCGAGCGCACGGCGGCATCGTGCGCGAAATCGACTTCACGCTCGCGGAGGTCTACAGCGCTAACGAAGCGTTTATCACCGGAACGCTTGGCGGCGTCACGCCGGTGACTCGCGTCGACGGCCGGACGATCGCCACCGGCGAACCGGGTCCGGTGACGCGTCGTGTCAGCGAATGGTACCAGGAGGCCATCGCCAAGGGCTGATGCCGCGACACGATTCGTACATCTGTAGCGGTCGTTTTCGTCAATTCCGCTAGCGGGTGGAGACGTTACTCACCGCAGGGCTTGACTATAGCGGCTTCGGCTTTTACTTCATTCGGCGTAGCAGCGCGCTTCCGCAGATCAGGCAGGCGGTGCCGAAGACCAAGAATCCGGTCCGGTAGCTGTCGGTGACGGCAGCTAACAGCGCGAACAGGGGCGGTCCGGAGACGACGCCGGCGAAGGTGATGAAGCCCGACGCTCCGGTGATGGCGCCCGCTTGGCCCGAAGGGGCGCGGCGCGCGATTTCGGACAACTGCACACCGTTCCAGCCGATCGCCGTTGCGCCAAAGCATGCCGCGACCGCCAGCAAAGCTGCGAGCGGCCAAGCCGCGCTGAAGCCCACCGCCGCGAATGCGCACCCCGCGGAGGCAATACCGATCACGCCGAGCAGGCGCCGCGGTGGGAGCCAGTGATCGGCGACCGCACCCCAAGCGATCCGGCCGATGATCCCGCCCACGTTCGCGGTCGTCAGCGCCAACCCCGCGGTAATGAGCGAGTGGCCAAGCGCCTCGGTCAAATACACCACGAGGAAGCTCATCAAGCACATTTGCATCGCGGCGTACACGAAGCCCACGATCGAGAGCTCGACGAGCGCAGGGTGCTGTACGACCGTGCGCAAAGGCGCCACCAAGGCGGCAATCGAAAAAGGGCGCTCCGCGCTGCTGACATCGAGTCGCCGTCGCGTGGATTGAGCTAGCGCTGCGATTCCCGCGCCGCTAGCCGCTACAACCAGCAGCGCGGGACGCCACCCTATCGCCAGCGCAAGCGGGGGCAATGCCGCGCCGGCCAACGCCGCGCCGCCCGGAACGCCCGTCTGCTTGATCGAGAAGACAAGCGCCATGCGCCCCGGCGGGGCGGTACGCGCGAGCACTTCGGAGGAGGCGGGTGTTATCGCCCCATATCCGAGGCCGATCACTATTGGCGCAACAGCCAACAGCAGGACTGCCGACGGCGGCAGCAACGCGACGAACGCAATACCGGCAGCACAGATCAACACGCATAGCTGCGAGACCCGGATTGCGCCATGGCGCGCGATGAAGTGCCCGGACGCGAGGCTTGCGGTCATCGAGCCGACGTAGAGCAGGCCGACAAAGACCCCGACGAGCTTCGCGGGGACACCAAAGTCGCGGGCGATCTCCGGGGCCAGCACCGCAGTCGCGGTGCTGGTCAGGGAGGTGAACACCTGAATGGCGAGCGTTGCCGCGAGCGCGATCGCCGCGGTATACGCAGATCGTTGTGGCGCGAGCATCATCACACTGTCTCGTCCGTGTGGTCGCGCTTCGGCACCCAATGACGATGGCTTTGCATCACCAGATAAGGCGCGACTCCGGTGCCATGGTTTACGAGAATCTCTTGCTCGCTTCGCTTGGCGAGCCGCGTCCGCCCTGATCGAGTGCCGAGCGCTTACCCCGTTGGCAACTCCGACGTGGCGTTTATTGCCCGATCAGTTCGGCGTCACGCATGGAACAATGTGCCGGCTGTGGCGACGGTAAATGCGAAAATCAGCGTCGGTCGTGAGGATGATGGGATCGGGGAGCATTTCGGTCATACGCACAAGGCAGGCGTCGGCGAGGCTCATGGGCACGTCGGCGTACTTCTGCATGAGCTTCAGCACGGGCTCCAGGTCCTTCGCCAGCTCGAAGGCAACGAGCAGGGAACCGCGGCGAAGGAGCGTACTCAGACTTGGCGTGCCGCGCGCTCCGAGCAGGTGGAAAGCCTCTGACAAAGCCGCTTCGCACGTGGTCCAGAGGGGAGCATGCTGCGATGCCTCCGTGACAGCCCATGGGTGGTGCCTATCGCGGCGGCTGAGCAGCGCCACCACGAAACCGGCGTCAACGAGGAGGTTTCCGGCCATAGCCGGTAGAGCGTAAGTAGCGCTTCTTTTGCGCGCTCAGATCGGCCGGCAGGCCGTCCACCGATCCGATGAGATCTGCGATGGCGTCGAGCGCTGCCGGCTGGCGCCGTTCCGGTCCGGTTGCAAGCTGCAGTCGTTCGCGAACGACATCGGACTTCGAGATCCTGCGTCCACGCGATTCCGCCTCGATGTCTGCGACAAGTGGCTCCGGCAAGCGTACGGTAAGTGTCTTCATAGACCCATTGTATTACGTCTATGTCAGACGTGCAAGACAGACCGGTGAACCGGCAATGATCTCCGATCCCGAATCCCGGCGCGTGGCACTTATTCGGCTTGAACCGTAGCAAGCACCAAGCCCTGACGAGGACCTCCGACGCGTCGCAGCGTGGCTGTGGCGCATGCACCAGCCCCCAGTGGTTCGTGGAAGCAGCGAACTTTGTCCACCGTCATTGTGCGGACGGGCGACAGAGGTGGGAGAGATACTATCACTGCAAGGCGGGCAAAATGGTGCTGTTGAGTGGACTCGAACCACCGACCTACTGATTACGAATCAGTTGCTCTACCAGCTGAGCTACAACAGCCCTGAATGACCATCGGCAAGCCTGCGGGCCGGCCGCTGCAGTAAACTAGAAATTATACCGAGCGGCGCGTCCCCGCGCCAGTCGCGCCCCACGAAAAACGGCGGTGTCAAATGCACTCGCGACTCTCTTGACCTTCACATGACCGATACGCGCCAGCTGTTCGGATTCCATGCCGTCATCGCTCGATTGCGCGCGCAGCCGCAAAGCGTGCGGAGCCTCTACGTCGGCAACGCGCGCCACGATCGTCGCATGCGCGAGTTGATCGAGCGCGCCGAGATCGCCGGCGTCACGGTGCATGCTGTCGACGACGCTCGACTTGCGGCGCTGGCTGGAAACGACAAGCATCAGGGCGTGGTCGCGGTCGTCGTCGGAAGCATGCCGCACCGGACACTCGACGACGTGCTGGAAAATCTCGCCGAGCCGCCGCTGCTGCTCGTGCTCGACGGCGTCACCGATCCGCATAACCTAGGCGCGTGCCTGCGCAATGCGGACGCTTTTGGCGCGCACGCGGTCATCGTGCCCAAGGATCGCGCCGTCGGCGTCAACGCCACCGTCGCCAAGGCGGCATCCGGTGCGGCAGATACAGTGCCGGTGATCACCGTGACCAACCTGGCGCGGAGCCTGCGCGATCTCAAGGCGCGAGGCGTCTGGCTGCTCGGCGCGGATGCGGGCGGCACCGAAAGCTTGTTCGATGCGGACCTCACTGGGCCGATCGCGTGGGTGCTCGGCGCCGAAGGAACGGGCCTGCGAAGGCTCACGAGCGCGTCGTGCGATCGCATCGTCAGCATCCCGCTGCTCGGCACGGTTGAATCGTTGAATGTCTCGGTCGCGGCGGGAATCTGCCTGTTCGCGACGCGGCGACAGCGGGCGCTGGGCGCGCAGCGGTGAAGCGCCGCCACGCGCACGACCGGTTGGATTTCAGCGGTGGGTTGGACTAGGATGCTCCAGGCAAAAGCCATATGGCGACCGACAAATACCGCATCGAGCACGACCTGCTCGGCGACCGGGAGGTTCCGGCAGACGCGTACTACGGCGTGCATACGCTGCGCGCGGTCGAAAACTTTCCGATCACGGGGACGCCAATCGCGATCTACCCCGATCTGATTCGCGCGCTCGCCTGCATCAAGCAGGCGGCCGCGCTGGCGAACCACGAGCTCGGCCTGCTCGACAGCGAAAAGACGGTGGTGATCGTCAAGGCCTGCGAGGAGATCCGCGCCGGCAGGCTCCACGAGCAGTTCGTGGTCGACGTCATCCAGGGCGGCGCCGGCACCTCGACCAACATGAACGCCAATGAGGTGATTGCCAATCGCGCGCTCGAGCATCTGGGGCACCAGCACGGGGAGTACAAGTACCTGCATCCGAACGAAGACGTCAACATGAGCCAGAGCACCAACGATGTGTATCCGACGTCGCTCAAAGTTGCCGGCTGGTTCGGCCTCTTCCGGCTGGTCGACGCAATGGCAGTATTGCGCGGCGCCTTCGAGGTCAAGGCGGAAGAGTTCAGAGACGTGCTCAAGATGGGCCGCACACAGCTCCAGGACG
>WNFU01015353.1_pt1 | contig 10440 bp, 10 predicted proteins | sample 5400121 | NCBI WGS metagenome assembly WNFU01 (sample SAMN13153360, study PRJNA577476) | soil metagenome | isolation source: 100 cm soil or saprolite under grassland replicate 1 | place: USA:California | collected 2016-06-15
TCGCTCAAGGTCGACGTGTTCCACGACCAGGTCTTCGTATTCACGCCGAAGGGCGAGGTGAAGGAGCTGCCCGCGGGCTCGACGCCGATCGACTTCGCGTACCGCATCCACAGCGACGTCGGGCACCGCTGCATCGGCGCGAAGGTGAACGGGCGCATCGTGCCGCTCGACCACAAGCTTCACTCCGGCGACATCGTCGAGATCATCACGAGCAAGGCCGCGCGCGGGCCGTCGCGCGACTGGCTGAAGATGGTCGTCACGCCGGGCGCGCGCGAGAAGATCCGCCAGTGGTTCAAGCGCCAGCAGCGCGAGGAGAACATCGCCCACGGCAAGGAGCTCCTCGACAGGGAGCTGAAGCGCATCGCGCAGCGGTCGCTCGGGGAGATCTCCGCGGAGGACCTCGCGAAGGCCGCTGGCGAGCTGAACATGCACGACGTCGACACGATGTTCGCGTCGCTCGGCTACGGCGAGCTCTCCGCGCCGCAGGTCGTGACGCGGCTCGGCATCCTCGACGACACCGAGCTCGCGATCCCGCAGCAGGCCGCTCCCGCGCCGCCGCCGACGTCGCGGACCGGTGGCGTGCGCGTGAAGGGCACGGGCGATCTCCTCGTGCGGTTCGGCGTCTGCTGCGACCCCGTGCCCGGCGACCCGATCGTCGGCTACATCACGCGTGGCCGCGGGGTGACCGTGCACCGCGCGGACTGCACCAACGTCCGGAACATGGCCGAGCGCGAGCGCATCGTCGAGGTCGAGTGGGAGCGCGCGGGGCCGCGCACGTACCCGGTCGCCGTGCGGATCGTGGGCTGGGACCGCCACGGGCTCCTCCGTGACATCGCCTCGATCATCAGCGAGGACCAGGTGCAGCTCGTCAGCCTCGCGGCGAACGCGAACCCGGACAAGACCGCCACGGTGAACGCCGTCCTGCAGGTCACGAGCGTCGAGCAGCTCTCGCGCGTGCTCGCGCGGCTCGAAGGCATCCGCGACGTGTTCAGCGTCAGCCGCGACGGCAGATGACGCAGGTCCGGCCGCAGCCGGCCCCGGCGACCGAGGGACGGGTCGAGGCCGCGTGGAAGCGGCGGTATCGCGCGCCGCGGTCGACGTTCCCGACCTGGGCGCGCGACCGCGCCGACCGCCTGGTGTACCTGTCGAACCACATCGGACGCTTCGAGATCTTCGCGTGGGACCGCGAGCGCGACGCGCATCGGCAGGTCACCGACCGCCCCGAGGGGACCGGCTACCGCGTGCCGGCCCGCATCGATCCGTCGGGCGAGCACGTCTGGTGGTGGAACGACCGCAAGGGCGACGAGTTCGGCACGTGGACCGTCGAGCGCTTCGACGACGGGCGTGACCGGCGCGACGCCGCGCCGCTCGAGCCCTCGTACTCCGCGGGCATCGCCCTGGGGCGCACGTTCGCCGTCATCGGACGCTCGACCGGCGACGAGGGCTCGACGGCATACGTCGTTCCGCGCGACGACCGCCCGCTGCGCGTGTACGCGCACCGCGAGTCGGCGCGGGTCGGGCACCTCTCCGCGGACGAGCAGCTCGTTGCGCTCTCGCACTCGGAGCACGGCGACAGCCGCAACCCGGCGGTGCGCGTGATCGACCTCGCCGGCAACACGATGGGCGACCTCTGGGACGGGCCGGGTCGCGGGTTGCACCCCGGTCGCTGGTCGCCCCTGCCGGGTGACCGCCGTCTCGTCGTGCATCACGAGCGCACGGGCTTGCGGCGGCCGATGGTGTTCGATGTCTCGAGCGCGATGGCGACGGAGATCGACGTCGACCTTCCCGGCGAGGTCGAGGCGGACTGGTTCGCGGACGGCGAGTCGCTCCTCCTCGGTCACGACCATCGCGGCCGGTCGGAGCTCTTCCGGTACCACCTTGGCGCGCGGTCGCTGCAGCCGATCCGGACCGAGCCCGGCTCGATCGATGACGCGCGCGTCCGGCCCGACGGCGACGTCTGGTACCAGCTGAACGGCTCGGCGTTCGCGCCGCACACGCGGAGCGGGCCGCGCGTCGTGCTGCGCGCGGAGGGCCTCGAGCCGCCCGAGAGCGTGACCTACACGGATGCCGACGTGAAGGGCATCCACGTCTTCATCGCGGAGCCGCGCGGTGGCGCGCGGCCTCGGCCGACGCTGTTCCTCGTGCACGGCGGTCCCGAGGCGCACGACCGCGACCGCTGGGACCCCGAGGTGCAGACGTGGGTCGACCACGGCTTCGCCGTGCTGATGGTCAACTACCGCGGATCGAGCGGGTACGGCAAGGCATGGCGCGACGCGATCAAAGGCAAGCCCGGGCTGACGGAGCTCGAGGACATCGCGGCGGTGCAGGACTGGGCCGTCACGAGCGGCTTGAGCGACGCGAAGCGCTGCGTCATCGGCGGCGCCTCATGGGGCGGCTACGTCACCTTGCTCGGTCTCGGCGTGCAGCCCGACCGCTGGGCGGCGGGGCTCGCCGGCGTGCCGATCGGCGACTACGTCGCGGCGTTCGAGGACGAGATGGAGCCGCTAAAGCGCTACGACGCGGCGCTCTTCGGCGGCACGCCCGATCAGGTCCCGCAGGTGTACAGGGAGCGGAACCCGATCACGTACGTCGACCGCGTGCGCGTGCCCGTGATGCTCCTCGTGGGCCAGAATGATCCGCGCTGCCCGTCGCGCAGCGTCGACATCTACGAGGCGCGCCTGCGCGAGCTCGGCAAGACCTTCGAGACGTATCGCTACGACGCCGGGCACGGATCGCTCGTGATCGACGAGCGGATCCGCCAGATGACGGCGCAGATCGCGTTCCTCGCGAAGCACCTCGGCACACCGTCGCCGCTCTAGGCGGCGTGGACGACCCGGCGCTCGAGGCCGAGCTCCTGCGCGATCCGCTCTTCGACCCTGACGGCGGCCTGACCATCGCGGCGCCCGCCGGTCGCGGCCGCGGCGAATGGGCGGGCGCGCCTGGCGCCGTCGCCGCGGAGGGCGTCGTCCACCTCTCGTACCGGCTGCGCGCGCCGCCGCCGCTCCGGGGCCACACGGTCGTGATCGAGCGGCTCGATCCGCGATCGCGGCGGTCGGCCCTCCTGCCGGAGGCGATCGGCGTCGCAGGCGTGAAGGACCCGTGGGTCCGTCGGGTCGGTGATGCATGGCAGTTGTTCGCGTCGTTCGGTCCGCTACCCGCCGGCGCGGGCTCGGATCTGCACGTGACCGGCGATGCGCTCTCGACCGGACGGACCGGCTCGCTCACCGGGCTCGGGACGAGCCGCGACCTCGTCGAGTGGGAGTGGCGCGGCGCGGTCCTCGGGCCGACTCCCGGCCGCTGGGACGACCACACCGCGCGACTGACGACGGCGATCCGCGTCGGCGACGAGTGGGTCGGCCTCTACGACGGCAGCCGAGTGGAGGGCAACTATGAGGAGCGCTGCGGGGTCGCGGTCAGTTCCGATCTCGTGGAGTGGCGGAAGGTGAGCGTGGATGGTCCCGCGATCGGGACCGCGAGCGGTGCCGGCGGTGTGCGCTACGCGGAGCTCGTCGAGATGCCGGACGGCTCGGTGCGCGCGTATTACGAGTTCACGCGGGAGGATGGCTCGCACGACCTGCGGACGGCGCTGTCGCGCAACTTGCTCTAGCGCCAGTCGAGTGACGCTTCGCAAGGAGCGTCGCTCATTTCTTTTGCCCGGCCAGCGCGAGTGGGATCGCGGCGTGCAGGTCGGCGCGGTGTGTTGGCCGGCGTGCTGAACGTCCTGATCCGCGCACACCTCGCCTACTTCTTGTGGGAGGTGATGACGCACCAGGACGATCCGCGTTTCGCGGGAAAGGCGATCCCCATCCGGAATCTCGTGATCGTCAGCGGGATGAGCATGCTGTTCCCGGCGGTCCAGATGCTCACGAAGCGCTGGCGTCGCTACCCGTGGGGCTGGGATGCGCTCTACCTGTCGCTGTATTGGCTCGACATGGCCGGGAACTCGTTCGACCTCTACGACTCGCACACGCACTTCGATCTCATCCCGCACTGCCATGGCGCGGGCGCGATCGCGCTCGTCTTCGAGCGAGCGTTCGGCCTGCCTCGACGGCGGGCGTTCATCGCGGCGAACGCGGTGCACGTCGCGCTCGAGACCCAGGAGTCGCTGACCGACGTCTTCTTCGGCACGCACAACGTGCGCGCCTGGTGGGATCAGCCCGGCGACCTGCTCGCCGGTCTCGTCGGCACGCTCGCGTATCCCGCGCTTGCCCGGCGCCTCCGCATGCGACCCGCCGCGCGGCGGTAGACCTACGGTCGCTCCGCCGGACCACGCCTGGCTCCGTGTAGGGAACCAGCTCAGCAGCCCGGCTGTATGGGGATGAGCAGCGTTCCCAAGGAGGTCAGACATGCGGGTCTGGTCATCTCTCTTCGCGCTCGGCCTCTCGTTCGTGCTCTTCTCCACTGCCGCCGCGGCCGCCGGCTCGTTCGCCGTCTCGGATGTGTCGGTCCAGACGCGGGATGGATCGCCCTGGGCGGAAGGGGCGCCCATCGTCCTCGTCGTGAAGGCCACATCGCCCGCCGGCCTCGCCTTCCCCGACAAGGCGCTCTCCGTCGTCATGCAGACCGATGGTGAGCGGACGAAGTGCCTCGACGTCGCGATGAAGCTGGTATCGGTGGACAGCGGGACCGCGACGTATGCCGGCGTGTTCTACCCGTTCCGCGCCGCTGCCTACGACGGCCGGTTCGCCATCGGCGAGAGCGTCGAGGACATCACCGACATCCGCTTCACGGTCGGGACGTCGGCTCGCGCGACGACGTCCGTTCCCGCGGACGCCGACCTGCCCGTCCTGGCACCGGTCCGCTTCGACTACGGCCCGGCGCTCGACGGTCGCGCCCTCGGCGTCGTCGGAGCGACGGCGTTCGCCGCGCTCGGTGCCCTTGCCGTCCTCATTCGGCGTCGCCGGCTCGTGGCGACGCATTCGGTGGCCTGATGCGTCTCGGCGTCCTGCTGCTGGTGGTCGCGGCCGCGTGCGCTCCGGCCGCGACCCGGCCGGCCGGATCGCCCGCGGCGACCGCCTCGCTCCGCGCGGCGGCCACCGCTACGCCGACCATCAACGTCGACGACATGATGGGTGGGTCGTTCGTGCCCGCGACGGTCTTCACGCTCGCCGGCAGCGAGATCCACGCCGTGAAGCTGCAGAACCACTTCACGCCGTTCCGCATCCCCGTGTCCGGAAAGGCGCACGCGGTCGTCAGCCTCGACGGCGCCCGCCTGTACGTCCTCGATCGGAAGGACGGGTCCACGCGCATCCGCGCGCTCGACGCCGCCACCGGCGCCGAGATCGGGTCGACGACGCTCGCCGAAGAGCCCGCCGACGGGCTGGCGATCGCGCAGGATCGCATCGACCGCGTGCTCGTGCTCGTGAAGGCCGGCAGCGGCGTACGCGTCGAGGAGATCGCGACGTCCCCGCTCGCGGTGCGAGGCGGGATCTCGAAAGCCGAGTGCGGCGATCGCCTGCTCGCGAGCCAAAGCCGGATCGCGATCGTCTGCGCCTCAGCCTCCAAGATCGCGATCGACACCCTCGTCGGACAGACCGCTCGCGTCGAGGTCCCCGGCGGACCGATCGTGGCCTCCGCGATGCTCGCCGACGGCGGGCTCGTCGTCGGCACGACGGCGGGCACGCTCCATCGCGTGAAGCGCGGCGACCTGGCGCTTATCGACGGACCCGAGCTGCCGAACGGCGCGACCGTCCCTGAGGCGATCGTCGCGTCGGACGAGCAGCGGTTCGCGGTCTTCGCGCGGACCGCGAGCGGAGCGACCGTGAGCACCTACGACGCACGTTCCGGCGTGCTGAACGGTGGTCCGTTCGCGGTCACGACGCGGGTGCACCACGCGGTCGCGCTCTGGCCGTTCGCCTACTTCGCGGGTCCCGACCCCGGCCTGTGGCACGTCGATCTCCGAAGTGGCCTCGTCGAGCGCATGGCCGCGCTCACGGATCCCGTGCCGCTCGCGGTCTCAGCGCGCTAGGCCGACATCTCGAGCCGGAGCAGCACGGGCTCGCGGCCCTTCTCGACGTACCAGGGCTGCACCCACTCCGCGCCGTACTTCGCGCGCCACAGCTCGACCAGTCGCTGCAGCGCCGCGTCCCGATCGGGCGGCCGTTCGTATCTCGCCTGGAGCTCGTGCGCGCCGACGCGCACGGCGCACTCGGGATGCCGACGCAAGTTGCGCAGCCAGTCGGGCGTCAGCTCGTCGGCGCGCAGCCACAGCGTGCCGTCCTCGTGCGCGAACCAGACCCGCACCGAATGCGTCCGTCCGCTGCGACGGCCGCGCGTGCGCAGCTCGAGCTCCTCCTCGCGCGCGAGCGCATCCGCGAGGTCGGTCACGCGTCGATGTCGGCGCGGCGGAGCTCCATGAGGTAGTGCTCGCGCTCCCGCGTGTCGGGCTCGTCGTACACCTTGCGGAACCGGTATCCCGCCTTCTCGTACGCCCGGATCGCCGCGGCGTTCGAGCGCGTCGGACCGATGAGCGCGAGGTCGACCTGGTACCGCGGGAAGGCGACGTCGCGGAGGAAGCGGCGGATCAGCTCGGGCCCGAGCCCTCGACCGATCAGCTCCGGCTCACCGATGTACACGTCGATGCCGATAGCAGGCTCGTCGATCCCGATCTCGGCGATGTAGTCGGGGTGGTCGGTCGTGCGGTACGACTGGATGTCGCCGATCGGGCGAGCATCGAGCTCGACGATGAAGTGCTCCGTCGGATCCTCGCCGCGGATCGCCATGCGGCGCTCGCGGATCGAGCCTTCCGGGAAGTCGGGCTCCGAGCCGTCGTCCCACCAGCGGCGCACGTGCGGCCGGAGCAGCCACTCGCGCACCAGCGGCAGGTCCGCTTCGGTCATCGGACGGAAGCGGAGTTCGGCGGTCGCGGTCACCGTGTCCTAGACCCAGATCTCCATGCGCAGGCCCATCGCGTCGCGCGGCGCGTCGGTCGGGATGGGGCGCGCCTGGTCGAACCCGATGCGCGCGGCCGTCCACACCATCGCCGCGGCGTCGAGCACGTCGTCGGCGTTCGCGCCGGAGGGCCGGCGCGCGACGAGCGCGGCAACGTCCAGGCCGAGCTTCGAGAGGAGCCGCTCGCGCTGCGCGCGACCCTCCGCGGACCGTTTCGTCCGCAGCGCCGCGCCGTGCGCCATCTCGCGGAAGCTCAGCTCGGGATGCCCCTCGCGGATGCGCGTCTGCGTCGCCGGCTGCATGGCGCAGTCGACGTCGGCGACCTTGCGCAGGATCCCGAACGTCTGGAGGTTCATCGGCCCGATCGCCCTCGCCGCGGCGAACGTCGCGCAGTTCAGCGCGGCGCGGGTCGGGGCGGGAAAGACCGAAGCCGCTCGCGCCGCCAGCAGGCGCCGCGCCTCGACGTCGCAGGCCCGGGGTCCGTCGCCCGGACGCTCGACGAGGCCGATCGGCACGTCCACCACCAGAAGCTTGTCCGGCAGCGCGACGACGGAGGCGAATCCGCGGTGTCCCTCGAGGCCGACGATGTCCATGCGGCCCCGCCGGTCGAACGAGCAGCGGAGGACGAGCCAGCCCCGCGCGTAGCCGTCAACGCCCGAGAAGATCACGAGCGCGTCCCCTCATACGTGATGAGCTCGAGCAGCGAGCCGTCGGGATCGCGGAAGTACACGCTCCTGCCGTCGCCGTGCGCGCCGGTACGCTCGACCGGGCCGAGCTCGACAGCGACGCCCTTCGAGCGCAGGTGCGCGACGGCGTCCTCGATGCGGCCGTCCCACACGAAGCAGAGGTCGCTGTTGCCGGGCGTGATGCGCACTCGCGCGACCGGCTCGGGCGTCGCGCCCGGGGTGTGGACGTTCAGCTGCTGCTCGCCGAAGCGGTACGCCCGCCGCCCGCGCGGCAGCTCGCGCACGTCTGCGCCGAGGACGTCGCGGTAGAAGGCATCGGAGCGGGCAGGGTCTGAGACGGCGATGACCGCGTGATCCAGGCGAAGGTCCATCGAAGGTAGTCTGAGGCCCCGCGCTCCCTTCGATGAGACGCTATGGGATCGATCGCCCTTCCGCCGGGACGCCCTGGCAGGCGGGTCCGCGCTACCGCATCGCCTCGAGGAGCACGTTCACGTCGCGGTGGAAGGTGTCTATGTCCACGAGCGGCTTCTCGGCGAGCGCGGGGATGCGCCCGTTCAGGGCGTCCTCGTACGTCGGCAGCTCCGCCTGGTAGTAGATGCCGATCGGGATGGGCTCCTTCTCGTACGACTTCACGACCGCCGCCGCCTTCTTCGCGACGATCTCCTGCTCGTCCGTGACGTCGTGCACTACGGGGTCGAAGCCGGTCGCCTCGAGCTTGTAGAGGCGGCTCTTCTTCTCCGGCAGGTCCGCGCCCTCGTACCACTCCTTCGTGTAGAGGTCGTTGTACGTCGGGCACGTCTGGAGCACGTCGACGAGCGCGGCGCCTTTGTGCTCGATCGCCCGCTGGATGATCCCCGCGAGGTGCTTCGGTTCGAGCGCGTAGCCGCGCGCGATGAACGTGTACCCCGCGGCGACGGCCATCGCGATCGGGTTGATGCCGTCCTGGATCGCCTCTTCGGGCATGGACTTCGTGCGCTTGCCCTTGCGGAGGGTGGGTGAGGCCTGGCCCTTCGTGAGCCCGTAGACGTTGTTGTTGTGGACGAGGTACGCCATGTCGACGTTGCGGCGGCCGCTGTTCACGAAGTAGCCGGCGCCGATGCCGTACCCGTCGCCGTCGCCGCCCAGGGCGATGACCGTGACGTCGCGGTTCACGAGGCGCGCGCCGGTCGCGACCGGCAGGACGCGGCCGTGCAGCGTGTGGAAGCCGTAGGCCTTGATGTAGTGGGGCGTCTTGCCGGAGCAGCCGATGCCGCTGAACACGGCGACCTTGTCGGGGTCGAGGCCCATGCTCGCGAGCGCCATCTGGATCCCGGTGAGGATCCCGAAATCGCCGCAGTTGTGGAGAGCGCCGACCGAGCTGACGTAGGAATGGACACCCTCGACCTCGAAGTTGTGGACGTATCCCTCGTAGGAGATGACCTCGTTCTTGCGGACCGGCAGGAAGACGTAGTCGTCCGTGATGACCATCGGCGGCTTGCCCGGACGCACTTCCCGCTGCGGCGCGTCGACGATCGTGGCCAACAGGTTGAAGTCGCGCGTGCTGACGACCTCGACGGCGTATGCCTCCAGATGGATGTCCTTCGCGCGTTGGGCGGTGACCGTCGGGACCATGCCCTGCCGCACGAGGAGCGTCTTCATCTGCTGGGCAAGGACCGGCGAGATCGTCTTGAAGTGCGCCTTGCGCGCGTTGTTCCAGCCGTCGCCGGCCCATAGACCTGAGATCAGCGCGCGCTGGCGCGTCGGCGACAGCGACATGAGAGCGGCCGGGACGCGCTTGGTCTCGGCTGACGTCCCGAACCAAGATGCGAAGATCTCAGCCAGGTAACTCGAGCTGACGTGGACCTCCGTCGAGCCCTTCTCGGGACGCTCGCGAACGGTCGCACCGAGCTCCAAGGTCTTCCCGACCAGCGCAACGGTCTCGTCCACGAGGTCGCGCTCGTGGAAGCCGAATGTGAAGACGATCTCGCGGCCATGCGAGTGGCCCTCGGCGATGTACAGACCCGCGAGACGCATCGCGTCCGCATCGAGCCCGATCGCTCCCGGGAGCGGCTTGCTCCGCGTGTCCTTGGCCTTCCGCTCGTAGCTCAGCGGGAGGGACGCGATGTCCTCGCTCGCAAGCGACCGCGGATACGCCACGTAGTCGCCAGGCTTGACTTCATCCGCGCGGATCCAGGTCGCGTTCCATTCCGTGTTCACGCGCTTGCGTCGCTGGCGACGAACGACATACATCGGATGGTCCGGCGTCAACGTGATGGTGCCGAAGCACTTCACCGACACCCGATGCATCGAGTCGGGGTGCCAGTGGGACATCGTCTCGGTCACGCGATGCGGCTTGCCATCGTGGGCGATCACTTGATCACCCGTGACGACGTCACGGATCGGCTTCCATAGGCCATCGGCCATCGCGATCAACGTGTCAGGGCTTAAACACCCTGGACACCAGTCATTGTGCAGATCGGACTTGTAGTCCTTGATCGCGAACTTCTTGACCGGCGCCTCAACGGACATGCGTCATCACCACGTCGGTCCCTTCCCTGGCCTTGCCGTCGAGGCGCGCGCGGAGCGCGGCGACCACCTCGTCCTCGCTGAAGGGACGGCCGTCGAACTTCAGCACCTTGTCGGCGATCCGGATGCCGGTCTGCTCCGCGATGAGCGAGCCGAGCTGTCCCGAGTAGTTCTCCTCGAGGAGCACGACGTGCTTCGCCGCGCGCAGGATCCGCTCGACGTCCTCGGCCGGGAACGGCCGCATGAGCCGGCACTGGAGGAAGTTCACGCTCTTGCCCTCTTCGGAGAGGATCCGCATGGCGTCGAGGATCGTCCCCTTGGTCGAGCCCCACGCGACGATCGTCACGTCGGCCTTCTC
>WNFU01016910.1_pt1 | contig 10439 bp, 8 predicted proteins | sample 5400121 | NCBI WGS metagenome assembly WNFU01 (sample SAMN13153360, study PRJNA577476) | soil metagenome | isolation source: 100 cm soil or saprolite under grassland replicate 1 | place: USA:California | collected 2016-06-15
ATGCGCGAGCTTCTCGATGTAGGCGGCCTTGTCCTCGGCCATCGCGCGCGTCTCGCCGACGATGCAGTACATGGCGGGGGCGATGCGCACCAGCTCCGGGTCGCGGCCGAGCCGGGTCACCTCGTCCTTGATCTCGCGGTAGGCCTGGCGGGCGAACGGCAGGGCGGGGAAGATGACGAAGAGCAGCTCCCCCCAGCGCGCCGCGAAGCGGCGACCGCGCCCGCTCTGGCCGGCCTGGATGAGGACGGGGCGGCCCTGGGGCGAGCGGGGCACGGTGAAGGGCCCGCGGCTCCGGAACCACTTGCCCCGATGCTCCAGGCGATGCACCCTCGCGGGGTCGGCGAAGAGCCCGCGCTCGCGGTCGAAGACGATGGCGTCGTCCTCCCAGCTGTCCCAGTGGCCGAGCACCACCTCGACGAACTCGTCGGCGCGATCGTAGCGGGCGTCGTGCCCGGGATGGGCCTCGCCGCCGAAGTTCGCCGCCTCGGAGTCGTTGAGCGACGTGACGATGTTCCACGCCGCCCTGCCGCCGAGCATGTGGTCGAGGGTGGCGAAGGTCCGCGCGACGTGGAAGGGCTCGTAGTAGGTCGTCGAGTACGTGCCGCCCAGCCCGAGGCGCCGGGTCGCCAGGCCCATGGCGGTCAGGAGCGGGATCAGGTCCAGCTTCACGACGCGGATGCCGTGGCGGACGGACTCGGCGAAGTCGTCGCCGTAGCGGTCGGGCATGGCGAGCCGATCGTCGAAGAAGGCGATGTGGAACTTGCCCGCCTCGAGCGTCCGCGCGATCCGCTGGTAGTAGTCGGCCGTCATGAAGTCCGGCGCGGTGGCCACGTGCCGCCACGAGGACGGCAGGTTGGTGCAGTTCTGGGCCTGCATGAAGGCGACGAGCGTCATCTGTCGACGAGGGGCGCTCTTCGTCTCCGTGCTCATGTTCAGCACCTTCTCATCGGCCCACGAGGCTCGCGCGGCGACCAGCGCCGCCCGTATAGGGGCACGGCATGCCGTGCCTTTGTGTCCGTCCGCTAACGGAGCATGCCATGCAGCGGGCGCGGCGTCAACAGCGGTGTCTTCGCGGGGTACGCGTCAAAGCTTTAGATTTGGCAGCTGGCGCGCTGCTAACGCCCTCACCCCGCGAAGCGCACTTGTTCCCGACCCCTCTCCCCAGCGTGGGAGAGGGGAGACCCCCTGATGCGGGAGCCGGCCAAAACGTTTGATGGCCACCGTGTCCTCTCGGGCACCGGTCGCGGTGTCTGCGCAGGCGATCAAGCGGATGCGCCGTCTGGCCTCGTAGCCCACGTCGCGCGATGCGTGCTACGCTCAAAGCCGTTGAAGGGAGGAGTCATGCCCGTCGTCAACGACGCGGATCTGGTTGCGCTGGCCACGGCCATCTACGAGGCGGCCGGCACGCCGCCCGAGCACGCGCGGATCGTCGTCGCCCACCAGGTGGGGGCCAACCTGGCCGGGCACGACTCGCACGGGGTGGTGCTGCTACCGACGTACGTCCAGCGGATCGACCGCGGGCACATCGTGCCGACCGCCCGGCCAGAAGTGATCAGCGACACGCCGACCACGCTGGCGGTCAACGGGCGGTGGGGGTTCGGGCCGGTCGTCTCCGAGTGGACGATGGAGCGCTGCGTCGCCAAGGCGCGCGAGGCGCGGGTGGCGGTGGCCACGGTCCGCGAGCAGAGCCACGTCGGCCGCCTGGCCGACTACCCGCTGATGGCGGCGCGGGCCGGCTTCATCGGGATCATGATGTGCGACTCCGGCCAGGCGCCGAAGCAGGTGGCGCCCTACGGCGGGCGCCAGGCCAGGCTCGGCACGAACCCGCTGTGCATCGCCTTCCCGACCGACCTGCCCGGCCCGGTCTTCATCGACATGGCCACCAGCGGGGTGGCGGCCGGCAAGCTGGTGGTGGCCCGCGCCCGAAAGGAGTCGATCCCCCTCGGCTGGGTGCTCGACAAGGAGGGTCGGCCGACCACGGACCCAAACGATTACTACGACGGCGGGGTGATGCTGCCGCTCGGCGGGCCCGAGGGGCACAAGGGCTACGGCCTGTCGTTCGCGGTCGAGACGCTTGCGGCGCTCCTGCCCGGCCTGGGCTTCGGGGTCGATCCGCAGGGGCGCCACAACGACGGCTCGTTCATGCTGGCGATAAACCCGGGCGCCTTCATGCCGCTGGCCGACTTCAAGGGCCAGGTCGAGGCCTTCGTCCACTATCTGAAGGAGACTCCGCCGGCCGACGGGGTCGACGAGGTGCTCTATCCCGGCGAGAAGGAGCACCGCACCGAGCAGCAGCGCCGCCGGGACGGCATCCCGATCGAGGACGACACCTGGGCAAAGATCTCGGAGGTCGCCGAGCGCTTCGGGCTAGGATCCCTGCTCGAGACGGCCAATTAGCCAGCCGCGAGCGAACGAGACCGCGAGTCGCCCCCATCCGGGAGGTCGTCATGGTCGATCGGAAGGTTGCTTCCCTACGCAGCGCCTACCAATGGCTGCGTCGAGCCCTCAGTCTATCTCGATCGCCTACGGTTCCGGGAGGACAGGAGCACGCTTGACGCGTTGATCCGGCCCTCGCATACTGGTGTGGACCAGGCAGCGGGTTTCACGTCAGCCGCGAGCGCCCGACATCGCCTGGTTCTCAGTGGGCGCGGCGCTGGCGAAGATGAGAAGGGGGCAAAGCGACATGCGACGCGGATTGGGGTTGAGGAATCTCTTCGGAGCGCTGGCCATCTTCACGCTGGCCTGCCAGCCGCCCCAGCCCGGCCCCGCGCCGGCGAAAGACGCCCCCACAGCGGCACCGGCGGCCAAGCAGCCCGCCGCCCAGGGCGTCAGTCCGACGCGGGTGGTGATCGGCGCGACTGAGACGATTGAGTCGCCTAGCCCGTACGCACACATCGATCCGGTCAAGTTCGGGATCTGGTGCGAGGTATATGGATGCCTGATCCGGCAGGACTGGGAGAAGGGCGGCTACGGCGGACAACTGGCGGAGAGCTGGAAGGTCGAGAACCCCACCACCTGGGCCTTCAGCCTGCGCAAAGGTGTCAAATGGCAGGATGGCTCGCCGCTCACCGCTGGCGACGTCGTCCATTCCTTCGAACGCATCATGAACGACCCGGCAACGCCGCAGAAGCAGCTCATCCAGCCGATCGCCAGGGTCGAGGCAGTCGGCGACGAGACCTTCAAGATCATCACCAAAGAGCCGACCGCCACGCTGCTGAACTTCATCAAAGACATCGCTATTACCAATAAGGCGCTGTACGGCCAGTACGGCGACAACGTCTACAAGGACAAGCCGGTGGGCGCAGGGCCGTACATGTTCAAGGAACTGGTGCCCGACCAGCACGTCACCATCGTCAAGAACCCGAACTGGTGGGCCGGACCAGTCCAGGGGCCGGATGAGGTGGTGTTTCGGGTCATGCGCGAGACCGAGGTGCGTGTCGCGGCGCTGCTCAACAACGAGGTCCAGATCGCCCAATACATCCCGCCCCACATGGCCGAGCGGGTCACTAGCAACTCGACCACCAGGATTGTGCCCTTCGACGCGATCGAGGGGATGTTCCTGGCGATGCGCCCCGACTCGCCGCCGTTCGACAACAAGCTCGTGCGCCAGGCGGTCGCATACGCTGTAGACCGCGACGCGATCATCAAGAATGTCCTTCAAGGATATGCGGAACGCCTTGATGGGCCGATTGGTCAGAGCCGATATGGCTACAACCCAGATCTGCGGCCGAAGTACACCTATGACCCGGAGAAGGCCAAGCAGCTCCTGACCCAGGCGGGCTATCCGAACGGGGTCGATGTCGAGCTCTCCACTCCGGTCGGTCGGTACACCCAGGACAAGCAGATCTCGGAAGCCGCCGCCCACATGTTGACCACGGTTGGCATTCGCACGAAACTGGTTACCCCGGAGTGGGCGACGCTTTGGGACAACGTCATGAAGGGGAGAGTGCCCTTCTACTACATGGGTAGGCTCATCTTTGACCCGGATGATCTGCGAACGTATTTCGAGACCGGCGTAACGCCCCGGATCGGGTACTCCAATCCAAAATTCGATGAGCTCTTGCGGAAGCAGCGCTCCACGTTCGACCCCGAGGAGCGCCAGAAGACAATCTTCGAACTGACGAACCTCCTCACCGAGGAGGCGCCGGCCCACTTCATGTGGCGCCACAAGATTCTGACGGGTATGGCCAGGAGCGTCGAGTTCCCCCAGCGACCCGACGACCGCCTCTTCGCCAACGATATTCGCGTCAGGTGAGGACGACGCGGGAAGGACCAAGGACGAAAAGTCATTGGTCGTTCGTATTTCGTCCACTAGCATGTTCATCCTGGACGCCCAGACCCACCCGATCGGCATGATGGACGTCGACGGCTATCGGCCGGCGGAGCCCGAGGTCTTCCCGACGCCGACGCTCGCGCCGTTGCCGAGCCCGTACGGCGGCCCCGCCATGGGCCCTCGCGACTGGTACGTCGACGAATTGATCGCCGCCATGGATGGACACGGGATCAGCAAGTCGGTCGTCATGTGTGGCGGCATCCAGGTCACCAACGACAACCTGGCAGCTGCGGTTGCCCAGTACCCGGACCGCCTCATCGGCTTTGCCGGCTACGAGCACTACCAGCCCAGCTCTCGCGACGCCGCCACAACCGCTCGGGCGGTCGCCGCGCTGGAGCGGGGGTTAACGGATCTAGGGTTCACCGGCATCGGCGAGCTGACGCTCGAGCGCTTCGGCCCCGCCTGCCCCGAAGAGCTGTACGTCGAGCTTCGGCCGATCATGGATGTCGCCAGGAGGCATCGCGCGCCGGTCTACGTGCACACCGGCTACGACCGAGTGACGTTCCGTATCAAGCGGGACGGCGCCGAGGGCAGCTCCTGGAGCTACCTCCCCGCGCCGCTGAAGTACCGCGACCCGATCTACCTGGACGACGTCGCGCTCGAGTACCCCGACGTCCCGATCCTGGTCGGGCACATCGGGGGCCCGTACCTCCGACAGTTCGAAGCTGCGCTGATGCTCGCCCACCGACACAGGAACGTCTACCTCACTACGGCGAACGCCCCGGCCGAGAACATCGCCAGGGCGGTCGCGGAGGTGGGAGCTGACCGGATGATCTGGGGCTCGGATTGGGCCTGGCGTAGCATCAAGGAGCCGGCGCCGCTCGTGGAATTGGGGCACGCGACGAACCTGGCAACCGTCGAACGGGCCGGCCTGACGGCGGCGCAGAAAGAGGCGATCCTCGGCCGCACCCTTGCCGACCTCTTGAACATACCCGTTCCGTAATCGACGCCAGACTCTCGCCGAACGGGCCTGACCCGGGGCGGTACCGGGCTTGGGCCTCGGCCTTTCTTATCCCCCTCCGAGCGTCGAGGCACTACACTGTCGGTGCCTGGACAGGACCCGATCGCGCGCAGCAGGAGGTGGAGCAGTGCAACGCGATCTCGTTGGCTACGGGCAGAACTCGCCGCGGGTCGAATGGCCCGGCGCCGCTCGCATCGCCATCTCCTTGGTCGTGAACTACGAGGAGGGCTCCGAGCTTTCGCCGTTACATGGGGACGAGCGACACGAAACCTACGCCGAGCTGGAAAGTCCTAGGCGGCCAGAGATGCGCAATCTCATGGTCGAGACCCAATGGGAGTACGGTGCTCGGGCCGGGGTGTGGCGCCTGCTGCGCGTCCTCGAACAGGGGCAAGTCAAGGCGACCTTCTTCATCTCGGCGCTCGCCCTGGATCACAACCCGCCGCTCGGACCGGCGATCGCCGCTCAGGGCCACGATATCTCCGGCCATGGCTATCGCTGGGTGGAGCAGTGGCACCTCGACCGCGAGGCCGAGAAGGAAGACATCCACAGAGCGGTCGTTACGATCGAGAAGATAACGGGCCGTCGACCTCTCGGCTGGTGGACCAAGGCCGGGCCCAGCTTCAATACGCGCGACCTCTTGGCCGAGGAGGGCTTCCTATACGACTGCGACGCGGTGAACGACGATCTGCCCTATTACAGCCAGGCTAACGGCGAGCCCTGGCTCGTCGTGCCTTATGCCCTCGACAGCAACGATGGTAAATACTGGAAGAATGGCTGGAATACGAGTGACAGTTTTTTCCAGTACCTGAGAGACAGCTTCGACGTGCTCTACGAAGAGGGCGCAACGCACCCGAAGATGCTGTCCGTGGGGCTGCACTCGCGCGTATCCGGGCGCCCCGGTCGGGCTGCCGCCGTGACCCGCTTCATCCAGTACGCCAAGGGCCACCCGAACGTCTGGTTCGCCGGACGCGACGACGTCGCGCGATGGTGGCTGGAGCGGTACCCGCCGACACGCTAGCCGGGTCCCGGGTCGCGCCGGACGGTTGACGGGCGCACCGCGCCCCGATAGGATGTGGCCGGTCACCGACGGGGCTCGGCCGAGACTCGCCCGCTGCGATGGTGGGCACGCACAGGACTGGCCAGACCGGACGCAAAGCGGTGGAAGTTCAGCACGTCGATGTTCCGAGCATGTTCGGCGCGGAGCTCTATTCGCACGCCGTCCGCGTGGGGAGCTTGCTCTTCTGCTCCGGCATGTCCGCGCGTGAGCCGGATGGCAGCGTGCACGCGCCCGGCGACCCGGCCGAGCAGGCGCGCTACTGTTTCGAGAAGCTGAGGCGGATACTGGCCGAGGCCGGCTGCGGTTTTCGTGACGTCGTCAAAGTAACCACCTACGTGACTGATCTCAAGTACCGGGTGCCCATTGCCGAGGTCCGGCGCCAGTACCTCGAGCCTCCCCTACCGGCCAGCACCGGGGTCGTGGTGTCCTCCCTATCGGACCCTGCCCTGGTGTTCGAGATCGACGCGATCGCGGCCATTCCTTCGAAGTAGGCGTCGGGCGAAGAGATGTTCGTCACCCGAAATGGGGCACGCCTGTATTGCCGCGCAGAGGGCAGCGGCGAGCCGTGCCTCCTGTTCGTCCACGGCGGTGGGGTCGATCACTCCACCTGGAATGAGCATCTCGACCACTTCGCTCCCCGCCATCGAGTTGTTGCCGTGGACCTGCGCGGGCACGGGAAGTCGGACCCCGCGCCGTCCTACACTGCAGACACTTTCCGGGACGACCTGGTCGCTGTCATCGACCAGCTGAGACTCGCGCCGGCGGTCATGGTCGGCGCCTCGCGTGGCGGTGGCATCGCGAACCGGGCGGCCGTCGACCACCCCAACCGAGTCAAGGCCCTCGATGCGCTTAAGAAGCGGCTCGCGAACCTCTGCCGGTACACGCCCGCCGAGGTCGTGGTCGAGGTCCGTATGAGGGACCTGGACGAGCACGACCGCGAAGAGTACCTGCGCCGAATCCACGTGCCGACGCTGATCCTGCAGAGCACTCACGGCCCACACCAGGGTCGGGAGCAGGGCAGGTTCATCCACGAGCGGGTGCCCGGGTCGCGGCTGCATTACTTCGAGGGGCGTGGCCACGGCTTCTTCATGAGCGCGCCCGAGGAGTTCTGGCAGCGGATCGAGGAGTTCCTAGCGACGCTCTAGCGGGCGTAGAGCGCCGGCCGTCCGGCCTACCGCTTGCTATTCGACAAGCCGCCCGTACGCTTCGGGGCGGCGGTCGCGGAAGAACCCCCAGGCGGCACGGACTTCGGCGGCCACGGCCGGGTCGAAGTCCGCCACTACCACTTCCTCCTCGCGGTCGTTCGCCTCGGCAACGATCTCGCCCCTGGGGTTGACCAGGACGCTGCGCCCGAACCAGTCCTCGGCGCTGCCGCCCTCGTCGTAGCCGACGCGGTTGACGCCGGCGACCCAGCAGCCGTTGTTGAAGGCCGCGGCCTGCAGCTCGAACAGCCAGGCCGGCTCGCCCGCGCGTGGAGCTGTGGTGGGCACGCAGATGAGCTGGGCGCCGTTTAGGGCAACCGCCCGGAAGTGCTCCGGATAGTGGCGGTCGAAGCAGATCAGCACCCCGATGTTGATGCCGAGCGGCGTCGGGAACGCCGGGAAGCCGCGGTCGCCGGGCCGGAAGTAGTACTTCTCGAACGCGGTGCCGGCCCGCCCGTTCATCCGGACGTGGGGAATGCTGCTCTTGCGATAGACCCCCAGCACGGCGCCATCAGGACCGATGACCACCGCCGAATTGAAGTAGTCCGCCGACGTTACCCGCTCGAAGATCGGCAGCACCAGAACGATGCCGTGCTCCCTTGCGACGGCGGCGAAGTGCTCGACGCTGGCTCCGGGCACCGGCTCCGCCCAGTCGAAGTTGCGGTCGTTCTCCTCGAACGGGAAGTAGATTGAGGTAACCAGCTCGTGGAGGCAGACGATCTGCGCGCCTCGCGCGGCCGCCTGTTTCACTAGCTCGCTCGCCTTGGCGATGTTCGCCTGCTTGTCAAGCTGGCCGGAGAATTGGACCAGGCCTACCTTCATCACGATGCCTTTGCAGTGGAACGAACAGGCCGAATGCTCACGATCATGGCTGCCTGAAACGCATGCTCGTGTACAACCGGGTCCCCTTGCGGAAGTCGGTCAAGCACTGGTTCTGCGACAGCGCGAAATCAGTCAACAACTTTATTATCTCATAGCCCGCTGCGTCGAGCTCCGCTTTGCTCGGGAATCGTCGCCCGGCCAGGCGAAAGTCCTGCATGAACTGCCTCGGGCGACGATCCACTGCCCTGGCGGCGTCTGGGCGGCCCGCTCGTGGAGTAGGGCCTGTATGTCGGCTACAGATCCGATAGCTGGATCGGAAAAGTCGCGCACTTCGACGGCACAGGCCTGCCCGGCATCGCTCGCCAGGTGAACATCGGCCAAGCCCGGTAACGCCGTACGTCCTTAGAAGGTCGACGCCTTCGGTGTGCGGCCCGGCCAGCGCATCGACCTCGCCATTGGTCCCCGCGGCCACGATTCGACCGCCGCGGACCGCCGGTGCTTCGTCCAGGACGCGCTGCTATGATCGCTTTGCTGCTACCCATTCGGACCCAGCCCTCGGCTTGTGGGTCCTCTCAGCCTTCGACAGGGCGAGGCGGTGCGCAAACAGGGCGGATCGAGATCGCAGACTTCACCACCCCCGTGTGAAGGAAGGTCGTTGTAAGGATGGCGCACGCTCGGTCCAGGTCCGGCGCTACCCCGGTGCTTGTCGGCCAGCTCGACCTGGCGCCGCTGCTGAAGCCCAGCAGCGTCGCGGTGCTGGGGGCTTCGCAGCGGATGAATCGCGCGACGCGCGTGGTCGCCAATCTTCAGCGCTTCGGCTACGCTGGCCCGATCTTTCCGGTCAATCCCAAGTACGACGAGGTGCTGGGGCTGAAATGCTATCCCGATCTCGCCTCGACGCCACAACCCGCCGACTCGGTCGTGGTGGCCATCCCGGCCGAGCACATTCCGGCCGCGCTGGAGGAGGCGGCCGAGGCCGGCGTTCGGGCCGCCGTCGTGCTTTCGAGCGGTTTTGCTGAGGCTGGGCCGGCCGGGCGCGAGCGCCAGGCCGCGCTCGAGCGCCTGGCGAAGGAACGCGGGCTGCTCATCTGCGGGCCAAACTGCTACGGCGCGTTCAACATCAGGCTGCGGTCGGCGACCTTTAGCGGCGACATGCCGGAGCCGCTGCTCGCGGGCGACGTCGCCCTGATCTCACAGAGCGGCGGGTTTAGCACCATGATCGCCGAGCGTCTGATGCCCCAACGGGGCGTCGGCTTCAGCTACCTGATCTCGTGCGGCAACCAGGCCGGGCTCACCGTCGAGGACTACATGGAATACCTGGTTGACGACCAGGATACCCAGGTGATCGGGGCGTTCGTCGAGGGGTTCAAGCAGCCCGACAAGCTGCGCGAGGTGGCGGCTCGGGCGGCGGCCAAGCGCAAACCGTTGGTCGTCATGAAAGTGGGCCGCTCGGAGAACGCACGCCAGGCCACCCTGTCGCACACCGGCGTGCTGGCCGGCACGCCCCAGATCATCGAGGCGACGCTCAAGCAGCTCGGCATCGTCCAGGTCTCCAGGCTGAACGAGATGGTCGAGACGCTCGCCCTGATGTCCGCGGCAAAGGACTATGACGGCGGCTGGCGGGTCGTGGTCACGACCGGCTCGGGTGGCGAATGCGGGCACGCGGCGGACGCCGCGGATCAGGCTGGCATCGAGCTGCCCCCGCTCTCGACATCGACGATCCAGAAGCTCAAAAGGGCGCTGCCGGATTTCGCCAACCCCAGGAACCCGCTGGATGGCACGGGCGCGATGTACGAAAACGCGGAGCTCTTCCCGTACATGGTCCGCACGCTGCTCGAGGCTGATGGATTCGACATTCTGGCCGTCAATCTCAACGCCGATCCGCCCAGGCCAAACGGGCGAGCGCCGTCGCGGGGCTTCAGCCGAGCGCTGAGCGCAGAGCTGGCGAACGGTAGCGATCGCCTGGTCCTGTGCTTCAGCTCGGCCATTGGCGGAGCCCTCGACGGCGAGACGCTCGAGACGCTCGCCGAGGCGGGTGTCCCCTACCTGCAGGGGACGGAGACC
>WNFU01019278.1_pt1 | contig 10437 bp, 7 predicted proteins | sample 5400121 | NCBI WGS metagenome assembly WNFU01 (sample SAMN13153360, study PRJNA577476) | soil metagenome | isolation source: 100 cm soil or saprolite under grassland replicate 1 | place: USA:California | collected 2016-06-15
GCCCATCCGGCGCTTCCGCGAGCTGTGGTCCTACCGGGAGATCCTGGCGAACCTGACCCGCAAGGAAGTGAAGGTCAAGTACACCTCCTCGGTCCTGGGCGCCGCGTGGTCGATGCTGAACCCGATTCTGGCCTTGCTGGTGTTCTGGCTCGTCTTCGGCGTGGTGCTGCCCAACACGTCGGCGCCTGACTTTCCCGTCTACCTGCTCACCGGCCTCCTGGCCTGGAATCTGTTCGGGGGCTCGCTCACGATGGCGGCTCGGTCAGTGGTGGAGAACGCGAACCTGGTGAAGAAGGTGGCGTTCCCGCGGGAGATCCTGCCGCTCGCATCCATCGGTGCCTCCCTTGTGGACTTTGTTCTCCAGGCAATCGTCCTGGCCGTGTTCATGGCGATCCTGCGGCACCCCTTCTTCGGCGCGAACTTTGCGCTGTTCCCCCTCGCGTTCGTCGCGCTGCTCACTTTCACCGCCGCGTTGTCGCTGTGGGTGGGCGCCCTGAACGTGCGATACCGGGACGTGCAGCACATCCTCAACCTGTCTTTGCTGATGTGGTTCTGGTTCACCCCGGTCGTGTACCCGAGCGGATTCCTCATGTGGAAGGCGGGCCACCACTCCTTCCTGGGGATCAACCTCTCGGTCGTGTATCAGGTGCTGAACCCGGTCGCGGACATCGTCATGGGGTTCCAGCGGGCGCTGTATGCGAACGTGAACTGCCCGCCGGTGATCAACGAGCAGCACCAGTGCACGCTGTACAACGTCTCAGTCGGGCACCAGGCAGTCGTCCTGGCCGGGGTCATCGGCGGCTCGCTCATCCTGGTCTACCTGTTCTGGCGGACGTTCTTCCGGCACTCCGGGGACTTCGCGGAGGAACTGTGAGCCGCCCCGCCATCGAGATCGACGGCATCGGCAAGAAGTTTCGCCGGTATACCGAGCGGCCCACGTCGCTCAAGCAGCGCCTGACCAGGTTCCGGGTCCGGTCCGAGGAGTTCTGGGCGCTCAAGGGCGTGACCTTCGACGTCCCGGAGGGCTCGACGGTCGGGCTCATCGGCCCCAACGGGTCGGGGAAGACCACGCTCCTCAAGATCCTGGCCGGGATCCTCCGGCCCACCGAAGGGCAGGTCGTCACCCGGGGCCGGATCGCGGCGCTGCTCGAGCTGGGCGCCGGCTTCCACCCGGAGCTCACCGGGCGGGAGAACGTGTTCCTGAACGCGTCGATCCTCGGGCTGACCCGCAAGGAGACCGAGGCGAAGTTCGACGAGATCGTGGCGTTCGCCGAGCTCGAGGACTTCATCGACAACCAGGTGAAGTTCTACTCGTCGGGCATGTTCGTGCGGCTCGGGTTCGCCGTGGCGGTGAACGTGGACCCGCAGATCCTGCTGGTGGACGAGGTGCTGGCCGTCGGCGACGAGGGGTTCCAGCGCAAGTGCCTCGACCGGATCCGCGAGTTCCAGCGGGAAGGCCGCACCATCGTGTTCGTGACCCACGCCGCCGACCTGGTCCGCGAGATCTGCGACCAGGCGGTGATGTTGGAGAAGGGAAAGATCCGGAAGGCCGGGACGCCGGACGACGTGGTCCGGGAGTTCCGCCTTTTCTTCCTGAAGAAGGACCTCGCCTACGCGACGGACGAAGGGACGAAGGAGCTCGAGATCCTGTCGGCCGAGCTCATCCGGGAGGACGGCACGTCCGGCACCACGGCACGGTCCGGCGAGACACTGACCGTCCAGGTGGACCTCCGCGCGACCGTCCCGGTGGACGACCCGGTGATCTCCATCGCGCTGCACGACCAGGACAACAACTTCGTGTTCGGCACGAACACCGACTGGAAGGGACTGCACTTCGAGCCGTTCGAGGGGAAGAAGCGTCTGCGCTTCCGCCTCCGCACGCTGCCGTTCGTGAGCGGGCGGTACTGGGTGACGCTCGGCGTGCACTCGAAGGACGCCGCCCGCGTGTATCACGTCCAGGAGCAGCGCTACTCGTTCGAGGTCCAGACGGGAGCCGAGAACCCCGGCCAGGTGTACATCCCCGTGGACGTCGAGGTCGAGGAGCTTTAGCGGGTGCGAACGCTCGTCGTGTCGTCGTATCCCCCCCGGCACTGCGGCATCGGCGCGTACGCGTACGCGCAGGTGGAACGGTGGCGCGAACGCGGCGACGACGTCGTGGTGATCTCGCCGCCCGACGGCGACGGCGACGTGAAGGTGCGCTTCGACGGGGGCAGGCCGTTCCGGAAGGCGGCCGCGATGGGGGAGGGGTTCGAGCGGATCGTCGTGCACTTCCAGCCTTCCCTGTACTACCCGCCCCGGAGGCCGGTCGCGAAGGTGGCGGCGTCCGCCTGGCTGCTGTGGCTCGTTCGCCGGCGGCGCCAGACGAAGATCCTGGTGCACGAAGCGGACCCGCCGATCCGGTGGCGGCCGGACTACGTGCTGCTTCGACAGGCGTTCAAGCGGGCCCGCCTGGTGTTCCACACCGACGCCGAGCGGCTGGCCCTGGAGCGCCGGTACCGGATCCGGGCGCGGGCCAGGCTGATCCCGCACACGGAGGGTATCCGGGTGCGAGGCCCGGCCTCTCGGGCCGAGGCCCGCCGCAGGCTCGGCATCGACGGCACGGAGCGGCTGTTCCTGTGCGCCGGGTTCCTGCAACCGGCCAAGGGCTTCGAGCGGGCCGTAAGCGCGTTCTCGGCAGCGGGAAGCCCGGGGCGACTGGTGATCGTGGGTTCGGTCCGCGACCGCACGCAGGCCAACGAGGCCTACGCGGCCGGGCTGCGCGACCTGTGCCGGAACACTGAGGGCGCCGAGCTGCTGGAGGAGTACGTCTCCGACGAGGACTTCGACGCCTGGATCGCGGCGGCCGACCGGCTGGTGCTGCCGTACGTGGCCTCGTGGTCCTCCGGCGTGCTGGCCCGGGCCCGCGTCATCGGCACGCCGGCCATCGTGTCGGCGACGGGAGGGCTGGCCGAGCAGGCCGGGCCCGACGACGCCGTGTTCCACGACGACGCCGAGCTGGCCGCCCTGCTTCGCAGTCCGAGCCCGACCGCGGCGCCGAACGACCGGGTGGAGATCCATCCGTGACGCAGGCCCGACAGCAACGACCGCAGAGCAAGCACGAGGAGGACTGGGACATTGAGCACGTCCACGTCGAGACCCGAGGGAGCCGGACCATGCTGCTGGTGCTGATCCTCGTCTCGGTCGGCCTGGCGGCCGCCGCGCAGATCGTCCTGAAGCACGGGATGAACCAGGTGGTGGATCGCACCGGCCGGGCGTTCCGCTTCGACGCGCCCTCGCTGAAGGCGGTCGCCATCACGGCGGCGGTGTGGGGCGGCCTGGCCCTGTTCGGCCTCTCGGCGTTCGTGTGGCTGGCCGTGCTGTCCCGTGCCGCGCTGTCGTTCGCCTATCCGTTCGCCGCCCTCACCTACGCGGTGATCGTGGTCTACGACGTCCTGGTCGGCGAGCACGTCACCGGGCTGCGATGGGCCGGGGTGGCGCTGATCATCGCCGGGATCATCCTCGTGTCGCGGACGCCGGCCCACAGCTGAGCGCCGCGATGGGCGAGGGCGTGGCCGACGTCGCGGTCGTCATCGTGAACTACAACGCGGGCGAGCACCTGCTGCGGTGCCTGGCGTCGGTGTTCGCGTCCGCCGGCGACGCCTCGCTGGACGTGTTCCTCGTCGACAACGCGTCGCAGGACGGCAGCGCCCGGCGGGCCGTCGAGGCCCACCCCGAGGTCCACCTCGTCGAGAACCCGGACAACCGGGGGTTCAGCGCCGCGGTGAACCAGGGAATCCGGTGGTCCCGCGCGCCGTTCGTGTTCCTGCTGAACCCGGACGCGGAGGTTTCCGCCGGCACCCTCGGCGCGCTCGTGAAGCTGGCCCGCGATCGCCCCCGCATCGGCGCCATCGGGCCGCTCATCCGCAACCCCGACCGCAGCGTGTACCGCTCCGGGCGGAAGTTCCCCACCATGGCCGAGGCCGTCGGGCACGCGTTCATCGGTCCGTTCCGGCCGGACAACCGCTTCAGCCGGGCCTACGCGCTGGCGGACTGGGACCGCAGCACCGAGCGCGAGGTGGACTGGGTGTCCCCTCGACGACGTCGGCCTGCTCGACGAGCGGTTCTTCCTGTACGGGGAGGAGCTCGACCTGTGCTCGCGCCTGCAGGACGCCGGCTGGAAGGTGCTGTTCACCCCGGAGGTCGAGGTGGTGCACGAAGGCGGCGTCTCCACCGGTCGGTCCCGCCGGATGCACCTGATCCACTCCCGGAGCATCTACCTGTACTTCGAGAAGCACCGGGCCCGCGGGTGGCGCCGCGCGCTGCTGCCGCTGGCCCGGATCGCCCTGCGGGCGCGAGCCGAGGTCGCCGCGTGGAGGGACCGGTCGTGAAGGCGGTGGTGCTGGTCGGCGGGGAGGGAACGCGCCTCCGGCCCCTCACGGAGACCATCCCGAAACCGTTGCTGCCCATGATGAACCGGGCGTTCCTGCACCGGATCCTCGACCACCTGGGGGAGCACGGGGTGCACGAGGTGGTGCTGTCCTCCTCGTACCTGGAGTCGACATTCCGTGCGTTCCTGGAGGAACGACGCGGCGACCCGGCGGTCACATGGATCACCGAGGCCGAGCCGCTCGGCACCGGCGGCGCAGTCGTGACCGCGCTCGCCCACGTGCGCGACGGCACGTTCCTCGTGCTGAACGGGGACATCCTGACGGACCTCGACCTCACCGCGATGGTCGCCTTCCACCGGGAGCGAAACGCGGTGGCCACGATCTCGCTCGGCCACGTCGAGGACGCCCGACCGTACGGGCTCGTCGACACCGAGGGCGGCCGGGTCCGGGAGTTCCGGGAGAAGCCGGCCGAGCTCGTCCCCGGCGACATCAACGCGGGCACGTACGTCCTCGAGCCGGAGGCGCTCGCGGGGTGGAGTGCCGGAACCATGATCTCGATCGAGCGCGAGGTCTTCCCCACGCTGATCGGCTCGGGCGCATCCGTGTACGGCTTCCTGTCCGACGCGTACTGGATGGACCTCGGGACCCCCGAGAAGTACCTCCAGGCCCACTTCGACATCCTGGAGGAGCGGGTCCGCGGGCTCCGCTACCCCGCCCCGTACCGCGCCGCCTCGGCGGACGTCGACCTGCGCGCGCACCTCGGGCGGTGGGTGGTGCTGGGCGACGGGGTCGCCGTGGGGCCGAACGCCGAGATCGACGACTCGGTCCTCCACGCGGGCGCGACGGTGGGCCCGGGGGCCCGGATCTTCCGCTCCATCCTCGGCCCGAACTCGGTGGTGGGCGCGCGGGCAGTGGTCTCCGGCTGCGTGCTGGCGGAGGGCGCGAAGGTCGACGAGGACTGCCCGGCCACCGACCTGAAGCTCTCCGCGGGCCAGGTCGCGGGGCCCGACCCACAGCCTGTCTAAAGCTGCCGAAACGGACAGACGATGTGGTACGGTGCCGGCGCCGCCGGCCCTCGACCATGCGAATTCATCTCGGGAAAGCCGTCGTCGTCGCCGCGATCGCGGCCCTCATCCCGGTGCCCGCTGCCAGTGCCGGCGTCGGGGGCGCCACCGGTCCGCGTCCGCCCGGGGGTCACGACGACGCGTCCACCGACTCGGGCAGCAAGATCTTCATCTTCTTCGGCTCGGGGTGGGGCCACGGCATCGGCCTGTCCCAGTGGGGCGCCTACGGCCTGGCCCAGCAGGGCTGGACCCACCAGCAGATCCTCACGCACTTCTTCACGGGCACCGAGGTCGGGCCGGCCCCGACGAACAAGGTGCCCGACGTCCTGCGGGTCGGCCTGACGTGGGACGACCCGTCCTTCCACCTCACGGCCATCGGCGGCCCGGTGCCCCTCGTGGTGGGGAGCTCCGACGCGTCCGGCACGCCCGTCGCCAGCATCCCGAAGGGCGTGACGTGGACGGTGATCGTCTCCTCCGGCCAGTACCAGGTGCTCAACGCGAAGGGGAAGCAGGTCGGCGGCCAGCTGTGGGGAAGCGACCTGCAAGACCTGTTCGCCGTGCTCGGCGGGCCCGGGCGCCTGCGCATCAAGGAGGCCGACCACAGCTACGACAAGGGCGCCATCGAGTTCAACATCTACGCTCCGTGCTCCGCATGCGCGCAGGTCCTCCGGGCCATCGCTCTGGTCGACCCCCAGAGCTACCTGTACGGGCTCGGCGAGGTCCCCAGCGACTGGCCGGTCGAGGCCATGGAGGCCCAGGCCGACGCCGCCCGGACCTACGCCTTCTACGTGGTGGACTGGCGGGGCCAGCACCGCACCGACCACGGGCCGTGCAACTGCGGGCTGTACGACACGACGACGGACCAGGTCTACGCGGGGTGGGACAAGGAGAACCAGGGGCCGGGCTGGCTCCAGGCGGTCGACGCCACGGACGGCGAGGTCGTCACCTACAACGGAAAGATGGTCCTGGCGAACTACTACTCCTCGAGCGGCGGCTACACGGAGAACAACGAGAACGTCTGGTTCGACACCCCCATCCCGTATCTCCGCGCGGTGTGCGACCCCGGCGACTACACGACGGCGAACCCCATCCGCGTGTGGTCGGACCAGGGCTCCGCGGCGGCGATCGGCTCCGACCTGGCCCGGTACGGCTACGACGTGGGGACGGTGACCCGCTTCGCGAACGTGCAGCGCAGCGTCTCCGGCCGGATCATCTGGATCACGGCCAAGGGGACGGGCGGGGCCGACGGCACGTCGGTGCGGGTCTCGGGGCCGGTGTTCAGCGGCGCGCTGGGCCTGCGGGACGACAAGGTCTGGATCAACGTCGACCGGAACGTCCAGGGTCCCATCCGCGCGGAATACGACTCACTGGGGTGCGCGCCCGGCCTGGCCACGGGCCCCGAGAAAGCAGTGACCGGCGGCTCCTTCCAGCCGTTCCAGGACGGCGCCATCTACCGCAACGACGACGCGAACCGGACCTCATGGGTCCAGGGGGCGCTGTACGACGAGTACGTGGCGGTCCAGGGCCCCGACGGGGTGCTCGGCCTTCCGCGCTCCGAGGAGATCGACATCGTGGCGGGGGCGTGCGCGGGGGACGCGGTGACCTGCATCCGGCAGCAGTTCGACCACGGCCGCATCTACTTCAAGGATTCCGTCGGAGCCCATGAACTCGACGGCGCGGTCCTCGCGTACTTCCTGTCCCGGGGCGGCGCGGCCGGGCCGCTCGGTTTCCCGACCTCGGACGTGATGGTGAACCCGGACGGCTCCACCACCGCGGCGTTCGAGCACGGCACCGTCAGGTGCGACGCCTCGGCGGCCTGCTCGACGTCGTAGCCGTCAGTCCTCGTCCTCTTCGTCCTTCTTCGCCGGCGGAAGGCCGAACTGAATCGGCTCGGCCCCGATACGCGTGGCCACCCGGCCCAGGAAGATGATCGCCATCACCGCGATCAGGGTGATGATCAGGGCATAGATGAAGAGCCAGATGATCTCGGCCGCCTTGCCGGAAAGAGCCGCGAGGGCAGTCGAGAGAGCAGTGTTCCAGGCCAGGGCCACCACGAATCCAAGTGCCGATGTCACCACGGCCAGCACCGTGACGATGAACTCGCGGCTGAACCGGGTGGCCTTCTTCGCCACCACGACGATGGGAGAGGCCTCCTCGTCTTCGTCGTCCCGCCGAATCCCGTCCGATTCGTCGCTCATGTCCGAGTTCTCCTTCCGCGTCGCGGGCGCCGGCCCGACCGGGCCGGAACTATAGCCACCGGAACCTTGATTGCAGCCGGGCGGATTCCTATGCTTCCGCTTGCCTTCCCCGAGTGGTCTCGTTCGAGCTTGCTCGAGGAAAGGAGCCGCGCATGGCGACAACCAGTCCCACGGTTCGGTTGACGTCAAGTCTGGATCGGTTCTTCAAGATCACCGAACGCGGCTCGACGGTCCGGACCGAGCTCATCGCCGGCGCGGCCACCTGGCTCACGATGTCCTACATCCTGTTCGTGAACCCGGCCATCCTCGGGACGATCAAGGACAGCGAGGGGACCGGGCTCGACTTCGGCCAGGTGCTCACCGTGACCGCACTGGTGGCGGGTTGCATCACGCTTCTCATGGGGATCTACGCGAACTATCCGTTCGCCCTGGCCGCGGGGCTCGGGCTGAACGCGTTCGTGGCGTTCACGCTGGTGGCCGCCAACCACTTGACCTGGCCCCAGGCCATGGGGGTGATCGTGGTCGAAGGCCTCGTGATCACGGCCCTCGTGCTCACCGGGTTCAGAGAAGCGGTCCTGAACGCGATTCCCATGGACCTCAAACGGGCCATCGGGATCGGCATCGGGATGTTCATCGCGTTCATCGGCTTCGTGAACGCGGGCGTCGTCGTCCACCCGGAGGCCGGGACGATCGTGAGCATCAACCCGGACCTCACCACGCTCCGGATGCTCACGTTCGCCATCGGCTTCGTGGTCACGGCGGCGTTAGTGGCCAGGAAGCTCAAGGGATCGCTGCTCTTCGGGATCGTCTTCACGACGGTCCTGGCGATGATCATCAACTACGGGTGGGGCCACAAGAAGCTGTGGTCCGCCGTGGGGCCCGACACGGCGCTCGTCCCGCACAAGTTCGTGTCGGCGCCGCACTTCGACCTGCTGGGGAACTTCTCGCTCGACTTCTTCAGCGCCCTGGGAACGGCCACGGCCATCGCCATCGTCCTCTCGGTGATGCTGTCGGACTTCTTCGACACCATGGGCACCGTCGTGGGCATCGCGGGCGAGGCGAAGCTGCTGACCCCCGACGGGAAGCTCCCGGGCATCAACCGGGTCCTGCTGGTGGACTCGCTGGCGGCGGCGGCGGGCGGCGCGGCCTCGGCGTCGTCCAACACGACGTACATCGAGAGCGCGGCGGGGGTGTCGGAAGGAGGCCGGACGGGGCTCACGTCGGTCGTGGTGGGCGTGCTGTTCCTGCTCTCGCTGTTCCTTTCGTCGCTGGCCGGGGTCATCCCGCCGGAGGCGACCGCTCCCATCCTGATCATCGTCGGCTACTTCATGATGACGCTGGTCAAGGACATCAACTGGCAGGACCCGGGGATCGGGATCCCGGCCCTGCTCACGATCGTGGTGATGCCGTTCACGTTCAGCATCACGAACGGCGTCGGGGCCGGTTTCCTCTCCTACCTGCTCATCTCCGTGCTGCGAGGGAAGATCCGCGAGATCCACCCGCTCATGTGGATCGTGTCGGGCGTTTTCGCCTGGTACTTCATCCACGGAGTAGTCTGAGAAAGACTAGTTATCACCATCGCGGAGCCCCGGGCCTCGTCGCCCGGGGCTCCCTGCATGTCAGGCCGCCTCCGTCACTCGAAGCGGATGTGCTCGTCGATGGGCAGCGACGGACGGGGCGGCGGCTCGCCCTCGGGGGGCGGGCCGACGGCGACGGAGCCGAGCGGGATCCACTCGTCGTCCAGCCCCAGCGCTTCGCGGGTCTCCTCCTTGCAGAACAGCGTCGAGGAGACCCAGCACGACGCCAGGCCCTGGTCGTGGAGCGCCAGCAACAGGTTCTGGATGGCCGCCCCACCCGACAGCAGGAACATCTCCCGTTCGGCGCCGGCGCGTTCGTCGTCCGCGTAGGTGTGCGCCCCCCGAACCCGGACGAAGGGCACCACGATCACCGGCGCCGCTCCGAGCAGGGAGTCGGACTTCCGGAGTCGCCGTTCGATCACGTGCTCCGCGGTTCCGTCGCCGCGGAGGTCCGCAGTCCAGGCCTCGGCCATCGCGGCCAGCAGGCGCTTTCGCACCGCGTCCGACTCCAGCACGGCGAACAGCCACGGCCGCGTGTGGTGAGGGGCCGGGGCCGTGCACGCCGCCCGCACCGCCTCCTCCAGGGCCTCGCGTGGCACCGGACCCGGTCCGAACTCGCGGATCGAGCGCCGGCCGTGGATGGACTGGAGGGGCGACTCGCGGAACAGGTCCTCTTCCGGTGGCCGCACCAGCTCGGATGCCGACCCCTCTCGCGGCTCGACGGCGAGCCCTCGCAGGATGGCCACCGGGACCCGGGCGTCCTTCGCCATGACCAGGCCGCTCGCCGCGGCGACCTCGTCGGCCAGCGCCACCACGGTGGCTTCGAGGAGGCGGCCCGTGTGGTCGGGTGTTCCCCGGAGGTCCACGAGGGCGGGAATCCCCGCGCAGCCGATGGCCACGTTCACCAGGCCGCGTCGCCACGGCCGGCCGAACGTGTCCGTGACCGCTACGCCGACGGGCCCTCCGGCCGCCTCGGCGAGCGCGACCCGGATCCGCTCGGCCGACCCGTCCGGGTCCTCGGGCAGCAGCGTGAGGAACCCCTCCGCGACGTTCGAGGCGTCCACCCCGGCGTTCGCGCACACGAAGCCGTGCCGCGTCTGCGCGATCACCAGGTCGCCCCGGCGGGCCACCACCCGGCGGGCCTCGCGCATGACCCAGCCCTCGCGCCCCTCGCCGTCCGGGACGACGCGGCCCTCGGCCTTGGACACGATCTTCTGCGTCACCGCGACGA
>WNFU01018730.1_pt1 | contig 10436 bp, 10 predicted proteins | sample 5400121 | NCBI WGS metagenome assembly WNFU01 (sample SAMN13153360, study PRJNA577476) | soil metagenome | isolation source: 100 cm soil or saprolite under grassland replicate 1 | place: USA:California | collected 2016-06-15
CGATCAGCCATTTTCGTCGGCGTCATATAAGCCCCGGGCTCATTTGCCAGGTCGCGAGTGAAATTAACTGACTCGCCAACTATCCGGCCCTCTTTCACGCCATTTTCCAGCGCCGGTTGAGGAGCGCCGTCGATCACCACCACCAGCTGCTCAATTTCTCTCTTCTCCTTCTCTATTGTTCGGTATTTGTCAGGCTCGAAGAGTCCCATGATGACGCCTTGCACAGCGCTGGAAGCTGTGGTTGCAGGGTCTCCGAAGGATCTGGGCAAGAGAGCAAACGACTTGAGATTCTTGCTTCGTAACAAGCGCGCGGCTGTGGCAGCCATCCGCGAGACTTGCTCGAGGGTATATTCTTCCCGTTCACCCACCCCGACCAAAAGAAGGCGTTGCGCCCTAATCCCTTCCACGTCTAGCCGCGGGAAGTAGACTGTCTCTCCTTCCTTTCCCTTCATCTCCTCGGAGTCGATCACCGACTTAATCGCGCCGCGAGTAAGAGCATCCAGCTCCTTGAGCAAGCCTTCAGCTGGCTTCTCTCCCTGGAAAACAGCGATTGCCAGGGCCTGCACGTCGATTTCCTGGTAAGGGGTGGATTTTCCTTCAACTTGCATAGGCATCTATTCTCCTCAGTCCAAACATTGCCGCTTTAACGATTGCGTTCCTTAAGTTGCGCTCGAGTCTCCCTCTCTATGGTGCGTCGCATCTCTGTTTCGCGCTTATCGTATAGTTTCTTGCCGCGGGCCACTCCCACTTCCAACTTAATTCGACTCTTGCGGAGATATACTCGCGTGGCCACCAAAGTCATACCCTGCTTGACCGAAATCTCATTAAGCCGATCTATTTCGCGTCGGTGAAGCAGCAACTTTCGCGTTCTCAGTGGATCATGGTTTTCGCGATTGCCATGAGAATAAGGCGAAATGTGCGCATTAAACAACCACGCTTCGCCTTCTCTTACTGCAACATATGAATCTTTAAGCTGCACGCGACCACCCATTACGCTCTTCACCTCTGTTCCGGTTAATGCAATTCCAGCCTCATATTTATCTGAAATATGATATTCATGAAACGCCGCACGGTTCGAAGCCAGCACCTTTTCTTCTTTTAGGGAAGCCATCTTTTAGGAAAGTTCAATTATTAAATTCACTCCGTAGTGGCCGCATCATGAGATCAGAAGCCGCAGCGCGGGCGGTCTTACCCTCGTAAAGCACAGCATAAACCTCGTCAGTTATGGGCATCTTCGCTGTGGGTTGCCCCTCCACCACTTCGCGAGCAAACGAAGGTCCAGATAAGCAAACAAATCCCGGAACAATTTCGTTCGCCAGAACTTCGTGGACTACTGTGATATTCGCAAACCAGAGTCGATTTCGATTCCCTTGACCGCACTTACGAATCGCGCAAACTCCGGCTGGAAGCTGAGCGTTGGCGAGATAGAACGGGTTCAGATGCTGGCGGTTGATTGACTCAACGATGTGTTCGTTTCGTGACCATAGTCGCACTTCACAACCAGCGCGTGCGGCGACTATGCTCAGCGCCGTTCCCCAGCTTCCTGCTCCAACGGCAGTAATGCGTTTCATGTGGCCATAAGATTTTTAGCAGCAAAGCGGATGCCTGCCAAAGTAACCAATAATTTGCACCCTTGGCACGGGCGATAACTATTTAAATTTGCTCTCTGTTCCGTGAATCAACCTCGCGATATTGGCCCTGTGCGCGAAGATAATAAGCGCAGCCCCCAGTGTGCCCGTAGTTAGTAGCGGTAGTAATCCCGGCGCCGCTCGTATAAACAGACTCTGCAGCCAAACGAATAAAGGAATCAGAACTGCCGCTATGATCGATGCCAGTGAAATATAACGCTTCGAAAACGCGACGATGAGAAAAATTATCGCTGCCATCGTTACCGCTGCCGGTGAAAGCATAAGGAACACGCCGGCGCCGGTAGCAACGCCCTTTCCTCCACGAAGTCCAAGCCAAACCGGGAAGATGTGTCCCACAATTACTGCAACTGCGGCCGCTGCAACAATCCAATCAGTGGTGTCGAGAGAGCCCTGAATTCGTCTGGCGAGCCAGACTGCCGCAGCTCCTTTTAATGCATCCAGCAGCAACGTGAGAACGCCTGCGATCTTCCCGGCTCCCCGAGCGACATTTGTCGCTCCAGTCCCGCCCGAGCCAATTTGACGAATATCAAGTCCCGTGTTCGCAAGGGCAATCAAGTAACCAAAAGGAAGTGAGCCAAGCAAGTAAGCAGCTAAAACGACAAGCACAAGCTTCATGCCAGCGCTCCGTATGGATTTGAAAACTAGCGTCAGGGCGAACGAAGACTATAGCAAGCAAGTTAAACGGCCTACAAGTTTAGATCGATTGAATGGTGTAGATCAGTTGGATGCCCGATAAGCTTTAGCTTGTCGCGGGTAGCTAGATCAGCCGGCGCCTTAGCAGATCGAGTGCAGCTTGTGAGGCTCGCCATCGAATCAGGTGGCGGTCTCCCGGGAGGATCAACTTGCGCGACTCAGTGTGAGCGTCGTCTGCCAGCGCAATGTAAACCAAGCCCACTGGTTTCTCTTCAGTGCCGCCATCAGGACCAGCAATACCAGTAACTGATAGTCCAAAGTCGGTCCTCGCACGTTCACGAATTCCCTGGGCCATAGCTTCGGCAACCTGTGAGCTGACTGCACCCCACTCCAGCAGAAGCATTGGTTCCACGCCCAGTCTTCTGGTTTTCGTCTCGTTGGAATAGGCCACCACACCTTCAATGAAATAGCGAGAGGAGCCGGGAATATCCGTGAGCCGCTGCGCGATCAATCCTCCAGTGCAACTCTCCGCAACTGCCAATGTGTAACCGCCCAATGACAGCTTAAGACCAACGATCTCTTCCATCGTTTCTCCGCCGAAGGAGAAGACAGCGTTACCGAGGCGCTCCTCTAGTTGTGCAGACACACTGTCGAGCAGGACACTTGCTTCCTCCTCGGTTCTTCCGCGCGCAGTTAGATGAATCTCTATCTCACTCTGATTGAAAAGAATGGTTGTCCGAGGATTGTCATACCGCGTATATATCGGCGCGATCATTTCGTCAACAGCGGATTCTCCCATGCCTGCAACCCGGATCATTCGCCGCACCACTCGCAGGTTACCGGCGGTCGCTGCTAACCGAGGTAGCACAAGTTGTTCAAACATCGGACGCATCTCGCGGGGAGGGCCGGGCAAAAGCACGAGCGAAAATTCCTGGTGCTCAAGCAGCAGTCCAGGTGCTGTGCCATTTGGATTCTCGAGCACTCGACCGCCATCAATCACCATTGCCTGTCGCGAATTACGCTCCGGCATGGGGCGGCCAAAACTCGCAAATCGATTGCGAATACCTTCGAGCACTTGCTCGTCAAGAATTAGCCTGCGTCCCAGAGCACGGGCGGCGACTTTGCGCGTTATATCATCCTCAGTCGGGCCCAGTCCGCCCGTCGTTATAACAATTTTAGAACGTCTGATTGCGTCTCTGATTGTCTCTTCTAATCTGGCATCGTCATCGCCCACTACCGTCTTCAGCTTTACCTCAACGCCAATGCTATTGAGCTTTTCAGTAAGCCACAGACTATTCGTATCGGTTCGGTCGGGAGCCAAGAGTTCCGAACCGATTGCAATGATTTCTGCTGTCAGCGTTGGTTCCAGCAAGACGGGGGCTCAGAATTGAGGGTTCAGGCGCTCCTCTCGTCCTGATAGACATCATGTAGCACCTCGCATATCGGAGGTGGCGCAGTAATCGCGTTGAGAGATCCTGGAAAACGTGGGGTTACCAACGGCGGGGCCTCGGCCGCTTCCGGTGATAGTGGCTTCGTGTGCTCCGGGTCGGTAAGCATCAACTGTTTACGACCTTCAGCGAGCATTAAAGTAGCGTTCTTTTGTCTCGCTCTTTCGAGATTTCTGACAGCGGCAATGGCCTGTGGAGCAATCGCCGGCTCGCGCTCGATCTTTCTTAACATGTCCACGTACCGACGCAACTGCGGGGAAGGAGCAGAGCACTGATATTCTTTGCAGGATTCATCTTCTACTATGGGGGCCAGTTGCTCCACACTCGCATGATAATTGCCGATGGAATGATGCAACGCGCCTAGGGCGAACCAGGTTAGAGCTGGCGCGTCCGGCATGGAGTTAAATACGTCTTCTCCTTTACTGATGACTTCTGCTATTTCGAATCCGTACCATTGGCGCTCTCTAGCGCGAAGGATTTCATCAGCTGAAATGAAGAAATCGAAGATTCGCTCTGTTTCCCGACTCTCAGAACGTTGCGCGGCCCGCCAGATGAAAAACCCAGCGCCAATAAAGAAGATTATGATCGGAGGTGAGATACCAACCACATCGAGTAAAGCCACGATTACTATAACGGCAATGGCTTTTTGTGCCAGCTTTCTATTACCAGCAGTCATAAATTCCCCTCTACTGTTGAACTGACGCTGCCGCGATACAAGAACGTTACAATCGTCGCATGATTGCTTCTGCCGCTTCCTTTGTAGAAAGATTCCCCCCCAGATCAGGTGTAGTCTCAGCACCTGAGATTGCCTCGCGAACAGCTCTCTCAATCGCATCGCTCGCCGATTTGTAACCCAGGTATTCTAACATCATCGCCGAAGTGAGAATAGCGCCTATCGGGTTTGCGATTCCCTTTCCGGCTAGCGGTGGCGCACTCCCGTGCACCGGTTCAAAGAGTGAAATTTTTCCCGGATGAATATTGCCGGAAGGTGCAAGCCCTAGTCCCCCCTGAATGGCCGCACCAAGGTCGGTGAGGATGTCACCAAATAGATTATTACTGACGATCACATCGTATTGCGTAGGATCCAGTACTATCAGCATAGCCATTGCATCGACATACTGATGGTTAGCTTCTATTCCCGGATAACGCGAAGCAACTTCTTTGAATACACGCTGCCAAAGATCGCCAGCGAATCGCTGCACGTTGGATTTATCGGCCATCGTTACGCGCTTGCGTCCATTCGTTCGTGCATATTCAAAAGCCGCCGTTATTATCCGCTCCACACCTAAACGGGTATTGAGTTCTTCCTGTATGGCAATTTCATGATCAGTTCCCTTTTTTAGGAACCCACCAGCCCCACAATAGGCGCCCTCGGTGTTCTCTCGGAAAATAACAAAGTCGATATCCGGCGGCGTCCGGTCACGCAAGGGGGTCAACCGCGCGTCCAGCAATCGTACTGGACGCAAGTTTATGTAAAGATCCAGGCCTCGTCTGATCCCCAGAAGAATATCCTCTGCATGTTTATTCGAGGGAATTCGAGGATCGCCAAACGCTCCCGCAAGGATGGCGTGAAAATCGTTAGAGAGCATCACCAGCGCGTCATCCGGCAGAGTAATGCCTTCATTGAGAAATTTCTCTGCGCCCCAATCAAAACAAACGAACTCAATACTTAGGTTCTGCCTTTCCTGGAGTCGCTGAAGCAGGCGCATTGCTTCACCGACAACTTCTGGTCCAATACCATCACCAGGAATTACGGCGACTCGCTTATTTTCCATCTTCATCCTGATAGAGGCCTTACTTTATGTCGACCGAATGCGAGCTAACAATCTGTCAGAAATTATAGGTGGGATTAGTAGGGTACGCACAAGACAGGTATGCGAGAGCCACGCAGGACTTTTTCCGCCGTGGATCCAAACAGAAGTTCTTCAGGAGGTGTAGAGCGTCCTCTGATCCCCATCACAATCATAGGTAAATCAAGATCCCGAGCAATTTTCAGAATCTCCACAAAGGGCGTGCCAGTAACGATCATGCGTTCGGTTGTGACAGAGCCTGTTTCCACTTCTTCGAGTGCTGAGTTAAAACTAGCGTCAGCTTGCTCGCGCAGCCGCACTCGGATATCTTCAGCAGCACCCAGCCCGGCAGCAACCGCCTCATTAACAAAATGTTCGTCGATAACGTGCAGCAACGTCAGATCGCCATCCGGCGCCGCCATGGCAATCGCCACCCGAAGGGCATTGATGGAACAGCTTGAGAAGTCGATGGGGACGAGGATTTCAGCGGACTTAAGCACTTCCAATCACCTCACTCCATTTTTTATCTACGTGCGGGCCTGAACACCGCGCTACAGCGCTTACTGAATTTGTTTAAGAGCATGTTCTTCAACGTGAGGCAGGCTTGCTAACACCACATCGCCTACGATCTTCAAACTTCGAGATGACAGCTTGTCCAGCGTGTCATCGGCCTTGTGCCAATAGGGATAATCGTTAAGTTGAATCAGATCAACCGAATCTATTCCTGCGCGGAGAAAAGGCTCATGGTCGTCACCTCCGACTCCCTCCGGCCGGTCCACAAAGTAATTGCCGTAGCCCAGTTCTCGCCCGGTCCGCCAAACAACATCTTGCAGCCATTTTGTGCTCATCGTATCGCGGCCAAGCTGAAGATTTTTGTACCCCATCATGTCAAGCAGAATTAAGGCACGAACGCGTGCGACTTCGCCGTTGCTTTTCAACCGCGAGACGTAATGCCGGCTGCCGTAAGTATTATCTGGCGCACCGGGTTTTCCACAATCATCCCATCCTTCACAAAAAGCCTCTTCTCCATCAAAGAAGACCAACCAATAGGTAAGCTTGGCTTTAGGTTTACTTCCCCCCAGTACTCGCCCGATTTCCAGTAAGCAACCTACCGATGAGCCTGGGTCATTCGCGCCCACGAAATACATATCTTTAAAAAGCTTGGAGTCGTAATGGCTGGCAATGATGATGACGTCCTTAGAGTCGCCTGGATATTCTGCAGTGATGTTGACCATTTTTTTTTCGCCGACGGGAGTCGCAGCGGTGAAATCATCACTGGACACAGTCAGACCGAATGACTTTAACTGGCTCACCACATATTCGCGCATCTTGGCCAGTTCCGGCGAACCGGGCACTCGAGGTCCAATTTCAATCTGCTTTCGTACATGGTCCATTGCACGTTCGCCATTGAAAGCAACTCCTGCCGGTAATGGTTCTGACCTGCTCGATTGATCCGGGCTTCGCACCGAGACTCCCACCCGGGAGTTATCGGGTCTCTCGCTCTTCGGACAGCCGGTAAAAAGAAAGGGCAGGGCCAGCATAAGCAGCAACGACAGCGGGCAAGGACGAATCGCGGAACAAATTGCCCCCTTGGAGAATTTGAGTTGATTGGTATGCATGAAGCCTTTGGTGTATATGAGGCAGCCCAGCAACTATTGCTGTTTCGTCGAAGGTTTTTGGCTTTGACCTTGCGCACCTGACGATTTTTTGCCAGTTGAAATAAAATTGAAGACTTTTCCGCCCAACGAGAGCGCTTTATCAACGACCGTATCATAAGCTTCACTCATCGCCAGCGCCTCCAGTTGTACTAACGTCAGCAGCTTCTTATCAAACGGCAGTTGCTTAAAAGCATTGCGCATCTCAGCCTCTTGGTTTTGCTTCCGCTCCGGCATAATTTCAATCACCAGCTGACCACTTCGTTCAATAATGGTCTGACAGGCAAGTCTATGATCCTTCACCGATCCGTGCTGACCCAACATTCTCAACTCGTGTTCAGTTGGAGTTGAGAGAACCGAATGGCCCTCCAGAATCGAGATGACACACGATTCGCATTCTGCGGTTCCGCTACACGTTCCCGAAATTTTAATCCCCATACGACTGGCGGCCTGCGAAAGGTAACTGCCCTCCGCAACAAGACCGCTTATTCCTGATGGTTGAAAGGTGATCTCAACGCTCATTTTGATTGCGCTGCGGTTTCAGCTTCCCCGTCGAATCGTCAAAGTAAGAGTGTGAATGAAACTTACACCCTAAGCTAAATAAAGGCAAAATAAGAGAGAGACAAGCCGAAGCTCATGTCTCTCTGAATCTTCCAATCCGCTTTTGGTTGCTACCTGGCCGTGCGAGCTGAAGCGAGTCGCACTTTTGGCTGAGCTTCCGCCTCCTCAGCCTCCCGTCTGGCACGGCGACAGGCAACACAGACGCCGATAATCCGCAAAAGGTGCTGGGTTACCTCAAATCTCAACTCTGCCGAATAAAATTCGATAATCTTGCCGCATTCCGAGCAGATCATATGATCGTGATGCTGATGTTTATAATTATGTTCGTAGTGTGTCCGACCATCGCCAAATCTGACTTCTCTGGCCAGTCCAGCCTCCGTCAGAAGCTTGAGCGTGCGGTAAACGGTGGTCTGACCGATCGTAGGATCTTTCTTTTGTACCAGACGATAGAGATCTTCGCTCGATAGATGCTCCTCGGTCCGGAGAAAAGTATCCAGTATCAGATCGCGCTGGGAAGTTCGTTTCAACCCTTTCTTCTGAATATGTTTGAGAAATACTTCCTGTTCTTCAGTCATGCCGCCTCGATCAGATGATTACCAGTTTAGTGTACCAGAATTCTATCATCGTCGCGGATCACTGTGAATGATAATTGCGAAGATTGGTAAAACAAGATCAGTGCAACCTGGGTCTATCTGAATCGCGCTTGGTACAATTCCGAGAAGCGGGGTAAATTAGGTCAACTTCACATCATTCAGTGAATGCTATTGGCCTTTGGTGTGAACATTCAGTGGATGCTATTGGCCTTTGGTGTGAACTTAGCAAGACGCGTGATGCTGCAAAAAGTTGCCGGGGTGGCGGAATGGCAGACGCTGCGGACTTAAAATCCGTTGTCCGCAAGGACGTGCGGGTTCGACTCCCGCCCTCGGCACCAATCGCATCAATAGTTTAGAGATAGTGCCTTGTCGCAGGTGAAAATCGCGCAACGGAGTTTACTCCGTTGCCTTACTCGATAGTGCCGGTAATTGTTGGGGGAAATACAACGAGGAGAGGTTTACGATTCCCTCATCCTTCTCAAGCGTGAACCGGACCGATAGTCTTACTAAGCTGCTACCTTAGTGCCAACACCCTGCTTCCAAATAGTAAATCTACCCTTCATTATTTCTCGATCAACAACGGCGGTACAGAAATGTCGCCTCACTCGGAAGTGTGCGTTAATGATGCCGAAGGCCGAGAGAAAGCGCTGCGTGTGTCCCGCCGACTTGAATCGCTTCAGCACACGCTCTCGCAACTTGGTTGACTGATGAGAATTCTCGGCTCGGTTGTTTTGATACTTCTGCTGGCAGGTCTCGACGCGCGGCAGCACTTAAGCCTTCGCGACACTATAGCTTTTCAGATTGTCAGTGATAATCGCCCGTGGGACATACCGCAACCCTCTTAATAGCTTGCGAAAGAACTTCTTTGCTGCTTTTTTGTCCCTTCGGCGGAATTGTAGAGCTTCCGGGCCAAATTTAAGCGCACACGGTCGAAATGGGCCACCGGATTATGCCGCAAGTACTCAAGCAGCTTGGCCAAACTGGGCCTATTTCATACAAGCCCACAGGCGTTCCCACGGATCAATGCGACTGGATCAGACCATTGCGAAACGCAAGGATCGTGGAGACTCGACCTCAGGGACGGCTTGCGAGCAGGTGATATTCAGTTCAAATTTACGAAACCGACGAAGACCAGGGTGCACGTCTACGGCAACGCCGCAGTGGTGACGAAGCGATCGACGGACAGGACCATGTATGGCTCGACACTAGGCGGTGGAGTCTACCAAATGACCGACACCTGGAGGTGGTGCAGGAGCTTATGAATATATTGGCTATCTGACTTGATCAAGGCAGTCGCGCCAACATGCACACCACCGCCTTGTCATTCAAGTTGCAAAGCAGCGAGCCCTAACGAACAGAGATGTGCCCGGCATCAAGGTTCTGCTCAGAGGTCTTGGCGCCATCCCAGTTGCTTGAGAACCACAGCCCACCGTTCTTGTTGAGTACTTGTATGCCCAGAGTATCGCTTATGCCCAGGGCGGAGTTATCCGTCATCCACATCTGGAGCGTCGCGTTACCATCTATCGAGATCGGATTATTCGGGTCGGTAACATCCTGGATGCTGGCCTTACCGGTGAAGTTGGCATGTTTGACGAAGACACCCAGCGACAACAGTACATTGCCTTTAATCTTGTAGGTATGTCCACTGTTACGAACCATAATGTCCACGTTTCCCTGTAGGTTTGTACCGTTCTTGTTGTACTTGACGTTGAACCCAAAGTTGCTCTTGCTGCCCACCGCTCCCGGCATCAAACCCGCCGAATTCCGCAACGTGACGGACCCACCGCCGGTTATGAAGTTCGATTCGATCGGCTGGGCCAGAGTAACTACTGTATCGTCATCGGTACTGTTCCTCGTGTAGTAACCACTTACGACGGTTCCGATCGTGAATTGAGTACCGCCGCTGTTATTACCATTGCTCAGTGACAGAGTCGTATTACAGGTGGCAATGCCGGTCGTGGTGTCGCCAACTTTGACCATACCAACCGGCAGGTCCGAGCAACCTGCGAGCGGCGTGTTAGTGTCCCGATTCATAAAGGTAACTTTGGCGTTGCGAATGTCGCCTGAATAGTTGTCGGGATTCGGTGGCGATTGGTTGGGATCGACG
>WNFU01010210.1_pt1 | contig 10432 bp, 13 predicted proteins | sample 5400121 | NCBI WGS metagenome assembly WNFU01 (sample SAMN13153360, study PRJNA577476) | soil metagenome | isolation source: 100 cm soil or saprolite under grassland replicate 1 | place: USA:California | collected 2016-06-15
GCGATACTCCATCGAGTCAGTCCAATCGAACATCACCGTGTAAGGAGGTTGACGCAAATGACGGCGTCGGACAGTTTCACGAAGCTCAAAGAGCAGGTCGAGAAGGCGGAGCGCCGCGTCAACGAGGCCGGTTCGCAGGACAAGGCAGAGCTGCAGGCTAAGGTCGACGAGGCGCGCAAGAACGCCGACGATCTAGCCGCCGAGCTACATGCCAAGGCGCGACAGGCCTCCGACCAGGCCGAAAGTCACTGGCAAGAGGTGCGGAGTGACTGGGACCAGCACATCAAGCGGGTTCGAGAGCGCATCGACGCCAAGAAGGCCGCGCACGACGCCGACGTCGCAGAGAGCGACGCCGAGTGGGCGGAAGCGGACGCGCTCGACGCCATCGACTTCGCCTCCTCCGCGGTCGAGGAGGCCGAATACGCGGTGCTGGACGCGATGCTGGCGAGGAAGGACGCCGACGTCCTAGCGGCCTCCTCCTAGCGCCACTCGGTACCCGTTCGCCGGGAGGGCTGGCCGTCAGATGTAGCCCTTGCGAGTGAGCCAGCGCAGCGACACGTATCCCCAGATCGGAGGCAGGTAGAAGGTTCAGAGGCGCTGGGTGATCGCAATCGCAAAGGGGTCGGCTTGTCGACTCCCATCGCGATGAGGCCGGCCGAGAGGCTCGCCTCAGCGGCCCCGATACCACCGGGCGTCGGTATCAGGCTCGAGAGGACGGAGGCCGCCGTGTTGACGAAGACGAGCTGCGCCAGATTCAGATCGACGCCATAAGCGAGACAGGTCGCCCGGGGGCGAGGGCGTAGAGCAGCTCGGAGGCGACGTTCCCGCCGAAAAGCTCCAGTCGTTTGTGCCGATCGCGCGCGACGTCCCAGAGGCCGGAGAGCGCGCTGCGCACTGCCGGCACCAGCTTGGCATGCAACTTCGGCACGGCCAGGACGACCACCACGCTGACGGTCAGACTGCAACCGCCACCGTCGGCTGCGCAGCATGCAGCCACCCAACGCCGCTCCGCCCAACCACGACACCGGCCAGCAGCTCCCCGACGACCACCGGCAGCAAGGCCGGCCGCCCAGCAGCCAAAACCGGGCCGGCCAGCCCAGCCAGCACAATCAACGCCAACACGGCAAAGCTCACGGCACTCCCTCAACCGCAAGTTCAACAAACAGCGAAGTCAACGCGCCGACAGTCCCGACAGTCCCGACAGTCCCTTAAGCTGGACTGGGATCCGGGACCGGATGTCGACCAAGTCTGTGAGCGAAGACGCTACCTGCCGTCTGATCGCGGGCTCGTGTAGGCGTGGATCGCTTTCGTAAGTTCGAGGATCTGGTTGGAGAGGTTGAGCAGCTCTTGGTTCTGCTTGTCTTCTTCCTTGACGGTCTGCCATTGCTGGTCGGCAACGACTTGACGTTTGGTGTCCGCTCTGTTCTGGCTGATCATCACGAAGGTCGAGAGGAAGATTGCCTCGAGAGAGACGATCATTGTTAGGAGGCCATACGGGTACTTCTCGACGCCGAATCCGATCCAGCCTGCGAACCAAAGAACGTGGATGTAGACGAACCACATCGATCCGGCGAATGCCGTGATCTGGTCCGCGATCCGGTTCTGGACGCTCTCCGCTCGCTTTTTGGCGTGCTCGACGAGCACGGGGTTCGGCTCCGGCGAGAGGTGTGATACGCGTTGGAGAAGGACCGATTGCTCCATGGTCAGACCGCCCCTTTCGAAGGAATTCGTCGTTCACCGCGCGTGTGGCCGGTCGATTCGACTCTACGAGTCTCCTAGTCTGCGCTGATGCCGAGCTCCGGGCTGCCGGTACCTACCATTGCGAGCTATCCGTGCCGGGAGTGGGCGTCGGATGCACGAGCAGATTGGACAGGCCTCTACTGCTGCCGGATCGGCGTCAACCTCCCACATGCTCTCGGAGCTTTTTCGCAATCACGCCCGGCGGCGTCGCACAGACGCAGGCACTCGACATCGCCAAGCTGCGCGGGCCACGTCGCGGCCGATGACATCGCGGCGTTCTCGATCACACGGGATTGCGTGCCGCCCGGACGCCGATCCGACCGGCCAGGTCGTGGACGCTCCGCGGGTCGTGGCGGTGCCGGACGAAAGCTGATGGACTCTGCGGCTGCAGGCGAGTTCAGGGATTGACAAGAAAGCATGCAAGGAGGCGTGGTGATGACCGATTCGACCGCGGAGTTCTTCCAGGAACTGGGCCGGCGCGGGCACGAGCCGTTGCTGGAGAAGGCGACGGGCATCGTCCGTTTCGATCTCGTCGACGGCAAACGCACCGAGCGCTGGCTCGTTACGCTCGACCGGGGCGACGTGTCCGTGTCGCGCAAGAACGCAGCCGCCGACTGCATTGTCCGCGCGCATCGAACGCTGTTCGACGCGATGGCGAGGGGCGATGTGAATGGGATGGCCGCTTATCTACGCGGCGAGCTGACTCTCGAGGGGGATCCGGAGCTGCTGGTGTTGATCCAGCGGGTCCTTCCCGGGCCCGTGACTCGGGGTGCTCCGCATCGTGGCTCGGCCGGTGGGAGCGATCGGCGATGAGTGACGACCTCGTGAAGATCCTGGACGGCAACACGTTCGTCGTCAGCGATGGTCGAGGGGACATCGAGGCGTCGCTGACGGATCCGACCGGCCTCTTCTCGTTTGACACGCGCTTCCTTTCGAAGTGGGTGTTGACCGTGGATGGCCAACGGTTGAATCCGCTCTCGGTCGACGATCTCCACTACTTCGAGACGCGCTTCTTCCTCGTCCCGGGAACGGGAACCGTCTACGTCGATGCGAAGCTGTCGGTGATCCGACAGCGGGCGGTAGGCGACGGCTTCCGTGAGCAGCTGACGATCTTGAACCATGAGGACAAGCCGGTGGACTTGACGGTGCGGGTCGAGGCGGCGTCCGACTTCGCCGACCTGTTCGAGGTTAAGGATGCGCTCGAGAAGAAGGGCAAGTACAGCAGTCGGATCGAGGGCGGCAAGCTGTTGCTCGCCTACGAGCGGCAGACGTTCACACGCTCGACGGCGATCTCCGCGAGTGGTCCGGCCCGGCTCGACAAGAACGGCTTGACCTTTAAGGTGCGACTCGAGGCGCACGGTAAGTGGACGACGGAGATCGAGGTCAGCGCCCAGGGTGGACAGTCTGCCGAGACACACAAGCGGCGGCGCGAGAACATGGAAGGAAACCTGGAGCGTTGGGTTCGTGGCGCTCCCAGGCTCGAGTGCGACTGGGAGCCGCTCAGGATCACCTACCGGCGTAGCCTCGTCGATCTCGCCGCCCTTCGTTACTCGCCGCCGATCACCCCGGGTAAGAGCCTGCCGGCCGCCGGCCTGCCGTGGTTCATGACCATGTTCGGCCGGGACAGCATCTTCACCAGCCTGCAGGCGCTGCCGTTCACCCCGGAGTTGGCGGCCACCACACTCCGTGTGCTCGGGCTCTGGCAGGGCACGCGCGTCGACGACTTCCGCGACGAAGACCCGGGCCGGATCCTGCACGAGATGCGCTACGGCGAGATGACCGCGTTCGAGGAGCGGCCGCATTCGCCCTACTACGGCTGCGCCGATGCCACGGCGCTGTACGTGGTGCTGCTCGACGAGTACGAGCGCTGGACCGGCGACAGGAAGCTGGTGCGCGAGCTCGAGCCGGAGGCCCGGGCAGCGCTCAGGTGGATCGACGAGTACGCCGATCTGATCGGCAACGGCTACGTCTCCTACCGGCGCCGCAACGAGAAGACAGGCCTCGAGAACCAGTGCTGGAAGGACTCCTGGGACTCGATCTCCTACCGTGACGGCCGGCTGCCCGGATTCCCGCGCGCGACCTGTGAGCTGCAGGGTTACGCCTACGACGCCAAGGTGCGCGGAGCCCGGCTCGCACGCGAGATCTGGAAGGACTCGACCTTCGCCGCCGAGCTCGAGAAGCAGGCGGCCGAGCTGAAACGCCGCTTCAACCGCGACTTCTGGGTCGAGAAGGATGAGTACTTCGCGCTCGCGCTGGACGCCGACGGCAACCAAGTCGACGCGCTGAGCTCGAACAACGGCCACCTGCTCTGGAGCGGCATCGTCGACAAGTCGAAGGCGAAGGCGGTCGCGCGCCACCTGATGGGACCGCGGCTGTTTACGGGCTGGGGCGTCCGTACGCTCGCGGAAGGAGAAGGACGCTTCAATCCGATCGGCTACCACGTCGGCACGATCTGGCCGTTCGACAACTCGTTCATCGCCTGGGGGCTGCGTCGATACGGCTTCAAGCAAGAGGCGGCGCAGATCGCGGCCGGCATCCTCAACGCAGCTGCCTTCTTCGACGGTCGCCTGCCCGAGGCCTTCGGTGGCTACCAGCGGGAGGCGACCAGGTATCCGGTTCAGTACCCAACCGCGTGCAGCCCACAGGCCTGGTCGACGGGGGCGCCCCTCCTGTTTCTGCGCACGATGCTCGGCCTCGAACCGGTCGGCGATCACCTCGTCGTCGACCCGGCGCTCCCGAGCGGCATCGGCGCGCTCGCCCTGCTAGAGATTCCCGGGCGCTGGGGCCGCGTCGACGCATTCGCACGTGGAGAAATCGACCTCAACAGAAGGTCGGAGTTGCAACCGCAGCTCGGGGCGGCCGAGCAGGTGTCCGCGCGGAGGCGTTAGCGACCGGGCGGGCGGATCAGCGCGTCACGTCTTGGACCGGAGCCGCGTGCTGGAGTTCACGGACGCGGAAGGCGAGCACGATGTTCGTGACGCCGCGAATCACGGCGAAGGCCGCCACCCAGGCGACGAGCAGGACGGCGCTGCGCCCGTAGTAGCCGGCCGCCCAGAACCCGAGCGCGAGCTCGATGATGCCCCCGACCAGTTGCAGCCACCACACCTCGATCTCACGCCGGGCGGAAATCGCCGTGATGATGTCGAACGTCCCGGCGAACACGAGGAAGAAGCTGATCACCGCCGCCAGCGCCAGGAACGTATCGCCGGGATGGATGAACGAGACGATCCCAGTGGCGATGAAGACGCCCGCCAAGACTCCGTAGAGCAGCTTCCACCAGCCCTGGGCAAGCATCATGACCCCGATCTCGAACACGCCGGCCGCGATCGCGACGATGCCGAACAGGATCGAGATCGCCCTCACGGACGTGTAATCAAAGCGCAAAACGATCAGCGCGACGAGCATCCAGCCGATACCGGTGAGCAGAAACAGCCACCACGGCGGCAACACGCGCCCGAACGTACGCTGGGCAATGGCGGGAATCGAGGACATTAGGTCTCCCGAAGATTGATGTCATGGCGGGTATACCGCAGTGCCGCCGCACGAGTCAATCAACCCGGATCTCTCATCGGGACGTTGCGTGTGTCGAAGTGGTGAACAGCGTTTCACGGGGCTTCACCTTGGTGTGCGATAGGCGCAGCGTGATCGGGTCAACAACGACTGGGGGAGGTTTCGCCGTGGATGATGCCGCCGCCGATCGAGCTCCGCTAATGCTGGTTCGGGGCCTGGCTCGTCTCGGAGCTGGGAGAACTTCGCCGAGTACTTCCGCAACCGCGACTTCACGGTCTCTGCGCCCGAGTGGCCCCGCAAGCAGGGAGACGTTGAACAGTTGCGCGAAGATGCCAACGAGATCGAGGGCCTGGCCTGACCGAGATCGTCGACCACTATGCGTCGCAGATACTTGCGCTCGACGAGCCGGCGGTTCTGATCGGTCACTCGTACGGCGGTCTGATCGTCGAGCTGCTGCTCGATCGCGGACTCGGGCGTGCGGGCGTCGCGATGAGCCCGGCGCCGCCGAAAGGCATCCTTGTTCTGCCCTTCTCGACCCTGAAGGCTGGCTCGCCAGCTCTTGCACATCCATCCAAGTGGCACGGTGCTGTAACCCTCACACTGGAGGAGTTCACCTACGGGTTCGTGAACACGTTCTCTCCCGAGGAGGCTGCCGCCGCGTACGAGAAGTACGCGGTCCCCGAGACCGGCCAGATCTTCTACGAGGCCGGGGTTGCCAACTTCCATCTGCACCCACCGACGGAGGTGCACTTCAAGAGCGACAACCGCGCGCCTTTGTTGATCGTCGGGGCAGAAAAGGACCACACGGTGCCGGCATCTCTTTCCCGTAAGCAGTACGAGAGGTACGAAAAGTCCGGGTCATCGCACCCGCGAACCCCCTGCGCAGCCTCACGGGCGACGCGGCCTACATCGCCAGCGTGCTTGCCCAGACGCCCGGGCCGCTCGTCGTCGTTGGCCACTCATATGGCGGCGCGGTGATCACTAACGCCGCCACCGGCAATCCGAACGTGAAAGCGCTGGTCTACATCGACGCCTTCATCCCCGACCTTGGCGAGGACATCCTCCACCTGGCCGGGGCCGACAGCCTGATACCGCAGTCGATCGAGTTCAAGGGAATCCCGCCGTTCGGCCCGACCGACATCGACATCTACATCAAGCGAGACAAGTTCCGTGAGGCGTTTGCAGCCGACATCCCGCCCAACGAAACTGAGGGCATCCTCGGGCTTGTGCGTGAGAGCCCGTCGCCCTGTGACCTGCCCGAAGGCTGCGACTCCGGTGTCTTCTCTCGCGTGCGCGAATGAGCAAAACAACGAGAGTGAGATCTCTGGTCCGGCTGCTCGTGTCGTCTGTGGGCACGGTCAGTGAGAACGAGTACCGGCTTAGGCTTGCACCTTCCGCTGCCCATTCGTGACGTAGTCGAGGGAGGTGTTGAGATGGCAACCCGAACCGTCAAATGGTTCAGCAACGACACGGGCTACGGCTTCATCACGCCGGATGACGGAAGCAAGGACGTGTTCGTCCACCACAGCGCAATCCAGGGCGAGGGCTACAAGAGTCTCGCGGAGGGCACGAAGGTCGAGTACGAGGTGGAGGAAGGACCGAAGGGTCCCCACGCGCGCGGCGTCAGCGTCACTACTTCGGCCTAATCGGAGAGGTTTCTCACAATCGCCGGCCTGTCGTACGGACGCGCTCGTGTGACCCGTGCAGGGGATCTAGATACGCCGAGATCCCGAGTGCGTGCGTCGCGCCTGTAAGCACGACCGGGCCATCACCAGCCATCGCGGCACCGTGGATGCGGCGTTTCGAAAAAGCGCGCTGCCTGAAACCCAGCGCGCTGCCTGAAACCGCGACACGAATAATGGCGCCCTTCAAGCCTCGTGCATCTCCCGGAAGCGACGCTGGCCTGCCGCCTCCGCCGCAGCCGCCGTGGCGAGCGCAGGCGGGTGGACGGCGCGAGCGGGTGGTGGCGAAGGCCGGCCTCCTCAGCGGACGTCGAACTGCTCCCAGCGGATCCTCCCGGGTGGGATGCCAAGGTCGCGGAAGCCGTGCTCGAACGCCTTCATCATCGGCGGCGGGCCGCACATGTAGATCCACACGTCCGCGCCGCGCGGGCGGCCGTTCAGGGTCTCGGCCGCGGTGAGGAGGCCGTGTTGCTCGGTGACGACGAGGTGTGGGCGCAGGGTCGGGTGCGACGCCGCGGCGGCCGTGAGCTCGTCGAGATCGAGCGCGTCCGATTTGGCGGTGACCGAGTAGTAGAGGTCGACCGTCCGGTCGAAGCTCTCGTCGAGGGAGCGGATCCAGCTGAGGAATGGGGTGATCCCGATGCCGGCGGCGATCCAGATTTGGTCGTCGCCGCCGCGGCGGTAGTCGAAGCCGCCGAACGGGCCGGCGAGCTTCGCGGGCGTGCCGGCACGCAGCCTCTCGCGGAGGGTGTTTGTGTAGTCGCCCGCTGCTTTGATCCCGACCTCGAGGCGGTGCTGCTGGGGCGCGCTCGCGATCGAGAACGGGTGCCGCTGCCAGCCGTTCTCGCCGCCGAAGGCAAGGACGACGAACTGCCCGGGCGTGAACGAGAGCTGCTTGCCGACCGGCTCGAGCGACACCTCGATGGTCGAGTCGTTCGGCCGGCGCACCTCGGCGACGGTGTAGTCGTAGATCGGGATGACGTAGCGGGCGATCAGCTCCCGGTACAGGTAGGCCGCGACCCCGACGCCGCCCACGACGAGGAAGAGGACGCGCAGCGGCGTCGACCGGTGCAGCACGGGGTCGACGATCGCGCCGTGCACGAGGGCCACGGCGACGAACAGCCCGGCGAGTCGGTGCGCCGTCAGCCAGCGCTCGTAGCTCGTGCGCGCGAGCGCCCGGATCGGCCCCGGCCAGCGGGCGGCGCGGAGCTTCGGCGCGAGCGCCCAGAGGGTGACGACGAGGATCCCGAGCAGCGCCACGTCGCCCAGGCCGTGGCCGAGCCCGGTCTCGTAGGGATCCGCCGGCGAGCCGACCAGCGCGACGTGCGGCACAAGCAAGACGACGGCGGCCGTCGCGACGCGGCGGTGCCAGATGGCGACGCGGTCGAGGCCGCCGAATGCGCGTTCTATCGGTGTCAGCAGCGTCGCGAGCACGAGCGCGCAGGACAGCAGCAGGACGGCTTCGGCGCCGCACAGCTCGGCCGCGAACCGGCTCGTCGGCTGACCGGACGGGCGGGCGAGGATCCACACGACCGGGTACAGGGTCGCGACGGCGATGAGGGCCGCCGCGCCTGGGGTCGCACGCCGCGGGGACACGTCCACTCGGCGAGTGTGGCACCGCTGCGGGGTGCGCGCAGCCCTGACTTCGCGCAAGCGCGGCGGGACGCCACCGATTCGGCGGGTAGCGGCGGCCGGATCCTGGGAATGCGCTGCTCCTACAACCGCGCAATTGGCGTCGGCGCCGGCGTGAGCGGCGTCTCGTGGACGCGCTCTTCCTCGCGCGGGCGCTGGTGTCACCGTGGCCGACCCGCTGCCCGACGTCGAGGAGCGCGTCCGCAGGGAACTGTGCCGGATCGCGCCGACCCTCGGCGACCTCGGGCTCGCGGTGCGCGACCTCACCGACGACACGGGCGGGGATAGCAGCGACAACCTCAAGGTAGAAGCGCAGCGGAATGCGAGACGGATGAGATCGAGATCCTGGGCTGAGGCTTAGGCTGAGCCTGGCCAACGGTGCACTCGCTTTATCTCCTCCGGCACGCCAAGTCCAGCTGGGCGGACCCAACGCTCGCGGACACCGAGCGGCCGCTGGCGCGACGTGGCCGCCGGGATGCGACGCGGATCGCCAAGCACCTTCGCCGGCTCGGCTGTGTGCCCGAGCTCATCCTCTGCTCTTCCGCCGCGCGCACACGCGAGACGCTCGAGCGAGTGCGGCCCGCGCTCGGCAGCTCGACGGTCGTGGTCGAGGAGGGGCTGTACCCCGCCTCTCGGACGAGCTGCTCTGTCGGATTCGCCTCGTGCCGGACACGGTCGCGTCGGTGTTGGTGATCGGGCACAACTGTGAGTGCGGGAAATTGAGATTGCCTGCTGCGGGCTGGTCCGGCGCGCGTATGCGGGTCGCGCGGTGTGGGTGTGTCGTTGCGGCTGCTGGAGCGCCAGGTTGCTCGTCCGCAGCTTCGGCCGGCTGATCGGGCTCCGTTGGCGGCGTTGAGTCGGGTGCTGCCGCGGCGGGCGTGGTCGTCGTCGTCGTCGTCGTTTGTTGTCTCGCCGGCGACGCTTCTGCGCTGGCACCGCGAGTTGGTCGCGCGCCGCTGGACGTATCCGCATCGGCGCCCGGGCCGTCCGCAGACGGCTTTCGAGGTGGGCGAGTTGGTTGTGCGGTTGGCGCGGGAGAATCCTGGCTGGGGGTACAGGCGGATCCAGGGCGAGCTGGTCGGGCTCGGCATCAACCTCGCGGCCAGCACGGTCTGGACGATCCTGCGCCAGGCTGGCGTCGAGCCGGCGCCGCGGCGGATCGACTCGAGCTGGAGGGAGTTTCTGCGCCGACAGGCGGAGAGCATCGTCGAGTGCGACTTCCTCACCGCCGACACGGTGTTTCTGAAGCGCTTCTACATCCTGTTTTTCATCGAACTGGCGAGCCGGCGCGTGCACATCGCCGGGATCACGGCCAACCCTGACGCAGCCTGGGTAACCCAACAAGCTCGGAACCTGGTCATGCGCCTCGACGACGAGCGTGTGCCCGTGCGCTTTCTGATCCGCGACCGAGACAGCAAGTTCACGCGCAGCTTCGACGAGGTTCTCCGCTCGGAAAGCATCCGCGTGATCAAGGCACCGGTGCGGGCGCCGCGGGCAAAGGCGCATGCCGAGCGCTGGGTCGAAAGCCTGCGCCGCGAGTGCCTCGACCGGCTCCTGATCCTCGGCCGCCGCCTGAGGGGTTTCAAAATGCCGGTTCGGCACGTGAACGCTCAGCGGTTGCTCTGTCCTCCCTGGTAGCGCCGCTCAGAGGTGGCGCCATTTGTAGGTTGACGCGCGCGCGCGCGAATACCAGGTCGTGCCGGGCTTCGCAACCGATGGACTGCTGCCCCAGACTAAAGCCTTCGGCCTTGCTGCCCTTGGCGTCGGGCGATGAGAGCATCGGCCCATGCTCCTTTCGTTCGCCTATCTCGCCTTCTCGACTGTGCTGCGGTTGCTGGTCAGGGGCCGGCGCAGCGAGTTCACCAAGG
>WNFU01035287.1_pt1 | contig 10431 bp, 9 predicted proteins | sample 5400121 | NCBI WGS metagenome assembly WNFU01 (sample SAMN13153360, study PRJNA577476) | soil metagenome | isolation source: 100 cm soil or saprolite under grassland replicate 1 | place: USA:California | collected 2016-06-15
CGACAATCGCCTGTCGAACGCGCCGCTGCACCTCTTCTGTCTCGCCGCGCAGCATCGTTGTCTGATTTGCCACTCCGACGGTCTGCAGATGCACGTCCGGATCGAACCCGGGCGAATGCGCGCCCTTGAATCTCTCCAGGAACGCTTCTTTGTCGCCGCCGTGGCGGATGTAGTCACAAACGTAATCGGTATCTTCGAGCGTCAGGACGACGACGTAATGTCCGCTGCCGTCGCCGAGCGCGCGCGAGCTGGTTGCCTTGGTCTCTTCGTGCTCGGCCTTGCCGTGAATGATGGAAGTAACCGATTCGCTGGCGTATTTGCGCACGCGTTTCCAAACGCTCATCACGTCGCCGCAAGTGGTATCGACAACCTGGCAGCCGCGATCTTTGATCTGTTGCTGGATCGACAACTCAGTTCCGAACGCCGGCACAATCACCACGTCTTCGGGTTCAAGATCAGAAATGTCGGCTTGCTTGTTTTTGCCGGTGAGATTCTTAATGCCTAACGAGGCGATCTGATGATTGACCTCGGGGTTATGAATGATTTCGCCGACAATAAAAAGCTGGCGATCTTTGAAAACCTTGCGCGCTGCATAGGCAAGATCGATCGCGCGCTCGACCCCGTAGCAAAAGCCGAACTCTTTTGCCAGGCGCACCGTGGTATCGCCCACGGAAATGATTCCACCCGCCCGGCGCACTTTATCGACAATGTCGCTGCGGTAGTGCGATTCGACCTGTTGCTGCACCGCCGCCATCACATCCGGCGTGCGGAGGTTCACTTTCTCGCGTGCGGTTGTTCCGCTGGAAATCAGATTCGTGCTCATATCATCGTTGTCATTTGAGCGCAGCGAAGAATCTCGGATCGTTTCGGCAACAGAGCGCCAAAAATCGTAGCCAGAGATGTTTCGCTCCGCTCAACATGACATAGTCAAGCGCTGGCGGCAATGCGCCGCGAGCTCTCCTACTGGAGCAGTGGTCCGCTCGGTTTTTCGAAGCCAGAGTCGGTGACCATTAAGCGCGGATCGGGATCAGGCGTCTTGGAATCATCCACCCGCTGCACTCCCGACGCAAGAGTCGCATCCTCCGGTTGCGTAGTGGCAATGTTCACGGGGGTCCCGATTCTCACTAGCGCAAAGAATTTCGGCGCTGCTTCACCATGCAGCCGAATGCAGCCATGTGTGCGCGGATTCGGGTGGACAAAGCCCTGGTGAAAACCGTAGGCAGGAGCGAATTCGCACCAATAACCCATCGGATATCCAACATACCGCCCCGGTCCACCGCCGGTCGAAGGAACTACGCGATCGCCTTGCACGCTAAATCCGTAGGACCCAGAGCGCTTATGCTCCTGTTTGGAATAGATAGTGAAATTACCTTTCGGCGTTGGTTTGGCGGAAGTGCCAACTGAAATGGCCGCCGCCATCAGGCATCGGTCGCCTTCCATCACGTAGACGTTTTGCTGGGAAAGCGAAACTTTCACGCGCACAGTCGAAGGATCATGCGGGCGGTAAGCAGTCACGTGGTATGCCTTGCCACCTGCCACGCGGGTCGTCCCGCAACCAGCAAGCAATGAAACGATACCTGCACCGGTCACTATTAAAATGAATCGGGATATATGTCGCATACGTGGGTACTGGATAAGATTAGACGGCCTCTTGTCAACTTTGCGGCCCGATTGCTATTTGGTGGTGAACATTGTCAGAAACGCGACTTCGATCGCGAGCGCTTCGTGAATGTTGCGACCGAGATGATCGCGCAATTGTTCGAGGCGACAGACGCGTTTCAGGATTTCAGCGCTGCTGAAGCGCGTTGCGAGTGCAGCAGTTTCTTTTTTTGCATGTGCCAGATCACGCTGCGTCACGCCATTGCTCGCCCGAAGAACATCAGTCCACCAGGTGAATAATGTCTCGATCAGTCCGGCGCGTCGTTGCAGGTAAAGACTCTCAGTGAGCGCCTTGTAGTATTCCTCTCGTTCTTCCAGCCACGTGCCATCAGTTGCATCCTTGTAGCGCGTTTCTTCCTTTTTCAATGCATTGTCTGTTTCGCGCTTTACTTCCTCACGTACGTCGCGGAGCAGACGTTGAAATTCCTGAGCAAGCCGATACGCAAACTGAATCGTCCAGCGTTCTTCGCCGGACGTTTGTTGCAGCAATTTCACCAGCTTCTCTTCTTCGTCCTTGCTTTGGCGCTGCCCATTCGGCGCAAGCGGGATCGCAATGCATCTTGAAAGGATTGTCTCCGGCAGAGCTTCAGGCAAAGCACTTAGCAGAAGCAGCAACGAATCCTTTGGCGGTTCTTCCAATGTCTTGAGAAACGCGTTCGCCGCCTCGGTTTGCAGCCGGTCGGCATCGGGAATGATGGCCACCTTCCGCCGGCCGTTTGATGCGCGCATCTGCAGCGCGTGCTCAAGCTCTCGGATTTGCGCAATCACGATGCGTCGCGATTTCGACTCGGGTCGGGCAACGAAAATCTCCTGCGCCTTGGCTGTGAAAACATCTTTAGCTGGTGTGCCATTAACCAGACTGGCCAAGTTCGCCGCCAACAGTTGCTTGCCGCTGCCTGGCGGTCCCGTGATCAAATAAGCGTGCGCAAGCCGATTCTGTTCGTGTGCGCGGCGCAAATACTCAACCGCGGCTGTACGCGAGAAGGCCATTCAAGATTGCGGATTTGTGGTTAACGCAGAAAAACGCGAGCAAAGCATTTTCCAAATTTCGCTCTCGATCTCATCTGCATTGCGCGAGCCGTCGATCAACACAATGCGGTTGGGTTCGCCCTTAGCCAGCTCATGATACGCCTCACGAACACGTTCATAAAACTCAGCGGGCTGTTGTTCCATCCGATCTGCCTTGCGTGGCTTCTCCATTCGCGACTCCGCCGTCGCAGCGTCGACATCGAGCACGAAAGTAATGTCCGGAACGCAATCGCCGACCGCAAACGCATTTAAGCGCTCGACCATCTTCCGATTCAATTTTCGCGCCGCGCCTTGATAAACAGTCGTGGAATCAAAGAATCGATCTGCGATGACGCACAGGCCGCGCTCGAGGGCCGGCTTGATGATCTCGCGCACGAGTTGGCTGCGGCTGGCCCCAAAGAGAAGAAGCTCGGTTTCCGGTGTCATGGCGGAGTTGTGCGGAGCAAATTGTAAAAGTTCGCGAATTGTTTCGCCGATCGGCGTGCCGCCCGGTTCGCGCGTTACCAGATATGGAACGCCAGAGCTGTCCAGTCGCGCGGCCAGTCTCTGAACTTGCGTCGATTTTCCGCATCCTTCCGATCCTTCAAACGTGATGAATGGCAGCCGCGGCATGATGTCACTTGCGCGCAGCCGTCGCGTTTTTCAAGTTTCAAATGCATTCGCGCTACGTGGGCGCTGTCCACAGCGCTGTCATCCCGAGCGAAGCGCCTCTCACCTGCATATTGTTGCTTGAGGTTTCCTTGGATGTTGTGAGCTTGGAATTTGGAATTTATGAAATCGTTTTGGCTGGTGAAACAGGAACCATCCTCCTATTCGTGGTCGGACCTCGTGGCGGAAGGCCGGACCAGCTGGACCGGCGTGCGCAATTACGCTGCGAGAAATAATCTTCGCAAAATGCAAAAGGGCGATGAAGTCCTTTTCTATCATAGTGGCGAGGAAAAGGCCGTTGTCGGAATCGCTAAAGTGATGCGAACCGCGTATCGAGATCCGACCACAAAGGAAGGCGATTGGTCCACCGTCGATCTTGCCTCGCTAAGACCACTGCGACATCCGGTGACGCTTCGTGAGATCAAAGGCAATCCGAGGCTCAAGGGGATTCCGTTGGTTCGACAATCGCGTTTGTCGGTGATGCCTCTGGCGGAATCGGCGTTTCGCGAAATTGTGAAGATGGGCATGCGATAGGTAGATCGACTTCTCCCGAAGACGATGCTAAGAGAATCGCCGTAGGCGCGAATATCAGGCGGCAAAGCCGCGGTTTGTTTGGCCAACGCGTTGAGGACAACGCGTTCCACCTTTTGCCTTGTTCAAATTTTGCCTTGTTCAAAGCTGCTCCGGAGCCGAAAATTCCCAAGTGACCACAATTGCGGCAACCGAGTTCCTTCCACTGGTCGCAATGGCCGGGGCCGCGCGGGATTTTATCGTCGTCTCCTTGCACGACGTCGCTCCTGCCAGCCAGCAAATTGCAAACACAATCATTTCAGAACTAGCCCGCCACGGTGTGCGCGTCTGTTCGCTGCTTGTGGTGCCCGATTATCATCATCAGGGACTGTTCACAACAGACCGGCAATTTGTGTCGTGGCTGCGTGGCTTGGAATCGGAGGGCCATGAAATCGTCATCCATGGTTATTTCCACGAACGTCCTGGCCGTGCGAGAGAAAATTTGCGCGACAAATTCCTGACAAGATTTTACACGCAGCACGAAGGCGAGTTTTACGACCTGGGCTATGACGAAGCTCTACGTCGCATTGCAGGCGCGCGCGATGAGTTCCGTGCGCACGGTCTTAAGCCGCGAGGTTTTGTGGCGCCTGCGTGGTTGCTTGGCGATGAAGCGGAGCGCGCCGCGCGCGATGCGCAAATGGAATACACCACACGCTTGCGTACCGTGTGTGATCTCCGCTCGGGCGACGTATTTCCTGCAAGAACGTTGGTTTATAGCGTTGAAAATAATTGGCGCCGCGCCGTCAGTCGCACTTGGAACGCAGCGATGTTCCGATTCCTGAAGGGCAAGCCGCTCTTGCGCATAAGCATTCATCCGCCTGATTATTTCCATCCAGCGATTTGGAGGCAGATTCTCGCTTTGATCACGGCAACAAACAGTTCGCGAACCGCTACGACCTACCAGGACTGGATCGCTGAACAAAGATTGAGACGCGGACTTTAGTGTTGTGTAACCGGTATGACTTGCCAATCGTTGAGTTCAAAATGGCCCGCCGCCAAGGCGCGACGAGGGAGCATGTCCTTTGCGACCTGTGACCGAGACGCAACGCAGGCGCCGGGCCATTTTCAACTCAACCCTCCGGGCCGCAGTTCTTTGGTCGAATTTCGGCGTCGCTCGCTCGGCCAGTATCGCAATGGATACAGGCGCTTCGCTGGCTTCTTGAAATTCGCCCAAACTCCTTGCGGCGATTGGCAAGCCATACCGGTTACACAACACTAGATGTGAGCAGGTGCGATTTACATATTCACTCGCGTTACAGCGCGCGCTCGGAAGAATGGCTCTTCCGCCGTCTGGATTTTCCCGACAGTTATTCGGATCCAAAGCAACTGCATGAGCAATTGGTCATGCACGGGATGGATTACGTCACCATCACCGATCACGATACAATCGAGGGTTGCCTCCGGATTGCGCACCTGCCTCGCACTTTTATCAGCGAACAGGTCACGACGTATTTTCCTAATGATCCCTGCAAGCTGCACATCCTTGTTTGGGGAATTTCAGAGCAGCAACATCGCGAGATCGAAGGCGTCCGGGATAATGTCTTCGAGCTGCAACGCTATCTGCAAACGGCGCAGATCGCGCACGCGGTCGCGCATCCTCTTTACAGCGTGAACGGCAAGCTTGAGGCAAGCCATCTCGAACAGCTCATCCTTCTCTTCAAACATTTCGAGGGGATTAACGGCTTGCGCGACGCGCTTCTAAGCGATCTAGCCCAGACTCTTTTCAAACAGTTGACGCCGGACAAGATCGACGAATTCGCAAACGGTCACAATCTTGCGGCCACGCACACGGAACCGTGGAAAAAGGTTTTCGTCGGCGGCTCCGACGATCACGGCGGACAATTTGCCGCTTCGGCTTTTACAGAAACACCGGCTGCGGGGTCCGCGGGAGAATTTCTGGAATTTGTTCGCAGCGGCGATTGCACCGCGCGAGGCAACGGAGGAACACCGCTGATCCTGTCGCACGGCTTTTACAACACGGTCGCCTGTTTCATCCAAGACCGCTTCCACGAAAAACTCGGGCCCGGCGCCGCGCTATTGGAGAAAATGTTTTCACGTTTTATGGAGGGTCGGGCGCCCACCGAGTTCACTCTCAGAGAGAAAATGGAGTTTATCGCGCAAGGCGTGTTGTCGGGAAAAATTTTCGAATTGGTCAAGCCGGCAAACGTGTCGCTCTGGAAAGAGCTCTCAGGTTATTTTGCACGGCCGGAGGTAAAGGCGAAACTCGCCGCGCAACTGGACGGAGTTAGCCAGCCGGAGCGCCGTACGTTTCTGATGGCGAACATGGTCGCCGAGCAGCTCGCGTTTCGTTTCTTCGAAAAATTCGTTCAGCAAATCAGTAGCGGCAACATGGTCGAGAGCATGCAGGCCCTTAGCGCAATTGTTCCGATCCTCGTAATTCTTACCCCGTACATCTACGGTTTTCACAGTCAGGCGCCCTCGCGAAAATGGTTGCGATCGATTTTTGAGGAATTGACCGGCGCAGTTCCGATCGCCTTGCAAAATCGCAAACGCGCCTGGTTCACCGATACGCTCGAAGACGTTAATGGCGTAGCCACTACTATCCGGAAAATGACCGCCGCCGGCGCTGCGGCAGGGAAAGAGCTGATCGTCGTAACTTCCCACAGCAACCTGCAAATTTGCGACATCCCAATCAAGAACTTCCCGCCCATCGGCGAATTTGAATTGCCGGAGTACGAACTGCAAAAATTGAGTTTCCCGCCGATCCTCCAAATGCTGGATTACATACAACGGGAGAAATTCACTGAGATTATCATCAGCACGCCTGGACCTGTTGGATTAACCGCGCTGCTCGCGGCCAAGATGCTCAACCTGCAAACGAGCGGCATTTATCACACAGACTTTCCGCAGTACATCCGCATTCTAACCGAAGACAGCTTTCTTGAAAGCGTGGCGTGGCGTTACATGCATTGGTTCTATGGACAGCTCGACACCGTCTTTATTAACTCCGAAGAATATCGGCAAAGCTGGATCAAGCACGGGCTTGATCCCTCGAAACTAAAAATTTTTCCGCGCGGGCTCGATACCGAGCTATTTCATCCTGCTCGGCGCGACCCGGCGTTCTTCGAAAAATTCGGTGCCTGCAACGGCGAGGTTCGCCTCCTTTACGTGGGCCGCATTTCACTCGAGAAAGACCTCGATCTTCTGGCCGCGGCTTATCACCGTCTGCGTGACGACGGGTTGCCGATCCAACTTTTCATCGTCGGTCATGGCCCCTACTCCGAGGCGTTCGCGAAATCTTTGCCGGAGGCCTTTTTCACCGGATATCTCACGGGCAATGAATTGGCCACGGCCTACGCATCGGCAGATGTCTTCGTTTTCCCGAGCACAACCGATACGTTTGGCAACGTTATCCTCGAAGCGCAGGCCTGCGGCCTGCCGGTGGTCGTTTCCGACTCCGGCGGGCCCAAGGAATTAGTGGAAGACAAGGCCAACGGTCTGATCACCAAATCACACGACGTGGAAGACTTCGCGCGCGCGATTCGAGCACTGGTGACGGATCCCGCGCTGCGGGAACGCATGGGCAAATCCGCTCGAAATAGGGTTATCGACCTGAGCTGGCCCAGCGCCTTCGGCAAATTCTGGGCTGCGACCGAGGTTTAATAGAGAGACTCGCGACAAAACCCCCCTTCTTCGCATGCGCTGAGGACAGCGCATGCTACAGCCGCCCGCTTTAACGCTTGAATGTGGTTCTCTTTAGTGCCCGCGCCCGCCACCCATGTGGCCCATGGAATGCATTCCATGAGATCCGCTGAAGCCGGATTTAAAGCTCGAGCCGTGACTGACACCCCTTCTAGTAGTGATCTTAGAAGTGTGGCCTCTGCCAATGTTCGTGGCGCTCTTGCCATGCACCGACGTGCTCTTGCCATGGACCGTGGTGCTTTTGCCATGCATCGTCTGAGTATTCTGCGCGTGCGCTGCTGCGTGACTCGACCGGTGAGCAGCGCTCACGATCCTGCCAAGATTTAGGCCGTTATCGTGCGCTATTTTGCCCCAGCCTTCCCCAGCTTGGTGCAGTGCTACAAGATCGTCGAAACTCTGACCAGAAGCGTTCGCCAGCAGGTGCGCGTTCTCCAATTCACCCCAGCCAAGTCCGGTGGATGTCCTCTCCGCCTGCAACGTCGCGACGGGGATTCCGGTCTGCGACTCCTCTCACAGATAGAGGTTTCGGTTTTGATTCGACTGGTGGTTCCCTTATTGCGAAAAAATTCCCTGGCTCACCGCTGTGGCGGCAGGCGTGTCGCCTGCAACGTCATCTGTATCCCGCAGACGGCACGGCTGCCTCTACAGATTCCACGGCAGCGCATCCAGATCGACATTGCCGCCGGTAAGAATAATTCCCACGCGTTTTCCATTGACGTCGATTACTGGTTCGAGAATCGCGGCATACGGAACAGCTGCTGAAGGCTCGATGACTATTTTCATCGTTTCCCAAATCGTGCGCATCGCCGAGACGATCGCTTCCTCGCTCACCGTTACAATGTCGTCCACGTAACGCTGGATGATCGCAAAATTTGGCTCGCCCACATTTGTTCGCAGTCCATCAGCGATCGTGAATTTCTTCTCAGTTATAAGCCGCCGTCCTGCGCGAAACGATTGCGCCGCATCGTCCGCGTTCGCTGGCTCAACTGCGATCACTTTGATTTTCGGCCGCATCGATTTCACGGCAATCGCTGTGCCGGATAACAATCCGCCGCCACCAACTGGACACATTACAACATCGAGATCGGAAACGTCTTCGAGCAATTCCACCGCTGCTGTCCCCTGCCCCGCCACCACATTTTCGTTCTCGAACGAATGAATCAGCGTCGCACCCGTTTCCTTGATCGCCTCTGCGCATGTCGCTTCGCGCGCCTTTTCCGTCGGTTCACAAAAGACAATGTGCGCGCCATAGCTCTCAACCGCGCGGATCTTCACCTTCGCGGAGTTCGAGGGCATAACGATGTGCGCCGGAATGCCGCGTAATTTCGCCGCGCGCGCCACTGCGGCACCGTGATTGCCCGACGAATGCGTTGCCACCCCGCGTCGTGCGGTCGCATCATCGAGCGCGAAGACGGCATTGGTGGCCCCGCGCGCCTTGAACGCGCCGATCTTCTGAAAATTTTCGCACTTAAAAAACAACGACGACCCGCTCGCCTCGTTCAATCGCGAGCTTGTCAGCACCGGCGTACGATGAATATGCGGCCGAATCCGCTCGTGCGCCGCGCGGATGCTGTCGAGGTCAAGCTGCATGGTTGATCGTATCCGCCGGATGCAGGCAAAACAAACGTGAGATTTCTTAGATTGAGCTTGGACTGCGGAAATGTTCTGGCCGCGGGCCGAGGCCGATGAAGCGGGCGGGGAGTTGTCGCAGAATTGGAAACCATTTCAGCAAACGAAGCACGAACGGCAACGATCTTTTGCCACCTGATGCCCAGCCGGTGACAACTCGGCGATGAATGAAGACCTGCATGCCTTGGATTAGGCGGGTTGGCCATTCGCGGCGGGCCTGTACTTTTCGCAAGTCCTCCACCGCAACCGGACCACTTCGCAATTTTGCCGCGAGTAGATTTGCCGTCGCGACGGCGTCTTGGATGGCAAGGTTAATTCCGACGCCGCCGGCCGGTGACATGGCATGCGCAGAATCGCCAATGCACAATAATCCGTCGCTGCACCAATCGCGCAGACGATTGATCTGCACCGTAAGCAACTTGATTTTGGACCAGTCGTCCAGTTCGGTCACTCGGTCGCGTAAAAATCCAGCGAAGCTCACAATTTTATTTTGAAACTCCGGCAGCCCGCGCGCTTTGATCTCATCGAATCCGCCCTTGGGGATGACGAAGCCACACTGCCAGTAGTCGCCACGATCGAGTAACACCAGGAGCTTGCCGTGTTGGAAAAAGCCGAACGATTGTTCCGGGTCATCCTGTTTCTTCGAGATACGCATCCAAAGCACGTCGATCGGCACGCCAAACTCGCGCCGCTTAAACCCGGCGCGCGCTTGAACGATCGAATGCCGTCCATCCGCGCCAACGACGAGGTCTGCGTGGACGTCCAGCTCGCCATGCGGCGTTTTTGCGCGCACACCAATCACGCGTTCGTTCTCGATCAGCAAATCGAAGACTTCGGTTTCCATGTGCAATTGGAAGGACGGGAATTTTTTCGCATGACTGGAGAGGAAATTGAGAAAGTCCCACTGCGGCATGAACGCAATGAACTTGCAGCGCGTGGGAAGTTTCGTGAAATCGGCGACTGGCACGACTTGCCCATTGACCACCGCCCGCAACTCTCGCACTTCCTGATGCGGCTGTTTCAGAAACTCATCGAGCAAGCCAAGCTCATCCATTAACTCAAGTGTGGATGGATGAATGGTGTCGCCGCGGAAATCGCGGTTAAAATCGGCGTGCTTTTCCAGCACGGCCACATGGACCCCGGCCCGCGCCAGCAGATAACCGGCCATAATCCCGGCTGGTCCGCCACCCACGATCACGCAACGGGTCTGCAACTTTTCAGGCATGTCCATTT
>WNFU01014446.1_pt1 | contig 10429 bp, 11 predicted proteins | sample 5400121 | NCBI WGS metagenome assembly WNFU01 (sample SAMN13153360, study PRJNA577476) | soil metagenome | isolation source: 100 cm soil or saprolite under grassland replicate 1 | place: USA:California | collected 2016-06-15
CACGAACGCAAAGGCCGAGGAAGTCACTGAGCTGGCTGTCCTCCTTGACCAGATCGCCACTGAGGCTCGTAGCTGGCGGCTGGTCAACCGGCTGGGGCTCGCCCCACGGCAACACGAGATCGCCGAGCTTGAACAGTCAGCTCACACCATCCGTGTCTTCCAGCCCGTCATGGTGCCGGGGTTGCTCCAGATTGCCGACTACGCCCGGCGGGTCATGGAAATGACCTATACGGCCGGGCCGGATATCGCGGCGGCCGTGGCGGTACGGATGGAGCGCCAAACCATCCTGTACGACCAGGGCAAACAGTTCGAGTTCGTCGTCACCGAAGGGGCGCTCCGCTGGCGGCCTGGCCCACCGGACATGATGCGCGCGCAGTTTGACCGGCTGATGTCCGTAGCCAGCTTGCCGAACGTGACGCTTGAGCTAGTGCCACACGGGGAGACGCCGATCCCACTCCTCCACCCGTTCGTCATCTTCGAGTTGGACGACGAATCGCTGGTGACGGCCGAGACCTACTCCACCGAGCTTCAGCTCCATGACACCCAGGACATCGCCCGATATCGCCAAGTACTCGATCAGCTGCGCGCGGCTGTCACTCCGGACGCCGCTGCTCTGATCAGGGCAATCGCGGCCAGTTAGCAGGGTCAAGCGCCTTGTCATCCGCGCTGAAGTCATCGGAGGCATCCTCGGGCGGGTTGGCCAGGTGCCACTCGACCGACCGCCTGAGAGCCTCATGTGGGTCGGTTCCTACCCATCCGAGGAGATCGCGAGCTTTGCTCGAATCTACCAGTAAGTGCTGTTGGCCCGTCCAAGCAGGTGCATGGGCGGAACTGGAGGAGCCGACCAGCAGGTGCTGGGCGATGGTGCCGAGCGTCTGTAGGTCCTCGGGGAGCAGGGCGTCGGGGACCCGCACCAGCTCCGCCTTGGAGTCGGCCGCCTCCAGCACGTGCCTGGCCCACAGGCCCATCGACCAGGTGCGGGCCTCGCCCAGGTTGAGGACCTCGGCGATGGCCGCCTCCGACTCGAGCGCCAGGCGGACCCCGACGGCCAGGTCGCGGACGTAGCCGCGGGTGAACAGCCAGCCGCCGGCACCGACCGGGATGCGATCGCGGCCGGCCCGCAGCCGGCGCAGCAGCGGCTCCTCCCGGCGCTGGTAGTCGCGCTCGCCGTAGACCATCGGCAGCCGGCAGACGGTCGCCTCCCTGGCCAGGTAGGGCTCCTCGACGTTGAGCTTGTCGTAGTCGCGGGCCCAGTCCTCGCTGCCGTAGCGGGGGTGGCCGCGGTAGGGGTAGCGCTCGGCGCGGACCGGGGAGGTCTCCTCCAGCGGCACCGCGTCGGTCTCGACCTTGGCCAGCACCGAGCCGTAGGCCCGGTAGACGTCCATGCTGGACAGCACCAGCAGCCGCAGGTCGCCGGGGGCGGCGGCCAGGGCCGTCTCGGCGTCGGCGGCCGAATTGGCGCTGGTGTCCACCAGCCCCTCCGGGTCGAAGTCGGCGATCGCCGCGCCCAGGTGGGGCAGGTCGCGGCGGTCGGCGTGCAGGTGGTCGACCGCTGGCAGGTCGTCCGGCTCGTGCTCGCCGCGGTGGACCAGCAGCAGCTCGTGGCCGTTGCCGTGCAGCTCCTCGACGATGGCGGCCCCGATGAACCGGGTGCCGCCGAGCACCATCACCCGCACGCGCCGTACCTCCTTGGTCGACCAGCCCTCGAGCGGCAGCCTACCCGCCGGCAGCGGGGTCGGTGCCCCGGTCCTGCAGCTCGTCAACGACCTGAGACCTGGTGGGGATCCTTGGGTCCCGGCTCGACGCAGAACTCGTTGCCCTCCGGATCCTGCATGACGGTGATGTCGTCGTACCGCTGAACTACCCTGGCGCCCAGAGAGACCAGGCGATCGACTTCCTCGCTCATGCTGGTGAACGCGCGCAGGTCAAGGTGCACTCGGTTGGGTGCCGTCTTTGGCCCGCGACCACCTCGGAACCAGATGTTCGGGCCACCCCAGCCAGGTGCCTCGACGTAGGCGCGTTCGGCAGTGGATTCCTCATCCACATCGGAGACCAGCGCGGCGGCCCAGAACCGGGCGACTCGAAGGGCGTCCTCGCAGTCAAACGTCAGGTTCTTGATGAACGATGGCATGCTCCTCCCCATGTCGTGGTTTCGCTGGCTCGGCTGGCTCGGTGCGCGCACGTCGACCCAGGATGACGACCCAGGAGGATCGATGGCCATCCATCTGCTGCATCTTGGCCTGCCAGTCCGCGACCAGCAGCGCTCTATGCGCTTCTACGACCCGGTTCGGCTTCGACCTGGCCCTGCATCCGGGCCAGGCGCCCGAGCAGCCCGCCTTCCTGCACTTCGGGTTCCAGATGCCCGCCGCCGGCGCCGTCCGCGAGCTGCTCGCCAGGATGGAAGCCGACCGGGTGCCGGTCCCGGAGCGCTGGGAGGAGCCGGGCTACGTCGCGTTCAAATGCCTGGACCCGGACGGCTGGCGGGTGGAGGTCTACTGGGAGCCGATCGGTTGAGCGCGGCTACCACGGCGGTGGGCGCCGGGTGCGCCTAGCCATCTAGGAACCTGCCAGGGCAGGTATCACTTGACCCGTGAAGAGCTCGAGCTGGCTCGCAAGGTCCGGAAGCCCACTCATTCGTCGACCCGACCAGCTTTCGACGAGGTAGGGATCGACCAGGCCAAGCGCGATGTGGTTGTAACCGTGCGGTACGAAGTCGGCCCGGATACGTTCGACCCAGTCGCTGGGCGCACCGGCGATCGAGAGCCGCTCACCGATCACCGAGGTCGTCAGCGCCACGTGCGCTCGACCTCCCCGCGACGGAAGGCGTCGACCACCGGCCGCACTTCCCCGTACGCGATGCCATGACGCTCAACGAATTCAGGCGCCATCGAGGAAATGTAGAAGGCGGCCGCCACGCGAGCGGCCGGGAACCCTGCCAGCTGACTCCGTACTGATCGAGCATCGCGAGGTTGCCGATCGAGAAGACGATCTCCGCACGGCCGCCCGTGAGCTCATCGAGGGTGGCCGCCTGCTGCGCGATGAGCGTCGGATCACGGAGGATGACGTGGGTCACCTCAGGGCCAAAGCGTAGCCGGTGCGTCCTGGGCGCAGCGGCCGCAAAGAGGATCCACATGTCCTTGTGATAGGTCTCATCGGCGCTGTAGCAGGCGCGAAAGCCGAGCTCGTCCGCGACGCGGATGACCTCGATCAGCTCGGCTAACGGCTGCTCGGGCAGGAGCTGCAGGCTGAAGTCCATCGACCGCCTCGGTCACGACGCCACCGCGTCATCGTCTCAGAGGTCCCTGGGACCCGGCTGGAGGACAGCTCAGAACCCCAGGCGGGCGAGCTGCCTGGGGTCGCGCTGCCACTCCTTGGCCACCTTGACGTGCAGGTCGAGGTAGACGCGGGTGCCGAGCAGCGCCTCCAGCTCGGTGCGGGCGCGGGTGCCGATCTCGCGCAGCACCGTCCCGCCCCGGCCGAGCACGATCGGCTTCTGGCTGGCCCGTTCGACGAACAGGGTGGCCCGCACCACCAGCACCTCCGGGTTGTCGGGGCTCGGCTCCAGCTCGTCGACCAGCACGGCGACCGAGTGGGGCAGCTCGTCGCGGACCATGGCGAGCGCCTTCTCGCGGATCAGCTCGGCCAGCAGGTGCTGCTCCGGCTCGTCGGTCAGGTGCCCGTCGGGGTACAGCGGCCGGCCCTCGGGGAGGTGGGCGAACAGCAGCTCCACCAGCAGGTCGAGCTGCTGGCCGGTGCGGGCCGACACCGGCACCACCTCGGCCCAGTCGCCGAGCGCGGCGGCCGCCTGGAGGGAGGCGACCATCTTGGCGCGGGAGGCGACGTCGAGCTTGTTGACCACGCAGAGGGTGGTGGTGGCGACCTTGGCGACCTCGGCGGCCAGGAAGCGGTCGCCGGCGCCGACCCCGGCGGCCGCGTCCACCAGCAGGCAGACCAGGTCCACCTCGGCCAGCGTGCCGCGCACCAGGTCGTTGAGGCGCTGGCCGAGCAGGGTGCGCGGCTTGTGCAGGCCGGGGGTGTCGACCAGCACGGCCTGGCCTTGCGGGCGGTGCAGCACCCCGCGGACCACCGAGCGGGTGGTCTGCGGCTTGTCGGAGATGATCGCCAGCTTCCGCCCGAGCAGCGCGTTGAGCAGCGTGGACTTGCCGACGTTGGGCCGCCCGACCAGGGCGACCAGCCCTGCCTTCACGCCGGGGGTCCGAGGCTTTCCGGCCCGAAGCTGTCGGGCAGCAGGGTGCCGAGGGTGGTGGTCAGCAGGTCCTCGCCCGCCTCCCCGGCGCAGAGCACGGCCAGGTCGACGCCGCGGGGGAACTCGCGCAGCACCTGCCGGCAGGCGCCGCAGGGGGTCACCGGCTGGGCGCCGGTGCCGGCGATCGCGATCGCCTCGAAGCGGCGGTAGCCGGCGGCGATGGCGGCGACCACCGCGGCCCGCTCGGCGCAGATGCTGAGCCCGTAGCTGGCGTTCTCGACGTTGGCGCCGGTGACCACGTCGCCCTGCTCGGTGAGCAGCGCCGCCCCGACCCGGAAGCCCGAGTAGGGGGCGTAGGCGCGGTCGCGGGCGGCACGCGCGGCCGCCACCAGCTCGCTGACGGGCGGCCCGGTCACTGGCGGCGGACCTGGGCCGGGGCGTCCTCCGGGGTCGGCGGCGGGGCGACCCGGCGGATGCGGACGCGGCCGATGCGGCGGCCCTGGACGCGCTCGGCGGTCAGCCGCAGCCCCTGGAACTCCAACTCCTGACCCTCCCTCGGCACCCCACCGACCAGGTTGATCAGCAGGCCCCCGATCGTGTCCCACTCGGTGGAGGGCAGCTGGACGTCGAGCAGCTCGTTGACCTCGTCGATCCCAAGGCGGGCGTTGACCCGGTAGTCGCCGTCCGGCAGCGGCTCCACGTTGGGGTCCTCCTGGTCGTACTCGTCGGTGATCTCGCCGACGATCTCCTCCAGCAGGTCCTCGATGGTGACCAGGCCGGCGGTGCCGCCGTACTCGTCGATCACGATCACCATGTGGCTCTTGCGCCGGCGCATCTCCCGCAGGCATTCGGCCGCCTTCATCGACTCCGGCATGATCGGCGCCGGGCGGAGGATGTCGGCCAGGGGCTTGTCGGCCTGGCCGTCGTGGAGGCGGCGCAGCACGTCCTTGGCGTAGGCCAGGCCGACGACGTTGTCGATGTCGTCCTGGTAGACGGGGATGCGGGAGTAGCCGGAGCGGAGGATCAGCTCCAGCACCTCCTGCAGCGAGGTGGAGACCGGCACCGCCACCATGTCGGGGCGTGGCGTCATCACCTCCCGCAGGATGGTGTCGCCGAACTCGAAGATCGAGTGGATCATCTCCCGCTCTTCTTCCTCGATGACGTCGCCGCGTTCGGCCTCGTCGACCATCGCCCGGATCTCCTCCTCGGAGACGAACGGGCCGCTCTTCAGGCCCTTGCCGGGGGTGACCACGTTGCCGATCCCGATCAGCAGGCGCGTCAGCGGGCCGAGCACCGGCAGCCGGGTGAGCACGTAGACCACCGGCGCGACCGCCAGGGCGGCCCGGTCGGTCTGCTGCACGGCGTAGGTCTTCGGCGCCACCTCGGCGAAGATGAAGGTGAGGATGGTCATCACGGTGGCCGCGATGGCGACGCCGAGGCCGCCGCCCACCAGCCGGCTCAGCACCGAGGTGAACAGGGCGGTGGCGAAGAACTGCACCACCAGCACCAGCAGCAGCACCAGGTTGAGGAAGCGGGCCGGCTGCTCGACCAGCCGCAGCAGCTGGGCGGCGCCGCGGCGCTGCTCCTCGGCGAGGTGGATCGCCCTCGCCCGGCTCATGCGGGTCAGGCTGGTCTCGGCGGCGGCCAGGAACGCGGCCACCGCGGTCAGCACCAGCACCACCACGAGGGTCCAGAGGTCGGCGGTGGTCAGGCGGCTCACGGCCGTACTCCGCTGCGCCAGCGGGCCAGCAGCTCGTCGGTGCGGGCCTGCATGGCCCGCTGGTCGTCCGGCTCGGCATGGTCGAAGCCGCACAGGTGGAGGATGCCGTGGACGGTGAGCAGCTCCAGCTCGCCCTCCAGGCTCTGGCCGGTCCGGCCTGCCTGCTCGGCGGCGTAGGCCGGGCAGAGCACGATGTCGCCGAGCAGCCAGGGGGCGTCGTCGTCCTCGTCGGCCGGGTCGAGCTCGTCGTCGTCCTCGTCGGCGGCCAGGCGGTCGCCGGCGAAGCCGCGCGGCCCGACCGGCCCGCCGGGCGGCCCTGAGGCCGGCGAGGGACCGTCGATCGGGAAGGCGAGCACGTCGGTGGGCTGGTCCTCACCCATGTAGCGGGCGTTCAGGTCGGTCATCACCGTCCGGTTGACCAGCAGCAGCGACACCTCCGACTCCTCGACGCCCTCGGCGTCCATCACCAGCCGGGCAAGCAGGGCCAGCGCCGGTTCGTCGACGGGATAGTCGGCCTGCTCGTTGGCGAGGAACACGCTCACGCCCCGCCGCCCCCTCCATGGGGGTGACGATACGGGGGTTCGGCCACTAGGGCCTGGCCTCGTCGTAGCGGCGGTAGGCCTCGACGATGTCCTGCACGATGCGGTGGCGCACGACGTCCCTGCTCGACAGGTACACGAACGAGAGGTCGTCGATGCCGGTGAGGATCTCGCGGACCACGTTGAGCCCGGAATGCTGGCCGGCGGGCAGGTCGATCTGGGTGATGTCGCCGGTGACGACCGCCTTGGAGTTGAAGCCGAGGCGGGTCAGGAACATCTTCATCTGCTCCGGGGTGGTGTTCTGCGCCTCGTCCAGCACGATGAACGAGTTATTAAGCGTCCTTCCACGCATGTAGCCGAGGGGGGCGACCTCGATGGTGCCGCGTTCCATCAGGCGGCCGATCTGCTCGGCGTCCATCATCTCGTAGAGGGCGTCGTAGAGCGGCCGCAGGTACGGGTCGATCTTCTCCGACAGGGTGCCCGGCAGGAAGCCGAGCTTCTCGCCGGCCTCGACCGCCGGTCGGGTCAGGATCAGCCGGTTGGTCTCCTTCGCGGTCAGCGCCTGCACGGCCACGGCCATCGCCAGGTAGGTCTTGCCGGTGCCGGCCGGCCCGATGCCGAACACCACCGTGTTGTTGCGGATGGCGTCGACGTACTTCTTCTGGCCGATGGTCTTGGGCTTGACCGAGCGGCCGCGGCTGGTCAGCACCGAGTCGCCGAACACCACCGACGGCCGGGCGGCCACGTCCCCCCTGACCATGTCGATGGAGCGGCCGACGGTGTCGACGGTCAGCGCGTCGCCGCGCTCCAGCAGGGTGATCAGCTCCTCGAACAGGCGGGCGACCCGGTCGGTGTCGGCCTGTTCGCCGGTGATGGTGATCTCGTTGCCGCGGACGAACACCGAGCTCTCGAAGGCCGCCTCGATCAGCTTGAGCAGCTCGTCCCGAGTTCCGAGGAGGCTGACCATGGAGTGGTCGCCTGGGACCAGCACCTTGATCTGGACCTGCGTCTTCTGCCGCACGCTTGCCGTTGGTCGCTCCGTCTGGGGACATCCTCGCCCGGCCGCGGTGGCCGGCAGGTTTCCGAGTATAGCGATGCTACAGGTGCGCGATCGGCACCGGCTCCACCGGATCGGCGAGCTCGAAGCCGAACACCCGGCTGTAGAAGTACAGCTCGGCCTCGACGGCCCGCTTGATGTTCTCGGACCGCCGGAAGCCGTGCTGCTCGCCGGGGAACGCCAGGTAGGCGTGGGGGATGCCCTTGGCGTCGAGCGCGGCGGCCATCCGCTCGGCCTGGGCGGGCGGGACGACCTCGTCCTCCAGGCCCTGCAGCAGGATGACCGGGCAGGACAGGCGCTCGGTGTGGTGGATCGGCGACCGCTGCCGGTACAGCTCGGCCGCCTGCGGCCACGGGCCGATGAGGCGGTCCAGGTAGCGGGACTCGAACTTGTGGGTGTCGCGGGCCAGCGCCTCCGCGTCGGCCACGCCGTAGTAGCTGGCGCCGGCGGCGAACAGGTCGCGGAAGGTGAGCGCGCACAGGGTGGTGTAGCCGCCGGCGCTGCCTCCCCGGATGGCCAGCCGCCGCGGGTCGACCTCGCCCCCGTCGGCCAGGAAGCGGGCCGCCGCGACTCGACCACCGCGATCCCCCGGCTGGTGAAGAACTGGTAGCCGTCGGCGAGCAGGCTCACCACCTCGGCGGTGGGCCCGCCGTGGCTGGTGACCAGCAGCGGCGGGCGCTCGCCGTCGGGGCCGGTGAAGTCCCGGTTGGCCGGCGGGTAGTAGAGCGCGTAGGCGGTCTGGCCGCCCTCGGTGGGGAACTCGATCTGCCGCGGCACCGACAGGTAGCCGGGGTCGAGCTCCTGGTCGCCGCTCTGCCGCAGCACCTCGACCTGGCCGCCGGCCGGGTCGATCAGCACCACGGCGGCGTCGCGGGTGGGGCTGCCGGCCACGCAGGCCAGCCGGTCCCCGACGACGCGGAGCTGGGGAGGGTAGAAGGCGGTGAACGGCAGGTCGAGGTCGGCGAGGTGGCCGTCGGGGTCGAGGACGCCGAGCCGCTGCAGCGGGCCGAGCCCGTGGATGCAGGCGATCCGGCCGCCGGGCAGGAACGCGTACCTGGCCAGGCCGAAGACCCACTGGGGGTGGCCGAACTCCTCCTGCATCGGCGCGAGGGCCTCGACCTGCCCGTCCTGGATCCGGTACAGGTTCCACCAGCCGCTGCGGTCGCTGACGAAGTGGAGGGTCCCGCCTGGGCTCCACTCCGGCTGGAAGATCGACTCGTCGGGTCCGCCGGCCTCGCGGCGCGACTCGCCGACCGGCACACCGCCCGACAGCTCGGCGACCTTGAGCTCGGTGCCGTCCCACGGCATGTTCGGGTGGTCCCACTCCAGCCACGCCAGCCGGCGGCCGTCCGGGCTGAGACGGGGGCTGGCGTAGAAGTCGCGCCCGCCGGCCAGCACCGCCGGCGGCTCGCTGCCGTCGGCGGGCAGCGTGACCAGCTCGTTGATGACGCCGTCGGCCTCGTGCCGCTCGCGCACGCAGACCAGCACCCGGCCGTCCGGGGTGATGGCGGCGTCGGCGTAGCGGTGGGCGGCGGGGGTGGGCGGCTCCGGGGTGATCGGCCGTGGCGGCGAGCCGGGGTCCTGCCGGTACAGCCGCTGGTCGTCGAAGTTGGCGAAGAACAGGATGTCGCCGTGGACCGCCCAGGAGCCGCCGCCGTACTCGTGGACCCTGGTGCGGACGTTGAAGCCCTCCGGGGTGAGGTCCTCCGGCTCCCCGCCGCCCCCGGGCGCCACCCCGCAGACGACCCGGCGGCCGCCCTCCAGCGGCCGCCCTTCCAGCCAGCGGACGGCGTCCCCGGCGACCTTGACCTCCTCGAGGGCGACGCCGCCGGCGGCGACCAGTTCGGCGCTGATGGGCGAGCGCCACGACCCGTAGGGTGCGACCTGAAGCATCCGGCTACCCCGGCGGCCAGCTCATCGGGCGGCCGCCGAGCACGTGCAGGTGCAGGTGGTCGACCGACTGGCCGGCGGCCCTGCCGATGTTGGTCACCACCCGGAAGCCGCCGGCGACGCCGTCGGCCCGTGCGACCTGGTTGACGGCGGCGACCAGGGCCGCCAGCAGCTCGCCGTGGTGCTCGGCGACCGCCTCGAGGCTGGCGATGTGCTGCTTGGGGATGACCAGCACGTGGGTGGGCGCCTGCGGGTTGACGTCGCGGAACGCGAGCACCTCGTCCTGGTCGAGCACCACCTCGGCCCGGAGCTCCTTGGCCACGATCCTGCAGAACAGGCAGTCCCCGTCGCTCACGCGGCTCCTTCCATCGGTCCGGCTTCCATGCCCTCGGCGTCGGCCCGCAAGCCTCGCACGGTCACCACCCGGTCGACCAGGTCTGGGCCGCCGGGGAAGCGGACCTTGATGTAGTTGTCGCTGGTCCCCTCCGCCAGGCCATCGCCGGCCCCCTCGACCAGCACCTCCAGCGGCCGGCCGACGTGCGCCTCGTGGAAGCGGCGGCGCAGCTCGGCGCCGAGGGCGATCAGCTCGCGGGCGCGGGCCTTCTTGTCCGGGTCGGGCACCTGGTCGGGCATGGTGGCCGCGGGGGTGACCGGCCGCGCGGAGTAGCGGAACACGTGCAGCTTGGAGAAGCAGACCCGCTCGACCACGGCGAGGGTGGCGGCGAACTGCTCGCGGGTCTCGCCGGGGAAGCCGACGATCACGTCGGTGGACAGGCCGAGGCCGTCGACCTGCGCCTTGGCGTGCTCGACGCGGCGCAGGAACTCGGCGATCCGGTAGGGCCGGTGCATGCCCGCCAGCACCTGGTCGTCGCCGGCCTGCAGGGGGACGGGCAGGTGGCGGCAGACCTTGGGGTCGTCGCGGACCCGCTCCACCAGCGCGGGGGTGACCTGCACCGGCAGGACGCTGGAGAGGCGCAGCCGGACCAGCCCGTCGATGGCGGTGAGCCGGTCCACCA
>WNFU01011600.1_pt1 | contig 10427 bp, 10 predicted proteins | sample 5400121 | NCBI WGS metagenome assembly WNFU01 (sample SAMN13153360, study PRJNA577476) | soil metagenome | isolation source: 100 cm soil or saprolite under grassland replicate 1 | place: USA:California | collected 2016-06-15
CTGATCAAGGCGGGGGATCTCCCGGCCGTGCGCGTCGGGCGCTCCTTCCGGGTGCGCGACGTCGACGTCGACGCCTATCTGGAGTCGCGGTACACGCAGGCCGGATAGGCGCGAATGGGATGCCGGTGAGCCCGGCCCGGCCGTTCGTCTCGTTCCTCTCCGACTACGGCCACGCCGACGAGTTCGTCGGGGTGTGCAAGTCGGTGATGCTGAGCCTGGTCCCCGAGCTCCAGATCATCGACATCACCCACGACCTGCCGCCCCAGGACGTTCGGGCCGGGGCGCTCACGCTGGTCCGCGCGGCGCAGTACCTCCCCGAGGGAGGCGTCGTGCTGGCGGTGGTCGATCCCGGGGTGGGCACCGACCGCCGGCTCATCGCCATCGAGGGCGAGCACGGCATCCTGCTGGGGCCCGACAACGGTCTGCTGGCGCCGGCCGTCGCCATCCTGGGCGGGGCGCAGCGCGTCGTATCGCTCACGAACACCGAGCACCATCTGCCGACGCCGGGCCCGACGTTCGCCGGGCGCGACATCCTCTCGCCCGCCGCCGCCCACCTCGCCGCCGGGGTCGACATCTCCGAGCTCGGTGAGGAGGTCGACGCGGCGGGCCTCGTCCCCGGGCTCGTGTCGCTGCCGCGGCACGACGCCGGCGGCGCAATCCTCGGCGAGGTCTGGTGGATCGACCGGTTCGGGAACTGTGAGCTCAACGTCGACCCCGACGAGTTGCGGGCCCACGGCGCCGACCCCGGGGCCGCGGTCGAGGTGCGCTTCGGCGGCCAGGCGCGGTCGGTCCGCTGGGTGGACACGTACGCCGACGCCAAGCCGTCGGAGCTCGTCCTGCTCGTCGACTCGTACGGGCTGACCGCGCTCGCCCTCGACCGGAGCTCGGCCGCGGCCGAATGCAACCTCCGGCCCGGTTCGGGGGTGACGCTCGTCCCGCCCGGCACCACCGTGACGGGCGAGGACCAGGACCGGGACCGAGAGCCCTCGTAGATGCGGCCCGGCACCACGATCGCCATCGCCTTCCTGCTCTTCGTCATCCTCGCGGCCGCGTTCGCCCAGTTCGTCCTGCGCCTGGGGCCCTGCACGCGGGGCGGCGGCGCGGCGGGGTCGCCGACGACGACTTACGCAACCGTGGAGGAGGAGGCGATCCACCGCCGCCCGCCGCCAAGGGAGACCGCGCCCGAAATGGTCGGGGGCCCCGGCCGTGGGCGTGGTGCTTGGGGCGGGCTGGGAGGCTGATCCACGAACGCCGCTCCATGACGGTACGGCGTCCGCGGCCCCCACACCCACGGACCGGAACCCCGAACACGCGAGGCATCGACCCGAGCACCTCGCGCCTTGAGTGGTTTGTACCACGCAGGGTGGCACCTGCGCACCTGGCACAAATCGCCCATCCGTCCATGGGGGCACCCGCGCAGAGGGGCGGACGCCGGGGCGCGGCGGTACGTTCCGCCTGTGCGTGTCCCCGAGCGACAGGCCGACGTGCTGGCGGATGCCGACGTGGTCGTGGCCGGGGGCGGGCCGGCCGGTCTCGGCGCGGCGTTGGCCGCCGCCCGCGCCGGCGCCCGCGTCGTGCTCTGCGAGCGGTACGGGTTCCTCGGCGGCAACCTCACCGTCGCCAAGGTCGGGACCATCTGCGGGCTGTACGTCCGCGACGCGGGCGGCGACTTCGACTTCGTTGTCGGCGGGATCGCCCGCGAGGTTGCCGACGCGCTCGCGCGCGGCGGTGCAGGCGTCGGACCGGTGCCGTTCAAGGAGACGGCGGTGTTCCTCTACGTCCCGTGGGCGGTCAAGCGCCTGACCGACCAGCTCGTCACCGAGCAGGAGGGGCTCGACGTGCTGCTGCACTCTCTCGTCGCCGACGTTCTCGTCGACGAGGGCGCGGTGCGCGCGCTGATCCTGGCCACCAAGCGGGGCCCGAAGGCCGTGACCGGGAAGGTGTTCGTCGACTGCACGGGCGACGCCGACGTCGCGGCGTTCGTGGGAGTGCCGACCGAGCTCGGCCCACCCGGGCAGCGGCAGTTCGGTTCCATGCAGTTCGTCATGCAGAACGTCGACGCGGCGGCCGCGATGGCCGCGGTACCGGCGCTCGGCGACTTGATCGCCGAGCACGGTGGGCATCTGTCGCGCGACGGCGGTGCCATCATCCCCACGTTCCGGCCCGGCGAATTCGTCGGCGCGATGACGCGCGTGCGCAACCCCGACGGCTCGCCCGTCGACGTGACAGACGTCCACCAGGCCACGTGGGGTGAGCTCGAGGGTCGCCGGCTGGCGCAGGAGGCGGCCGAGTTCCTGCAGGCGCACGTCCCCGGCTTCGCCGACGCGTTCCTCGACGACACGGGGACCGCGCTCGGCGTGCGTGAGACGCGTCGAGTGATCGGCGACTACGTGCTCACCGGCGATGACGTCACACGGGGCGCGACATTCGACGACGCCGTGGCGCGGGGTGCGTGGCCGCGCGAGTACCACGTGCGCAACCGCACGACGGAGTACGAGTTCCTGCCCGCGGGCCTCAGCTACCAGGTGCCCTTCCGCAGCCTGCGGCCTCGTGGGGTGCCGAACCTGCTGGTCGCGGGCCGTTGCCTGTCGGCCGACCACGACGCCCTGGCGTCGATCCGGGTCATGGGCCCGAGCCTGGCCCTCGGCGAGGCGGCCGGGACGGCGGCCGCGCTCGCGGCACGGGACGGAGTGCCCGTCGCCGAGGTTGCAGTCGACGAGCTGCGGGCGTCGCTGACGAAGCAAGGAGCGATCTTGTGACGAACCTCGTCGAGGTCCTGCTCGCGCCGGCGGCACGCACGCCTGACGCGACCGCGCTGCGTGCCGGGCCCGAGGCGGTCACCTATCGCGAGCTCGGAGAGCGAGCCGCGAGGGTCGCGGGGACGTTGCGCGCCGAAGGGATCGAGCCCGGCGACCGCGTCGCGATCGACGGGCACAACACGGTCGGGTTCGTCGTGTCGTACCTGGGGGTACTGCAGGCCGGGGCGGTTGCGGTCCCGCTGAACCCCCAGGCGCCCGACCGTGAGCTCGACCGCGAGCTGTCGACGGTCGAGCCCGCAGTTGTGCTCCGCCCGCCGCGCCACGGCATGGAGGCGGGCGACGCCGCCGCGACCTTCGCGCGTGACGACGCCGACGTCGCGGTGCTGTTGTTCACCGCCGGCACCGCAGGCGCGCCGAAGGCAGCCATGCTCAGTCACGGCAACCTCGTGTCGAACATCCGCCAGGTCCTCGATCATCCGGGCCTCGCGCTCGACGCCGACGACATCACGCTCGGTGCGCTGCCGTTCTTCCACGTGTTCGGGCTCAATGCGGTCCTGGGCCTCACGCTCGCCGCCGGCGCGTCGACCGTGCTCCTCGACCACTTCGACGCGGCCGCCGCGGCGCGCACCGTGCGCGACGAGCGCGTCACCGTGCTCGCGGGTGTGCCCGCCATGTACCACGCGTTCCTCGAGCTCGACGACGACGCCGCGCCGCCCGACGCGTTCGTCTCGGTGCGCCTCGCGGTGTCGGGCGCCGCCGCGCTGGGAGAAGACGTGTACGACGGGATGCGCAAGCGCTTCAACGTCGTCGTGCACGAGGGCTACGGCCTCACCGAGGCGTCGCCGATCGTCACCACGTCGGCGATCGGACGGCGAGATCCCGCCCCGGGGTCGATCGGCCCGCCGGTGCCCGGCGTAGACGTGCGACTCGTCGACGTCGACGGCGACGACGTGCTCCCCGGCGATCCCGGCGAGATCTGGGTGCGTGGACCCAACGTATTCCCCGGCTACTGGCGCGACACCGACGCCACGTCACGCGCGCTCACGGGCGACGGCTGGTTGCGCACCGGCGACGTCGCGGTCGCCGACGACCAGGGGGAGCTCAGCCTCGTCGACCGGGCGAAGGACCTCGTGATCGTGTCGGGCTTCAACGTGTATCCGGCCGAGGTCGAGGACGCTCTGCTCGAGCACCCGGATGTCGCCGAGGCCGCCGTGGTCGGCGAGCCCGACCCGCGCACCGGTGAGGCGATCGTGGCGTTCGTCGTGCCCGAGCCGGGTCGGACCCTCGACGCCGACCAGCTCGTCGCGCACTGCTCGCGGTCTCTCGCCCGCTACAAATGCCCGGCCCGGGTCGAGGTCGTCGACGCGCTGCCGCGGTCGTTCGCCGGCAAGGTCCTCCGCCGGGAGCTGCGCCCCCGACTTTGAGAACGAGTGCACAAGCTCGGAGTATCCTCGGCTGTCAGGCCCGGGACGGCCCGGGCCCTGGCAAGAGCAGGGAAGCGCGCAGTGCCCTCCGTCCGCAGAATCCCCGAGGCGACCGTCGCCCGTCTCCCCCTCTACTACCGGGCGCTCCTCGAGATCGCCGACCAGCAGGTCGGCACGGTCTCGTCGGAGCGGCTCGCCGAGCTGGCGGGGGTGAACGCGGCGAAGGTTCGCAAGGACCTCTCGTACCTCGGCTCGTACGGGACCCGGGGCGTGGGCTACGACGTCGATTTCCTCCTTCACCAGATCTCGCGCGAGCTGGGCCTGACCCACGACTGGCCGGTTGTCATCGTGGGGGTCGGAAATCTCGGCCACGCGCTGGCCAACTACCGCGGCTTCGGCGCGCGCGGCTTCCAGATCGTCGCCCTCGTCGACGCCGACCCGTCCAAGGTCGGGATGCGCGTCGGCGACCTCACCGTCGACGCGCTCGACGACCTCCCGCGGGTCGTCGCGGATCGCGCCATCGCGATCGGGATCGTCGCCACCCCGGCGGGAGCCGCACAGGAGGTCGCCGACCGGCTCGTCGAGGCCGGCGTCACGTCGATCCTCAACTTCGCCCCCGCGGTCGTCACCGTGCCGTCCGGCGTGTCGTTGCGGAAGGTCGACCTCGCCATCGAGCTCCAGATCCTGTCCTTCTACCAGCAGCGCAAGGTGCCGGCCGCCGACGGTCAGCACACGGCGGCGCCGAGAACGGCGGAGCGGGTGCGGTGATCGCCACGCGCGCGGCGCTGCTCGGCTACCCGGTGAACCTGATCGTGGACGGGCGCCGCTGCGTGGTCGTCGGCGCGGGCCGGATCGCCGCCCGCAAGATCGACGGCCTGCTGGCCGCCGGCGCCGACGTGCACGTCGTCGCGCCGCAGCTCGGCGAGCAGGTGCAAGCCTGGCGCGACGAGGGGCGCATCACCGCCGCCGAGCGCCCGTTCGAGCCCGCCGACCTCGACGGCGCGTGGCTCGCGACGGCTGCCACCGACGACCCGGCTGCGAACCACGCGGTGTTCGAGGCGGGGGAGGCCCGGCGCGTGTGGGTCAACGCCGCCGACGATCCCGACAACTGCTCGTTCACGCTCATGTCGGTCATCCGGCGCGGCGACCTCGTCGTCACGGTGGGCACCGGCGGGCGGAGCCCCGCGCTGGCGACGTGGCTGAAGGAGCGGATCACCGCGGAGCTGGGTCCCGAGTACGAGACCCTGGTGGAGGTGCTGGCGGAGGCCCGGGAAGCCATGCAGGCCGACGGGCGTTCCACCGAAGACGCCGATTGGAAACGGGCCCTCGATTCCGGCATGCTCGATCTCATTCGCGCCGGTCGGGTGGATGACGCCAAGGAGCTGTTGCGGTCGTGTCTCTCGTCGTCATTGGCCTGAACCACCGCACGACCCCGGTCGGGCTCCTCGAGCGGATGGCGGTCCCCGCCTCGGAGCTCGCGAAGGCGCTGCACACGCTGGAGCGCAGCGAGAACCTCGCCGAGGTCGCGGTCCTCTCGACGTGCAACCGGACCGAGGTCTACGCGCGCTGCACGCGCTTCCACCCCGCGGTCGAGGACGTTAGGAACTTCCTGACCGACCAGTCGGGGCTCGATCCCGACACGATCACCAACCACCTGTACACGTACCACGACGACGCCGCGGTGGCGCACCTGTTCGGCGTGGCCGCCGGGGTCGACTCGATGATCGTCGGCGAGGGCGAGATCCTCGGGCAGGTCCGCGAGGCGTGGCAGATCGCCGAGCGTGAGTCGATGATCGGGCCGATCGTGTCGCTCGTCTTCCGCCAGGCGGTGGAGGTCGGCAAGCGCGCCCGCACCGAGACGGGTATCGGCCGCCACGCCGTGTCGGTCTCGTCGGCAGCGGTCGCGGTCGCGGGCGAGCGGCTCGGCGGTCTCGAGGGTCGGCGGGTCCTCGTCGTCGGCGCCGGCGACGTCGGGGCCGGCATGGCGATCGCGCTGAACGGCGCCGGCGTGAGCGAGATCGTGGTCGCGAACCGGTCGCAGGAGCGCGGCGAGGAGTTGGCGGCGCGCGTCGGCGGCCGCGCCATCGGCCTCGAGGGTGTCCTCGACGGCTTGGTCGACACGGACGTCCTCCTCGCGTCCACCGGCGCGGTCGACGTCCTCCTCGAGCGGGGCGAGATCGAAGCGGCCATGGCCCGGCGCGACGGTCGCGCCCTGCTGATCGTCGACATCGCGGTGCCGCGCAACATCGACCCCGGCGTCGCACAGATCTTCGGCGTCACGCTTCTCGACATCGACGACCTCAGGGCGTTCGCGGCGCTGTCGCTCGAGCAACGTCGCCAGGAGATCGACAAGGTGCGGGAGATCATCACGGAGGAGCTCGACCGGTTCCGGCTCGAGCGCTCCGCGCGCGAGGTCGCACCGCTCGTCGCGTCGCTGCGGGCACGGGGCGAGGACCTGCGCGCCGCCGAGCTGGAGCGATTCAGCTCGCGTCTCGCCCGCCTCGATCCCGAGGCGCGCGAAGCGGTCGAGGCGTTGACGCGCGGTCTCGTCAACAAGCTCCTGCACGATCCGACCGTGCGCATCAAGGAAGCCGCCGGCTCGGCCCAGGGCGAGCTGTACGCCGACGCGCTGGCGGCGTTGTTCGGCCTCGAGGACGCGACCGAAGCGGCGTCCGACACCGAGCCCGAGTCGCCGACCGACGGGTCGTAGATGCCGGCGTTGCGGGTGGCGACGCGCGGCAGCGCGCTGGCCCGCTGGCAGGCCGAACGGGTCGTCGAGCTGGTCGGAGTCGACGCCGAGTACGTGATCGTGTCTACCAAGGGCGACGAGCGTCGCGACGTCCCCATTCACGCGATGGGCGGTACCGGAGTCTTCGTGAAGGACGTCGAGCAAGCCGTGCTCGACGGCGCCGCCGACGTTGCCGTCCACTCGGCCAAGGACCTTCCCTCGGGTGACACACCCGGCCTCGTCCTGGCGGCGCTGCCCGAGCGCGGCGACCCCCGTGACGCGCTCGTCGGGCGGCCGCTCGACGACATCCCGACCGGCGGTTGCGTCGGTACCGGCTCGGTGCGCCGCCGGGCGCAGCTCGCCGCCCTGCGGCCCGACCTCGGCTTCGGCGAGCTGCGCGGCAACATCCCGACGCGGCTGGAGAAGGCGCCCCGCTTCGACGCGATCGTGCTGGCGGCGGCGGCGCTCGACCGGCTCGAGCTCGCCGATCAGATCGCCGAGCGCGCCGACCCGGCTGTCGTGCTGCCGCAGGTGGCGCAGGGCGCGCTGGCCGTCCAGTGCCGGGCCGACGACGACGCGACGCAGGAGCTGCTCGCCGCCGTCGACGACCACGGTGTGCGCGCGGCCGTCACGGCCGAACGCGCCTACCTCGCGGAGCTCGGCGGCGGCTGCAACCTCCCGTGCGGCGCCCTGGCCGGCACCGACGACGACGGCACGGTCCGGCTCGAGGCGCTGCTGGCGTCGCTCGACGGTCGGATCGCGCTGCGCGTGCGTGTCGACGGCCGCGACCCGGTCGCGGTCGGCGCCGAAGCGGCGCGCCGGCTCGTCGACGACGAAGGCGGCCGCCTCGTGCTCGACGACGACCTCGTCGAACGGCGGTGACGGCGGCTTTGCTGACCGTCACCGCAAAGCCGGAGCTTGCGACGGCGACAATGGACAACAAATGACGGTCGCACTCGTCGGGGCGGGGCCCGGCGATCCCGGCCTGCTCACCGTGCGCGGCGCCGAGGTGCTCGGGGGGGCCGAGGTCGTCGTCTACGACCGGCTCGTGCACCCGTCGCTGCTGGAACTCGCACCCGCCGGCGCCGAGCGCGTGTACGTCGGGAAGGCGCCCGGCCGCGCCGAGATCGAGCAGGCTGACATCAACGCGCTCCTCGTCGAGCACGGGCGCGCCGGACGCGCCGTCGTCCGGTTGAAGGGCGGTGACCCGTTCGTGTTCGGCCGCGGTGGCGAGGAGGCGGAGGCGCTCGCCGCCGCCGGGGTGCCGTTCGAGGTGGTGCCCGGTATCACGAGCGCCATCGGCGCCCCCGCCTACGCGGGGATCCCGGTCACCCACCGCGGCGTGTCGACGCATTTCACCGTGGTGACCGGCCATGAGGACCCCGCGAAGAGCGCAGCCGACGTCGACTGGGAGGCGCTGGCGCGGGCGGGCGGCACGCTCGTCATCCTCATGGGCGCCGGGCGCGTCGGCGACATCGCGGCGCGGCTGATCGAGGGCGGCCGGCCGGCCGATACGCCGGTGGCGGCGGTGCGCAACGGCACCCGGGCCGACCAGCAGACGATCCGCGCCACGCTCGCCACCGTCGCCGACGCGGGCGTGCAGGCGCCGGCGGCCATCGTCGTCGGTGACGTCGCCGGCCTCGATCTCTCGTGGTTCGAGTCCCGCCCGCTGTTCGGCCGCTCGGTCGTGGTGACGCGGGCGCGCGAGCAGGCGAGCGAGCTCCGCCACAAGCTCGAGGTGCTCGGCGCCGAGGTGATCGAGCTGCCGGCGATCGCGCTCGAGCCCGTTGCGTTCGAGCCGCCGCCACTCGACCGGTACGGATGGCTCGTGTTCACGTCGGCCAACGGCGTGCATGCCTTCTTCGACCGTGGTCTCGACCCTGCCGGGCTCGACGCCCGCGCGCTCGCAAGCACGCGCGTCGCGGCGATCGGTCCGGGTACGGCCGCTGCACTGGCGGAGCGCGGAGTGCGCGCCGACCTGATCCCGGAGCGGTACGTCGCCGAGTCGCTGCTGGAGGCGTTTCCGGCGCCGGGCCGGAGCGGCGAACGCGTGCTGCTCGTCCGGGCCGAGCAGGCGCGCGACGTGCTGCCCGCCGGGCTGGCCGAGCGCGGGTACGAGGTCGATGTCCTCGCCGTCTACCGCACGGCCACGGCGAACCCCGACCCGGCCGTCGTCGAGCGCGTGCGCACGGGCGACGTCGACGCGCTCACGTTCACGTCGTCGTCGACGGTCTCGAACCTCTGCGACCTGCTCGGCGGCGTTCCCGCGTCACAGCCGCTCGTGGCGTCGATCGGGCCGGTCACCTCGAAGACGGCCATGGAGCGAGGGCTGCGCGTCGACGTCGAGGCGACCGAGCACACCATCGACGGCCTGGTCGACGCGCTCCTACGCGCACTTGCGGCCGGCGGCGCCGAGCCCGTTCCCCACTGACGCCGCTGCGCACGTCGGCACGCCCGGGCTCGGCGGCGGCGGCGTGCTGCCGTCCAGCATCGCAGTGAGCTGGTTCGCCAGCCAGACGGCGCCGTCACCGTCGAAGTGGAAGCCGTCGAGGTTGCGCGGGCGGATCCCGGGCGCGACCTCAGCGGGGCACATCGGCCCATTCGGGCAGAGCATGACGGGCAGGTCGATGAGGGAGACCTTGTCGGAGTGCTGCTGCGCGTACGTCCGCAGCATCTTGGCCAGCTGCACCAGACGGGCGTCGTTGGCGTAGGTCGGGACGCCGCGCACGCTCGGATAGGCGTTGGGTGCGACCGGCATGAACACCAGGTGGGCGCCGCCCGCCGTGAGCCGGTTGACGGCGGCGTCGATGTGCGCCATGACCGCCTTGTTGCCCTCGATCGTGCCGAAGTGGACGAGCTGCCCGTCGAGCACGCGGTTGGGCCAGGACTCCCAGCCGCTCAGCCACACGATCAGGTCCGGGTGCTCGGTGGCGAGCAGGTCGTTCTGCATCGCGGCCGTGATGCCGGCGCACTGGCTCGTGTCGCCGAAGATGTCGCGGTAAGACTGCCCGTCGTCGTTCTTGGGCTCGCCGTCGATCACACCGCACCCGATGCGGGCCGCCGACTCGACCGTGATGCCCTGCGCCGCGGCGGCGTCGCGGAGGAACGGGTACATGGTCTCGGCCGTCGAGTCGCCGACGAGCAGGATCCGCTGTGGTGGAGCGGGCTGCTGCGCCGGCGCGGCGAGCGCGGGAGCCGCCTGGAGCGCCACGAGCGTCACGCACGACAGCAACAGACCGAGGCGGACGATCATCAGGCGGGAGCGTAGGGCGCTGCGGGCGGCCGAACGGCGCGGACCGGGCGGTACCCTTTTCTCCGTGGCGTTCCCCGAGCACCGGTCGCGTCGACGGCGCCGTACGCCGGCCCTGCGCCGGCTCGTCGGTGAGACGCGCGTCGACCTCGACGACCTCATCGCCCCTCTGTTCGTGAAGGAGGGGATCGACGCGCCCGAGCCTGTGCCGTCGATGCCGGGCGTGGTCCAGCACACCCAGGAGAGCCTCCGCAAGGAGGTGCGGG
>WNFU01029965.1_pt1 | contig 10427 bp, 9 predicted proteins | sample 5400121 | NCBI WGS metagenome assembly WNFU01 (sample SAMN13153360, study PRJNA577476) | soil metagenome | isolation source: 100 cm soil or saprolite under grassland replicate 1 | place: USA:California | collected 2016-06-15
TCATCTTCCCCATCTCGATCCCAGGGATCTTGACTGTCGTAATCTTCTCGTTCTCGCTCGTCGTGAACGAGTTCGTGTACGCCTTCACCTTCATCTCGCCGTCGGAGCACAAGATGCTCTCGCCCGGCGTCTACACGGATCTGATCCGGGGCGACCTGCCGGAGTGGGGCACGATCATGGTCGCCGCGCTGATCCCGAGCATCCCGCTCGCGCTCCTCTACAACACGTTTCTCGATCGCTTCATCGCGGGATTTACCGGTGGGGCCTTCCGCTGAATGCGGCCGCACCGGCAAAAGCCGGCACGGCCTTTGGTCGGCGTCGCAAGCGGCCGCCTTAGCGCGGAGAAAGGAGGGTCAATGTCAAGTTCAGACGATCCGGCCCGAAGAGAAGGGAGGTACGACCGCCGTGAGCTGATCCGCAAGGCGGGTGCCGGTGCGGTCTCCGTCGGCGTCGCGGGCTCGGGTCTCGGTCAGGCGTTCTACGGCCCGCTCAGATTCAAGGGCCGCTGGCTCAAAGGCGATCTGTCGCTGATCACATGGGTGCATTTCGTTCCCGCCTTCGACACGTGGTTCGACAAGACGTGGGCCGTGCAATGGGGGCAGAAGAACGACGTCGACGTCAAGATCGATCACATCCTCAACACGCTGCTGACTGCCCGTTCAACAGCGGAGGTGGCCGCGAAGAGCGGACACGACATCTTCTTCAATCTGTCGCCCCAGGCGCAGTTCGAGGACGACGTGATCAGCCACAACGAGATCGTCCAGGAGGTTCAGCGCAAGGTCGGGAAGATCGGGCGCATCGCGCACAAGGCGACCTACAACCCGAAGACGAAGAAGTACTTCGCCTTCTCGGACAACTACGTGCCGGACCCAGTCATCTGGAGGCACGACATCTGGAACGCGATTGGGCTGTCCCCGAACAACTGGGACAACGTGCGCAAGGCGGCGCCGAAGCTGAAGGCGGCCGGCCATCCGATCGGTATCGGCCAGTCGGCAAACGACGTCGACTCGAACATGGCGCTGATGTCCTTCCTGATGTGCTTCGGTTCGTTCATCCAGGACGAGAAGCATCGCGTCACGATCAAGAGCAAGCGCACGGTCGAGGCCTTGAAGTTCATGGCCGACATCTACCAGCGGGGCGAGACCGACGAGATCTTCGGCTGGGATCCCTCCGGCAACAACAACTTCATCTACTCGGGCAAGGGCTCGATGATCTTCAACGCGATCTCCGCGACGCGGACGCCCGAAGACCGAGGCCTACCGTTCGCCAACGACCTCTGGATCTGGCCGATCCCGAAGGGCCCGCACGGCCGCATGGCCTACGAGCACGTCATGGGCTGCTGGTGGATCTGGAAGTTCGCGAAGAACAAGGCGGCCGCGAAGAAGTTCCTCGCGGACCTCGAGATCAACTATCGCGACGCCTTCATGGCGTCGAAGTTCTACAACTTCCCCAGCTTCCCGGGAGCGATGTCGTTCAGCAGGATCCGCAAGGCGGTCGCAAGCGACAAGCATCGGCCGCTCGGCAAGTACGGAATCCTGACGACGATCGCCCAGAAGTACACGACCAACCCTGGGCATCCCGGCTACGCCAACGCAGCGTTCGGCGAGATGTTCAACAAATCCATCATTCCGAAAATGTTCGCCGAGGTCTCGCAGAAGAAGATGACCCCGCAGGAGGCGGTCAACGCGGCCGACCGCGAGCCCGCCGCTTGTCGTGTGAAATAGGAGCCATGCCGTCTGATCCGCACCGCTGGAGAGTGCTCGCGGTCGTGGGCGTGGCCTTCTTCATGACCATCCTCGACGTCTCGATCGTGAACGTCGCGCTGCCCTCGATCGGGCGGGCGCTCGAATTCTCGCGCGAGAACCTCCAGTGGGTCGTCACGGCTTACGCGATCGCGTTCGGCGGTTTTCTGATGCTTGGCGGCCGTGCCGCGGATCTGCTCGGACGCCGGCGCGTCTTCATTGTGGGGGTGGCGCTCTTCACGATCGCCTCCCTCGTCTGCGGGCTCGCAGAGTCCGAGGGAACGCTGATCGCGGCGCGGGCGGTTCAGGGGCTCGGTGGGGCGATCATCTCGCCGGCTGCACTCTCGATCGTGACGACGAGCTTCGAGGAGGGCGCCGAGCGGAACAAGGCGCTCGGCATCTGGGGCGCACTCGGTGGTAGCGGCGCCGCAGTCGGGGTCCTGGCCGGCGGCGTCCTCACGAAGTACCTCGGGTGGGAATGGATCTTCTTCGTCAACGTGCCCGTGGGAGCGGCGGTGCTCGCGCTGACGACCAGGATCGTCCACGAGAGCCGGCGCGAGACAGCGCGGCGCCGCTACGACCCGCTCGGCGCCGTCACGGTCACGGCCGGCCTGGTCCTGCTCGTGTATGCGCTATCGAAGGCGCCGGACGTCGGCTGGGCGACGGCGCGCACGATCCTGTTCTTCATCGCGGCGGCGGCACTGCTCGGTGCGTTCCTGGTGATCGAGCGCACGGTCGAGCAACCGCTGATGCCGTTCCGGATCTTTCGCGTCCGGACCGTCGCGGGGGCGAACGTAGTCGCTGCCCTGCTCGGGGTGGTGCTCTTTGCGAACTTCTTCCTCCTGACGCTCTACGTCCAGAACGTCCTGCACTACTCGGCCTTGAAGACTGGAATCACCTTTGTCGCGACGGCGGGTACCGCAGTCCTCTCCGCAGGCGTCGCGCAGGCGCTCGCGACGAAGTTCGGGCCGAAGCCGGTGATGGCGCTCGGGCTGTCGTTGATGACGGGCGGGATGCTGTGGTACTCGCAGATCCCGGTCGACGGGAGCTATGCATCCGACCTGCTGCCCGGCTACATCATGGTCGGAGTCGGGATCGCGTTCTCGTTCGTTCCGGTCCAGATTGCTGCGCTCGCGGGTGTGGCGGAGCGCGAGGCGGGGCTGGCGTCCGGGCTGATCAACACGTCTCAACAGATCGGCGGTGGGCTGGGGGTGGCGATCGCCTCCACCATCTTCACGAGCCATTTCAATTCGCTCGTGCGCGAGGGGAAGCCGATGCCCGTTGCCCTGACCGGCGGCTACCAGTGGGCGTTCTGGGGCCTGGCGGCGTTCGGAGTGCTGGCCATCGTGGCGGCGCTCGTGCTGATCCGGCAGAAGGAGCTCGCCGAAGTCCCAGCCGTGGCGCCTGTCGGCGGCTGAGCTCGGCCCCGGCGCCGGCGAGCCGGCGGCGCTAGGAGATGTTGGCCTCCAGGGCTTCCGGCACCGTGTCGTAAACGGCGAAGTGGCGGTCGAGCCCCGAGATCTGCAGCGCGCGCCGCGTCTCGAGCCTCGGCGCCGCGAGCAGGAAGCCACGGCCGTTCTCCAGCTTCGTCCGGGCTTCGATGAGCACGCCGAGTGCGGTCGAGTCCATGAACTCGACCTCACCGAGGTCGACGACCACACGCTTTGGGGAATCCGAGCACGCCTCGAGCAACGTGTCGCGGACCTCATGCGCGTTGTAGAGGTCGAGCTCCCCGCCCAGGCGCACGATCGAGGCGTCTCCGACCTTCTCGACCGCGAGCACTGGATCCCTCCTCAGCCCGCTGTTGTCGCCTCCCGGCGGGTTTTCCCGGTCGGACAAGCGCCCTCCTCGTTTGCTGGACGAGCGCCGCAGGCGGGGTCTGAGCGGTCGGCGCGCCTCGATTAGACCACCTGCGCGGCCTGCCGCGCAACCACCCCCGGTTGACGCCGCTGCGCCGGGCAAGCGATCTTTCACGGATGGAGGTGGCCGCTGTTGCCCGCCGTGCGCGGACGGAGAACTTTCCCGTCGCGTCGCTGCTCTTCCCCCGCAGGCTGCGGCCGCACCTCCGCGCCATCTACGGCTTCGCCCGCCTCGTCGACATCCTCGGGGACGAAATTGAGGTCGACCGCCTCGCCGCGCTCGACGAGCTGGAGCGCGAGCTCGACGCCTGCTACACCGGCGAGGCCACCTGGCCCGTGCTCCGCGTGCTTCAGCCGACGATCCGCGAGTTCTCGCTCTCCCGCGAGCCGTTCCTGCGCCTGATCGAGGCGAACCGGATGGATCAGCGCGTCTCCGAGTACGAGACGTGGGACGACCTGCGCGAATACTGCCGCCATTCGGCCGATCCGGTCGGGCGGCTCGTCCTCGGGCTCCTGCGCAGAGACGGGGAGCCAGAGCTGCTCACGGCGAGCGACGACGTCTGCACGGGGCTTCAGCTCGTCAACTTCCTCCAAGACGTGCCGCGTGACCTGGAGCTCGGCCGCGTCTATCTGCCTGTTGAGGACCGGCGCCGCTTCGGCGTGAGCGAGCTCGACCGTCCGAGTCCCGAGCTGCTCGAGCTCCTGCGCTTCGAGGCCGCGCGGGCGCGCGGCCTGCTCCTCGCGGGCCGGCTGCTGCGGGCGCGAATCGGGGGACGCATCGGCCGGGGCGTCGGCCTCTTCGCACGCGGTGGGCTCGCGGCGCTGGACGCCCTCGAGACGGCGCATTGGGACGTCTTCACGCAGCGCCCGCGGCCTTCACGCACCCGACTCGCGCGTGCCGCCCTGTCGCGATGAAAGCCGAGCAGGCATACACGGAGGTCGAGCGTCTCACTCGCCGCCGGGCGCGCAACTTCGCGTACGGGATCATGGTGCTCCCGCGCGAGAAACGACGGGCGATCGCGGCGATCTACGCCTTCGCGCGCCGCGTCGACGACATCGCCGACGGCGAGCTGCCGAGCGGACAGAAGCAGAGCGAGCTGAATGCGCTCCGAGCCGCGCTGCACGAGCCGCCGGGAGAAGACCCGATGCTCGTCGCACTCGCCGACGCCCGCGGGCGCTTCCCCATCCCGGCCGAGTCCCTGAGCGCGCTGGTCGACGGGGGTCTCCAGGACCTCGAGCAGACGCGGTACGTCACCTTCGAGGAGCTCTGCGGTTACTGCACCAAGGTCGCCGGTGCGGTGGGCGTCTGCTGCGTCGCCGTGTACGGCTCGGACGACGTCGAGCGCGCAGAGACGCTCGGCATCGCGCTGCAGCTCATCAACATCATCCGCGACGTCCGGGAGGACTGGGAGCTGGGCCGCGTGTACCTCCCGCAGGACGAGCTGGCCTCCTTCGGTGTGACGGAGGACGACATCGCCGCCGGCCACGCGACGGACGCGTGGCGCGCGCTGATGACCTTCCAGGCGGAACGCGCGCGCGTGTACCTCCAGGACGGTCTCGGCCTGCTCCAATCGCTGGACGGTCGCAGTGCGCTCTGCGTCTCGACCTTCGCCGGCCTCTACCGCGCGACGCTGGAGCGGATCGAAGCGCGCGGCTTCGACGTCTTCGGCGGCCCGCCGCACCTGTCCGCGCTGACGAAACTCCGCATCGTGGGTCAGGGTCTCTGGTGAGGGCTGTTGTCGTCGGCGGCGGCCTCGCGGGGTGCGCAGCCGCGCTCGAGCTTTTGCACGCTGGTCACCAGGTGACGCTGCTGGAAGCGAGACCGACCCTGGGCGGAGCAGTGCAGACGCTGCCGGAGCGAGAGGGCGATCCCCCTCCCCCTCCCGACAACGGCCAGCACATCGCGCTCGGCTGCTTCACGGAGTACCTCCGCTTCCTGGACGAGATCGGCCAGTCCGGGTGCCTGCGCCGGTCACCGCTCTCCTTACCGGTGATCGACGAGTCCGGCAGGACGGCGTTCATTCGTCCGAGCCTCTTCGCCCTGTTGCGGTACACGCACCTCCCGCTCGGGAGCCGCCTCCACCTCCTCCGCACGCTCGTGCGACTGCGCCGAGTCGACGCGCAGGCATGCGACTCTCAGACGTTCGCCGTGTTCCTGATGTTCCGCATGGGCGAGACGGAGCGGGCGGTCAAGTCCTTCTGGGACGTCTTCATTCGCCCCGCGCTGAACCTGCGCTGCGACGAGGCGAGCGCCGCCCTCGGCGTGATGACCGTTCAGACAGCCCTGCTCAGCGGACGGCGGGCAAGCGATCTCGTCTTGCCGGCGGCGCCGCTCGGAGACATGCACGGCGCTGCCGCGGGCCGCGAGCTCGAGTCCCTCGGTGCACAGGTGAAGACGAATGTCCGCGTGGTCGAGTTGATTCCCGGCGCAGCCGTCCTCGCCGACGGTGACCGAATCCCAGGCGACGCCTTCATCGTTGCCGTCCCGCCCGAAGAGAGCGCACGTCTCCTCGACGAGCCCGACCCGGAGCTGGGGAAATCGCCGATCGTCAGTGTTCATCTGCTGTTCGACCGGCCGCTCCTGCCCTTTCCGCTTGCTGCGCTGCTCCAGGAGCCCGAGCGCGGGCAATATCTGACCGTGGTGTCGAGCGGAGTTCCGGAGCTGATGGAGATTCGCGGGCGTGAGCTCGTAGATCTGATGCGGGACGAGCTGATCGGACGCCTCGGCCACGCGCAGCTGCTCTGGTCGCGCGTCTCGCGCGAGCCTGCCGCGACCTTCGCCGGGCGACCGGGCACGGCCGCCCGCCGCCGTGGGCCGCGCACGTCTCGGTTCAACGTCGTTCGCGCCGGCGCCTGGACCGACACGGGCTGGCCCGCGACGATGGAGAGCGCGGTTCGCTCAGGGCGGACCGCCGCAAGGATGTTGTCCGATGTGGCAACTAAGCTGGCCGCGTGACCGTAGTTCAAGAGCTCACCTCGCTGGACACCGCCGTCGAACGCGGAGCAGAGCGCCTCCTCTCTCTCCAGCATCCCGGCGGCTGGTGGAAGGGCGAGCTCGAGTCGAACGCGACGATGATCGCGGAGCATCTCTTCCTGCTCCACTTCCTCGGGCTCCGCGATCCGGAGACGGATCGGCTGCTCGCGAACGAGCTGCTCGCCCGCCGGCGCGACGACGGCACCTGGTCGATCTGGTTCGAGGGCCCCGCCGATCTGTCGGTGACCGTCGAGGCCTACACGGCGCTGAAGCTCGCCGGCGTCGACGCCGGCGACGCAACGCGCGACCACATCCGCCGCGCGGGCGGAGTCGCCCGCACCCGTATCTTCACGCGCGCGTTCCTCGCGCTGATCGGCCAATGGCCCTGGCGGGGGCTGGCCCACGTGCCCGTCGAGTTGATCTTGCTGCCATCGCAGGGACCGCTCTCGGTGTACGACTTCGCGTGCTGGGCACGGCAGACGATGGTCGCGCTCTCCGTTGTCGAGGCGCTCCAGCCGGTGCGGCCGAGCCAGATCGATCTCAGTGAGATCGGCGGCCGGAGAACAGAGCAGCCGCGCCGGCCGCGTCCCTGGCGTCTGCGGCGCCGCGCGATCGGTGTTGCCGAGCGCTGGGTGCGTGAGCGCCAGGAGGCGGACGGGTCCTGGGGAGGGATTCAGCCGCCGTGGGTCTGGTCACTCATCATGCTGGCCGCCTTGGGGCACGGCTTCGAGGACGAGACCTTCTCGCGCGGGGTCGCAGGCTGGGATCGCTTCCTGATCCGGGACGGCGACCGCCTGCGGCCCGAGGCATGCCAGTCACCTGTCTGGGACACGGCGCTCGCCGTGCTCGCGCTGCGGGCGGCGGGGGTTCCCCCCGAGGATCCGCGCCTCCAGGCGGCCGGGAAGTGGCTCTTGGGGGAGGAGGTCACGGTCCGGGGGGACTGGGCGATCCGCCGGCCCAACCTGGCACCCGGTGGCTGGTCCTTCGAGTTCGACAACGACCTGTACCCCGACATCGACGACGTGGCAGTCATCGCCCTCGCCCTCCGCGAGCTCGGGATCGGCGACGCGGCCGTCCGGCGTGGGCTCGACTGGATGGTCGGAATGCAGTCGAGCAGCGGTGGCTGGGGGGCGTTCGACGCCGACAACGAGGCGCTCTGGCTCTACCGGCTCCCGATCTGCGACTTCGGCAAGGTCACCGACGAGCCCAGCGCCGACGTAACCGCCCACGCACTCGAGGCGCTCGGGCACGAGGAGGGCTACCGCTCCGCGCTCGCGCGTGGCCTCGACTGGCTTCTGGCAGAGCAGGAGGACGACGGATCCTGGTTCGGCCGCTGGGGCGTCAACCACCTCTACGGCACGGGCGCCGCACTGCCCGCGCTCGAGGCCTGCGGCCTGCCCGCGGAGCACCCGGCGATGAAGCGCGGGGTCGCCTGGCTCGACGCCGTCCAGCAGCCCGACGGCTCCTTTGGCGAGGACATCCGCTCCTATGCCGACAGGGCCTGGCGTGGGCGCGGCGCCGCGACCCCCTCACAGACGGCGTGGGCCCTGATGGCGTACGTTTCCGGCGGCGCTGCGGAAACCTTGTCCGCACGACGCGCAGCCGAGTATCTTTGCGAGGGTCAGCGCGCCGACGGCGACTGGGACGAGCAGCACTACACGGGCACCGGCTTTCCCCTCGACTTCATGATCCGCTACCACCTCTACCGGCTCACGTTCCCGCTCCTCGCCCTCGGGCGCCTGAGAGAAAGGCTCAACGGATGAAGTTCCCACTCCGCTCAACCGTGCAGATCGGCCGCTACGTCGTGAGTCAGCAGCGCAAAGGCGAGCGCTATCCGCTCGTGCTCATGCTCGAGCCCACGCTCGCGTGCAACATCGCGTGCATCGGGTGCGGAAAGATCCGCGAGTACGAGTCGAACAAGGCACGCCTCACGGTGGACGAGTGCATCGACGCTGGCGTGCAGTGCCCGGCTCCCGTGGTCTCGATCTGTGGCGGTGAACCGCTCGTCTACAAAGGGATCGAGGACGTCGTCGCGGCCATGCTCGAGCTGCGCAAGAACATCGATCTCTGCACCAACGCGCTCCGGCTCGAGCAGTTCCTGGAGGTCTTCGAGCCGAATCCTCGCCTGACTTTCGTCGTGCACCTCGACGGCATGCGCGAGATCCACGACTACATCTGCGACTACCCCGGCCTCTGGGATGTCGCCGTGGACGCGATCAAGAAGGCCCGCGCCGCGGGCTTCCGCGTCACGACGAACACGACCATCTTCAAGGAGACGTCGATCGAGGACGTGATCCAGATGATGGGTTACCTCACCGACGACGTCGGCATCGACGGAATGCTGATCGCACCCGGCTATCAGTACTCGCAGATCGATCCTGCGCTGACGATGACGCGGGCCGAGCACGAGGAGAAGTTCCGGGTGATCCGGAAAGTCGCGAACGATCGCGGCTATCGCTGGCTCGCGACCCCGATCTACCAAGAGTTCCTGACCGGGGAGCGGAAGCTCGCATGCGCCCCGTGGGGTTCGATCACGCGCAACCCCTACGGCTGGAAGGGGCCGTGCTACCTCCTCACGGATGGGATCTTCCCGACGTACGACGCCCTGCTCGACGGCATCGAATGGGACGAGTACGGGCCCGGCAACGACCCGCGCTGCGAGCACTGCGCGATCCACTCCGGCTTCGAGCCGTCGGCGGCCTACGTGGCGGCCGGATCCCTCAAGGAGAGCGCCAGGAGCATGGCGTGGACGCTGACGGGCTGACGTTCGCCTGCGCCATGACGGTCGAGGAGCGGATTGCGCGTAGGTTCGGGCGGACGGCTCTCGTCGGCCTCGGGGCTGCAAACGGCGTGCCTGAAGGTCGCCTCGTCTCGTTCGGGATCGCGGGAGCGCTGTCGGGTGAGCTTCCGATCGGAACGGTGATCGACGCCACCCGCGTCGTCGACGAGTCGGGAACGATTCTCTGGGAGGGCGGACCGCTCGGCGCCGCACAGGCGCGGACGGGCACGATCCTCGGCGCCACCCGCATCGTCGACGATCCCGCAGAGCGCGCACGCCTGCACGCACGGACGGGGGCCGATGCGGTCGACATGGAGTCCGGGCCGCTCGCGCGGAGCGGCCGGCTCGTCGGCTGCCTCCGCTCGATCAGCGATACACCCACTCGTCGACTCGGTGGCGTTGCCGAAGGAGCCCGGGCCAACGGTGAGATCGATTACGTCGGGTTCCTGCGCGGCTTTCTGCGTGCGCCGCTCGTCACCGTCCGTGCCGCCCGCGGCGCACGGCGTGCCCTCAAGAGCCTCGAGGCCGTCGCGTGAGCAAGCGCGTGCTCCTTGCTGCGCCGAGGTCCTTTTGTGCCGGCGTGGACCGCGCAATCGAGATCGTCGAGCGGCTGCTCGACGAGCATGGCCCCCCGATCTACGTCCGTCACCAGATCGTGCACAACGACCACGTCGTCCGTCGCCTCGAGCAGATGGGCGCCGTGTTCGTCGACTCGGAGGATGAGATCCCGCCGGGCGAGATCTGCGTCCTTTCGGCCCACGGTGTCGCGCCGGCCGTGCGCGAGAGCTGCGAGCGGCGTGGACTGCGCGTCGTCGATGCGGTCTGTCCGCTCGTCTCGAAGGTGCACGTGGAGGCGCGGCGGTACGCCGACAGCGGGCACCTGGTCGCTCTGGTCGGACATGCCGACCACGTCGAGGTAATCGGGACGCGCGGCGAGCGCCCGGACTCGACGGTCGTCGTCGAGTCTCCCGAAGAAGCGGCCCGCCTCGATTCAGGCGGCCGGCCGATCGCCGTGATCAGCCAGACGACGCTCTCGCTCGACGACGTCCGTGCCACCGTCGATGCGCTCGAGC
>WNFU01011976.1_pt1 | contig 10426 bp, 10 predicted proteins | sample 5400121 | NCBI WGS metagenome assembly WNFU01 (sample SAMN13153360, study PRJNA577476) | soil metagenome | isolation source: 100 cm soil or saprolite under grassland replicate 1 | place: USA:California | collected 2016-06-15
AGGCTGCGCCTTGGCCGGGGCGACGCGGTCTTGCAGCACAAGATCGACGTCGCTATGGGCGCGCTCTGCAGGCTCTCGGACCAACGCGGGACCATCGACACCGGCCCAATCACCGCCGCCGACCAGGCTGTGCAGGAGCGGGGCGAGACACAGCCGGCCACCGACCAGGGCCGGCCCGACACGCCGCGCCAGGCGCTGGACCGCTACACCGATGCGATCAACGCGCTGATCACCATCAAACACCGAGATCGCTCCAAGGACCGACAACCGGCGGCTGCTGGAGGGATCGACGCCTTGGTGGCGCTGCTGCGCGCCACCGACTTCGTCGATCTGCAGCGGGGGCTGCTGTACAAGGTCTTCGCCCAGCATGGCTTCTTCGGCGGGTCGGAGCATGGCAGGCTGGTCGCGCTGCACGCCGCCGAGGACATCGGCATGGCCCAGTTCAACACCTTCGCGACGCCGGCGCAGCGGGAGTTGCTCAGGCAGATCGTCGGCGGCCCCGACGTCGACCGCGCCGAGGGGTTCAAGCGGATGGCGCTGCTGCAGGAGGAGCTTGCACCGCATCGATGTCGACCCGCGAAACTGGTACACGGCGGTCAGCGTGAAGCTCAACCGGCTGCGCCAGGTCCAGCGGCGGGTCAACGCCGACATCATCGCGACCAGCGCGTCCCTGGAGGCAAGCGCCGAGCGGCGGGCGCTGCTGTACAGCATGCTGCTGGCCGCCACGGTCGTGCTGGCGGTCGGCCTGTCGCTGGTCACTGCCCGCTCGCTGATCCTGCCGCTGGACCGGCTCAAGGACGCCGCCGACGAGGTGGCCCAGCGCAAGCTCCTTGGTGTCGTCCGCCGCCTCCAGGACGGCGAGCAGGTCGACCTGGACGCCGAGGCGGCAGGTCCCATCCAGGCCGGGACCAAGGACGAGATCGGCCAGCTCGCCGCGGCGTTCAACTCGATGCACCGCGTCGCGGTGCAGCTTGCCGGCAAGGAGGTCGCGCTGCGCCGGTCCATCGGCGACATGTTCCTCAACCTGGCGCGCCGCAGCCAAGGCCAGATCGACCGCCAGCTGGAGGTGATCGCCACGCTCCCCAAGCGGAGGCCGCCGAGCTCTCAGCGCAGATCCGCGAGCTGGACCAGCTCGCCACCCGCATGCGCTGCAACGCGGACAACCTGATCGTGCTGTCCGGCTCGGAGCCCGCCCGCCGCCGGCGTGGGCCGGTCGCGGTCGGCGAGGTCGTCCGCGCGGCGGTCGAGCAGCGCTGGTCACCGGCCAGCCGCTGCCCGCCGGCTACCTGATCGAGATCCAGGACCAGGGCATTGGCATGTCCGACGAGCTGGCCGACGCCAACCACCGCTTGGCCGACCCGCCGACGGTGGATCTCGCGCACGTCAGGATGCTCGTCTTGTTCGTGATCGGGCAGCTTGCCGCACGCCACAGCATCAAGGTGCAACTGCGCCGCTCCCGCTACGGTGGCATCACCGCGTTGGTGCTACTGCCCGTGGACCTGATGGTCCAGTCCGACCCCTTGGGCGCCCGCCAGCGGGCCTGGAGGACGAGCGTTGCAGGTACCCACGGCCAATCCCGCCACGACGGCCAGGCGCTGGAGGGTCCCGGCCGCGACTCCGACTGGCCCGGCGGCCCACGCCCGACCGTCCCCGCCCCCGCGCCGCCGCTTCGTGTGACGACGCTCATGCTCCGCGTCTGATCGCCTTGGCCGCAATCGGCCGCGGCCGGCGCGCGTCGTAGATCGTGTAGGGCCTGCGCACCCGACCGCTCGAGTAGCTCGATAGCGGCGCGACAAGGGGGTTGGCGGGAGTGGACGAGCAGTACGACCTGATCGTGATCGGTATGGGCGTCGGCGGCGAGGAGGTCGCCGGCCGGGCCGCCGAGGCCGGCATGGACGTCCTCGGGATCGAGCGGAAACTGGTCAGCGGCGAATGCTCCTACTGGGGCTGCATCCCCTCCAAGCTCATCGTGCGGGCCGGCAACGCGCTGGCCGAGGCGGACCGCGTCAACGGCCTGGCCGGCCGGGCCACGACCGCGCCGGCGTGGGCGTCGGTGGCCGCCAGGGTGCGGGAGGCCACCGCCGACTGGGACGACCAGGTCGCCGTCGAGCGCTTCCAGGGCAAGGGCGGCAGGTTCCTGCGCGGCCAGGCCCGCATCGTCGGCCCGCGGGAGGTCGAGGTCGGCGGGCGGCGCTTCACGGCCCGGCGCGGCATCGGGCTCGCCAGCGGCGGCGAGCCCGCCGTCCCCCCGATCGACGGGCTCCCGGGCGCCGACTTCTGGACCAACCGGGAGGCGATCGAGGCCGCCGAGCTGCCCCACTCCCTGGTGGTGCTCGGGGCCGGGCCGGTCGCCTCCCGGCGGGAGCTGATCTGCCCCTACCCGAGGTTCGTGCGCGGCGTCGAGGATGCCCTGCGCCAGCTCGCATGAGCCGGGCAGGCGCGGCCAGACGCGGGATGAGCGGCGGTCGCCGTTGCCGCGGCCTACAGTTGTGCCGACGGCGCGTTGGGGGAGGGTGGGCTCGATGATCGCAGGCGTGCGGGCGGCCATGCGGCGCCTGGCCAGCGTGACCGAGCCGGCCGACCCCGAGGTCCTGGCCGCGCTGCGGCGGCGCTGGCGGGAGCTGCCCGAGCATGTCAGGCACGACGCCCAGATGCTCGGCCGGCGCAGCGTCGGCTGCGAGGGCACCCACGGGGTCTTCCCGCGCTGCAACCTGGCGTGCGCGCCCTGCTACCACTCGGGCGACGCCAACCGGGTCCGCGTGGACGGCCGCCATACCGTGGCCGAGGTCGACCGTCAGATGGCCTACCTGCGCGCCAGCCGCGGGCCGCGGGCGTTCGCGCAGCTCATCGGCGGGGAGGTGACCCTGCTGGACCCCGACGACCACGCCGCCGCCCTGCAGGTGATGCGCCGGCACGGGCGGGAGCCGATGAGCATGTCGCACGGCGACTTCGACTACGACTACCTGGAGCGGCTCGCGGTCGGGCCGGACGGGCGGCGGCGCTTCGACCACTTGTCGTTCGCCGGGCACTTCGACACGACGATGTTCGGCCGCCGGGGCGCCGAGCGCGTGGGGCGCGAGCGCGACCTCAACCGGTTCCGGCGGCGGTTCTGCGAGCTGTTCCAGCGTCTGGAGCGCGAGCATGGCGTGGGTCACTATCTGGCGCACAGCATGACCGTGACCCCCGGCAACGTCGGCCAGATCGCCGAGGTGGTCGGGGACTGCCGGCAGATGGGGTTTCGGATGTTCTCGTTCCAGCCGGCGGCGTTCCTCGGCGACGACCGCCGCTGGAAGGCCGACTACCGGGAGCTGACCGCGGAGGCGGTCTGGGCCGAGGTCGAGCGCGGCGCCGGCGCCCGGCTGCCGTGGGGCGCGCTGCAGATGGGCGACGCGCGCTGCAACCGTACCGCCTGGGGTCTGCAGGTCGGCGACCGCTGGGTGGCCGTGCTGGACGACCGCGACCCGGCCGACCTGCGGGCCCGGGACGCCTTCCTGGCCTGCTTTGCCGGGGTGAACTTCGGCGCCCCCCGGCCGCTGCTGGCGGCGCGGCTGCTGCGGGTGGCCGCCCGCCATCCGCGGGTGGTGCCGCTGGCGCTGCGCTGGGCGGGCCGGCTGGTGCGGCGGGCGGGCGTGCTCGCGCTGGCCCGCCACGGCGCCCGCCCGCTGACCTTCGTGATGCACAGCTTCATGGACGCCGCGGATGTCCGGCCGGCCTGGGAGCTGACGTGCCGCGGCGAGACTAGCGACGATCCGCGTGTCAGGGCGACCCAGGAACGCCTGGCGGCCTGCGCGTACACGATGGCGCACCCGGAGACCGGCGCGCTGGTGCCCGCCTGCGTGCAGCACGCCGTCCTGGACCCGCAGGAGAACGCGGTCCTGCGCGGGCTGCTGCCGCTGACCCCGGTGTCTGGCCGCGCGGCGGGCGGACCGCCCGCTGCGCCCCCGCCCCCGCCGACGTCCCGATGACGGCGCCGGGGTTCCTGACGCAGCCTGGCCGCCGATGGCGACGGGCCCAGGGCGCGGCGGGCGCGGCGCTGCTGGCCGCCGCGCTGGCGTTGGGCGCCTGCGCCACACCCGACCCGGACCGGCCCGCAGGGCGGCTGGCCGACTGGCCGGCGACCGCGCGGGAGGCTCGCGGGCAGACGGTACGCTGGTGGATGTACGGCGGCGACGAGCGGGTCAACCGCTACGTCGACGAGGTCGTCACGCCGGTCACCGCGGCGGCGGGGGTGACCCTGGAGCGGGTGCCGGTCGCCGACACCGCCGACGCCGTGCGGCGGGTGCTGGCCGAACGACGGGCCGGCCGGGCCTCCGGCGGCAGCGTCGACCTCCTCTGGATCAACGGGGAGAACTTCGCCCTGGGCAAGCGGGCCGGCCTGTGGCTGCCCGGCTGGGCGCAGACGTTGCCGAACGCCCGCTACGTCGACTGGGACGACCCGACGATCGCCCACGACTTCGGCGTGCCGGTCGACGGGCAGGAGTCGCCGTGGAGCCGGGCGACCTTCATGTTCGCCCACGACCAGCGCCGCACGTCCACGCCGCCGCGTTCGTTCCAGGAGCTGCTGGCCTACGCGCGCGCCCACCCCGGGCGGGTGGCCTATCCCGCGCCGCCCGACTTCACCGGCTCGGCGTTCGTCCGCCAAGCCGTCCAGGCGCTCGGTGAGGCGCGCGCCTTCGCCCTGCTCCGTGACCTGAAGCCGCTGCAGTGGCGGCGTGGGACGACGTTCCCTGGCTCGCAGGCGGAGCTTGACCGGCTGTTCGGCGACGGCCAGGTCGACTTCGCGATGAGCTACGACCCCAGCTTCGTCGCCGGCGGCGTGCGACTGGGGAGGTTCCCGCCGTCGGCCCGCCCGTTCGTGCTGGCAAGCGGCGCGCTGCACAACGCCAGCTACGTCACGATACCGGCCAACGCGGCGCACCGGGCGGGCGCGCTGGTGGTCGCCAACCTGCTGCTCGACCCCCGCCTGCAGGCGGCCAAGGCCGACCCGCGCCGGCTCGGCGTCCCCACCGTCCTCGACCTACCGCGGCTGCCGCCGGCCGACGCTGGCCGCTTCCGCCGGGGTGCCGGCCCCTACGTGCTGGCCGGTTCGGTCGGGCGGCTGGCCGAGCTGCCGCCAGAGCGGGTGAGCTCGATCGAGGCGCGCTGGCGGCGGGAGGTGCTGCGCCCGTGAGGAGCGCGGCGGGCCTGCGCTGCTGGGGGCTGGTGACCGCTCCAGGCGGCACGGTCGTGCTGCGCGGGGCGACCCTGGACGTCCCGGCGGGGACGCTCACCGTGCTGGTCGGCCCGTCGGGCGCCGGCAAGACCACGCTGCTGCGGGTGGTCGCCGGCCTGGCGCCGCTGGACGCCGGCACCGTCGAGCTGGACGGGCGCGACCTGGCGGGCGTGCCCCCGCACCGCCGCCGCGTCGGCCTGGTGTTCCAGGAGCCTCGGCTGTTCCCCAACCTGGACGTGGCCGGCAACGTGGCCTTCCCGTTGCGAGTCGCCGGCGTCGGGCGGCAGCGGCGGCGCGAACGCGCCGTCGGCCTCCTCGACGAGGTTGGCCTGGCCGGCTTCGCGGGCCACCCGACGGCGGGGCTGTCCGGTGGCGAGCGGCAGCGGGTCGCACTGGCTCGCGCGCTGGCGATGCGGCCCGAGTTGCTGCTGCTCGACGAGCCGCTGGCCGCGGTCGACCCGGAGCGGCGCGAGGAGCTGCGCCGCCTGATTCGCCGTGTGCAACGCGAGCGCCGGCTCACCACCGTGTACGTGACCCACGACCGGGCCGAGGCGGCCGAGCTCGGCGACCGGGTCGCGCTGCTGCTGGACGGGCTCATCGTCCAGCACGACCGGCCTGCGGCGCTGTTCGAGCGGCCCACCACCGCGCTGGTCGCCCGGTTCTTCGGCAGCCCGAACCTGCTGCGGGGCCGCGTCGCCGGGGGTCGGCTGCGGCTCGGCGATGCGTGGATCGACGTGCCCGGCCCCGACGGCGACGCCATCTTCACGATCCGGCCCGAACGGGTCGTGCTGGACCAGACGGGACCGTTGCGGCTGCGGGTCGAGCAGGCGGCCTATGCCGGCAGCCACGTCCGGCTGCTGCTGCGAGCCGGCGACTTGGCGCTGGAGGCGCACGTGCCGGTCGGGGCCGCCCTACCGGTCGGCGCCGACACCGGTGTGGCCCTGCCCCGCGAGCATCTGTGGCGCTTCCCCGACCCGCCGGCCGCCGAGGCCGCCCTGGCCGAGCCGGCCGCGGCGCCGCGGTGGGCCGGCAACCAGCCGCAGGAGGCCGAGCGCAAGTGAGACGCTACGACCTGGCTGTGGTGGGCGGCGGCACCGCCGGCCTGATGGCCTCACTGATCGCCGCCGGGATCGGCGCGCGGGTGTGCCTGATCGAGCGGGCCGCCACCGGCGGCGACTGCCTGTGGACCGGCTGTGTGCCCAGCAAGAGCCTGCTGGCGGCGGCCTCGCTGGCCCACCGCATGCGCACCGCCGCCACCGTTGGCCTCGCAGCGGTCGAGCCCGGCGTCGACCTGACCCGGGTGATGGCCCACGTGCGCGCCGCCCGCGACCGGCTCGCCCCAGCCGACTCACCCGAGCGCCTGCGCCGCGACGGCGTCGAGGTCATCGCGGGGGAGGCCCGCTTCGCCGGCCCGGGACGGCTCGCCGTGGCCGAACGGACGGTCGCCTACCGCAGCGCGCTGATCGCCACCGGCTCCAGCCCCACCATCCCGCCCGTCCCGGGCTTGGCCGCCGCGCAGCCGCTGACCAACGACAACGTTTGGGACCTGCGCGAGCTGCCCGAGCGGCTGCTGGTGCTCGGCGGCGGCCCGGCCGGGTGTGAGCTCGGACAGGCGTTCGTCCGCCTCGGCAGCCGGGTCACGATCGTCGAGCTGCTGCCGTGGCTGCTCGCCAAGGAGGAGCCCGAGGCACGCGCGCTGGTCGCCCGGCGGCTGACCGAGGAGGGGGTCGACGTCCGGCTGGGCAGCCGCGCCGTCCGGGTCGAGCGGGACGGCGCCGCGCATCGGCTGCTGGTCGAGCGGGACGGCCAGCCGCCGGAGCCGATCGGGTTCGACCAGGTCCTGGTCGCCGCCGGCCGGCACGCCGAGACTGCCCGGCTGGGGCTGGATGCGGTCGGCGTGGCCACCCGCACCGACGGCGCCGTGGTCGTCGACCGGTCCCTGCGCACGACCGCACGGGGCGTGTTCGCCGCCGGCGATGTCACCGGTGCCCTGCCGTTCACCCACGTCGCCGCCTACCACGGCCGCACGGTCGCCGGCAACGCCCTGTTCGGTCTGCGTCGCCGCGTCGCCTACGACGCCGTGCCGTGGGTGACGTTCACCGATCCCGAGGTCGCACGGGTCGGCCTGTCGGAGGCGCAGGCGCGCCAGCGCTGGGGCCGACGCGCGGTCGTCTGCGCCTATGACTACGCTCGGCTGGACCGTGCGGTCTGTGCCGGCGAGCCCGGCGGGTTCGCCAAGCTGGTCGCAGACCCGCGGGGCCGGCTGGTCGGGGCGACCGTGGCCGCCCCGGCCGGCGGCGAGGCAATCGCCGAGCTGGCCGCCTGGATCGCCCGCGGGGGCAGCATCGGTGAGCTGTCCCGCGCCGTCCGCGCCTACCCGACGTTCGCCGAAGGCCCCGGGCGGGCCGCCGACGAACTGGTCCGGGCCAAGTGGACCAGTGGGCGGGTGCGGGCGCTGGCGCGGCCCGCGCTGGCGCTGGCCCGCCTCCTGGACCGGTCGGGGTGAGCCGGGTGGAGCGACCCTCACTCCCGCCCGAGCGCGCGCACGGCCAACGCGACCCGCTGGAGGGCGGTGACCGCCACGGCCGCGGCGAACCCCCACGCGATCGGCGCGGCGGCCCTCGGGAACAGACACAACAGCACGTACACGACCACGGTCTCGGTGCCCTCGGCGAGGCCACCGACGAACCGCAGCGACCGCTCGTCGCCGGCCACCAAAGCTCGCCGCTCGGCCAGCGACGACCAGGCCAGCAACGCCGACCCGGACACGTAGTAGGCGGCGAGCAGCGCGACGCAGGCCAGCCGCGCCTCGGTCCGGGCGACCGCCACCCCCAGCACGAACCCGCCGTAGACGGCGAAGTCGGCGACGATGTCCAGGAAGCCGCCGCGGTCGCTGGCCCCCCGGACCCGCGCCACCGCCCCGTCGAGCCCGTCCAGGGCGCGGTTGGCCAGCCACAGCACCAGCGCGACCGGCCAACTCGCCATGGCCGCGGCCACACAGGCGGCGGCGCCGGCCGCGAACCCGGCCGCGGTCAGCGCGCCGGCCGGGATGCCCGTGGCGGCCAGCGGCCGGGCCGCCGCGTCCAGGTAAGGGGCGAGGCCGGCGCGCACGCGAGCGTCGAACATGGGCGCATTATCGCCGCCGACCGGGCCGGAAGCCGCAGGCGCGCCCGGCTGGCCGAGGTGGCCATGCTTACACCCGCCTGCGCGGCGATCGTGGTGCTGTTCGGGGGCGCGCTGGCCGGCGGGGTCCGCGCCAGTCTCCAGACGGCGCCCGGCGACGGCAGCAGCCTGGAGGCGTGGCGGTCGGTGCTCGGCGACCCGGCGTTTGCCGACGCGCTCGGCTTCTCGCTGTGGATCGCCGCGGCCGCCACCGCGCTGTCGACCGTCCTGGCGGTGGCGCTGGCGGCTGCGCTGCGCGGCCGCGGCGCCGTCCTGCGCGGGCTGGCCGCGCTGCCCGTGCCGGTCCCCCACCTGGTCGTCGCAGTCGGCGCGGTGCTGTGGCTCGGCCCGGGCGGGCTGGTCGACCGGGCCGTGGGCGCGCTGCCCGTGCAGCTGGTCCGCGACCCAGCCGGCCTCGGCGTCATCCTGGTGTACGTCTACAAGGAGGCCCCGTTCCTGGCGCTGCTGGTGCTGGCCGCGTGGGGCCGGGAGGTGGCCGAGCGGGAAGAGGCGGCCGCGACCCTGGGCGCCGGGTCCTGGCAGCGGCTGCGCCTGGTGGTCTGGCCCGCCATCCGTGTCCCGCTGGTGACCGGCTCGTTGATCGTGGCGGCATTCGTGCTCGGCGCCTTCGAGGTCCCGCTGGTCATCGGCCCGACCTCCCCCCAGACGCTGGGCACCTACGCGTTGGACGCCACCAGGACGGCCGACCTGGACGGGCAGGCCCGGGCCGCCGCCAGCCTGCTCGTCGCCGCTGGCGCCTCGGTGCTGCTGGCGCTGGCCGCCGCCTGGCGGGCCAGGAGCCTCGATGCCTGAGCGCCCGCGGTCCCGGCACGGCGGCGGGCGGGTGCGCCGCTGGCTGCCGTGGACGGTCGCCGTCCTGACTGCCGCTCCCCTGGCCGGGCTCGTGGTCGAGGCGTCGGCGGACGTGTGGCGCGCGCCCGCGCTGTGGCCCCAGCGGCTTGGCACCCGCGGGCTCCAGGTCGCGTTCTCCGGCCCTGCGGGCCCCCTCGCCTCCCTCCGGAATTCTCTCACCGTGGCGCTGGCGACCACCGCCGCCGCCCTGGCGCTGGGCTGGCCGGCCGCGCGCGTGCTCGGCGAGCGGCGCCTACGCCACCCCGCCCCGGTCTTCCTGCTGCTGGCCCTGCCGCTGGTGGTGCCGCCCTACGCCACCGGTACCGGGCTGGCCGAGTGGTTCCTGCGCCTCGGGCTGGCCGACACCCACGCCGGCCTGGTGCTCGCCCACCTGGTGTACGCGCTGCCCTACGTCGTCCTGCTGCTGGCCCCGGCGTTCGAGACCGGCGTGGCCGAGCTGGAGGAGGCGGCCAGAACCCTTGGCGCCGGCACCGCGCGCCGCCTGACACTGGTCACCATCCCGGCGGTCGCCCCCGCGCTGGCCGCCGCGGTGCTGCTGGCGTTCCTGGTCTCCTGGAGCCAGTACGGCACCAGCCTGGCCGTGGGCGGCGGGCTGCCGATGCTGCCCCTGGCGCTGGTCCCGTTCGTCGGCACCGACCCCCAGGTCGCCGCCGCCCTCGCCCTGCTGTTCCTCGCGCCCGCGGTGGCGGCCTTGGCGCTGGTGGCCCGCACCGCCAGCCACCCCGTCGGGGTCAGCCGGAGCCGACAGCGCCGAGGACCTCGTTGACGGCGGCGACGACCCGCTCGGGATGATCCTCAGGGACGAAGTGCCGGCCACCCTCGATACGCCACAGCTCGGTGCGCAGATCCCACGCCAGCCGCTCCCCGTACGGCAGCTTCTGGAACTGGTCGGCGGCACCCCACATCACCCGCGCCGGCACCTCTAACTCCTGCAGCCGGTCGGCGACCTGCAGGCTGTCGGCCGTCCGCAGCCAGCACACCTGCCAGGCCAGCGCGGCCGCCCCGCCATGGCGCTGGTAGGGCTCGGCGTGGATCGCCAGCGACTCCCGGGCGATCGCAGGATCGTGGTGGCCGCGGGCCAGCAGCGACCCCACCAGCGCCATGAACGCCGGCATCGACATCCGGCCGACCAGCGGCCCAGCCGCCCGCAGCGCCCGGACGCTGGGGATCGGCCAGGAG
>WNFU01020278.1_pt1 | contig 10423 bp, 4 predicted proteins | sample 5400121 | NCBI WGS metagenome assembly WNFU01 (sample SAMN13153360, study PRJNA577476) | soil metagenome | isolation source: 100 cm soil or saprolite under grassland replicate 1 | place: USA:California | collected 2016-06-15
TCGGCATCGTGCTTGAGCAAATGGGGCAGAAGGACGACGCGCGGGCCGCCTTTTCGCAGTTCACCTCTCTTGCTCCGAGCCGGTATGATCGCCAGATCTCGATCGCCAAGCAGCATCTCGCGGCGCTGCAGTAGCGCCGTTCTCGGCACACTCGCGACGGCAACCCTGCTCGCGAGTGCGCCCGGGGCGGCCGCGGCGCAAACACGCGCCGCCTACGAAGAGTTGCAGACTTTCTCCGGCGTCCTGAACCACATCCGGCTCAATTACCCCGACTCGGTCGGCTACACGGAGCTGGTCGCGGCGGCGATCCGCGGCGTGCTGCGAGCGCTCGATCCGCATAGCCACTACGAGTCGCGCCTCGAATGGCAGAAGCAAAACGCGCTGGAACGCGGCGAGCTGTTCACCGTTGGCGTCTCCCTGGAGGAAGTCGAAGGCGCCGCGACCGTCCTCGCGATCGCGCCGAAGAGTCCCGCCGCCAAGGGCGGGATACTCCCGGGCGATCGGATTCTCACGATGAACGACACGTCGGTGGCCGGCCTCGACATGGCGACACTCGCTCTGCGGCTCGCCGGCGAGAAGGGCTCCAAGGTGCGGCTGCGGCTCGAGCGTGGCCCGCGCCTCGAGCCCGACACGTTCAGCGTGACGCTCAAACGCAGCCCGTTCGACGTGCGCTCGGTCTCCATCGTCCGCATGGTCGATTCGGTGACGGGGTACCTGCGGCTGGAGGAGTTCGCCCCCACCGCAGCGGCCGAAGTGCACAACGGCATGAAGCAGCTGCGCGGCATGCATGCGCAGCGCGTGATCCTCGACCTGCGCGCCAACCCCGGCGGCATCGTCGTCTCGGCCGTGGAGATCGCGAGCGAGTTCCTGCCCAAGAACGCCGTGGTGTTTCGCACGCGCGGCCGCAAACGCGATACCGATACGACCTTCGTCACCAAGCGTGACGGCGAGTTCCGCGAGATCCCGCTCGTGGTGCTGATCGATGAGCACAGCGCGAGCGCGGCGGAAGCGCTCGCCAGCTCGCTGCAGGACCATGACCGGGCACTGCTGGTCGGACGCCGCAGCTTCGGCAAGGCGCTGATGCAGTCGATCTTTTTTCTTCCTTCGGGTGACATCGTGTGGCTGACCGTCGGCCGGGTGATCACGCCGAGCGGGCGCGTCATTCAGCGGCGCTATCACGGCATCGGCTACGAGCAGTACCTGAGCTTCGCGGGAAGATCGGGTGCCGAGGAAGACACGCTCGCCGTGTTCAAGACCGACGCGGGACGCGCCGTCCGCGGTGGCGGCGGCATCGTGCCCGACATCGTCGTGCCGATCATCGCTCCGCTGCCGGTCTGGTGGAGCGCGGCCGCCGATTCGGGATTCGACGACGCGGTGTCGGATAGCGTCGCCCAGACGCTGCCGGCCATGCCGGCCGCGCGTACCGCGTGGCTGACCGCGGAAAGCGAATGGCGAGCAAAGTTACTACCACCGTTCCTGTCGCGCGTGCGCACGCGCCTCGGCGTGAGCGCAGTGACCGACAGCCTGCTGGATCAGCGCCTGGCGCGGATTCTTGCCGCCCGCGCGGCGGAGGTGCGCTGGGGTCCCGAAGCTCGCGAGGCGTTCGTGCTTCGCAACGACCGGACGATCCGCGTCGCCACCGAGCAATTCCCCCGGCTGCGCGAGTTATTGGTCGCACCGAAGGCACCGAACTAGGCTATTTTTGGGGCATGGCAACACGTTCCCGTGCGGCGACGAAGACGCGCGCGCTCCAAAAAGCCGATCTCCTCGATATGTACCGGCTGATGCTCCTGTCGCGCCGCATCGACGACAAGGAGATTCAGCTCAAGCGTCAGAACAAGATCTTCTTTCAGATCTCCGGCGCCGGCCACGAGGGCGTGCTCGTCGCCGCCGGCAAGGCGCTGCGGCCCGGCTACGACTGGTTCTATCCCTACTATCGCGACCGGGCGCTGTGCCTGACCCTCGGCATGACGCCGACGGAGATGCTGCTCGCGGCGGTCGGGGCCGCCGACGACCCCAACTCGGGTGGCCGCCAGATGCCTTCCCACTGGGGCCACAAGCAGCTCAACATCGTGAGCCAGTCGAGCCCCACCGGCACGCAATTCCTCCAGTCGGTCGGCTGCGCGGAGGCGTGGCTCCGCTACGACCGGATCGACGAGATCAAAGACAAGCCGATCCACGGCGACGAGATGGTCTACTGCTCCGCCGGTGACGGCACCACCAGCGAGGGCGAATGGTGGGAAGCGTTGAACAGCGCCACCAACCTCAAGCTGCCGGTGCTGTTCCTCATCGAGGACAACAAATACGCGATCTCGGTGCCGATCGAGGTCCAGACCGCCGGCGGCTCCGTGTCCAGGCTGGTGAGCAACTTCCCCAACCTGTTCATCGAAGAGGTGGACGGCTGCGACCCGGTGGCGTCCCATGCCGCCATCACGCGCGCCGCGGAGTGGTGCCGCCAGCGCAAGGGGCCGGCGCTCGTGCACGCGCACGTGATACGGCCGTACTCGCACTCGCTGTCCGACGACGAGATTCTCTACAAGCCGCCGCGCGAGCGCGAGGAAGAAGCCAAGCGTGACCCCGTGACCGCGTTCCCCCAACGCCTGCTGGAAGACGGTGTCGCCACGGAATCCGAGATCGAGGCCATCAAGGCTCAGGTGGAAGAAGAAGTGCAGGTCGCGGCGGACGTGGCGCTCGCGTCGCCGCAGCCCAAGCCCGAGACCGCGCTCCTCTGGGTCTATTCCCCCGACGTCGATCCGACGTCCGAGCAATTCGATACCGAAGACGATCCGCACTTCACCGGCGAGCCCACCACGATGGTGGATTTGCTGAATGGGTGCATGAGAGACGAGATGACGCGCGACCCGCGCATCGTGGTCTTCGGCGAGGACGTCGCGGACGTGAGCCGGGAGCAATACCTGAAGGAAGTGAAGGGCAAAGGCGGTGTGTTCAAGGTGACGTGGGGCCTGCAGCGCCAGTTCGGCGGCACCCGCGTCTACAACTCGCCGCTCGCCGAAGCCAACATCATCGGCCGCGCGGTCGGCCTCGCGACGCGCGGGCTGAAGCCCGTCGTCGAAATCCAGTTCTTCGATTACATCTGGCCGGCATATCACCAGCTGCGCAACGAGCTGGCGACGATCCGCTGGCGCTCGAGCAACGCCTTCAGCGCGCCGGTGGTCGTGCGCGTGACGTACGGCGGCTACCTGAAGGGCGGCTCCGTGTACCACTCGCAGACCGGTGCCGTCGTCTTCACGTCCGTTCCGGGGCTGCGGGTCATCTGCCCGTCCACCGCCCTGGATGCCAATGGGCTGCTGCGCACGGCCATTCGCTGTGACGATCCCGTCCTCTTCCTCGAACACAAGCACCTCTACCGCCAGACCTACAACAAAGCCCCGAATCCCGGCCCCAACTTCATGATTCCGTTCGGCAAAGCGAAGGTGGTGCGGGAGGGGACGGCGCTGACGGTGGTCGCGTATGGAGCGGTGGTGCAGCGGGCGCTCGTGGCTGCCAAGGGGCTGGAGGAGAGCGAGGGCATCAGCGTCGAAGTCATCGACCTGCGCTCGCTGTCGCCCGTGGACTGGGGCACGATCGAAGCCTCCATCCGCAAGACCAACCGGGTGATCGTCGCCTACGAAGACGCCCAATCGTGGGGCTACGGCGCCGAGATCGCGGCGCGTATCGCGGACCAGTGCTTCACCTGGCTCGACGCGCCGGTCAAGCGCGTGGCCTCGACGGACACGTTCGTCGGGTACGCGCCCGACCTCGAGGACTACATTTTGCCCCAGGTGGAGGATCTCGCGGCGAGCTGCATGCGTTCTAAGCGGGGGGCGGCACTCGCCTACACATTCCTGTTCTTTCTGTCGGGCGCCACCGGGCTCATCTACGAGCTTCTCTGGGTCCGCGTCCTGTATCAATCCTTCGGTTCGACAATTCAATCGGTCACGACCGTCGTCGCCGCCTACATGGGCGGCCTCGGCCTGGGTGCCTGGCTGCTGGGACGCATGGCGGATCGCTCGCCGCGCCCGGCGGTGCTGTACGGCTGGCTCGAGATCGCGATCGGCGTCTTCGGCATCATCTCCCCGTTGGTGCTCGCGCTGGCGCACTGGGCCTACATCGGAATCGCGGGCGCGCTTGGCCTCGAAGGCGGCGCAGTCACCGTCGCGCTGCGCTTCGGGCTCGCCGCGCTCGTGTTGCTCATCCCCACGACACTCATGGGCGGCACCCTGCCCGTGTTGACCCGGGCGCTCATGGGCGAGGATCGGGGGCTGCTGAAGCCGTCGCTTGGCCGTCTCTATGGCCTGAATACGCTCGGTGCCATGACCGGCACGGCGCTCGCCGGATTCTTTCTGATCGAGTTCATCGGTGTTCGTGCCTCGCTCTGGGCGACCGCTGCGGTCAACCTCGCGATTGGCGCCGCTGCGATCGCACTGGGGCGCGTCCAGAGTGTCCCTGACCCCGGGCTCCAGCCCGTGGAAGAACCAATACCGACTCGTGATCACCTGAGCACTCTGGCCCTGATCCTGCTCGGCCTCACCGCCTTTGCCTCTTTGCTCAACGAGATCGCGTGGACTCGCGTTCTGGTGATGGTCGTCGGCGGATCCACCTATGCCTTCACCCTGGTCCTGCTGGTCTTCCTCCTCGGCATCGGCCTCGGCAGCGTGCTGGTCGCCCGGCGCAGCTTGCCGCGCGCTGATACGGCCGCGAGCGCCGCGCTGGCGCAAGGTGTGACGGGCGTCGGCGCCGCCGCCTTGTTTCTGTTCTTTGGATTCCTGCCGTCCTACATCATTGCCGTGTTCCAGATTCCCGACCTGAGCGCGGCGTACCGCTTGCTGCTCATGGGTGTTGCGGTCGGAGCAGTCGTCCTGATTCCGGCGATCGGGATGGGGATGACGTTCCCGTTGCTCACCGATCTCACGGCACGCGCGCGCCAGGCGCGCGGCGCCGACGTCGGCGCGGCCTACGCCCTCAACACGATCGGCAGCATACTCGGCGCGGTGCTCACCGGATTCTTGCTCATCGTGGTGCTGGGAACCCAGGTCACACTGCGCATCGGTCTCGTCGTCAACGGCCTTGCCGCGCTCGCGCTTGCGGCGATCGCCGCTCGCGGTGTCGCCGAAGCCTCAGCCGAGCACCGCCGCCTGCGGGTGCGCGTGCTGGCGGGCGGCGCATTAGGCACCCTGGCCCTGTTGTCCGCTGCCGCCGCACCGGGGTGGAGTACTCGCCTCATCGACCTCGGCCCCACGATTTACGCGCGCCAGCGGATGGATAAGGCGGCCCGGCAGCGGTTCCTGACGCACCGTGACGTGCGCCAGCTGGCGTACCGCGAAGGCCCGAATGCCACCGTGAGTGTGTGGGAAGGTGAAACGGGCCGTTCGCTGCGGGTAAACGGCAAGGTCGACGGATCCGACCGCGGCGACATGGACACGCAGATCATGCTCGGCCTGGCGCCCGCGGCGGCGCGTGTCGCGCCGACGTCGGCGCTGGTGATCGGATACGGAACGGGCGTGACCGCCCACGTGCTTGCCAGCGTGCCCGGGCTGACGCGCGTCAAGGTGGTCGAGATCGAGCCGGCCGTCGTACAGATGGACAGCTTCTTTCTCGCCGTGAACGACTCGGTGCTCGCCAGGCGCAAAGCGTCCGTCGTCGTCGACGATGCACGCAGCGCCTTCCAGCTGGATCGCGAACGGTACGACGTGATCGTTTCCGAGCCGTCCAATCCGTGGGTTGCGGGCATCGCGACGCTCTACACGCCCGAGTTCTTCCGCATCGCCAAAGCGCGGCTCGCGGATGACGGCGTCTTCTGCCAATGGATCCAGCTGTATCAGCTGCCGCTGCCGGTCGTCGCCGGGATCGTGCGCAGCCTGCAAGCGGTGTTCCCCCACATCCACGTCTGGTTCGGAGGCACGGCCGACCTGATCGTGCTCGCGTCGGCGCGTCCGCTCACCTACGACCACGACTGGTTGACGCTGTTGCTGCGTCCGGGCAGTGCAGTACGAACGCTGTCGCGTGAGTGGCTGAACGTCGAATCGCCGGACCAGTACGCCGGCCGGTTACTCCTCGGGGACTCCGGCGTCGCGCGTCTCGTGCGGCGCGCGACCTTTCGCCACAGCGATGACCGGCCGCGGCTCGAGTTTGTCGCGGCACGACGCTTCCTCGATCCCGACGGCGGGACCTATGCCGTTTTCGACTCGCTCGTGCAGATCGGCAACCGGGGAGACGCGACGTCGCCGTTCCAGCTGCTGCGCATCCTCGCGGCGCGGCGCAGTGACGCGAGTCTTCTTCCGTACCTCGAGGCTGCGCATCGTGCGCAACCGGGCGTGGTCGAGTGGAGCGTTCGCACGGCGGGCATTCGTCTCGCGCTGGGCGATACCGCACAAGCGGATTCGCTCCTCAACGTTGTCATCGCTCGCACACCACGCCCCGACGCTTTGTTGATGCGTGCGCTGCTGGCGGCGGCGCGTAACAAGCCGTCAGCCGCGATGGCGCTCAGGGAGGCGCTGGCCGCGGGTGCGGACACCGCGCAGGCACGCGCCGCACTTTCGTTGCTCGCCGCGCAGGGCTCCCGCTGGTCGGAGGCCGCGATCCAGGCGCGCGGTGCACTCAGCGCGGCCGAAGGCACATTCCACCATCCCTTCCCCGGAGAATTCCTCTCCCAGGCGCTCGGCCAGATTGCCCTGGACGCACCGGCTCCCCAGGCCGACAGCGTGCTCAGCTACGCGGCGGCACGTCGTCCCGGCTCGGCGCGGTACCGCGAGCTCGCCGCGGTCGCTGCCCTGCGTGCCGGACGCTGCGAGGAGGCCGCTGCGAGCTTCGTGGAGTTATTGGATTTCGCGCTACAGCGTGACAACGGTCCCGCGCTGGTACGGGAATGCTGGGCCGGTCAGGAGCCTACGGTGGGGACTGGGACCTCGGCCCGCGGGGCTGCTGCAGGGGGGAAGGCGAAGCACTGAGGACGTCGCGGATCTCGCCCGCGGCCGCAATGACGTGATCCACATCGCGCGACAGCGCGCGCGCCTGTTGCGTCGCGTGCGTCAGATCGCTCAGCACCGCCGCGACGCCGGCAGACCGCAGCCGTAGCAGGTCGAAGCGCACATTCTGCATGGCGAGGACGCACGATTCGATTTGCTCCTCGACGTTGCGCCGCCTGCTGAGCAGATCGCTCAGCGCCTGCCGGTTCCGCTCGAGCAGTGAGAGCTGTCGCTCGCGCTCGCTGCCCTCTTCGTAACGCTTCACCGCCTCGATCCGCACCTCGATGCGTTCCAGCGCGCCATCGTCGACGTCGGCGCTCATGCCATGCAGCATCCGCGCGAGCTCCTCGGCGCGCTTGAGCAGTCCGTCGACCGTCGCCACGACGTCGGGCAACAGCTTTCGCTCCGACGTCGGGACGCGCTCCATAATCTTGAGGATCGCTTCCCGATCGTTGCGCACCTGCCGGACCTTGTCGACGTTGTGCCCGAATTCATCGGCTTTGGGCGGAGCCAAATTGCGGCGCGGCCCTCCGCCGGAACCGCCCCCCCCCAGCGCCTGCTGCGCGTCGGGCGCGGCCGGACGGTTCAGCACGTCACGCCAGGAATAACCCGTCTGCCACAGCTTCATGTACTGCGGCAGCAGGCCAAAGGCGGCCCACGGGACGGTCACGAACAACGACCACCCCAGGCCGCCGCCCTGAATCATGTCGATCAACATCAACCCGCCACAGACGGAAGCCCACGAGACGAAACTGTCACGGAACCTCGCGACCAGCTTCGGCTCGCCCGCAGGCGTCAGGTCAGATTTCGGATCTCGCTTCGTGGGCCGGCTCGCGCGGCGCCGCTCCAGGGGGCGGCCACCGCCGGAGAGCCGCGCCGGGGGTCCACCCCCGCCAGCACCCCCGCCCCCCCCGCCGCCCCCGCCGCCCCCGCCCCCCCAGCCACCGCCCAGGCGCGTATCACCGCGGGCCGCGCCTGCCCCGCCGCTGGTGCGGCGCGATGGGCGGTACGGCGGCGCGCTGCGCGATTCGAGCGCGCGACGCAGCGCATCTGCTGTCGGCCAACGCGCTTCCGGTTCTTTCTCGAGCGAGCGCATGACGCACGACGCCAGATCGTCCGGGCAGGTCGGTGTCTTGTCCTGGAGGTTGGGTGCTTGCTCGGTGATTTGTTTGAGCAGCAATCCCGGAACGGTCGGCGCCGAGAAAGGCAACTCACCGGCGAGCATCTGGTAGCCGACGACGCCCAGGCTGTAGATGTCCGAGCGTCCGTCGATCTCGCGATCGCCCGCGGCCTGCTCCGGGCTCATGTAGTGCGGTGTGCCAATCGCGACACCCGTGGCCGTCAGTGTTCCCGGCCCCGTAGTCGAGGTCAGCGCCTTGGCGATTCCGAAATCGGTGAGGACGGTCCTGCCGCGGCTGCCTTCGAGCAGAATGTTGTCCGGCTTGACGTCGCGGTGGATGATGCCGAGCGCATGTCCTGCTCCCAACGCATCAGCCGTCTCCATCATGATGCGGCGGGCTTCTTCAGGCGGCAGTCGCTCGCGGCGTTTGAGGCGGGCCGCGAGCGACTCACCATCCACGTAAGCCATCACGAAATAGACGAGGCCGTCCGGTCCCTCGCCGACGGAGTGAATCGGCACGATGTGCGGATGGGACAAGCGCGCGGCCGTTTCCGCCTCGCGCAGGAAGCGGATGCGGATTTCCTCACGGAACGCGAGCTCCGGCGGCAGGACCTTGACCGCTACCTTCCGCTTGAGCCGCTCATCCCGCGCATGGTAGACGACCCCCATCCCGCCGCGGCCAATCTCCCCCTCCAGGGTAAAGGAGGAGCCAAGGGCCTGGCTGAGCCGCTGCGCCAGCAGGTCGGTCATGCCGTTCTACAATTCATTCGAGGTCAAAAAGATACTCTTCAAGCGTCGAGTTGGCAGCCAAGCGCCGCTTTGGCGGCGTAATCCGGAACGGACCTGCCGCAACCGGCGTTTTTTGGTGGCATGGTGGGTGCATTCTGCGTACGGGAATACAAGCCACGCAACTTACAATCGGAGATGCCAATGTCAGACCGGATGACTCTGCCCGTACTCCCGCTACGCGATGCCGTGCTGTTTCCGGGCGTCGCGACGCCGATCGGTGCGGGCCGTCCCGCGACATTACGTGCCATAGAAGCCGCCCTCAAGCAAGCCGACCGCAAGGTCTTCGCGGTCGCCCAGAAGGAGAACGTCGATCAGGTATCTCCCGCCGTGCTCTATACCACCGGCACGATCGCGCGCATCAGTCAGGTCCAGCGCAATCTTGGCGGTGTCCAGCTGATCCTGCATGGCGAAGGCCGCGGTACCGCGGTCCACTATTCTGAGACCAACGGCTATCTCGAAGCCACGGTTCGCGAAACGCCCGATCTTCCTCCTCTCAATGAGAAGGATGCTGCGTTCGTAGCGTTGCACCGCGAGGTCCGCGAGCGCGCCGCCGAGCTGGGACAGAAGTCGGGCCTGCCCACCGAGGTCGTGCAGCAGGTCCTGGAGGGCGTGAGTGACCCCGGCGCCCTCGCCGATCTCGTTGCCGGGCACCTCGATATCCAATCGGTCGAGCGCCAGCAGCTGCTGGAGACGCTGGCCGTGGAGGACCGGCTGCGTCGGGTGATAGTCCACGTCCAACGCCAGATCGCGGTGCTCGACGCGCAGGAAGACATCAAGTCCCAAGTCCAGGAGGAGTTGGGCGAGCGGCAGCGCGAAATGCTGCTGCGCGAGCAGATGAAGGCAATCCGCAAGGAGCTGGGTGAGGAAGGCGAGGCCGCTGAGGCGGATGATTTGAAGAAGCGCCTCGACGCACTCGAGCTGCCGGAGGCTGCCCGCAAGGAAGTCGATCGGGAGCTGGCACGCCTCGAGCGCGCCGGTCGCGAATCGATGGAAGCGCAGGTCATCCGGACCTATCTCGAAACCGTCGCCGAGCTGCCCTGGAGCAAGCGGGCGGATGAGTCGCTCGATCCAAAGATCAGGTGCTCGAGTTCCTCGCGGTTCGCCAGCTGCGCCAGCGCCAGCCGAAGGAGGCAGCGCCGGGGAATGAGGACGACCGCGCCGCGCGCGCGCCGACGCTGCTGTTCGTCGGTCCGCCGGGCGTTGGCAAGACGTCGATCGCCAAGTCGATTGCCCGCGCGATGGGCCGGCCGTATGTCCGCATTTCCCTTGGTGGCGCGCGCGATGAGGCGGATATCCGCGGCCACCGGCGCACCTACGTCGGTGCCATGCCGGGCCGCATCATCCAGGGGATGAAGCAGGCCGGTGCGAAGAACCCGATCTTCCTGCTCGATGAGGTCGACAAACTGGGCATTTCCTTCCAGGGAGACCCCGCGGCGGCGCTACTCGAGGTCCTGGATCCGGCACAGAACGACTCGTTCACGGACCATTACCTCGGCGTGCCGTTCGACCTCTCCGAGGTGCTCTTCATTGCGACCGCGAACTTCGTGCA